>TARA_R110000850_G_scaffold219889_3_pt1 | contig 104416 bp, 107 predicted proteins | sample TARA_R110000850 | Tara Oceans TARA_R110000850 (sample SAMEA4397586) | marine metagenome | biome: Polar Biome; feature: [SRF] surface water layer (ENVO:00010504); material: water (ENVO:00002006), including particulate matter (ENVO:01000060) such as... | depth 5 m | reverse complement strand
GTCGCTGCTCGCCGCCGCGCTGCCGGGCATATTGCCGCCGCTTTCCCCGCGCGAGGCGCTTGAAGTCTCGATGGTCGCCTCGGTCGCGGGCGCGCTTGACGGCGGCAAGCTGATCCGCGCGCGTCCCTTTCGCGCGCCGCACCATTCGGCATCGATGGCGGCACTCGTCGGCGGCGGTGCGAAGGCGCGGCCGGGCGAAGTCAGCCTCGCGCATCTCGGCGTGCTGTTCCTCGACGAACTGCCGGAGTTCCAGCGCCAAACACTCGATTCGCTGCGCCAGCCGCTCGAGACCGGCGAGGTCAGCATCGCGCGCGCCGCGCTCCACGTCACCTACCCCGCGCGCGTGCAGCTGATCGCGGCGATGAACCCCTGCCGTTGCGGCCATCTCAGCGATCCCGCGCTCGCCTGCGCGCGCGCGCCGAGATGCGCCGCAGACTATCAGTCCAAACTCTCCGGGCCGCTGCTCGACCGCATCGATCTCCACGTCGAGGTCGAGCCCGTCTCCGCCGCCGATCTCGCGCTGCCCCCGCCCGCCGAAGGCTCGACCGAAGTCGCCGCGCGCGTCGCCGCCGCCCGCGCGCTGCAGACCGCCCGCTATGAAGCGCACGGCGTCCGCACCAATGCGGAGGCCGACGGCAAGCTCCTCGAAGACGCCGCAACGCCCGACGAGCCCGGCCGCAAGCTGCTGATGCAGGCCGCCGAATCGATGCGCCTCACCGCGCGCGGCTACCACCGCGTGCTCCGCGTCGCCCGCACGCTTGCCGACCTCGCGGGCGCGGAAAGCGTCGCGCGCATCCATATCGCCGAAGCGCTCAGCTATCGGCGAAGGGCGCCGGTGAACTGACCTTCAAGCCCATAGGCCAAGGTTATCGTCGCCTTTGGTCCGGCTGGATTTTCATTGCGGGAAGCCTCGTCTATCGTCACCGCGCGTGCAGAGGGAGCAGTTGATGCCGTTACATGTGAAAATGCTGATCGGGTTCGCGTTCGGTCTTGCCGCGGGCCTTGTCGTGCATTTCACCGCAGGCGCCGACGCCGCGTGGGTTCATACCATCACGACCTATGTGACCGGCCCCATCGGCCAGCTGTTCCTGCGTCTGCTGTTCATGCTCGTGATCCCGCTGCTGTTCTCAGCGCTTGTGCTCGGCGTGGCCGAAATGGGCGACATCCGCTCGCTCGGCCGCATCGGCTGGAAAACGCTCGCCTACACGATCGGCGTGTCCTCCGTCGCTGTCGTCATCGGTCTCGTCTTCGTGAACGTGCTGCGCCCCGGCGACGGCATTGATCCGGCGGTCGCGCAGCGTCTGCTTGCGGATGCGGGCGACGGCGCTGCCTCCATCGTGCAGAGCTCGCGCACCGCGCCTTCGGGCATGGATGCGCTGATCAACATCGTGCCCTCCAACGTCATCCGCGCGGCGGCGGACAACGACATCCTCGCCGTGATGTTCTTCGCGCTGATGTTCGGCATCGGCATGGTGCTGGCAAACACGCCGGGCACGGAGCGACTGAAAGGCGCGATCGAAGGCCTGTTCGACGTCACGATGACGCTGATCAACCTCGTCATCCGCCTCGCGCCGTATGCGGTCGCCTGCTTCATGTTCAATCTCGCCGCGCTGTTCGGCTGGGATCTGCTCGCCCGCCTCGCCTCTTACGTGGGCGTCGTGGTGCTGGCGCTCGGCTTCCACATGCTCGTCGTCTATTCGCTGGCCGTGAAGTTCCTCGGCGGCATGTCGCCGGCGCGCTTCTTCAAGGGATCGGAGGAAGCCATCGTCATGGCCTTCTCCACAGCCTCGTCGAACGCAACACTGCCCACGGCGCTGCGCGTTGCTGAAACCAAGCTGATGCTGCCGCGCCGCGTCTCGCGCTTCGTGCTCACCATCGGCGCCACGGCGAACCAGAACGGCACCGCGCTGTTCGAAGGCGTCACCGTGCTGTTCCTCGCACAGTTCTTCGGCGTCGATCTCAGCCTCGGCCAGCAGGTCGTGGTGATGCTGGTGTGCATTCTCGGCGGCATCGGCACGGCGGGCGTCCCTGCGGGTTCACTGCCGGTCGTTGCGCTCATTCTCGGCATGGTCGGCGTCCCGCCCGAAGGCATCGGCCTCATCCTCGGCGTCGACCGTTTCCTGGATATGTGCCGCACGACGCTGAACGTCACCGGCGATCTCGCCGCCGCCGTCGTCGTTTCGAAGGGCGAAACCGACCCGCCGCTGCTTACCCCCGAACCTATGCGATGAGGTTTTCCACCGTTTCGTGAAAGCGGCGGATGCCGAGTTCGAGTCTGCCGAGCAGCAATTCGGACACGGCGCCGCTTTCCAGCCCCTGCTGGCCGCGCGCAGCGGCGCCGAAATCCTCGGTGCCGAACACGCCGCCGTCGAGCAACTCCCACGACCGGCACCAGTGATCCTCAGCCTTCGCGGTCGCGGGCTTTTCGGGGATCAGCATGAAGTCCTCGACCAGCGTGCGCCCGGCCGCCTGCGGCATCAGCGTCATCAGGTTCACATAGTCGGGCGAGAACACCAGCACCGTGCCGGGCACGAGCTGATAGGCGTAGGTCACGACACGGCGCAGCGCCGCCCAATCTTCAAGGTCGACCTGGGCAAGATAATCGGCGCGCGCCACTGCGGAGCGCGCGTGCGGGCCGATGAGGTCGCCCGCCGTGATCCCATCCACGAAGAACGGCGCGATCGTTTTCGCGTGCAGGCGCTGCACGTGGTAGCTTTCAAGGAACGCGTCCATGATCAGCTTCCAGTTCGCGGGCACATCGTGCGTGCGGCGATTGTAGAGATACATCTCGCCAAGCCCGAGCGCATCGAAATCGGCGGCAAGCGGCCCCTCGACATACGAGAAATCGTAGGCCCGATCCTGCTCCAGCCCCGCCCAGATGATGCCGCCCGCCTCGCGCGAGGGCAGTTCCAGAAGCCCGCGCTCCGCCTTGTCCAGCCCCGGAAACGTGTCGGCGCGCGGCACGCCCGCCAGCCGTCCGTCGCAGCTATAGGCCCAAGCATGATAGGGACAGACGATACGCGGCGCCTTCTGCGCGTCTGCGCCGTCCATCAGCCGCGTGCCGCGATGGCGGCAGACGTTCAGGAACACGCGCACCGTGCCCTTGCCGTCGCGCGCGAGGAGCAGGGGCACGCCGAACCCGTCGTGCGGCACCGCCATGTTCGCCTCGGGCAGCAGCGCCGACACCGCGACCGCCACCGGAAGCCGCCCGAACAGCCGCTCGCGCTCCAGCCGGAACCGCGCGTCATCGACATAGATGGAGGCGGGAACGGTGGCCGTGCGATCGTCGTGCGCGGCCTTGCCGTCCGCGATCGCCCGCGCCAGCGCAAGCTGGTCGGCGGTCGGACGGCGCGGGGGTGAAGGAGCGTCCATGCCTGCCATTCTACCGCGCCCACGCCTATCCGACACCTAGCGCAAACGCGGGAGATTCCCGTGCAGCCATTTCTCGCTTACACACACACCCGGTCAGCATGAAGGAGCACGCATGGCGGGCAATTTGGCATCGGTTCGGGACCGCCTTCCCGCAGGTGTCCGCCCCTATTTCGAAGCCGCGCCGTTCGCTGCGCTGTTCCTCGGCATGTCGTCGGGCTTTCCCTATGCGATGATCGGCGCGACGCTTACCACGCGGCTCGCGCAGGACGGGATCGACAAGAAAAGCGTCACCACCTTCGCGCTGGTGTTCCTCGCCTACAACTTCAAGTTTCTCTGGGCCTGGGTCGTGGAAGGCGTGCGCTTGCCGCTGCTCGGGCGGCTCGGCCAGCGTGTTTCGTGGATGCTGTTCACGTCCGCACTCGTCATCGTTGCGGTCATCAATCTCGGGCTTATGGACCCGAAGGCGGACATCATGGCCGTCGCGCTCGCCGCGATCTTCGTGGGCGTCGCCGGCGCGACGTTCGATATCGTCATCGATGCCTATCGCATCGAACTGCTGGAACCGCGCCAGCTCGGCGTCGGCGCGGGCATGTCGCAATACGGCTGGCGCATCGGCGCGGCGGGCGCGGGCGCGCTTGCACTCGTCGCCGCAGATCCCATGCAGTGGAACCTTGGCTGGGATGCCGCCTATATGCTGTGCGCCGTCTTCGCGCTTCCGGCCGCATTCACCGCGCTCATCATGGGCGAACCCGCGCGCCACAAGGAAGTTGCTGCGCGAAAGACGCTGAAGACGCTCGGCGCCGCGATCATCGGCCCATTCGCCGAGTTCCTGCAACGCAGCGGCGCGTGGCTGGTGCTGCTCTTTATCCTCCTCCACAAGATCGGCGACACGCTCGCGAACCTCACGCTCCGCCTGCTGTTCGAAGATCTCGGCTATTCGAATACCGAGATTGCGATCTACGACGTTGGCGTCGGCTTCTGGGCGCTGCTCGCAGGCATCTTCGTGGGCGGCGTGCTCTATGCCAGGCTCGGCCTCAAACGCTCGGTGCTCTTCAGCCTGATCCTGATGGCGGTGTCCAACTTCAGCTTCGCGCTGCTCGCCGCTGCCGGACACAGCAACACCGGCATGGCGCTTGCCATCGGCTTCGAAAATTTCGCGAGCGGCATCGGCGGCGTCTGCGTCGTCGCCTATTTCTCCGCGCTCACCGATCTTCGTTTCACAGCGGCGCAGTATGCGCTCATCTCCGCCTTCGCCAGCATCGTCGGCCGCTTCATGACGGGAACGACAGCGGGCGCATTGATCGAAGCGTTCGGCTATGTGAACTACTACCTGTTCACCACAGCCATCGCGCTCCCCGGCATCCTCCTCTTCTGGCTGATGATGCGCGCCGGTCTCATCGACGCATCGATCGGTACGGCGGGAACGGAGAAGGCGGAGGATTAAGCGGGAAGCGGCCCGTTGATCTTCAGCACGTCGCCGGCAAGGTAAAGCGAGCCCGCAATCAGCACCACGGGCGGTGCCTTGCGGTCGGCGGCGTGGCCGATGCGGCGGAGTGCTTCGTCGACCGATGCGGCGGGCGTCGCGGGAAGTCCGACATCGCTCGCGAATTTCGCGAGTGTTTCGGGGGACACGCACTCGTGCTCGGGGATCGGCACGGTATGCACCGCCGTCACGCGGCCCGCGAAGGCCTTGAGGAAGGCTGCCGCGTCTTTGCTTTGCAGCATCCCGAGCACGAGGTGGAACGGCGTCGCGGCGATATCCTGCGCGCGGAAGGCATCGACGAGGACACGCGCAGCGGAGGGATTGTGGCCGCCGTCGAGCCAGAGCTCGCTGCCCTGCGGCAGGTGCGCCACAAGCGGGCCGCTTTCCAGATGCTGAAGCCGCGCGGGCCATTCCGCCCAGCCCGGTCCGGCACGCAGCGCCGCGTCCGGCACGGCAAGCGCGCTCTGGTGGCGCAGCATCGCGGCGGCGAGGCCGACATTGTCGATCTGGTGCGCGCCGGGCAGGCGCGGCATCCCGAGCGTCAGCTTCGCCTTAGCGTCGCGGTAGTGAAGCTGGTCCTGATATATGCCCACATCCCAATCGATGCCACGCGCGATGATGCGGGCGCCCTTCGGCCCCGCCACCTCGCCGATCGCCGCAGCAACCGTTTGCGGGTAGCGTGAGGTGACGAGCGGCACGCCTTTCTTGGCGATGCCCGCCTTCTCGCGCGCGATGTCGAGGATCGAATTGCCGAGGAACTGCTGGTGATCGAGCCCGAGCTGCGCGATGCCGCAGATCGCCGCCGTCGGGAGCACATTCGTTGCGTCCCAAGTGCCGCCGAGCCCGACCTCGATGACGCAGGCGTCGGCGGGCGTGCGCGAGAAGGCCGTGAACGCGGCCGCCGCGGTCAGCTCGAAAAACGTGATCTGCTCGCCGTTGTTGACACTGATCACATCATTCAGAAGCTCGATCAGCTCACCATCGGTGATGAGCCGCCCGGCAAGGCGGATACGCTCGTTGAAGCGCACGAGATGCGGCGAGGTGAAGACGTGGACACGGTAGCCCGCCGCTTCGAGGCAGGCGCGCAGGAATGCCGCCGTCGAGCCCTTGCCGTTCGTGCCTGACACGTGAAACACCGGCGGCAGGTGGTGATGCGGGTTGCCGAGCTTGCCGAGCAGCCGTTCGACGCGGCCGAGGGTCAGGTCGATCAGATTGGGATGCAGCGCCTTCGCCTCGACGAGCAGGGCATCGAGCGCGGGATTGTCTGACCGGGCCCCCTCGGTCGCCATCAGGAAACGTGCCCCTCCCTCTGGAAATGGGGTGGCAGGGTGGGGGTCGACACGCCGACGGTGCCGGAGACCCTCCCCATCCCCTCCCTATCCAGGGAGGGGCTAAACATATTGTCCTCGCTCATGCGGCTTTCGCAGGCGCGTGGGTGAGCACGCCGAGCAGGCTGCCGAGCTGCGCCTTCAGCCGCTTCCTGTGCACCACCATGTCGACCATGCCGTGCTCGTGCAGATATTCGGCGCGCTGGAAGCCTTCGGGCAGCTTCTCGCGGATCGTCTGTTCGATGACGCGCTGGCCCGCGAAGCCGATGAGTGCGCCCGGCTCCGCGATGTGAACGTCGCCGAGCATCGCGTAGGACGCGGTGACGCCGCCCGTCGTCGGATCGGTGATGACGACAATGTACGGCAGCCCCGCCTCGCGCAGCAGCGAGGTGAGCACGGTCGCGCGCGGCATCTGCATCAGGCTGAGCAGCCCCTCCTGCATCCGCGCGCCGCCCGCCGCCGTGAACACCACGTAGGGCACACGGGCATCGAGCGCGGCTTCCGCCCCGGCGATGAATGCCTCGCCCACGCCCATACCCATCGATCCGCCCATGTAGGCGAAGTTCTGCACGCCCACGATTGCGGCGGTGCCCTCGATCTGGCCCTCTGCGATCGCGAACGCCTCGGGGTCGCCGGTCGCGGCGCGCGCGGCCTTGATGCGGTCGGTATATTTCTTCTGGTCGCGGAATTTCAGCGGGTCTTCCGTCACCGACGGGATCGCCAGCCGCGCATATTTGCCGCCGTCGAAGATCTGCTGGAAGCGCTCCTTCGGGCCGATGCGCTCGTGGAAGTCGCAGCGCGGGCAAACGTTCATGTTGTCCACCAGCTCGCGGTGGAAGTTCATCTGGCCGCAGCCCCGGCACTTCGTCCAGAGATTGTCCGGCGTTTCCTTCTTCGTAAGGAAACTGAGCGCGGGGCGGATACGTTCGAGCCAGCTCATGCGGCCTTCTCCCTTGCGGTGGCGAGCGCGGCGGCGAGCCCGGCCACATAATCCTTCACATGCGGCGCGGCGCCGGCGCCGTGTGCCGCCACGATATCAACGATCGCCGAGCCGACGACAACGCCGTCTGCCACGCGGCCGATCGCGGCAGCCTGCTCCGGCGTCCGCACGCCAAAGCCCACGGCCACCGGCAGGTCGGTCGCGGCCTTCAGGCGGGCGACAGCGCTTTCGATTCTGCCCTGCGCCGCTTGCTGGAGGCCCGTGATGCCGGCGACCGAAACATAATAGAGGAAGCCCGAGGCGCCTTCCAGCACGGCGGGCAGCCGCGCGGCGTCCGTCGTCGGCGTCGCCAGCCGGATGAAATCGATCCCCGCCGCGCGCAGCGACGGGCCAAGCTCGCGGTCTTCCTCTGGCGGCAGGTCGACCGCGATCACGCCGTCCACGCCCGCATCTTTCGCGGCAGCGGCAAACCAATCAGCACCGCGCCGAAGCATCGGGTTCGCATACCCCATCAGCACGAGCGGCACCTGCGGATGGCGCGCACGGAACGTCTTCGCAATGCCGAGAATATCGGCCGTCGTCGTCGCTGCCCCGAGCGCACGGAGGTTCGCGCGCTGAATGGCGGGGCCGTCCGCCATAGGATCGGTGAATGGCATCCCGAGCTCGATCACGTCCGCCCCGCCCGCGACGAGCGCGTCAAGCACGGCGCCCGTGTCAGCAGGCGTCGGATCGCCTCCGGTAACGAAGGTGACAAGCGTGGCGCGGCCATCGGCCTTGGCGCTCGCAAAAGCGGCAGGGAGGCGCCCGCTCACAGCCTCACCCCCAGCGCCTCGGCCACGGTGAAGATATCCTTGTCGCCGCGGCCGGAGAGGTTGACGATGATGATCTTGTCCTTGCCCATCGTCGGCGCGATGCGTTCCGCAGCCGCGATGGCGTGCGCGGATTCGAGCGCCGGGATGATGCCTTCCAGCTTGCAGAGGCGCTGGAAGCTGGCGAGCGCCTCGGCGTCCGTCACGGGCTCATAGCGGACCCGGCCGATGTCGTGCAGCCACGCGTGCTCCGGGCCGATGCCGGGATAGTCGAGACCCGCCGAGATCGAGTGCGCCTCGGTGATCTGGCCGTCCTCGTCCTGCAGCAGGTAGGTTTTGTTGCCGTGGAGGATGCCGGGCACGCCGCCGGCGAGGCTCGCGGCGTGCTTGCCGTCCAGCCCCTCGCCCGCCGCCTCGACGCCGACGATCTCGACGTCCGTATCATCAAGGAACGGGTGGAACAGGCCGATGGCGTTCGATCCACCGCCGACGGGCGCGATCAGCATGTCCGGCAGCCGGCCTTCCGCCTCCAGAATCTGCGCGCGCGCCTCGGTGCCGATCACGGACTGGAAATCTCTTACCAGCTCGGGATAGGGGTGCGGCCCCGCCACTGTGCCGATGATGTAGAAGGTGTCGTGGACGTTTGCGACCCAGTGGCGCAGCGCCTCGTTCATCGCATCCTTCAGCGTCTTGGCGCCCGATTCCACCGCGACGACTTCCGCGCCGAGCAGCTTCATACGGAACACGTTCGGCTGCTGGCGGGCGACGTCCACCGCGCCCATGAAGATGGTGCACGGCAGGCCGAAGAGCGCGGCCACGGTCGCGGTCGCGACGCCGTGCTGACCCGCGCCCGTTTCGGCGATGATCTTGGTCTTGCCCATGCGCCGGGCGAGCAGAATCTGGCCGATGCAGTTGTTGATTTTGTGCGCGCCAGTGTGGTTGAGGTCCTCGCGCTTCAGGTAGATCTTCGCGCCGCCGAGTTCCGCCGTCAGCCGCTCCGCCAGCCACAGTGGGCTCGGGCGGCCGACATAGTGCTTCAGCAGATATTCGAATTCGTCGCGGAACGCCGGGTCGGTCTGCGCGGCGCGGTATTCGCGTTCCAGATCGAGGATCAGCGGCATCAGCGTCTCGGCGACATAGCGGCCGCCGAAGGCGCCGAAATGGCCGCGCTCGTCCGGCTGCTGTCTCAGGCTGTTCTGAACCGTCATCGTGCGCGTACCGCCTCGCAAAACGCCCTGATCATCGCCGGGGACTTCACGCCCGGCGCATCCTCCACCCCCGACGAAACGTCGACGAGCGGCGCCTGCGTCGTAGCGAGGGCTTCGCCGACTGTCGAGGCGTCAAGTCCGCCCGCCAGCCCCCACGGCGCCCCCGGATCGAAGCCTCCGTTGTCCCTGGCAAGCAACCGCCAGTCGAAGCGCACGCCCATGCCGCCGGGAAGCGCAGCGCCGGGCGGTGTCTTCGCGTCGAAGAGGATGCGGTCGACCACGCCTGCATAGCTGCGGGCCGCCGCGAGATCGGCGCGCGTGGTGACCGGCAGGGCTTTCCACACCTCGACGCCGAAACGTCCTTTTATCGCCGCCGCGCGGTCCGGCCCCTCGTCGCCGTGAAGCTGCACGCCATCGAGCCGCGCGGCGCGCACAGCCGCGCCGATCGCCTCGTCGTCGGCGTTCACGAACAGGCCGATACGGCGGATGCCCGACGGCACCACGCCCGCAAGCCCGCCCGCCTCATCAAGCGAGAGATTGCGCGGGCTTTTCGCGAAAAACACGAAGCCCACATAGTCCGCACGCCCGGCCGCGGCGGCATCGATCGCGGCGCGGTCCCGCACGCCGCAGATCTTGATGCGCGCCATGCTCAAAGGCTCTGGGAAATTGCGTTCGCTGCCGCGCCGGGATCGTCGGCGCCGGTGATCGGCCGCCCGATGACGAGAATGCTTGCGCCTGCGTCCATCGCCTCGCGCGGCGTCATCACGCGCTTCTGGTCGCCGACGGCACTGCCCGCCGGGCGAATACCCGGGACGACAAAGAAACCCTCCGGCCACGCCGCGCGCATCGCGGCGACTTCGTGCGCCGAGCACACGATCCCGTCGAGCCCCGCGCCCCGCGCCAGCACAGCAAGCCTGCGGACCTGATCGGCGGGCGTGCCGATCACGCCCGTGGCGGCCAGATCGTCCTCGTCCATGCTGGTTAGCACCGTAACGCCCACGACCTTCGCGCCGGGACGCGCTGCGTCCTTCGCCGCGCGCATCATGGCACTGCCGCCGCCCGCGTGGACGGTGAGGATGTCGTAGGGGCACGAGGCGAGCGAACGAACGGCACCCGCCACGGTATTTGGAATGTCGTGGAGCTTGAGATCGAGGAAGACAGGCACCCCGCCCTCCCCCGCGACGGCAGCCACGCCCTCGCGGCCGTTCGCCATGAAGAACTCCAGGCCGAGCTTGATGCCGCCGACTCGCCCCGCGACGCGCGCGGCAAGCGCCCGTGCGTGTTCCTTGTCGGCCGTATCGACCGCACAGAATACCGGGTTCGTCATAGCGGCGCGATGGGCGGCGGGGCCGGATCCGTCGTGGTTACGGTCGGCGCCGCGGGTTGAGTATCCCCAAGCGCGCGTTCGAGCTTCTGAACGCGCCGAGACCAGCGCCAGCGGCTGGCGTAGCGGAGAATGGCAAGCGGCAACGCACCCGCGAGGAACATGAGGAGCAGCAGAACGGGGAGCCGGATCGCCAGCTCGTAGTCGCCCCACAGCTTCAGCGTGACGAAATCCCAGTTTCGGGCGGCAAACCATGCCAGCAGTGCGCCGAACAGGAAGTAAAAGATCAGCGTGACGATGCGCATGACCCCTGCTTAACGGACAGGCGGACACGATGCCAGCACCGATGGCGCATAAACCATCATCAGCGCCCGAGACGCTGCGGACAGCGATTGTTTCAGGGCGCGCGAGGATTCAGTTCAGGCCGAGGCGAGAATGGCGGATTCCGAGAATCCGCGCACAGCGTATTTAACGCTGAGCCAAGACACGCGCAGGAAGCCGCCGTTTGCAGCCCGGCATGGGCTGAAGCGCCGCACAGCCTATTTGTTGAGCCGCTCGCGGAGTTCCTTGCCGGCCTTGAAATACGGCACGCGCTTCGCATCCACGGCCACCTTTTCGCCGGTGCGGGGATTGCGCCCCGTCCGCGGATCGCGGCCTCGCGTGGAAAAGGCGCCGAAGCCACGCAGTTCCACGCGGCGTCCTTCGGCAAGCGCCTCCGAAATCGAATCGAAAATGGTCGACACGACGCGTTCGACATCCCGCTGCGACAAATGCGGGTTCATTTCCGTGACTGCTGCGACGAGTTCAGATCGAATCATCTCTCACCCCGTTTCTCGAGCCCCAATTTTTTGTTCAAAACACCTTGTGGGCCACCCAGCACGGCCCGGGTCCACTATCCCCCGACTCGGTCCGTGCAAATCATACAACAGCTTGAGCAAGTTAACAAAAAGCAAGCGGCCCGTCAGTAGCGGAACTGACGGGCCGCAAACGGCTCACAAAGGCGCGTCGCTTACTTTTTCGCGTCCTTGGCCTTGTTCAGCGCTTCGCCGAGGATGTCGCCGAGGCTCGCGCCCGAATCGGACGAACCGTACTGCTTCACGGCTTCCTTCTCCTCGGAGATCTGCAACGACTTGATCGACAGGTTCGGCTTCTTCGAACGATCGAAGCCGATCACCTGCGCATCGACCTTCTGGCCGACCTGGAAGCGCTCCGGACGCTGCTCGTCACGGTCACGGCTGAGATCGCCGCGGCGGATGAAGCCGGTCGAACCGCTGTCGCCGAGCGTGACCTCGATGCCGCCATCGGTGATCGCCGCAACGGTGCAGGTGACGGTTTCACCCTTGTTGACGCCGCCGCCGCTGGAGACCGTGGCACCGCCACCGCCGCCCGATGCGGAATCGAGCTGCTTCATGCCGAGCGAGATGCGCTCCTTCTCCACGTCCACGTCGAGCACGACGGCCTTCACCGTCTCGCCCTTGTGGTGCAGTTCCAGCGCTTCCTCGCCGTTCACGCCCCACGCGATGTCGGACATGTGGACCATGCCGTCGACGTCGCCGTCGAGGCCAATGAACAGGCCGAATTCGGTGGTGTTCTTGACTTCGCCCTCAACGACGCTGCCGGCCGGGTACTGAGAGGCGAACGCCTCCCACGGGTTCTGCTGCGCCTGCTTGAGGCCAAGGCTGATGCGGCGCTTGTCCTCATCGACCTCGAGCACCACAACGTCGACTTCCTGGCTCGTCGAGACGATCTTGCCCGGGTGGACGTTCTTCTTGACCCACGACATTTCGGAGACGTGGACGAGACCTTCGACGCCCGCTTCCAGCTCCACGAAGGCGCCGTAGTCGGTGATGTTGGTGACGCGGCCGGTAGCCTTCTGGCCGACCGAATACTTGGCGGCGGCACCTTCCCACGGATCCGATTCAAGCTGCTTCATGCCGAGCGAGATGCGCTGCGTTTCGCGGTTGATCCGGACGATCTGCACCTTCACCGTATCGCCGATGCCGAGAACTTCCGACGGGTGGCCGACGCGCTTGTAGCTCATGTCGGTGACATGGAGCAGGCCGTCGATGCCGCCGAGGTCCACGAACGCACCATAGTCGGTGATGTTCTTGACGACGCCGTCGACCGTCTGGCCTTCGGCGAGCGTCTGGATGAGGCCCGAACGCTGCTCGGCGCGGGTTTCCTCCAGCACAGCACGGCGCGAGACGACGATGTTGCCGCGCTTGCGGTCCATCTTCAGCACCTGGAACGGCTGCGGCATACCCATCAGCGGGGTGACATCGCGCACCGGGCGGATATCGACCTGGCTGCCGGGGAGGAACGCAACTGCGCCGCCGAGATCGACGGTGAAGCCGCCCTTCACGCGGCCGAAGATGATGCCGTCGACGCGGGCGTTTTCCTGGAATTCGGATTCGAGCTTGTCCCAAGCGGCTTCACGGCGCGCGCGGTCGCGCGACAGCATGGCCTCGCCATAGGCGTTCTCGACGCGGTCGACATACACTTCGACCTGGTCGCCGACTTTGATCTCAGCCTTCTCGCCCGGCGCTGCGAACTCACGCAGCGGCACGCGGCCTTCCGACTTCAGGCCGACGTCGATGACGGCCATGTCGTTTTCAATTCCCGTAACGGTGCCGGTGACGACCCGGCCTTCAAATGATTCGCTGCCGCCGAGGCTCGCTTCGAGGAGCGCCGCGAAATCGTCGCGGCTCGGCGTGGGGTTGGTTGCCATAAGTATCAGTTTTCCTTCGTGTCTGTTTACTGGCCGACCGGTTGTTTCCGGCGGTCTGGAGACCCGTCCGGGCCCCATGCCCGTCCGCTCCCCTGCAAAAGCCTGCGCTCGCAAAACCTTGCGTTTGGCCCTTCATTTCCGGGTTCATGGAACGCGGAAAACGGGCGGCATCCTGAAGGCTGCCACCACGAAAAGCGGCGCCGCTCTATCGCAAAGCCGCGTTTTCCGCAAGCCGCGCCTCGGCAAGCGCGATCGCGCGCGCGATCGCCGTGTCCCGATCCATGTCGGACGTATCGAGCAGGATCGCGTCATCCGCCTGCCGTAGCGGTGCGGCATCGCGCGCGGAGTCTCGCTTGTCTCGCTCGGCAAGGTTCGCCTCTACCAGCGCAAGATCGCGCTCCGGCGTCTCCGCCTGCCGCCGCTTCGCCCTCACATCAAGCCGCGCGGTCACGAAGATCTTGATGTCGGCATCCGGCGCGATCACCGTCCCGATGTCCCGCCCGTCGAGCACCGCGCCGCCAGGTTGACGCGCGAACGCCTGCTGACATTCCAGAAGCGCCGCCCGCACCTCGGGATGCGCGGAAACAACCGAAGCGGCCCGCGCCGTCGTCGCTTCGCGCAGCGCCGGGTCATCGAGCACCTTCACATCGAGAGTTCTTGCATATGTGGCCGCCAGTGCAGCGTCGGCAGGATCACCACCGGCGCGCAGCACCGCGAGGCCGACGGCGCGGTAGAGGCCACCGGTATCCATGTGCGGCAGGCCGAAATGCGCGGCGAGCGCCCGCGCGATCGTGCCCTTCCCCGAAGCGGCGGGACCATCCACGGCTATAACGATGTCGAAACGATTTTCATTGGGCGCGGTCATGCCGCTCCTATAGAGCGAGGAAACACGATGTGAACAGCGGGCGGGGGCCTTCGTGACTTCAGGAGGTTCGGTGAAGTTCGTCATCGGCACACGGCCGGAGGCGATCAAGCTCGCGCCGGTCGTGCTCGCACTGCGCGCGCTGCACCTGCCGGTTCGCGTGTGCCTGACTGGACAGCATCCGGAAATGGCGGGCGCGGCACTGGCCCCCTTCGGCATCGAGGCCGATGTGGATTTGGGCCTGATGCGCCCCGGACAATCCCTTGCCGAACTGACACAGCGCGCGGTTTCCGCCCTTGCCTTGCGGCTCGCGTATAAGCAGCCTGCGTGGGTGATTGTGCAGGGCGATACGACCTCCGCGCTCGCAGGCGCCATCGCAGCCCGGCAGTTGGGCATCCCGGTTGCGCATGTCGAAGCCGGGTTACGCAGCTTCGACCTTACCCAACCCTATCCCGAAGAACTGAATCGCACACTGATCGCGCGGCTGGCGACGCTGCACTTCGCCCCCACGCCGGGCGCAGAAGCGAACCTGCGCGCCGAAGGCGTGCCGGGCAAGGCGATCGAAGTGACGGGCAACACGGTCGTCGATGCGCTGCACCAAACGCTGCAAGCCCTGCCCCCTCCCCCGCGAAGACGTCGGCGCCTGATACTCGCCACACTGCACCGGCGGGAAAACCGTGAGACAGCGTTTCCCGAGATCATTGACGCGCTCGCGGTGATTGCATCGCGCGGGGACGTGGACGTGCTCCTCCCCCGCCATCCCGGCTGTCCGCCCGAAATATACAAGCCGCTGGAAGCCTGTCCAACCGCACGGCTGGTGCCGCCGATGCCCTACCCCGCCTTCGTTGCTGCACTCGCCGCGGCGCACCTCATCATCACCGATTCGGGCGGCATCCAGGAGGAAGCCTCCGCGCTCGGCATCCCGACACTCATCGCGCGCGCCCTTACCGAGCGTCCCGAGGTGGTGGAGGCAGGAACAGCGCTTATCGTGGACACGGTGCGGGACAGCATCCTTGCCGCCGCAACGCGCTTGCTGGACGACGACGACGCCCACCGCAGCATGGCCAAAGCATCCACCCGGATCGGAGACGGCAAAGCCGCCGAACGGATCGCCCGGCGGCTTTACGACGAGCTGCATGGCGCGCGGCGCCCGGCCGCCTGAACGCCTGAACGCCTCAGTCTTCAGCCGGCTTCGTCTGAAGCTGGATGTAGTTCTGGATGCCCATCGCTTCGATCAGCGAAAGCTGCGTTTCGAGGAAGTCGACGTGCTCCTCCTCGCTTTCGAGGATATCTTCCAGAATTTCACGGCTGACGTAGTCGCGAACCTTCTCGCAGTGCTGGATGGCATCGCGCAGCGGCGGGATCGCCTCGCGTTCAAGTTCCAGATCGGCCTTGAGCACCTCCTCGACCGACTCGCCGATACGCAACCGCCCGAGGAGCTGGAAGTTCGGCAGCCCATCAAGGAACAGGATGCGCTGCGCGAGCGTGTCGGCGTGCTTCATCTCGTCGATGGATTCGCCGTACTCATACTTCGCGAGACGCGTGACGCCCCAGTTGTCCAGCATCCGGTAGTGCAGAAAATACTGGTTGATCGCCGTCAGCTCGTTCTTGAGCGCCGCGTTCAGATGCTTGATGACGTCCTTGTCACCCTTCATGGCGCGCCTCCTTGGGTCTTGCATAAGGAATAGGGCGCCATGATGCGCCCCGGAAAATTCAGCGTCAACAATGGGTTGAGATGATGCGAAGCACTAGCAGGCCTGCTGCTCAGGCGCCGCGACCGCCCTTCAGCAGACGGCGCGCATGGGAAAGGCACTGGCCGCACTGCGGGCGCGCGCCCAGCCGCGCATAGGTTTCCACCGGGCAGCCCTTGGGCCCCGCAGCGGCACGGACATCGTTTTCACGCAGGGCATTGCACACGCACAGGATCATCGTTGGACCATCCCAAAAGCCAATAATGCGAACGATTAGCAGAGTTTCTTCCTTTCTGCAAGTCGTTCGCATTCGCGCTTGGGTGTAGAGCGCAACTTTGCCTCTTCCCAATTGTTAACGATTTGGTAACCTTCGTTAACAGCCAAGCGTTGGGAGAGCGTTCGTGGGCCACGAACACGAGTATGTGCAGATTCGCGCGCGCGTTTCCCGTGCGACATTGATCAACGATCTGCGGTTTTTCCTCACCGCCTACGTTGCCGGAACAGCCTTCGCGCTGGTTTACCTCTTTTAGTTTTAGCGCGCGGCGGCGCCCATGCGCTGCATGAGCGGCAGGAAATCCGGGAAGCTCGTCGCGATCGGGCGGGCATCATCCACCACCACCGGCGCCTTTGCATTGAGGCCGAGCACCGCGAAGCTCATCGCGATGCGGTGATCGAGGTGGCTTGCCACAGTCGCGCCGCCGGGCACCGCCGCGCCGCTGCTGCCATGGATGATGATGCCGTCCTCCAGTTCTTCGACCGGCACGCCGCAGGCCGCAAGCCCCGCAGCCATCACGGCAAGACGGTCCGATTCCTTGACGCGCAACTCCTCCAGCCCGCGCATCACCGTGGTGCCCTCTGCAAAGGCTGCCGCGACCATCAGGATCGGATATTCGTCGATCATGAGCGGCGCGATCGCTGGATCGACCTCGCCGCCCTTCAGCATGGCATGGCGGACGCGAAGCGCGCCTACTGGCTCTCCGCCTGCCTCGCCTTTGTCCTCCACCACGACCTCAAGGCCGAGCATGGCGAGCGCATCGATGATGCCCGTGCGCGTGGGGTTGAGGCCGACATTCTCGATCACGACCTCGCTGCCCGGCACCACAAGCGCCGCCACGAGCGGGAACGCCGCAGATGAAATGTCCCCCGGCACCGTGATTCGCTGCGGCTTCAGCTCTGCTTCACCGCGCACGGAGATAAGGCGCGCGCCATCCGCCAGCGTTTCCACGGTCAAATCCGCGCCGAAACCGCGCAGCATCCGCTCCGAATGATCGCGCGTCGGCACGCTCTCGATAACGCGCGTGATGCCCGGCGCGTTGAGCCCGGCGAGAAGCACCGCGGACTTCACCTGCGCAGAGGCGACCGGCAGGCGATATTCGATCGGCAGCGCGGGACAGGCGCCCTCCACCGTCATCGGCAAGCGGTCGCCGTTCCCGGAAAACCGCGCGCCCATCTGCGACAGCGGCGTGATGATCCGCTGCATCGGCCGCTTCGACAGCGACGCATCGCCCACAAAGGTCGCGCGAATCGCGTGGCTGGCCACAAGCCCGGCAAGCAGCCGCGTCGAGGTGCCGCTGTTCCCCATTTCAAGCACGCCCGCAGGTTGCAACAGCCCGCCCACACCGACACCTTGCACGCGCCAGCGCCCCTCCGCATCCCGCTCCGCATGAGCGCCCATCGCCCGCATCGCCGCGGCCGTGGCGTGAACATCCTCGCCTTCGAGGAGACCATCGATCACGGTTTCACCGACCGCGAGCGCGCCAAGCATCAGCGCGCGGTGCGAGATCGACTTGTCGCCCGGCACACGCACACGGCCGGAAAGCGGCCCCTCGGCAACAAGCGAAAGCGGCATGGGTGTAGCGGCGGACAGCGGTCGGCCCCTTTATCCTTGAGGAAACGGCTATGGGAAGCTGCCGGCACAGCACCAGCGGCCGCGCCCGGAGGCCCCCGGCGCGATTAGGTTTTGACAGCGCCGCACGCGCATGGCAAGGCACCGGCCGCGAATCCGCCCCGTACGGCGCCCTTTTGTGCGCTTGGGTAGCGGCTACACGACAGACAGCTGTACGAAATACGAACGTCCGGAGACATATCTTGGTGAAGCCCGAATGGGGAACGAAGCGTACCTGCCCGAAATGCGGCACCCGCTTTTACGATCTTGGCGCCGATGATCCCGTCACCTGCATCGAATGCGGGACCGCCTGGGCGCCCGAGCCGATCCTGAAGTCCAAGCAGCCGCTGCCCTTCGAGGTGGCCAAGAAGGAAGCTGATCCGGAGAGCACCGAAACCGCGCTCGACGAAGACGATCTCGACGTCGATGTTGACGACGACGACGTGAACCCGGACGACGAGAACGATCTGGGCGGCGACGACGACCTCGGCGAAGTCGCCGTGACCAAGGAATCGGGCGAAGACGTCTGATTTTTTGAAGGGGAGCCGCACAAGGCGCTTGCGCACCGTGCGGCTTCTGAACTAAATGCCCGCCGCCCGGGACCAGACCGGGCCGCAAGCAAGACGTGTGGGGCCGTAGCTCAGCTGGGAGAGCGCTACAATGGCATTGTAGAGGTCAGGGGTTCGATCCCCCTCGGCTCCACCAGCTTTCGTGGCGTGCAGATTTACCCCTGTAGCCCGCTTTCCCGTTCAAATTTAGCGAATGCCGCCTAAAGACACCGAGGTGGCTTCACTCACTGCGGCGGTAGTGCTCGACACCATCACGACCTTTTACTAATGCAGTCGTCCAAACGCCGCCGAAGGATAAGCGATTGAACAAGGTTGCTCTCATCACGGGTATCAACGGGCAAGATGGATCTTATCTTGCCGAACTTCTGCTCGGAAAGGGCTACGTTGTTCACGGCATGATACGACGTGCCAGTACGCCGCGTACGGGCCACATTGATCATTTGCTCGCTGACGAAAGCCTTTCTGATCGTTTCCATCTCCACTTCGGCGATCTTGCCGATGCGAATTCCCTTCGACATATAATTGATAAGACTGCGCCGGATGAGGTCTACAATCTCGCTGCGCAAAGCCATGTCAAAATCAGTTTTGATCAGCCGGAATATACGATCGATGTGACGGGCACGGGCGTCGTTCGTTTGCTTGAGGCGATCCGCAACCATATGGACCATACCGGCAAGGAAATTCGGTACTATCAGGCCGGGTCTTCGGAGATGTTCGGGTCAGCGAAGCCGCCACAAAGTGAAATGACGCGATTCGAACCCCGTTCGCCATATGCATGCGCGAAGGTTTATGCACATTATCAGGTAATTAATTACCGTGAAAGCTATGGCATGCACGCTTCAAACGGCATTCTATTCAATCACGAAAGCCCCAGGCGCGGTGAAGAATTCGTGACAAGAAAGATCACGAGAGCGGCTGCAAGAATAAAGCTTGGCTTACAAAAGGAATTAAGACTCGGCAATTTGGATGCGAAGCGAGATTGGGGCTTTGCCGGAGACTACGTGGATGCGATGTGGCGCATGCTTCAAAAGGATGCCCCAGGTGACTATGTCGTAGCGACAGCAATCAGCATCTCAATTCGAGATTTTTTGGAAAAGGTGTTTGACCGCCTGGATCTCGACTGGAGCAAATATGTCGTTGTCGATCCACGCTTCTTTCGACCGGCAGAGGTAGACTATCTTCTCGGCGATCCAAGTAAAGCTGCCGCCCAGCTTGATTGGCGCTCATCAACGAATATCACCGAGCTGGCTACGATGATGACCGATCATGATTTGAAACTCGCGCAAGCCGAGGCCCGCAGTAGCGAACCCTTCACGGGACGGTGATGTCGTCGGGTAAGCACCATATTCTCGTTACAGGAGGGGCCGGCTTTGTCGGCACGCACGTTGTCAAACGTCTCGTTCGGGATGGCCACACCGTAACCGCGATGGGAAGGGAAAAGAAGCCTTCTTGGCTTCCAGCGACAGTCTCCTGGATAACTGCCGATCTTCTGGACGCTGCGACCCTAGCGCCCTTGAATCAAAGCTTCAGCGGCATCATCCATCTTGCGGCGCAAAGCGTTCCCGCCAGCTTCGGCGCTCCGCAAGATATCGCATGGAACGCCGCGATGACGCAGGGCCTTATCGAGGCCGTACCGCCAACTCGGCTACTTCTCGTCAGTTCCGCGCACGTGTATCGATCTGCTGAAACCCCACTTTCGGAAACCTCTGACACATATCCCAAAGGTAGATATGGCATCTCCAAGCTTCTGGCCGAGGAAGTGGCAACCATCGCGGGTCGGACCTTTGACGTACGGATAGCGCGGCCCTTTAACCATATCGGATCCGGAATGCCATCGGCACTCATGGTCCCCTCGCTTATCGCACGCCTGCTAAGTCTTCCAAAGGGGGAGCCCCTTATAATGAAAGGCCAAAACAGCATTCGAGATTATCTCGATGTGTCCGATATTGTCGATGCCTACCTATGTCTTCTGTTTCTAGAAAATCCTAAGGAGAGGATATTCAATGTATGCTCGGAAATCGGCCGATCTGTTGCAGATATCGCTAGTATTTCAATGAAACATCTAGAGCAAAAGCGAGAGGTTATATTTGAATCTTCGCTTCTATCTACAGACGACACTCCGCTACTAGTCGGAAGCTCCCAGAGAATACGAAATTTTACAAATTGGCAACCCGCTACTTCAATTGAAGAAAGTTTAAAAACGCTGGTAAGTTCCCAATTAGGGCTGTGATGTGAATCCGGAAAAATTTAACAACCCCTCATTACAGTCGATACATTTGGCCGCCCCATTCCTTTACCATGGTGGCGCTGAAAAACAGTTTCGATATCTGATCGAGGCGTTAGTCCAGTCGGGCACTTCACCGACAATCCACATACTCTCCTCAAGGTCAATTCGCGGCATCGATGACAATGAGTTTGACAATAAAATACTCTCCCGATGCACGATCATATATCACAAAAACGACGTTTTGAATTTTAATAGGAATCCCGCCTCCTGGATTAAGGCTTTATTTAAGTTATTTCTAGGCCTTAAGAACGCTAATACTGTTTATTTTTATACGGCATACTTTCTGCCGATCATTCCAATTCTAAAATTATTTGGAAAACGAGTTATATTTTCTGAGAGAATATTGTCTGAAAGAACAATAAGACGCCTGAGCCTCTATAAGATTGCAAAACTTGCCGATAATTTTGTGGTAAATGGCGATAGTTTGAAGGATTTTTTTGAAGGGAATGGATTCAAAAATATTACTTTAATTAGAAATCGCGTGGAACCTATAAAGTGGAATTCTGACTTATCCCCTAGAAGAAATTTTGCAATTCTGAGCCGATATGATCCGTATAAAAATATCGCAATGCCCATTATGGCATTATCGAAAAATTCGAAATGGACCATAAACGTATATGGAGAGGGCGGCGGAATTTACTATGATGAGTTATCAAAAATCGCTGAAAAATCTAAATGCAGCGTCTCGTTAAACGGCCAAACATTAGTAAATGAAATTTATAATGGTAATTATTTAATAGTCCACCCATCACTTGCCGAAGGAACACCTAACGTCCTTCTTGAGGCGATGATTTCCCGGAAGCCGATTATTGCGTCTTCTATTCGGGAGAACAAGGACACCGGCATTCACGCCGAATGCCTGTTTGATCCAAGCAATCCAGATGCATTTTCAGAGTTTATCGAAAACGCCGTAAGCTTGGATGCTGAGAGCTGGGAGGTCAGGCTGGATCACAATGAGCGAATGGCTAAAGCCAGATATTCCCAGCTCCAGTTCCAGAAAGCTATTGACGCCCTGTTCTTTCCTCCGAGAGGAGTAAATTAATCTTGGCGATCAAAGGCCTTAATACAATTTCAGGAGTGTGTACTGCCTGAAGATACCGGGCGCCGGCCTCCGCGAGACGTCTGCATTCGGCCTTCTCACGAGAGAGTCTTATGATCGCGCCTGCAGCGTCGCGAGGCGCATCGGCCAATAACACATCTGCCCCAGGGCGCGCTTCCAGCCCTTCCAATGCCATGGAATTGACGACCGCGGGCAGCCCCAGCGCCATGTATTCGAGAATTTTGGTTTGAACGCCGGCACCCGTCCTCAACATGCACACACCGCATATGCCGCTCTTGGCAGCCTCAGCGACACTAGCTACGCGCCCAGTCACGGCAACACCCGGCAGCGCAGCAAGTTTTTCCAGATTCTCGGATGGGCCAGCGCCAATAACTTTAAATGTAAGCGGATAGGCCTGCCTAACTAAGGGTAAAACCTCTTTGGCAAAGTACATAGCCGCATCCATGTTCTGAACGGTATGCATATTTCCTATAAAGATTATATCTGACCCGTCGCGATCATATTCAAATAACGACTTATCAAAGTTAAATGCACATGTATAAACGCCGATATCACCATTACTGATCCAATCAGCATCAACTCTTGATATAAGCGATATATGAGAAAATTTTGAGGTAGTCTTTAATTCGTATTCCCGAAGCCTTTTTGCTTCTATAGAAAAAACCCTTTCCTTAAAACCAACCTTCTTGGTTTTACTTTTTATACGAGTATAATTAAGAGATATTGCATCAGTCATCTCGAGTATTTTTATGGGATGATCAATATTTTCAATGTACTGTCCCGCCCTAATTAAATGAGCTAAAATGACATCATGCTCTTCTGACAGTTGACGGACCCGCCGATCGAAAGCTTTGGAACGATAATAAGCGTTTTGCAATGGCACACTGGTAGGCAGAGCAATCGCGGCCTGAAGGACCGAGCGCCAGCGCGGCAGATAGTATCGTTCAACACGGCTGAAAAGCCCGTCCGGCACCTCCGCAGACATTTCTTCCTTAGATTCACAAAGCGAAAGAAGCGTGACTTCAAAATTACGAGCAAGTTGTTGCGCCATCAGTCCAATACGAACCTTATCCCCCCCTATCATCGGGAAAGGGAAACGCGGCGTGATGAGGAGTAAACTAGGAACTTGCATCACAGAGCCACCTCTTTTGCGGCCAGCAGCAGATGGGCAACCTGAAGCAGGTCTCGCTCTTGCAACGGACGGAATGCGCGTTCGTGTGCGCGTCCCGCCTCTTGCCAAAGCAGCCGCCGGTCAGGATTAAGCGCGAGCTCGAGAACGCGCGCCCGCAATTCGCTTCCCCGCCGTGGATCAAAATAGCTGGCACCCTTTCCACACACTTCGGTCGTGGAGGTACTTGACGAGCAGATCACAGGGGCCCCATGCGCCATAGCCTCCAATGGCGGATAGCCGAACCCTTCATTAAGCGTGGGATAGACGAAGCAATAACTGGAAGCATACAAACCGGCCAAATCAGACACGCTCACGTACGGAAGGCCTACGATGTTCGAGGCGTCCACCTGAGGTAATAGTGTCGGCAAGCCTCCACTTACCGCGATCTTAAAACCTGCAAATATACTAGGATGTTCGGAAAACAAAGATGTAAGATCTCGAAGAGCTCTATAGGAATTTTTTTCCCAACGCGCGCCCGAAACCAGCAAGATATACTTCCGAGGATCGAGCCCGAGTTCAATAACTCTCTTATCAGCATCTGACGGCGTCTCCAGGGTCTGCACGGCGCTAGGCGGACAATAGCATGTGACCCTACTAACAGATGAATTTCTACCCAATATGTCATAGAGAACCGACGAACTATGATAGGATGACGAAATAATGTTTATACGACCGGCCTTTACATTCAACAACTTGTGCAATTCGGCTAGCCGCACCCGCTTATAATGTTCCGTCAAAAGAGATTTCCCAATCCATTTCAGAATCCCTGAAAACGTCGGCCTATAAAGGTACTCGTATATATCTGATGGCAATTCAATGGATCTTAGTCCGTGAAGAGCAAGAGTTATATCGGTCGTACCAAAGTCAGTTGAATGGAAATGGTACGGCACTCCAGAAAAGAAGTGTTCATATCCTAGTTCTCGAGCAATAGCACCGGCATCCTCAAAAGACGAACCGCGAAGAATTTTAATCCCAGCTTGATCCGTCAGTAGGCTTACTTCGGGATCCTCCGGCCAGTCATCACGAACGAACCCACCGATGTCCTGATGAGCGCCCATGTGGAGGATTGCGCGGAGAACGGCTTTTGCATATTCCGCACCTCCATGTCGTGAGCCTTTGGGGTGCTGGGTCGCGCTCAAGTCGAATAGAAGTGACGTCATTGTGTAGCATGTCGTTTCGAAGAGAATCCGATAGCGCATATGTTTCGTGTAAAATGCTTCTCGAAACGGCGTCCGCAAATCGCATAAAGTACTGAATGGAGAGCATGCTCAACAACCAAGCGCAACTTTCCGGAGAGAGAGGCCGCGCGAACAGGCTCCACACGCACGTCAATGAAACCCGTCAAATTTAGTGACTGCAGCAGCGTGTTCGACGAATACAGGCGATAGTGCGTCAAATCAGCAAACAGGGAATGCATCCCAATCAGGCTCGCCGCATTTGGTACGCGGCAAAAGAACCAACCTCCAGGCTTTAACGCATGCTGAGCAGCAGAAAGAAAATCGAGCGTAATCTCCAGCGTTGGTAAATGCTCAACCACATCGTTGCAGATTATTGCATCGAACTGGTTTGGATTTTCCAGCAAATAGGTGAGACCATCCGCTTTCTTGAATGAGCAATCTGGAAAGAGCTTTTTGGCCTGCTCAATCTGCGTGACAGAGCTATCGACGCCCGTCGCTACAATCCCAGGCTTTTTACTGAGCCAGGCGGTCACAGCGCCCGTCCCCGTGCCGAGATCCAGTACGGTCTGTCCCATTGGCTGTCCCAGCAGATGATCGAACATCAATGAAAGTTCGGCCGATAATTTGGGTGTCAGCGAAACGCCGTCGATTGAGGCGTTAATCTGGCTATAATGTTCAAGATAGTCAGACTGAAGTCGTTCACGCCAGTGGTTCAAGGCTCCGCCTCCATCTCCTGTAAAATCCATATGCGACCATCCCGTTCAGCAGGGAAATGAGCGCTGCTATCAAAATTGCGCCCGATATACCCATCGCCGGGATCAGCTTGAAGCTCAATATCGCCGACAGAAGTGTTACAACGCCATAGCCTAGGGCGAACCCTCGGAATTGCCCAGTCGCCGTCGCAAGGTTGCCAACACAGGCGCTTAGATAAGCAACTATTGCGAAAGCCATCATTTGCGAGAAAAAAATGTCGTTCTGCGCGAATTCAGGTCCGTATATGAACAGTATGAGCCACGGTCCAAAGGCAAGCGCAGCTATCAGACCGATAGCACCTATCGCACCGCTAAATCCGGCCAACAACCAGAACAGAATTCTGCTTTGCTTCCAATCGTGCGCGCGCAAGGCGTTTGCGAGCGATGGTAATATAGCTTGATTTATGGCCGTAACTGCTAAATTGCCTATCGCCACGAATACGGCAAAGGCCGAAAAGATTCCTAAACTCGCTCGCCCTCCCGCCATTTCCAGAGCGTAGCGTGGAATATTGGGTTGGAGAATCACGAGAGCGTGACCGAAACCTAGTGGCAGCGCCCGCCTAACAAGTTCTCTCATTGGCTTAACGGATATGCGGGCGTTCAAAAGCGCACGGACTCTGACGCCCGCCGCTTTTGCCCCTCTCGGCAAATCATGAAGGATGACCATCAGGAATGCCCCCGTACTGGCAAACAGCAATGCAAGGACGACCTCGTGAAACACGAAGACGCCTAGGACGAAGCCTGCCGTGCAAGCCAAAGAGCGGAGGAAAGACGAACTGGCGATACCCGAGAGATTACCCACCTTGTTCAGGGGCGCGTTGCAAGCGTCGGCGGCTCCTTCAGACGCTCGCAGGAGCGCTGCCGCTACCAATATCCAGCCAACATCTCCCGCAACGTAGGTGCTCCAGAGCGCCGTGAGCGCAATAGCGACAAGGAAAACACCATAAAGGAAAATACGTGTGTGGATGAGAACGATAAAATCATCGGGCGCCCCTTTGTCCACAACATAAACATGCCGGGTTGCCAGATTAGCGAGCGCCTGTAGAGGCGCGGTGATAGCGAGCGCGAGTGCAAGCGTTCCCAGACCCTCCGCTCCGAATTGGCGGGCAACCACAACTGTGAGGAACCATTGGCTTGCAGCGTATGCGCCATTCCCGGCAGCAATAAGCGCGGCACCCGCCGTCATTTTCTTCAGCATCGCCCACCCGCAACCTCAGTTAGGCTGGATCGCTGCCTTTGCGCGCAAAGGACAACCGCACTCCCAAACGCCCAAAAAAACCAATTGTGCAAATAGACGAGACTTCCAAATTGCAATGTGCTTGCGATACTAAAGGCTAACCAAAGCTGGCCAATCTGGACCGCCGGCGAGAAATCCGCCCGTTTCAAACCAAGCCAAATCAAAAAAATAAATACAATGAACGGTGTGGCACCAATTATCCCATTTTCAGCCAAAATTCTTCCCAAAAGATTTCGAGGGTCACCCGTGCCATTTACCACATCAGCGACGATCTGATCGTTTTGCCAGGGCGCCTTGCCAAGCGCACTCAAATAACGAGGAAAATAATCGTCGTACTGACCATTACCGACGCCAAATAACGGATGATCCATAAAAATCTGAAAGGAAATCAAAGGATAATTTACCCGTATAAACACAGATTCGTCGAGTTGGGCCAAAGAAACTAAATCTGTCGCTGGTAGGTTAGCGACCTTCTGAAGGCGCGTGAGGTAGTAAGGCGCATCTGGAGCTTGCGATGCGGCGAGAAGCGAAGGGACACCGATGCCTACGAGGCCTATTGTCACCGCACTTCCGATAAGAACCGGTTTCCAGCGAACGCGCTCGGGAAACAATATCGAAAAGACAACGCCTGTTGCAGCAAGCGTCAAATAAGTCTCCACCGAGAATGTGAGAATGATAAGGATTACGGCCAGACCCGCAAACAAAGCATCGAAAAATGTTCGCCTCACCCACCACGCCAATGCGAGGACAAGTGCCGTTGGAATAAATATGCGCCCAGCCCAAGCAGCCTCAGAAGTAGTCAATTGAACACGAGGAGATATCTCACCGTTCATTGCATACATGATAACATCGCGTAAGGAAGAAGGAAACGGACCGTACAAAACTAGAATTTCGAAAAATCCCAACGCGAGCAAAATCAACGCAGTCTTGTGAATCAAAAAAACAATTTTACTTGATTGATAAGAAATTACAGCATTTCTGAAACAGAAAAATGACAAAACTCCAATGGCCAGCAAACTATTTTCAAACGCAACATCACTCCAGTCGCCGTTGTTTAAGCCCCCTAAACCAACTGATATGCAAACACTGATCAAAAAAAACAAAATAAGACTCAAATCCTCTTTGAGGAGAGAAATGTTCTTCTCCCGAAAAAAATATATTAAAATCAGAAAAGACGGCAGAACAAGAAACAAAACGCTTAGGGGTCGATAACTTGATGGAAATATAGGAACGCTAATAAATGGCATAGTCAAAATAGCCAGCAAAACCAGCTTCTGAGAAAAACCAATATTTCTCTCGCCCTGCCCCAAGATTTAATTGACCGCTTCTAAGGCGTGACCAGAATTAGACCCTTTTGGCAAAATCCATATGATTCCGATACTTAAAAAAATTCCTATCGAAATCCCAAAAAAAATGTAGACGAGAATTTTAGGCGAAGATGGATTTTCCGGTATAAATGCCGGATCAATAGTTATAAGGGCAAATTCCGGCTCGCCTTTCGCGAGAAGTAATTTCCGCTCTTCGACCTGAATAAGGTGCACAAGCAAACTTCTACGTTCTACACCGAGATCTGTGTCCAATCGCTCGGATAAATAGGCCAGCTTTCGCTCCGCCGAAAGCACTGCCACCCTTCGCGAATGCGTATTCAACCTCTCTACAAGGGCTGTAGCCATTTCGGCGGCACCGTTCGCATTAGGCCACTCGATCCGAAGATGCACCAAGCCCGTTAGGCGATCGACCTCGACCTCCATGATCTTACTTTGAAAGCGCTCGGCAGCCTTCAATCGGGATGGAACGACCTTCACAAATCGGCCGTAATTCGAAGCCTCTCCTACAAGGCGGCGTTCAGCCAGGAACGCCCCAAGAAACGCCCGCGAATTCAAGATTGCGAGGTGCTGGCTTAGCGTGTCGGTGCTGGAAGAGATGGGAAGCAAGTCCAAGGCGCCCAACGTACTCGACAAACCACTTGCATTATCAATAGAGTTGAGCTCCGGATTTACTCGTAGAATAATTTCAGTACGATATGCGGGCGTTACAGATAAAAAAGTAGCAATCGCTGCAGATAATGAAACAATTACAATTAAAAAAATAATTTTTTTTCGACGAAAAACAGCCGACAACAGATGATCAAAACGAACAGGTTCTCCAAAATATTCCGCACTGTTCATATTCATCACACTCTATCCATCTAGCATTTCCGAGTATACGAAATTTATATTCCATCATGCCGTTTGCCGGTTGCTAAACCTAAGTCGCTAACAATATGGCAGCTTCCCCAGCTCAAGATACGTAATGTAGTTTTCCACGACCTATTGAAACGTAATCTATTCCAGCCGCCGCCATTTCGCCATCTCTGTACACATTGCGCAAGTCGATGATCGTTGCTATTCTGAGCAGTCCCCTCACCCGCTTCAAATCGAGCGCCCGGAACTCGTTCCATTCCGTCAGCAACACCGCCGCATCTGCCCCCTCCAGCGCTTCATATGCATTGCCGCCCATCTCGACGCCGGGTAGCAAGGAAGCCGCCGCTTTCATCCCTTCCGGATCGAACGCCTTCACCTTGGCGCCCGCCGCCTGAAGCACCGGGATGATAACAAGGCTTGGTGCATCGCGCATGTCGTCAGTGTTGGGTTTGAACGTGAGCCCGAGAATGCCGATGGTCTTGCCGGCCACCGATCCGCCGCAGGCGGCGATGATGCGGTCGGCCATCGCGCGCTTGCGTTCGTCGTTCACCTTTACAGTCGCCGCGACGATCTGGAGCGCAACAGCGTTGTCCTCGGCGGTTTTCAGGAGCGCGAGCGTGTCCTTGGGAAAGCAGGAGCCGCCGTAGCCCGGCCCCGGATGCAGGAACTTCGCGCCGATGCGCTTGTCGAGCCCGATGCCCTTCGCGACGCCCTGCACGTCGGCGCCCACCTTTTCGCAGAGGTCGGCGATCTCGTTGATGAAGCTGATCTTCACGGCGAGGAAGGCGTTCGCTGCGTATTTGATGACTTCGGCAGTCGCCCGCTCGGTGAACAGGATTGGCACTTCGCGCAAGGATAGCGGGCGGTATATCGCCTTCAGCACGTCGCGCGCCTGATCGTCGGCAACGCCGCAGACAACGCGGTCCGGGCGCATGAAATCCTCGATCGCTGAGCCCTCGCGCAGGAATTCTGGGTTCGACGCGACGCTGATCGCCTTTCCGGGCGCCACTTCGCGCGCGATGCGCTCCACTTCCTCCGCCGTTCCCACCGGGACCGTCGACTTGTTGACGATGACGCAGCTATCGGGTGCTGCCTCCGCGATCTGGCGCGCTGCTGCATAGACATACGTAAGGTCAGCGTGCCCGTCCCCACGGCGGCTGGGTGTGCCGACCGCGATGAATACCGCGTCGGCATCCTTCACGCCCTCGACAAGATCAATCGTGAACGTCAGGCGCCCCGCTTTGGCGTTGCGCGCGACGAGATCATCGAGACCGGGCTCGAAAATCGGGATCTCGCCCGCCTTCAGCCTCTCGATGACCGCGGCGTTGAGATCCACGCACGTGACACTGTGGCCGAACTCGGAAAAACAGGCACCGGAAACGAGGCCAACATAGCCTGTCCCGATCATCGCAATACGCATTCATTGGCCCCTGAGTTGCGGACGCTCCAGCGGGTTAGCCTGCGTCGTCTTGAAAAGCAAAGCCGCCGTTACGGCTCGGCGCATGTTCAGCCCGTGTGGCCGAACCGCACCGGGTTTGGGCCGCGCTGCTTTTCATCGATGATGAGGCTGCTGTTCGCGGGCGGGCGGGCGCGCTGGCGGCAGTGCGGGCGTTCGCACAGTTCGCAGCCGAGGCCGATCGGTGTCGCCTCACTGCCGCCGAGATCGAGCCCGCGCGCGTAGACGAGGCTGTGCGCGTGCCGCGCTTCACAGCCGAGCGCGATCGCGTACTCGGGGCGGACGCCGCCGTAGGGCTGTGCATACGCGCGCACGGTGCGGGCGATCGACACGTACTTCGTGCCGTCCTCCATCTCGACGAGCTGGCGCAGGATCTGCCCTGGCCGCTCGAACGCCTTGTGCAGCGTCCAAAGCGGGCAGTTGCCGCCATGGCGCGAGAACGGAAAGCCTCCTGCCGAGAACCGCTTGGAGATGTTGCCGGCGCGGTCGACGCGGACGAGAAAGAAGGGGATACCGCGCGCGCCGGGGCGCTGCAGCGTGGTCAGCCGGTGCGCCACCTGCTCCAGTCCGGCGCTGAACCGCGCCTGCAGAAGGTCGAGATCATAGCCCGTCGTCTCGCAGGCCGTGTGGAAGCGGCCGTAGGGCATCATCAGCGCAGCGGCGAAATAATTGGCGAGGTTCTGCACGAGCAGCCGCTCGGACGCCGCATCAGGCATCCCGGCGCGCGCGACGATCGCGTCGATCTCTCCGCGACTTTCGGAAAGCGCAAGCTGGTAGGCCGCCTGAAAGCTGCGCGAGGCCGGGTCGAGCAGCTCCGAAAGCTGGAGCTGGCGACCGTGGAGATCGAGGCGGCGGAGCAGTTCGGGCATCACCTCGGCGGGCAGGATGCGCACGGTGAGGCCGTGGCGCGCGCGCAGGCGATCGCTCACGGCCGCGAAGAAATCCGGTGCGGCGAGGCGCAGTTCGTCCGCCAGAGATTCAGCGCGGGTTTCGAGTTCCGGGAAATGGTTGCGGCGGTCCTGAATGAACGCGCGCACGAGCTCGAGCGGCCCGTCCCCTTGCGGCGCTTCGGCGCCCGCACCGTTGCTGCGCGCGTCGCGGAGTGCGCTTCGCAGCCGCACGATTGCCTGTGCGATGCCGGGTGAAGCCGCGACGAATTCCTGCACTTCGGCGCGGCCGACATCGAGGCCCTTCAGCAGCGGGTCGGCGAGCGCTTCGGCGACGTCGAGCGCGAGGCGGTCGTCGTCGGCGCCGGTGAGCTGACGGAGATCGAGATTATACTGATGCGACAGCTTGAGCAGGAACTGTGCGGTCAGCGGGCGCTGGTTGCGTTCGATGAGATTCAGATAGGAAATCGAGACGCCGAGCTCCTCGGCCATGCGCGTTTGCGTGAGACCGAGCTGGCTGCGCAAACGGCGCACACGGGGGCCGGCGAAGAGCTTTCCCCGCGGTTCGGCGGTGTCGATTGCAACGCTGGCCATTTGTATGTCTCTTTTACTTTTTTACATTTGAAACACGAAATTTACAGACAATTACACACGTTTTTTACATGATCCCCTTGAAGCGAGTACGAGAAACGAGACAAGGCATCAATAGCAGATTTGCAAGGCACTGCGATTCGGAAGGTCCGATTGGAAGCCCCGTTTCCGCACTGCAATGTAAAAAGACTGTGAATGGTTAACACGGAGTCATACACGATGAGTGCCCAGCCGACCTTCGAATCGCTGATCCCTTCAGCCCCCGCCGGCCGCTTCGACGGCATCAAGCGCCCCTACACGCCCGCCGATGTGGAGCGTCTGCGCGGCTCGTTCCCGATCGCCTACACGCTCGCCGAGCGCGGCGCGAACAAGCTGTGGGAGCTGCTGAAGACCGAGCCCTACATCAATTCGCTGGGCGCGCTTTCGGGCAACCAGGCGATGCAGATGGTGCGCGCCGGCCTGAAGGCCATCTACCTTTCGGGCTGGCAGGTCGCCGCCGACGCCAACACGGCGGGCGCGATGTACCCCGACCAGTCGCTCTACCCCGCGAACGCCGGCCCTGAGCTTGCCCGCAAGATCAACAACGCGCTGATGCGCGCCGACCAGATCGAGCATTCCGAAGGTGGCGCCAAGCGCGACTGGTTCGCGCCGATCGTCGCCGACGCCGAGGCCGGCTTCGGCGGGCCGCTGAACTGCTTCGAGATCATGAAGGCGTACATCGCGGCGGGCGCCTCGGGCGTTCACTACGAAGACCAGCTCGCCTCCGAAAAGAAGTGCGGCCACCTTGGCGGCAAGGTGCTGATCCCGACGCAGGCGCACATCCGCAACCTCGACGCCGCGCGCCTCGCCGCCGACGTCTGCGGCGTGCCGACCGTGATCTGCGCCCGTACGGACGCGGAGAGCGCCAAGCTCATCACCAGCGACATCGACGAGCGCGACCGCGAGTTCCTGACCGGCGAGCGTACCCCCGAAGGCTTCTTCCGCCTGAAGGACGGCACCGGTGTGGACCACTGCATCAAGCGCGGCCTCGCCTTCGCCGAGCACGCCGACCTCCTGTGGTGGGAAACCTCGGTTCCCAACCTCGACGACGCCCGCCGCTTCGCCGAAGCGATCAAGAAGGCGTTCCCGAACAAGATGCTGGCGTACAACTGCTCGCCGAGCTTCAACTGGGAAAAGAACCTCGATAAGGACACCATCGCCAAGTACCAGCGCGAGCTGGGCGCCATGGGCTACAAGTACCAGTTCGTGACGCTGGCGGGCTTCCACCAACTGAACTACGGCATGTACGAGCTGGCGCGCGGCTACAAGGATCGCGGCATGGCGGCGTATTCTGAACTGCAGCAGGCCGAGTTCGCCGCGGAAGCCAACGGCTACACCGCGACGCGCCACCAGCGCGAAGTCGGCACCGGCTATTTCGACATGGTCGCCACGACGCTCGCGGGCGGCGAAAGCTCGACCACGGCGCTCGCCGAATCGACCGAAGCCGATCAGTTCAAGAAGGACGCGGCGTAAGCCGCACCTGATCAGCTTACCTGATCACCGGGGAGGGTGACGAGGCGCCCGTCGGAACAAACCGGCGGGCGCTTCTTTTTGCGTGTCGCGTATCCGTCACAAAGGCGGTGCAAGGATGTGGGTCAGACCCAACGCCGGAGCCAGCGATGACCCGATTCAACCCGAAGCCGCAGGATGCGCCGTGGCTGACCCCCTATCTCGTGCTCACCGACTGGGCGGACAATCGCCGTTACTACGAGAAGGTGTTCGGCTTCGAGCTGGGGCTGGTGATTGACGGCCCCGGCCATATGCCGATCCACGCCGAGTTCCGCTACAAGGGGCAGCTGCTCTTCATGTGTGCGCCCGAAGGCACCGGCGGCAGCCCAATCCGCAGCCCGCGCTCCGAAGCGCTTGATCATTCGCCGGTCAGCTTCTGCGTCTATGTCGACGATGTCGATGCCTTCACCAACCAGGCGCTGGAAGCCGGCGGCATCATGGCCGAGGAGCCCGCCGACCAATTCTATGGCGAGCGCCGCGTCACCTTCATCGACCCGTCCGGCTACACGTGGATGTTCATGTCAAACATCAAGGCGATGAGCGACGACGAGATCCGCGCCGCCGCTTCAGCAATGGCCGACTAGCGCCGCGCGCATTTCTTCGTCGGCCGGGAAGAGCGTTTCCAGCGACAGTTCAGCGAGCGTCACATCGGCGGGCGTACCGAAGTTCGTGATCGTGCAGGCCGCGGCCGTGCTGGTGTTCGCCGTGCTTCAGGCAAAAGCCCTCAGACGGACGGCGGCTCTCCAGACGGCGTAGCGCCGCCGCCCACCGGCGGCACGCGCTTTTCCACCGGCGGCTGCGCTGCACTCGGCCGCCGGACCAGCATGATCGCCGCGAACAGGATGGCGACGCCCGTGGCGGCCATCGGCGTCAAGACTTCCGCGAACCAGACATAGCCGAACACCGCGGCGAACACGGGTTGGATCAGGAGCCCCACGCCGCTGGCGACTGGCTGCAGGTGCGGCAACGCGTAAACGATGAGCCCCTGCCCGATCACCTGGCTACCGAGCGCGAGCAGGATCACCGGCACCCAGTCCTGTGGCCAGAACGCGCCCGGCGCCAGCAGCGCGAGCGGGAGCATGAACAGCGCACCCACCAGCGTTACAGGTGCAAGCGTCGCCATCGCCGAAAGACCGTCCCGCGCCCGGTCGATGACGACGAGATAGGCCGTGTAGAAGATCGCCGCGACGAAGCAGAGCAGATCGCCGAGAAGATGATCGGCGGACAGGCTCGCCGACTGGCCCATCAGAAGCCCGATCCCGATTGCCGCCATCACCAGTGCCAATGCGGCCATCGGCGTCGGCCAGCGGCGCATGACGAAATAGCCCCAGATGGGGAACAGGAAGGCCGCGCTGTTCGCGATGATCGTGGCATTCGCGAGCACCGTGTAGCCGATGCCGAGATGCCAGGCGACGAGGTCGGCCGCGAAGAAGAAGCCGGCAAGGATCAGCCAAGGCACACTCCGCCGGGGCGGTAGCAGCGGCGCCTGCCGGTCCGCAACGCGGGCGAGCCCGTAGAGCAGCGGCACGGCAAGGGCGAGCCGCCAGAATGCCGACTGAACCACCCCCACGTCGGCAAGGCGTACGAGCAGCGGCCCCGCCGACAGCATTGCACTGCCTGTCAGAAACAGGGGGAAGGCGAAGCGGGGAGTTTTCATTGGCGCGGCAATACCTAAACTTGTTTGTCGTCGCCATACCGCGTTCCCAAGTTACGCTGTGGAATGACAAAAGCAGGAAGGTTCGTGATGCCGACACTCTTCGACCCCGTTCAGTTCGGCGCCATCAGCGCCGACAACCGCATTCTGATGGCCCCGCTCACCCGCGCGCGCGCAGACCGCGACGGCGTCCCGCAAGCCTTCGTGAAGGACTACTACGCCCAGCGTTCAGGCGCGGGCCTCATCATCGCCGAAGCGACGGGCATTTCGCGGCAGGGCCTTGGCTGGCCGAACGCGCCGGGCATCTGGTCGGAAGCGCAGATCGAAGCCTGGAAGCCGGTGACCGCAGCGGTACATGCGGCAGGCAGCAAGATCGTGAGCCAACTCTGGCACATGGGCCGCCTCGTACACCCGTCGGTGAGCGGCATGGAATCGGTTTCATCAAGTGCGATCCAGGCGCCGCACTATGCCCACACCTATGAAGGCAAGAAGGACTATGTCGTCCCGCACGTCCTGACGAAGGACGAGATCGCGGGAATCGTTTCCGATTATGCCGCCGCTGCCCGCAACGCGATCCGCGCCGGGTTCGACGGTATCCAGCTCCACGCCGCGAACGGCTATCTGATCGACCAGTTCCTGCGCGACAATTCCAACACCCGCGAGGACGAATATGGCGGCAGCCCGGAGAACCGCACGCGCTTCCTGAACGAGGTGCTGGATGCCGTGATCGCGGAAATCGGCGCCGACCGCACGGCGATCCGCTTCTCGCCGAACGGCGAGACGCAGGGCACCGACGACAGCGACCCCGCGACGCTGTTCGACATCGTCGCGCGCCAGCTTGCCGGGCGGGGTCTCGCCTTCGTCGAACTCCGCGAGCAGCGCCCCGAAGGCACGTTCGGAAAATCGGACGTGCCGCTCGTATCGCCGTCATTCCGGAAGCTCTACGATGGTCCGTTGGTGCTGAACAACGACATCACGCCCGCGATGGCGGCGGAGATGGTCGAGAGCGGCAAGGCTGACGCCGTCGCCTTCGGTCGTCCGTTCATCGCGAACCCCGACCTGCCGCTACGCATCAAGGACGGGCACCCACTCGCGACCGAAGACTACAAGCTCTGGTACACGAACGGCACCGAGGGCTACACCGACTATCCGACGTGGGAACAGGCGCAGGCCGCAGCCTGACACGAGAGCGCCCCCTCCCCTGAAGGAGGGGGCAGCCCTTACAGCTTGGGCGCGATCACCATCAGCATCTGGCGGCCTTCGAGCTTCGGATGCTGCTCGACCTTGGCGTATTCGGCCGCATCCAGCTGCACGCGCTCCAGCAGCTTCATGCCGAGCTGAAGGTGCGACATCTCGCGGCCGCGGAACCGCAGCGTCATCTTGACCTTGTCGCCCTCCTCAATGAAGCGCTGAACCGCCTTCATCTTGGTTTCGTAGTCGTGGTCGTCGATGTTCGGACGCATCTTGATCTCCTTGATCTCCTGCGTCTTCTGGTTCTTGCGGGCAGCGTTCGCCTTTTTCTGCGCCTCGTACTTGTACTTGCCGACGTCGAGGAACTTGGCGACGGGCGGATCGGCATTCGGCGAGACCTCGACGAGATCAAGGCCCACCTCGGCTGCCGCTTCAATCGCTTCTGCTGTGAGCATCACACCGAGGTTTTCACCTTCGTGATCGATGACACGGACTTTCGGGGACTGGATGAACTCGTTGTAGCGAGGGCCCGAAAAGTTTTGCGGCACCGGAGGGCGCCGAGTCAGAGGCGGTCGAATAGCAGTCTCTCCATAACAATTGGCGAAAATCGAAGGCGCCTATGTAGTCGCTCCCCGCGCTTTCGAAAAGAGCGCCGTTGCAACAGGCGTGCGGAAAAATTTCGGCCCGTTTTAAGGAAAAAGAGAATGCCGCCGTGGCAAGGGGCAGCCATGCAGTCGAGCATACGCCTTCAGACATCGTCCGATCCAGATGTCGCCGTACCGTGGCCCACGATCGCGGCAGCATTCCTCATTGCGGGCGTTATGGCGGCAATGCTTGCGCTGAACTGGCACGGATTCCGGGGCGGCGGCGGCGATGATTGGCAGTATCTAGACGCTGCCCGCTGCCTCCGGGGCAATTTGCTGTGCCTTCCCGAAACGCACTGGGCAGCGCGCTATGCGATCGTCAGCCCGCTGGCCGCGACAACGGCGCTTTTCGGAGAGAGCCATCTCGCGGTTGGGCTGCCCTCGCTTCTGGCCACCTCCGTGGTGCTGATCACCCTCTTCCTGTCCGTGAGGCGTATAACCGTCCTGCCTGCCACCCTTATCGCCTGCTTGATGCTTGTTCTCACGCCTGTCTTTGTGGACCGGGCAGTGCGGCCGAACGCCGACATGGCAGAGCTTGGCTGGAGCGTACTCAGTGCCGGGCTGCTATTGCTTTCGCGGGGGGAGCGGGGGCCGCTCCTGGTTGCAAGCGGGCTATGCGCGGGCCTCGCGTTCGGCGCACGCGCGACGGCAGCCGCACCTATTGCCCTTATTATCGCGGGGTGGGCTTTCGCGGCATGGCGCCACCGGCCTTGGCGCAATTTTGTCGAATGGGGACTAGCGGCGGCGATTCCCATTCTCGCCGAGGCCGCTTTCCATGGCGTCTTTCACGGCGATCCGCTGCTGCGATGGGCGCTGGAACTCAACCATACCGCGATCCCGTCGGCAGCGCTCGCCGCAGAGCATCGCGGCGCCTTCCCCTTCTTCAATCCCGCACTGATCGCGGCATGGCCGGTTCGGTTCGGACCGGACATCCACTGGACCGTCAACGGTCTCGTCAGTCTCTTCTTTTCACCCTCCATCGCGCTCACGCTGGTCATTTCGATCGGCAGTCAGCTTCTGGTCCGCCTCGTTCGGGCGCCGGTCCCGCGCTGGACGCCGCTGCTTTTCGCAGGTGCCTTCGGTCATTTCGTCATTCTCGTCTACGGTCTCGGGATCGACCCGACGCCGCGCATGTTCCTGCCGGGTATCACACTTTTGTGCGTGGCAGCGGGTATCAACATCGCCGCACTGTGCGCGCGCCTCCCGGTCCTTACCGCCGGGGCAATCCTCGCTCCGCTTTTTCTGCTCTTCCTGGCGCGCGCAGCCTCCGTCCAATACGCCGCGCTCGACCTGCTCGCGCTTGATCGCGCTGCAACGCGGATGATTGCCGATGCTCAGCAACCGCTTGCGGGCGGCATCAGCACACTTCGAATGCTGGCGCTTAACACTGCCGCGCAAACGCTCCCGTACGCCTCCCCGGACAGCCCGTCCGTTCTCGTACTGGCACCGCGGGGGTGTGCTGTGCAGGCGCAAAACATGGCATCACCCGAGACCATTGCAACAGTGCTGAGCGGCACGTCACTGCGGAAATCGGATCCTCCGCTTGTCGCATGGATGCGCGAACGCCGGATCCTGCTGACGCCGCAGGCGCCTACCGCCCTCTGCATCATCGGGCGGGCGCCGCGTGGCGGCTAGCGCAAATCGGGCGGCGTCGCCTCGGCCTGCAGCCATGCTATCGCCTCGGCGAGCGGCATGACCTTCTGGCGCTCTTCGCCCAGCGTGCGAACGGCGACCGTGCCTTCCTCCGCCTCGCGCTTGCCGACGACGAGGAGGTGCGGGACCTTCGCAAGGCTGTGCTCGCGGACCTTGTAGTTGATCTTCTCGTTGCGCGCGTCCGCCTCTGCGCGGAGGCCGGCGGCGCGGAGCTTTTCGACCACGTCGTGGGCATAGCCATCCGCGTCCGAGACAATGGTCGCGACCACCGCCTGCACGGGCGCGAGCCACAGCGGGAAGCGGCCGGCGTGATGCTCGATGAGGATGCCGATGAAGCGCTCGAACGATCCAAGGATCGCGCGGTGCAGCATGATCGGGCGGTGGCGTTCGCCGTCCTCGCCCACGTAGCTCGCGTCGAGCCGGTCTGGAAGCACGGTGTCGGTCTGGATCGTGCCGACCTGCCAGGTGCGGCCGATGGCGTCCGTCAGGTGAAACTCCAGCTTCGGTGCGTAGAAGGCGCCCTCGCCCGGGAGTTCCTCCCAGCCGAACTCCGCCGTGTTGCGCCCAGTGGCGGCGACAGCGTCGCGCATGGACTGCTCAGACCAGTCCCACATCTCCTCGCTGCCGAAGCGCTTTTCAGGGCGGAGCGCGAGCTTGATCGCGTATTTGTCGAAGCCGAGATCCTTGTAGACCGTGTCGAGCAGGTCAACGAACTTCGCGACCTCACTGACAAGCTGGTCGGCGCGCACGAAGATATGCGCGTCGTCCTGCGTGAACTGGCGCACGCGCATGATGCCGTGCAGCGCGCCGTGCGGCTCGTTCCGGTGGCAGCAGCCGAACTCCGCCATGCGGATGGGAAGGTCGCGGTAGCTCTTGATGCCCTGCCGGAAGATCAGCACGTGCGCCGGGCAGTTCATCGGCTTCAGCGCCATCCAGTCCGCGTCCTGCGAGATCACCGGGCCTTCGTCCTCGGTGTTCGGCACCTCGTCGGGGATGACGAACATGTTCTCGCGGTACTTGCCCCAGTGGCCGGACTGCTCCCACTGGCGCGCGTCCATGATCTGAGGGGTTTTCACCTCTTCATAGCCGCCCGCATCAAGGCGGCGGCGCATGTACGCCTCCAGCTGCCGCCAGATGAGATAGCCCTTCGGATGCCAGAAGACGCTGCCGTGCGCCTCCTGCTGCAGGTGGAACAGGTCCATCTCCTGCCCCAGCTTGCGGTGATCGCGCTTGCCGGCTTCCTCCAGCATGTGGAGGTGGGCGTCGAGCTGCTTCTTGTTGAGCCACGCGGTGCCATAGATGCGAGATAGCATCGCGTTCTTCTGATCGCCGCGCCAATAGGCGCCCGAAACGCGGGTGAGCTTAAACGCCTGCGGATCGAGCTTGCCGGTGGAGGCGAGGTGCGGTCCCCGGCACATGTCGAACCACTTGTCGCCCGACCAGTAGACGCTGATCTCGTCGCCCGCGGGCAGCTCTGCCGCCCACTGCGCCTTGAACGTCTCGCCCATTTCATTCCAGCGCGCGATCAGCGCGTCGCGGTCCCAAACCTCGCGGCGCAGCGGCTGGTCGGCGCGGATGATGCGGCGCATCTCCTCCTCGATCGTCGGCAGGTCTTCCTCGGTGAACGGGCGCACCGGCGCGAGGTCGTAGTAGAAGCCATCCTCGGTCGCCGGACCGAAGGTGATCTGCGTGCCCGGGAACAGGTTCTGCACCGCCTCGGCGAGGATGTGTGCGAAATCGTGGCGCACGAGTTCGAGCGCGTCCGCCTCGTCCTTCACCGTCACCAGCGCAAGCGCGGCGTCGCGCTCGATGGGCCGTTCGAGGTCGATCACCTCACCGTCCACCTTCGCCGCAAGAGCCGCCTTCGCCAGCCCCGGGCCGATCGAACGCGCCACGTCGCCGCCCGTCGTGCCGCGCGGCATCTCGCGCACGGAACCATCGGGCAGGGTAAGGCGGATCATTTCGGACATGGCTGTTTCTGGACTTTGCGTGAGTGAATGACGCGGGGCTTATGCCTTTTCACAGGCGATGCTGGCAACAGGCGCTTTGCGGCGTGGCCCGGCGCGGAGTCACTTGTCACACGTTGATAATAAGCGCAGCATATCAAGTATTTCCGAATACGGGGGATTGTATTCATGGACGAGACGACTCCGGTTGATATGAAAACCGGTGAATTTGCCGATGGCGTTACTTTCCACGGCCGCTGGCAGGAATTCCTGCCGATTGCGCTCACCAACCTGCTGCTCATCATCGTCACGCTCGGAATCTACCGATTCTGGGCGAAGACGCGCGAGCGTAAATATCTGTGGAGCCGCACGCAGTTCATCGACGAACGGCTCGAATGGGCGGGCACCGGAAAAGAGATGTTTATCGGCTTCCTGATCGTGATGGCGATCTTTCTGCCGATCCTGCTGTTCTTCCAATTCGGCCTGCAGGCGTTGATCCTGCGCGGTCAGGGCGCGCTCGCGTCCATCCTCGCCCTCGGCCTCTATCTGGCGATCTTCTATCTGGCAGGCCTCGCCCTGTTCCGCGCCCTCCGCTACCGGCTGAGCCGCACCTACTGGCACGGCATCCGCGGCGGCAGTGATGACGGCGGCTGGAGCTATGCCGGTTCGGCCATGCTGAAATACATCATCGGGTTCATAACGTTCGGCCTCCTCGTCCCGTGGGCGATGGTGAAGCTGTGGCGGGAGCGCTGGGGCAAGATGAGCTTCGGCCCCCATGCCTTCGAAACCGGCGATGGACCTGCCGTGCAGGGCCTAATGGGGCGCTATCTGCTCATCTATGCCACACCCGTTCTGTGGGGGATTCTCGTCTTCGCGCTCGGTATGGGCACGATCTTCACGGCAGGCACAAATCCCGATCCGCGGGTTATGGCGGGCATGATGGGAACGTTCTTCCTTGCGGTGATCGGCTTTTACGCCCTCTTCTCGCTCGTCAGCCTCGCCTACTATGCCGTGTTCATGCGCAAGGTGGTGGGGGAAATGACGCTCGGGAACCTCAGCTTTGCGTTCAATGCGCGCACGATGGACTGGGTGAAGCTGATCCTCGGCAACATCGCGCTCGTGGTGTTCACGCTCGGCTTCGGCATCATGTACCTCGGCTACCGGCACTGGTCGTTCTATGTTCGGCACCTCGAAGTGCAGGGCGAGGTCGACCTTGCGGCGCTTACGCAGTCCACCACGCGCATCAGAAGCGATGCGGAAGGCCTTGCGGACGCGTTCGACATCGGGGCAATCTGACGCCGGATGACGAACGCTTGGTTGTATGATGGTGAATCCGCGTTGCGCCGGAGCGTGACGCTCGGCGCCCGCGACGGAACGCTGGAGATTGCGGGGGAGGACGGCGACACGCGCGTCGCCCCCGCCGATCTCGTCTTCATCGAAAGCCGCCCCGAAGAGCGGGTCTACGGACGGAAGGATGTGCTCGGCTGGCGGCTCGGTGTTCCCGAACCCGCTACCGACGAGATCGCCGCGCTGCTTCCGAACGCGGCGCATTACGGCGGCTGGATCGACCGCATCGGCCTGTGGCGGGCGAGCGCCATCGGCCTTGCGGTATCGGCGGCGGTGCTGTTCGCGGTCTACCAGCTGCCGCACTGGCTGGCCCCGCTGGTGCCTGACCGCGTGATGAAGAGCTACGGCGATGCGATGGTCGGCGATTTCGGCGGCAAGTTCTGCACAGGCCCGGGCGGTCAGGCCGCGCTCGACGCGCTCACCCGGCGGCTCGCGCCCGATGTGAAGGGGCTCAACGTCCGCGTCGTTGATCTGCCCATCGTCAATGCCGCCGCACTTCCGGGCGGCAATATCGTGATCTTCAACGAGCTGCTGAAAGAGGCAAAGAGCCCCGAGGAATTCTCCGGCGTGCTCGCACACGAGATCGCGCACATAGAAAACCGCGACGTCGCCGAGGCAATGGTGCGCGAGCTTGGGCTCGGCCTTGTGCTGACGACGCTCGGCGGCGATGTCGCGGGCAACGTCCACGGCCTTCTCTCGCTCAGCTACAGCCGCGATGCGGAGGGCGACGCCGACGCCGAATCGATCGCGATGATGAACCGCGCGCACATATCGCCCGCGCCGACCGCAGGCTTTTTCGAACGGCTGGCGAAGGCCGAGGACACGATCGGCGGCGCGGACATGCTCGTCTACCTCTCCTCGCATCCGATTTCTAAGGGGCGTGCCGCCGCGTTCCGCAAGGGCGCCAAGGGCGAGGCTTACACCCCCGCGCTGTCCCGCGACGAATGGGACGCGCTCGTCGATATCTGCCATAACGATCCCGACCGGCAAGACTGACGACAGGAGTTCCATGCCCACGATCACGTCGCGCGGCGGCATTCCGCTTGCCTATGCGCACCGCACGGGAACCGGCCCGACATTCGTGTTCCTGCCCGGCTACATGTCAGACATGGAGGGCGGCAAGGCGCTCGCCGTTGACGCGTGGTGTGCCGAAAACGGCCGTGCCTGCCTGCGGCTCGATTATTCGGGCTGCGGCGCGAGCGGCGGCGCCTTCAAGGACGGCACGCTGACGCGCTGGCGCGACGACGTGCTCGACGTGATCGCGGCGGCCGCGCCGGAAGGCCCGCTGGTGCTGATCGGCTCATCGATGGGGGGCTGGCTGATGCTGCTCGTCGCGCTTGCCATCCCGGAGCGTATCTCGGCGCTCGTCGGCATCGCGGCCGCGCCTGATTTCACCGACTGGGGCTTTTCCGACGCTCAGAAGGCCGCCTTCGCACGCGGCGAAGACCTCGTAGAGCCATCCGCCTATTCGGAAGAGCCCTATGTCACCACCGCCGCCTTCTGGCGCTCGGGCGAAGCAAACCGGCTGCTCGCCACGCCGATCCCGCTCACCTGCCCCGTCCGTCTGTTGCACGGGCAGGCCGACCCGGACGTGCCATGGTCCGTCTCGCTCCGGCTTGCCGAGGCGCTCGGTTCAGCCGACGTACAGACGCTGCTGGTGAAGGACGGCGACCACCGCCTGTCGCGGCCGCAGGACATTGCCCTGCTGCTGCGCGTGATCGAGGACCTGTAGATGCCGATGCTTGCCGCCCTGATGCTGATGCAGGTCGTCGCGCCGCTGCCTGCCTCGCCCGATGCCGCCACGACGCCAAGCGAACAGGCGCTGTATGCGGACTGCGTGCGCGCTGCGAACGAAGGCGTGCCCGGCGCCATCGACGCGGCGACGCAGTGGAAGAACGGCACCGGCGGCGTTCCGGCGCGCCACTGCCTCGGCCTTGCCTACATGGGCGCGAACCGCCCTGCGGACGCGGCGCGGGCGTTCGAGGATGCGGCACGCGTGGCGGAGGCGCAGGGCAACCCCGCCGCCGCCGAGCTATACGGGCAGGCAGGCAACGCGCTGCTGCTCGCCGAACAATATGCGCGCGCCGAGGTTGTGCTCAGCAACGCGCTCGTCCTCGCGGCGCGGCGCGGCGGCAAGGCGAAGGGCGAATTGCTGATCGACCGCGCCCGTGCCCGTGAAGCGCAGGGCAACAGCCCCGGCGCCCGCGTCGATCTTGAAGAGGCGGTCACCCTGGCGCCGGACGAGGCTGCGGGATGGCTTCTGCTCGGCGTGCTTGCCCGGCGCGAGGAGCGACTGGCCGATGCACGCCCGGCGCTCGCCAACGCACTGCGCCTCGCGCCAAGCGACCCCGACGTGCAGGTGGAGGCTGGCAACATGGCAGCGATGGACGGCGACTATGCAAAGGCGCGCGCATTGTGGAACGCTGCCGTGAGGGCCGCGCCGGGCACGCCTGCCGGCAAGGCCGCCGACGCCGCGCTACTCAGGAACCCCGAGTAACCCTACTCGCCCTTCGGCGGCAGTTCCCACGGCGTGAACGAGGACAGGCCGCAGCTTCCCGTCGTCATCTTCGTGGTCGTATCGAACGTCGTGATGATGTCGCCGCGGCAGTATTGCGCGATCGATGTGCTGTGCCGGAAGGCATCGTGCTTCAGGCCCCGGCAGCTTTGCGGGAAGTCCATCCGGTAGATGCGGCTGCCGCGCATGTGGAAGAAGGCGACATAGTCGTTCACGGCTTCCACGCGATCGACATCGCGCAACTGGATGCAGGTCACGGGTTCGCCGACAGCCTTGCCGGGGACAGCCGCAAGCGCCTCCTGACGCGCCGGGCCATCGTTCGCGGCGCATCCCGCAAGAGCGACCGCTGTGAGCAGAAACAGGCTACGCATGTGTTCAATCTCCATTGATCCCCGCAGGCCGAAACTAGCAGAGCGACAAGGGGTTTAGTAGCCCGCCGCCTGCCCGTCCTTGCGCATTTCAGAGGCGCCCCAGTAGACGTGCGTGTCCGGATCGCGCCAGATCGCCTGATAGCCGCCGAACGGCCCGGTCGTGTAGCGCACGGTATGGCCGCGCGCGCGCAGCGCTTCCGCGACCGACTGCGGCACACCCGATTCGATTTCAAGGACGCCGCCATCCGTCATCGGCGCGCCGCCTTCAGGATCGGTGGAGCCGTCGTGGTGGAAGCGCGCCGCGTCCCCCGCTGCCTGCACGCCCATGCCGAAATCGATCATGTTCACCACGATCTGCGCGTGACCCTGCGGCTGCATGGCGCCGCCCATCAGGCCGAAGCTCATCAGCGGCTTGCCGCCTTTCGTGAGGAACGCCGGGATGATGGTGTGGAAAGGCCGCTTTCCGGGCGCGTAGGCGTTGGCTTGCTTCGCATCGAGATTGAACTGGGCGCCGCGGTCCTGGAACATGAAGCCGAGCGTGCGGCCTTGCCCGTCGTCCGGCACCAGCCCCGAACCCATGCCGCGATAGTTGGACTGGATGAGGCTCACCATCATCCCGTCCTTGTCGGCGACCGTCATGTAGATCGTGTCTTTGCCCGCGCCTTCGATGGAAAGGCCGGGCATGTCGGTCTTCGCCGCGTGCGCCATGTCGATCGTCGCGCGCTGCTTTGCCGCGCGGTCCTTGGAAAGGAGCTGCGCGAGCGGGATTTTCACGAAAGCGGAATCCGCATAGAAACGCGCGCGGTCGGCGAAGACACGCTTTTTCGCCTCGACGAACACGTGCCAGAAATCCGGTGATGCACGTCCCATCGCCTTCAGGTCGTAACCTTCGAGGATATTCAGCATCTGCAGAGCAGCGATCCCCTGCCCGCTGGGCGGCAGTTCCCATACGTCGTAGCCGCGATAATTGACCGAAACGGGATCGACCCATTCGGATTGATGCGCGACGAAATCCGCGAGTCGGTGAGGCGCGCCGATGCGGCGGAAATACTGGTCCATCGCCTGCGCAAGGCTGCCCTTGTAGAAGGCGTCGCGACCGCCTTCGGCGATTTCGATCAGCGTCAGCGCGAGATCGGGGTTCTTGAACACCTCGCCTTCCTTCGGCGCCGCGCCGCCGGGCATGTAGACCCGGCGCATGTTCTCGATCTCTTCGATCGCGCCTGCCTTCGCGAGTTTCTCGAAGTTCGCGATGCCGCGCGCCCAACCGTCGGCGATAAACTCTGTGACCGGGAAACCCTGCTGCGCGTAACGGATGGCGGGCGCGAGCACACGCTGCATCGGCAGCTTGCCGAACTTGCCGTGCATTTCGAACCAGCCGTCGACCGCGCCCGGAACCGTTACCGAGAGCGCACCCCAATCCGGCACCGTGCCGTCCCGGTCGCCCACCGCGCGCGGCAGCTTCGCGATGCGCGCTTTCAGTTGGCCGAGGCTTTGCCCTGAAGGCGCGCGGCCCGAAGCGTTGAGGCCGTGAAGCGTGTTTGTTTTCGGATCCCAGATGATCGCGAACAGATCGCCGCCGATGCCGTTTCCGGTCGGCTCCATCAGGCCAAGCGCCGCGTTCGCCGCGATGGCCGCATCGACGGCGCTGCCGCCCTGCTTCAGCACATCGAGCGCCACTTGCGTTGCGAGCGGCTGGCTGGTTGCCGCCATGCCGTTCACGCCAAGCACGGCGGAGCGCGTGGCGTGCAGCACGCCTGAAGCGCGGTCTCCCTGATCCTTCAGCACAGGCTCAGCCGCAAAACCGGCAGAGGACAGCATGACGGCACCCATCGCAAATCCAGCCAGTCGCTTCATGAAACCCACGTCCTCTATCGGAAATTGTCCTTCGCCGTGCGCCGCGCCGCGAGTTCGGCAACATCCTGGGCGCGCGTGAATGGATTCGTCGCACGTTCGAGACCGATGGTGGAGGGCACGGTCGGCTCCCCACGTGCGCGCATCGCGAGAACCTCCGCCTGACGCTCGGCGATCGCCGTGTTCTCAGGCTCGGCGGTGAGCGCGTAGCGCCCATTCGATTCGGTATACTCGTGCGCGCAGTACACACCCGTCTCATCGGGCAGCGCCATCAGCTTGCCGAGGCTGTCGAACATCTGCGCAGCCGTGCCTTCGAACAGCCGCCCGCAGCCCATCGCGAACAGCGTGTCGCCGCAGAACAGCGCGCCGTCGAAGCTGTAGGCGATATGCCCCGCCGTGTGGCCGGGCACGTCGATAACGCGGCCTTCGGCCCCGCCGATCGCCACAGAGTCGCCTTCGCTGACAGCACGATCAATACCCGTGATCTTCGCCGCCTCGCCCACCGGGCCAGTGACGGTGCAGCCAGTCGCGGCCTTGATCTCGGCATTGCCGCCGACGTGATCCGGGTGCCAGTGCGTGTTCAGGATCTGCGTGATCCGCCAACCGCGCGATGCAGCTTCAGCCAGCACAGGCTCAGCGACCGCCGGATCGATCACCGCCGTCTCGCCGCTCGCCGCGTCGTGCGCGAGCCAGATGTAGTTGTCGGAAAGCACCGGGATGCGGACGATCTCGAGCATGGCCATCTACCAGACGCCCGTGTTGGGCATCGAGGCCCACGGCTCGGCGGGCGCCTTCGCCTCTCCCTTCTGCAGCAGTTCGACCGAGATGCCGTCCGGCGAGCGCACAAAGGCCATGCGGCCATCGCGCGGCGGGCGGTTGATGGTGATGCCGCCATCCATCATGCGCTGGCAGTCCGCGTAGATATCATCGACCTCATAGGCGAGGTGGCCGAAGTTGCGACCGCCGGCGTAGACTTCCGGGTCCCAGTTGAAGGTCAGCTCGACCTGCGCATCCTCGTCGCCCGGCGCGGCGAGGAAGATGAGCGTGAAGCGTCCGGCCTCGTGGTTCATGCGGCGAATCTCGCGCAGTCCGAGAAGCTCGTAGAACGCAAGGCTCGCTTCGAGATCGCTGACGCGCACCATGGTGTGGAGATATTTCATGCGGCTGCCTTTTCCGCCCTGAGCGGGCGCCCTTCATAGTCTTCGAAACAGCGGACCACCCAGTCCGGCACCGGCGCGGGTGCACCGCGCGATTCTGCGACGTTCACCGCCACCTGCTCGCCGACCGCACGCAGATCATCCGCCCCCGCGCCATGAATCTCGAAATCCACGATGATGGAGCTGCTGCCGATCCGCCGGCAGCGCAGGCAGATGTCGATCATCTCATCGAGAAGCACCGGCTTCTTGTATTCGACAAGGTTGCGGGCGACGTGGAAGTCCGGCCCCATGCCGGTGGCCGACAAGGCGTAGATGCCTGTGGCGCGCCAGTACTCGGTGATGCCGATATCGAGATATTCGAGATAGCGGGAGTTGAAGACGATACCCTGCGGATCGCATTCCGCGTAGCGGACGCGCTTGGGGAACGAGAACCGGAAATCGGCGCGCGGCATGGAGCCCTTTCTTCGTTCAGCTGTTGTGCAGCGGCAAGACGCGATAGAATGCGACGAAACCGCTTATGGGGGCATACAATGGCCGCTGACACGACCAACCGCAACTCATCACTCATCATAGCCGCCGCCGTGCTGGCGATCGGCGTCATCCTCGGCGGCTATCTGCTCGGCGACGGGCTGAAGCGCGCACGCCTTGCCGACCGTGCCGTTATGATGCGCGGGCTCGCCGAGCGCGACGTGACCGCCGACCTCGCGACGTGGACGATCCGCACGCTTTCAACGGGCAATAATTTCGAAGCCGTGCAGGCCGATGCCGCCCGCGACGCGGACGCGATCCGCGCCTATCTCGGCGAGCACGGTTTCAGCGGTACGGACATCCAGCCGGCGGGCATCAGCGTAAACCAGTGGAACAACAACGGCATCGACCAGATCCAGGTGCGCCAGCAGTTCCGCCTGCGCACCACGAAGATCGCCGAAGCCAAGACCGCGCACGCCGGGCAGGCCACACTCCTCGCGCGCGGCGTCGCGCTCGAAGACGGCGGGCCTTCGATCGCCTACAGCTTCACCAAGCTCAATGACGTGAAACCCGCGATGATCGCGGAAGCCACCAAGGACGCGCGCAAAGGCGCCGAACAGTTCGCCAAGGATTCTGGCGCGAGCGTCGGCGGCATCCGCTCGGCGAGCCAGGGCTATTTCTCGATCCAGTCACGCGACGGCGACTCAGGCGGCCCGGCCGATGCATCACCCGAACAGAAGGTGCGCGTGGTGACGACGGTAGAGTTCTACCTGAAGGATTGAGGCACGGCCCCCTCCCTTAGAGGGAGGGGCTAAATGCGAATTCAAGCGTCGATGATGCGCGTTAGCCGCGTGATGTCGGCGTCGAGCTCGCTGTCGTCGGCGCGCAGTTCCTCGATGCGCTTCACGGCGTGCATCACGGTGGTGTGGTCGCGCCCGCCGAAGCGGCGGCCGATGTCGGGGAGCGAACGCGGCGTCAGGCGCTTGGCGAGGAACATCGCCACCTGACGCGGCCGCGCCACTTCGCGCGCACGGCGCGCTGACAGAAGATCGCTGAGCTTTATCGCGTAGTAATCCGCCACCTTGCGCTGAATTTCGTCAATCGTGACCTTGCGGTCGTGCGCCTTCAGGACGTCGGCAAGCACCTGCCGCGCGAAATCGAGGTCGATCGGCTTCCCGACCAGCGTCGAGTAAGCGACGATGCGATTAAGCGCGCCTTCGAGTTCGCGCACGTTGGAGGTGATCTTCCGCGCGAGGAAGTCGATCACGTCCTCGCCCACGGTCGCGCCCGGCATCCGCTTCATCTTTTCGAGAAGGATGCTGAGCCGAAGCTCGTAGTCGGCGGGGTTGATGTCGGCGACAAGGCCCCATGCGAGGCGCGAGAGGATACGGTTCTCGATGCCTTCGAGGTTCTGCGGCGAACGGTCGGCGGTGATGACCAGCCGTTTCCCCGCCGAGATGATCTCGTTCATCGTGTGGAAGAACTCTTCCTGCGTCGAATCCTTGCCCGCGATGAACTGCACGTCGTCGATCATGAGCAGGTCGGCGGTGCGCAGCTTCTGCTTGAACGACAGCGTATCCTTGTCGCGCATCGCCGAGACAAACTCGACCATGAACTTCTCGGCCGACATGTAGACGACGCGGGCGCCGGGCATGGAATTGCGGATCTGCCAGCCGATGGCGTGCATCAGGTGCGTTTTGCCGAGCCCGGTGGTGCCATGGAGGAACAGCGGGTTGAAATCGATCGGCCCACCCTCGGCAACCGTGCGCGCGGCGTTATAGGCGAGTTCGTTCGCCTTGCCGACGACGAAGCTATCGAACGTATAGCGCGGCTCCAGCGCAACGCCGAATGCCGGCGCCTCACGCACGGCCGCAGGGACGGCCAAGGGTTGCTCCAGCTCGGGCGCGATCGCGGTCCTGAGACCGTTCTCGACAACGATGCGGACGTGCTGGATGGTCGCCGACTGTGCCGCCCAAAGCAGCCGCAGCCGCTCGGCGAAGTGATTGCGAATCCAGTCCGCCGTGAAGTGTGTGGGTGAACCCAGCGTCACCGTATCGGCATCGACGCTGACCAGCGCGAGTGGTTTCAGCCAGCTATCGTAGGTGCGGGTGCCGTACTCGGCGCGCAGATGCGCGCGAATCGTCTGCCAGATCGATTCGGCCGAATCGGTGCCGGACAGGAACATGGAGACGCCCTGCGCCGAACCGCGACCAGCAATCGCCGATACGACTCGTTCACCCGCCTGCTTGCCTGTCATATCCCCCAAAACCTAGCATCCTCAGACAAAGGCACGCACGGCGACTCGCCGAACGCAAAACGTACGAAAACAGCATCGCCCCACCGTGCATCCGGTGGGAACGCGGCTTACTCTTGCGTCACTTTGGGGAAGGAGCGAACTCCCCTTTGGCGCGAGGCCGGAGGTACATTAGGCAGGCCCCGGACGGGCTTTCAAGGGACTCCGCGTGCAACGAAAATGAAATAAAAGATTTGACAAGGACGACCGCCGATTCGCCGCTTCGGCCCCCTCGAAAGGCATGGTCCGTGACGCATATGGAACGAATCGAGAATGTGTCCCAAACTAAAACGCCGCCGGAATCCGGCGGCGTTTGACCCTTGAATTCAAAGGATTTTCAGGCGAGCGCCTTCACGCGCTTGCTGAGTCGCGAGATGGTCCGCGCAACGGTGTTCTTATGAAGAATGCCCTTGGTGACACCACGCATCATTTCCGGCTGCGCCGCCTGCAGCGCGGCGGCGGCTTCATCCTTCTTGCCGCTCGCAAGCGCGGTCTCGACACCCTTCACGAACGTGCGGATGCGGCTGACCCGCGACTTGTTGATCGCCTGACGGCGGGTGTTGCGACGGATGCGCTTGCGCGCTTGCGGTGTATTCGCCATCGAGTCCTCAAATGATCCTGATCCGGACCGGCGCACAGGCCGGCTGGACGCGGGAGAACCCGCGACCGGGAAAGCGGGCCTCCTACTAGGCGCCGCTGCCCTCGTCAAGCACGCTTTGCCGCCGCCTTCCTCACAAGTTTCGGGATATACAGCGGCGGACCCGCCGATAGGCTCGCCAAGCCATGACCAGCAAGGACGAAACCGTGGGAACAAGCCTGGGCGCCATGCTCGCCGCCGCGCGCACCGAAGGCGACGCGGCGCTCTACACGATTACCGAGGAATGGATGCAGGGACGCACCACCTATGGTGGGCTCTCCGCAGCGCTGTGCCTCGCCGGAACGCTCTCCGCGCACGCGGACCTGCCCCCGCTCCGGTCTGCGCAGGTCGCCTTCATCGGCCCTGCGGGCGGTGATGTGACGACGTGCAGCCGCGTGCTCCGGCAGGGCAAATCAATGACCTTCATGGAGGCCGATCTTCGCCAGGGCGAGGCGCTCGCGACGCGGAGCCTCTTCGCGTTCGGCCGCAGCCGCGAATCGGTCATCAACCTCTACCATTTCCCGATGCCGGACGTGCCCCCGCCTGATGCGTGCGAGCTGCTGTGGCGCAAGCGCACGCCGCTCAACTTCCTGCAGCAGTTCGATGCGCGCATGGCCTTTGGCGGCCGCTCCGCCGACGGCACCGGCAACGGCGACATCGCCTACTGGTTTCGCCTGCGCGACCCCTCCGGCATTCCGCCCGCCGTGCGCCTGCTCGCGCTCGCCGACACGCCGCCGCCCGCCGTGATGCCGATGTTCAATGATTTCGCGCCCATCAGTACCGCGACATGGCAGATGGAGGTGCTCGACACCGAGGCGAGCGGCGAAGGCTGGCACCTCATCCGCTCCACGGCGGAAACCGGCGCGAACGGCTACACGTCGCAAACCATGGGCATGTGGGACGAAGGCGGCCGCCCCGTGCTGGCGGGGCGGCAGATGGTGGCATTGTTCGGGTGAAGCGGCCTCAGCGACCCGTGAACTTCGCCTCGCGCTTCTCCAGAAACGCGGCCATGCCTTCCTGCTGATCGGCGGTGCCGAACAGGCCGTGGAACAGGCGGCGCTCGAAGCGGACGCCTTCGGACATCGTCGTCTCGTAGGCGCGGTTCACGGTTTCCTTCGCGGCCATCACCGCGAGCGCGCCGTAGTTTGCGATCTGCTCGGCCGCCTTGATGGTCTCCTCCATCAGCTGCTCGGGCGGATAGACACGCGCGACGAGACCGATGCGCAGCGCCTCCTCGGCATCGATCATGCGGCCGGTGAGGATCATGTCCATCGCGACCGCCTTGCCGACGAAGCGCGTCAGCCGCTGCGTGCCGCCCGATCCGGGGATGACGCCGAGCTTGATCTCCGGCTGGCCGAACTTCGCCTTCTCGCTCGCGAAGATCGTGTCGCACATCATCGCGAACTCGCAGCCGCCGCCGAGCGCGAAGCCGTTCACCGCCGCGATCACGGGCTTGCGCGTGCGCGTCAGTTCCTCCCACGTCGCGGTGATGAACTCTTCCGCGTAGACGACGGAGAAGGTCTTCGGCTGCATCTCCTTGATGTCCGCGCCCGCTGCGAACGCCTTGCCGTCGCCGGTGAGGATCATCGCGCCGATATCGGGATCGGCCTCGAAGGTGCGGAGCGCGGCGGTGATCTCGCTCGTCAGCTGGTGGTTCAGCGCGTTCAGCGCCTCGGGCCGGTACATGGTGATGATGCCGACGCGGCCGCGCGTTTCCACCTTCAGGCACTGATATTCGGACATGGGCTGGTCTCCCCTATTTCTGACAGGATGGGCAATAGAAGCTGGAGCGTCCCGACTGGACGATGCGCGCGACAGGGGCGGCACAGCGCACACAGGCCTCGCCCTCGCGGCCGTAGACGCGGAATTCGTGTTGAAAGTAGCCGAGCTCGCCGGCCACCTGGCGATAATCGCGCAAGGTTGAGCCACCCGCCGCGATGGCACGTTCGAGCACCTCGGGGATCGCGGCCGCAAGTTTCGCAAGCTCCGTGCGCTTTACCTTGCCGCCCTCGCGCGTCGGCCGGATGCCCGCATCGAACAGCGCCTCGCACACGTAGATGTTGCCAAGGCCCGCGATCAGCCGCTGATCGAGCAGCAGCGCCTTCACCGGCGCGAAACGTCCCTTGAAGCCCGCGAGATCGACCGGCGCGCCGAGCGGCTCGGGGCCGAGTCCCTTCATGAGAAAATGACTGTCGAGGTCGTCCGTCGGCACAAGATGCACCGATCCGAAGCGGCGCGCGTCGTTGAGCACGGCGCGGCGGCCTTCGTCGGTCTCGATCACGATATGATCGTGCTTCTCATCGGTTTCGGGATCGACACGCATCCTGCCCGACATGCCGAGATGCAGGATCATCGTGTCGCCGCGATCGGTGTCGATGAGGCCGTATTTGGCCCGGCGCCGGATGCCGGTGACGACCGCGCCCGTCAGCCGCTGACGCAGGTCCGCTGGGATCGGCCAGCGCAGGTCCGGCCGCCGTGCCTCGACGCGTGCGAGGCGGCGGCCTTCGAGGACCGGCCTCAGACCGCGCATCACGGTTTCGACTTCGGGAAGCTCAGGCATCGAAGAGGCGTCTATGCCGCGTTTACGAAGGGGGCAAGCGTGGGCTAAGGGCAAGGGCAATGTCGGAAACAGTCTCATACGGCTTCCAGGAGGTCGACCCCGAGGAGAAGACGCGGCGCGTCGGCTCCGTCTTCGCGCGCGTCGCGGCGCGCTACGACCTGATGAACGACCTGATGTCGGGCGGACTGCACCGGCTGTGGAAGGACGATTTCGTCCGCGCCGTGAACCCGCGCCCCGGCGAGCGCATCCTCGACATGGCGGGCGGCACCGGCGACATCGCTTTCCGCATGGCGAAGCGCGGTGCGAGCGTGACGGTCGCCGACATCAACCCGGCGATGCTGGACGTGGGCAAGGATCGCGCGAAGAAACGCGGCATTGAAGGCCTCGACTGGTCCGAACAGAACGCCGAGGTGCTGAGCTTCGATGGCGCCGGCTTCGACGCCTACACGATCGCGTTCGGCATTCGGAACGTCACCGACATCCCGGCGGCGCTCCGCGAGGCGTACCGCGTGTTGAAGTTCGGCGGGCGCTTCTTCTGCCTCGAATTCTCCCGCTGCGAGTGGCCCGTGTTCGCCGACGTTTACGATCGCTATTCGATGAACGTGGTACCGAAGATCGGCAAGGCGGTGGCACGCGATGAGGAGGCTTATCAGTACCTCGTCGAATCGATCCGCCGTTTCCCGGATATGTCCACGTTCAAGTCGATGATCGCTGACGCGGGCTTCGCGCAGACCACGGCGCGGCCCATCCTCGGCGGCGTCGTCGCCATGCACAGCGGCTGGAAGATTTGACCGCCGGCATCGTCCATGCCTTTCGGATGCTGCGCTGGGGCCGGACGCTCGCGCGGCACGGCGCGCTGCGCGAGATCGAGACGGCGCCGCAATCGCCGCCGCTGCTGCGCCGGATCGCAAAGCTCGCCCGGTTCGGCACGGGCGCGCCCGAAACGCCGCACTATGCCGACGCCTTCCAGGTGCTCGGCCCGGCCGCGATCAAACTTGGGCAGGCGCTCGCCACGCGCCCCGATCTCGTCGGGCCGGATGCCGCGAAAGACCTGACCCGGCTGCAGGACAACCTCCCACCCGCGCCGTTCGCCGCCGTGAAGGCCTCGATCGAGGAGGCCTTCGGCGTTCCGCTCGAATCGCTCTATTCGCGGTTCGACGAAGTGCCCGTCGGCTCCGCATCGGTCGCGCAGGTCCACCGCGCCGTCACCATTGATGGCCGCGCCGTCGCTGTGAAGGTGCTGAAGCCGGGCATCGAGGCCGATTTCGCCCGCGCGATCGAGACCTATGAATGGGCCGCCGTCCGCGCCGAAACGATCGGCGGCGAGCTTGCCCGTCTGCGCCCACGCGCCACGATCGCCTACTTCCGCCGCTGGGTGGAGCGCGAGCTGAACCTCCGCATGGAGGCAGCGTCGGCGTCCGAACTCGCCGCCGCGCTCACCCCCGAAACCGGCTTCGTCGTCCCCGAGGTGGACTGGGCGCGCACCAGCCGCCGCGTGCTCACCATCGCGTGGATCGACGGCGTGAAGCTCACCGACCTCGCCGCCGTCGACGCGGCGGGCATCGACCGCAAGGTGCTTTCGCAGACGCTCGTCCGCAGCTTCCTGCGGCAGGCGATCGGCCACGGCTTCTTCCATGCCGATCTCCATCAGGGGAACATGTTCGCTTTGCCCGACGGACGGCTCGCCGTCGTCGATTTCGGCATCATGGGCCGCATCAACCGGCAGGCGCGGCTCTGGCTCGCCGAGATCCTGCACGGCCTCCTCACGGGCAACTACGCGCGCGTCGCCGAGATTCATTTCGAAGCGCAGTACGTGCCGCCGCATCACGACATGGCCGAGTTCGAAACTGCACTGCGCTCGATCGGAGAGCCGATCCGCGGCCTTCCGGTGAAGGACATCTCGATCGGCAACATGCTCGACGGGCTGTTCGCGGTCACCCGCCAGTTCGACATGGTGACACAGCCGCACCTTCTGCTGCTCCAGAAGACGATGGTGATGGTGGAAGGCGTGGCGCTGGCGCTCGATCCCGACGTCAACATGTGGGAAATCTCCGGTCCCTTCGTGGGCGACTGGATGCGCGACGAACTCGGCCCCGAAGCCGTCGTCGCCGATCGGATCGTCGAGAGCGTGCGCGCACTCGCAAGGCTTCCCGATCTCCTGAAACGCCTCGAAGCGATGGTCCCCAACCCGGGCGCCGCGCCGCCCTTGCCGCCGCTCGCCCCCCTGCCCGCCCCGCGCGGCATTTCGCGCACGGCATGGCTGCTGCTCGGCGCCGGCATCGGCGTGGGCCTTGGCTGGCTGGCGATGACGCTTTAGGGTCCGGCGCGTGGGCAAACGCATCCTCCTCATCCTCTCAGGCGGCATCGCCGCCTACAAGGCGCTGGAACTCGTACGGCTACTGAGGAAAGACGGCATTGCAGTGCGCGCGGTGCTCACCGAAGCCGCGCAGCAGTTCGTAACGCCGCTCAGCCTCGGCACGCTCACCGAAGACAATGTTTACACCGATCTCTTCGACCTGAAGGACGAGCGCGAGATCGGGCACATCCAGCTTTCGCGCCAGGCCGACCTCGTCGTCGTCGCGCCTGCAACCGCCAACATCCTCGCGAAGATGGCGGGCGGCATCGCCGACGACCTCGCGACGACGCTGCTGCTAGCGACCGACAAGCCGGTGCTCGCCGCGCCCGCGATGAATGTCCGCATGTGGCTGCACCCCGCGACGCAGCGCAATATCGCGCAGCTCCGCGCCGACGGCGTCACCATCATGGAGCCCGATGAAGGCGACATGGCCTGCGGTGAATACGGTCCCGGCCGTTTGCCCGAACCCGAAGCGATCCTGGCGTCGATTCGCGCCATGCTCGCAGCGCCGCTCAGCGAAGCGCAGGGCGCCACCGCGCGTTTCGGTGAGAACCCGCCGCCGCTCGCTGGAAAACACGTTCTCGTCACCGCCGGGCCGACGCACGAACCGATCGACCCCGTGCGCTACATCGCCAACCGCTCGTCGGGCAAACAGGGCTTCGCGATCGCTGGCGCGCTTGCAGCGCTGGGAGCGAACGTAACGCTCGTGGCCGGCCCCGTGACGCTCGCGACGCCGCCCGGCGTGCGCCGCGTGAACGTGGAAACCGCGCGCGAGATGGCCGAAGCGGTCGATGCCGCGCTTCCCGCCGACGCCGCCGTGATGGTCGCCGCCGTCGCCGACTGGCGCGCCGAAGCGACGGATCAGAAGATCAAGAAAGACAAAGGCGGCCTCAACGCACTCCCGCTCGTCGAGAATCCCGACATTCTCGCAGGCCTTTCGAAATCGCCGAAGCGCCCCGGCCTTGTCATCGGCTTCGCCGCCGAGACCGAAGCGGTCGTCGAGCACGCCAAGGCCAAGCTCGCGCGCAAGGGCTGCGACTGGATCGTTGCCAACGACGTGTCCGGCGATGTGATGGGGGGCAGCCGCAACCGCATCCACATCGTAAGCCCGGACGGTGTCGAGGATTGGCCGGACATGGAAAAGGATGCCGTCGCCCGGCGCCTTGCACAAAGGATCGCAGATGAACTCACCGATTGAAATCCGCCTGAAGCGCCTGCCCCACGGCGAAGGCCTGCCCATCCCAGCGCTCGCGACGCGCGGCGCTGCGGGCATGGACGTGGTCGCCGCGGAAGACGTCATCGTCCCGCCGGGCGGCCGCCATGCCGTCGCCACCGGCTTCGCCTTTGCGATTCCCGAGGGCTATGAGGTGCAGGTGCGCCCGCGCTCCGGCCTTGCGCTCAAGAACGGCATCACCTGCCTCAACACGCCCGGCACGATCGATGCGGACTATCGCGGCGAGGTGAAGGTGATCCTCGCCAACCTCGGCGCCGAGCCCTTCGCCGTGAAGCGCGGCGAGCGTATCGCGCAGCTCGTCGCCGCGCCTGTGCAGCAAGCGCACTTCGCGGAGGTCGACGACCTCGACGAGACCGCGCGCGGCACCGGGGGCTTCGGCTCGACGGGCCGATAACGCCGACATTGAGCCTTACAGACCAACAACTCGAACGCTACGCCCGCCACATCATCCTGAAGGAAGTCGGCGGGGCGGGCCAGGCGAAGCTGCTCGCCGCCCGCGTCGCCGTCGTCGGCGCGGGCGGGCTCGGCAGCCCCTGCATCCAGTATCTCGCGGCGGCGGGTGTCGGGCACCTCACGGTCATCGACGACGATGCCGTCGACCTGTCCAACCTCCAGCGCCAGGTCTTGCACGGCACCGACGACGTGGGCCGCGCCAAGACGGAAAGCGCGGCGGATGCCGTCGCCCACCTCAACCCGGACGTGGCCGTGACGCAGCACCGCATCCGTCTCGATGCCGCGAACGCCGCGACGCTCCTTGCCGGCCACGACGTGATCGCCGACGGTTCCGACAGCTTCGAAACCCGCCGCGCCGTCGCCGATGCCGCGCTCGCGCTGCGCATCCCGCTCGTCGCCGCCGCCGTCGGGCCCTTCGAGGGGCAGATCGCCACTTATCGCGGCTGGGAAGCGGACAAGCCCTGCTGGCGCTGCTTCGTCGGCGACGCTGCGGACCGCGAGGGTGCGACCTGCGCCGAGGCTGGCGTGCTCGGCGCGCTCACCGGCGTGATGGGCGCGATGCAGGCGCTTGAGGTGATCCGCGAGGTCGTGCCCTTCGGCGATTCGCTTGCCGGACGGGTTTTGCTGTATGATGCGCTCGGCGCCCGGGTACGAACCGTGCGGCTGCCGAAGGACCCCCGATGCCCGTCATGTGGAAAAGCGTGAAACAGCAAGGTCTTGCACTCATCTTTGCCGAGGCGAACCACGCGCGCCTGCACGGCGGGCTCAGCCTCGCCCTCGCCGCTGCCGCGCTTGGCCGTCCCGTGCGGCTGTTCTTTCAGGGCGAAGCGGTCTGCGCGCTTCAGGCGGAACGCCACTGGGCAGGCGACAAGTCTTACAAAGCGGGCGGGCTGCCGCGCCTGTCCGATCTTCTCGATCAGGCCATCGGCCTTGGCCTGCCAATGATGGCGTGCGAATCAGGCATCCACCTCTGTGGCCTCAGCGCGCCGAACCTCATTCCCGGCATCGAAACGGGGGGCATGGTCGCCTTCCTCGCCGATGCACGTGAGGACGAACTCCTCTTCGTCTAAAACCGGGCTAGTCGATCGTCTCGCCCTTGTAGACACCCCACAGATCGACCGCGAGCACATAGCCGTTGCGGCCGCCGAGCGAGAGGCGGCACCAGCCTTCGTCGCAGACCTGGATGTCCGCAACCACGCCTGGCTCCGCGCGCCACACCGGCGGGCTCGAAAACTCGGCGCGGGCATAGAGGTTCGCAACTTTGCCGCGCACCATCGCCGTGCGCTTGCCCGAAAGCAGGTTCTTGTTCATCCAGCCGGTTTCGCCATCCGGATCGCGGACCTGCCGCCAGATTCCCCATTCGCGGATCACCTCCACGGGAAGCCCTTTGCGCTTGTAGGTCCACGTTACCGGATAGGCCTCGCCCGGCCCGGCACGCATGTTGGCTTCGCCCGAAGCGATGGAGACCCAGCGTGGCGTCGGCAGGCCGGAAAGTCCCTTTGTGGCGTCCGAATCCTGCGCCGCAGCGGGCGTTCCTGCAAAACCGAAGGCGAGCAGCAAGACGATGATGCGTTTCATACCGCTATTGAATCGAAACCGCCCCGCCATGCAAGCACCTCGCTTGCGCTCTCGGCCTTGACGCGGGTGCGAGGCGATCCTAGCCACGGCACATGGAAGAACGCCCCCGCCGCCCGCGCGTCGTCGTCACGCGCCGCCTGCCGCAACCGGTCGAAGCGCGCATGAGCGAACTGTTCGATGTCGTTTTCAATGTCGAAGACAAAGCGATGTCGCAGGCCGAGCTTGCCGCCGCGATGGCGGACTGCGACGTGTTCCTGCCCACGGTGACCGACACGATCGACGCTGAACTCATCGCCGCCGCGCCGCCGCGGCTGAGGCTGATCGCGAACTACGGCACCGGCGTCAATCACATCGATCTCGTCGCCGCGCGCGCGAAGGGCATCATGGTGACGAACACGCCCGGCGTCCTCACGGACGATACCGCCGACCTCGCCATGTCGCTGATCCTTTCCGTGCCGCGCCGCCTCACCGAAGGCAGCCGCCAGCTCTATTCGGGGAAATGGGACGGCTGGAAGCCGTGCGACGTGCACGGCCACCGCATCACCGGCAAGAAGCTCGGCATCATCGGCATGGGCCGCATCGGCCAGGCGATCGCCACGCGCGCCCGCGCCTTCGGCCTGCGCATCCACTACCACAATCGCCGCCCGCTGGCGGACACGGTGGAAGGCATGCTCGGCGCGAGCTACTGGGATGATCTCGACGCGATGATCGAGGCGGTGGACATCGTTTCCATCAACTGCCCGCTCACGGACGATACGCGCCACCTGTTCAACGCCCGCCGCATCGCGCTGCTCGGCCCGGACGGCTATCTCGTCAACACTGCGCGCGGCGAGATCATCGACGAGGATGCGCTGGCGGATGCGCTTGAAAAGGGCGTGATCGCGGGCGCGGGCCTTGATGTGTTCGAAGACGAGCCACGCATCAACCCGCGGCTCATCCCGCTCAACAACGTCACGCTGCTGCCGCACATGGGCTCCGCCACGTTCGAAGGGCGGCAGGCGATGGGCGACAAGGTCGTCACCAACATCCGCGCCTGGGCCGATGGCCACCGACCGCCCGATCAGGTGCTTGAAGGCTGGCTCTAGGCAGGGAACTCCTTGCACCCGCACAGCGTTGACCCTTCGATGGGGCGTTATGTGGGAGACCTTTCATGCGTAAGTCTATGATTTTGCTCGCTTCCGGCGCGCTCCTTGCACTCGGCGCCTGTACCGGCAGCCGAACGGTGGATAGCGGCCTTATCGGTGCGGGTGTCGGCGCGGCGGCAGGAGCCGTCGTCCCTGGCGTCAGCACGACCGAAGGCGCAGTTGCCGGCGGTGCAGCCGGCGCGATTTACGGCGCGGTGACGGATGGCGACGCCAAGCGCGGGAGCAAGAAATACTGCCGCGATCGCTATCCGCGCGATTCCCGTGAATACGACCGCTGCCGTCGCGATCGTTAAGCCTCAGTCGCCGGTGACGATCCGGTCGACAAGCTGCTTCACCGTCGGAATGAAACCGTTCGAATAGAACGGGTCCGTCGAGAAGTGATGCGCGCTATGCCCGGCGAACATGAGGTTGTCCTCGGGCGGTGAGCCGTGCGCGATATCCTGAAGCGTCTTCTGGATGCAGAAGGAACGCGGATCGGCGAGCCGCCCGGTGCTGTTCTTGTCGAGGTGCTCGGCCCACGCGCTGAAGCGGCACTGAGAAAGGCAGCCCATACAGTCCGCCTGATCCTTGCGCACGGTCTTCGCCATCGTCGGCGTTTCGAACACCAGCGTGTCGTCAGGCGTCTTCAGCGCTTCGGTATAGCCCTGCGCGTGCCAGCCGCGCGCGTGCAGAAGGTCGTCGCGCGTGACGTAATAGTGCTTGTTCCCCGGAACACCGACGTCGAGCAGGTGTGTGCGGTGGTCGTGCGGTTCGGTGGAAATGCCGATCTGTCGCTCGGAGCGGTGGATCAGCTCTTCGAGAAACGGCGTCCTCACGGCGGACGAATAGAAGCCCGTCGGCGAGAACGCCTGCAGCAGGATGTCGCCTTCGTTCAGCGTCGTCAGCTTGCGCTTCCACACGTCCGGGATCGGGCTTTCCTGCGTCAAAAGCGGCCGCGAGCCGAACTGGAAGGCGATCGTGCCGAGTTCCGGGTTGTCGATCCAGTTTTCCCACTCGCGCAGATACCAGACGCCGCCCGCCATCACGATCGGCACGTCGTCGGAAATCCCGACCTCGCGCATCGTGTCGCGCAGGTCCTTGACGCGCGGATAGGGGTCCTGTGGGCGGAGCGGATCTTCAGCGTTCGAAAGGCCGTTGTGTCCGCCGGCAAGCCATGGGTCTTCATAGACCACGGCGCCAAGCCATTCGGGCGCCTTGCTATAGGCGCGCTTCCAAAGCGCGCGGAAGGCGCGCGCCGAGGAGATGATCGGATAATAATAGGTGCTGTACCGCGCGGCGATCTCGCTCAGCTTGTAGGGCATTCCCGCGCCGCAGGTGACGCCGTCGACAAGTTCGCCGGCCTCTTCCAATATGCCTTCAAGGATGCGCTGCGCGCCGCCCATTTCCCAGAGGACATTGATGTTGATGCCCCCCTGGCCGCCCGCGATCTCGTGCGCGCGACGGACCTGCTCGACGCCGCCGGCGATGCCGTAGGCGACGAGTTCTTCGTGACGATCCCCGCGCGTGCGGCCGCGATATATCTGCGGGATGATGTTGCCGAGCGCATCCGTGCTGTCGGCGTTCACCGCCGAGACGGTGCCAAGCCCGCCCGCCGCGGCCCACGCGCCCGACGATGCATGGTTGGTCGCCGAAACGCCCTTGCCGCCTTCAACGAGCGGAAGCATCTCGCGCCCGCCCATGCGGATGGAATTCAGAAGCTTCATCGTACCAGTTGTCGTTTCTCAGCCCGCTTGCGCCCCTCCGACGCGTCTCCCCCTGCGAGCTATAAACCAACGGGAGCGCTATTGGGGGCGAAATATTACCCAGCCGTCAAATAGACAGGGGGAGCCTCGCGGGAGACTCCCCCTTTTATGCCATTTGTCAGTCGCGGTCGCCGGCGATGAAGTCCGGCAGACCGCCGCCCTCGCCTTCGCTCGACTCTTCACGACGGGGACGGTCGCCGCCCTCGCCGCGGTCGCGGCGCGGGCCACGATCACGGTCACGGCCGCCACCACCGCCGCCGCGTCCACGGTCGCCGCCACGGCCGCCGCGATCTCCACGATCGCCGCGGTCGCTGCGCTCACCGCGCGGGCGCTCCTCACGCGGGGGACGCGTGTCGGGCAGTTCCTCGCCCGTTTCCTGGTTGACGAGGCGCATCGACAGGCGAACCTTGCCGCGGTCGTCGATGCCGAGCACCTTGACCTTCACTTCCTGGCCTTCGGTGAGCACCTCGGAAACCTTCGCGACGCGCTCTTCCTTGATCTCGGAGATGTGGACGAGGCCGTCCTTGGCGCCCATGAAGTTCACGAACGCGCCGAAATCGACCATCGACACGACCTTGCCGTTGTAGACCTTGCCCACTTCCGGCTCGGCGACGATGCCGATGATCCAGTTGCGCGCGGCTTCGATCTTGGCGATGTCCGAAGACGCGATCTTGATCGTGCCGTCGTCCTCGATGTCCACCTTGGCGCCGGTCTCCGCGACGATTTCGCGGATCACCTTGCCGCCGGTACCGATCACTTCGCGGATCTTGTCCTTCGGGATCGTCATCGTCTCGATGCGCGGCGCGTGCGCCGACATCTCGGTGCGCGTGCCGTCGAGCGCCTTGTTCATCTCATTCAGGATGTGCGCGCGGCCGGCCTTCGCCTGGCTGAGCGCCACCTTCATGATTTCCTCGGTGATGCCGGCGACCTTGATGTCCATCTGCAGCGAGGTGATGCCGAGCTCGGTGCCCGCCACCTTGAAGTCCATGTCGCCGAGGTGATCCTCGTCGCCGAGGATGTCCGAAATCACCGCGAAGTCCTTGCCTTCGAGGATGAGGCCCATGGCGATGCCCGAAACCGGACGCTTCAGCGGCACGCCGGCATCCATCAGCGCCAGCGATCCGCCGCACACCGTCGCCATCGAGGACGAGCCGTTCGACTCGGTGATGTCGGCGATGACACGCATCGTGTAGGGGAACTCTTCCTTCGCCGGCAGCACCGGGCGCAGCGCACGCCACGCCAGTTTGCCGTGGCCGACTTCGCGGCGGCCCGGCGCGCCGAAGCGGCCGACTTCACCGACCGAATACGGCGGGAAGTTGTAGTGCAGCAGGAAGTTTTCGTGGCTGATGCCGTAAATCGCGTCGATCATCTGCTCGTCGTCAGCGGTGCCGAGCGTCGTGGTGACGATCGCCTGCGTCTCGCCGCGGGTGAAGAGCGCGGAGCCGTGCGTGCGCGGCAGAACCTGCACTTCGGCCAGAATCGGGCGGACATCTTCCTTGCCGCGACCGTCGATGCGGCGGCCGTCCTTCAGGATCGCGCCGCGAACGATGTCGGCTTCCAGCTTCTTGACGAGCTTGCCGAGCTTCAGCTTCTCGGCCGGCTCTGCGTCTGCGAAGGACTCCTTCGCCTTGGCGCGCGCGGCGTCGAGCGCGGCAACGCGCTCCTGCTTCACGGTCAGCTTGTAGGCGGCTTCGATGTCCTTGCCGACGAGCTTCTTCAGCGTCGCCTTCTTGGCGGCGGAATCGTCGTCGAGCTTCAGTTCCCACGGATCCTTCGCGGCCTTCTCGGCGAGGCGGATGATCGCGTCGATGACCTTCTTGCCGTTCTCATGAACGAACATCACGGCGCCGAGCATGACTTCCTCGGAAAGCTCATGCGCTTCTGATTCCACCATCAGCACTGCGTCCTGCGTACCGGCGGCGACGAGATCGAGCTTCGAGCCTTCGAGGCCACGGCTGGGGTTCAGCACATATTCGCCGTCGACATAGCCGACGCGGCCACCCGCGATCGGACCCATGAACGGCACGCCCGAAAGCGTCAGCGCGGCCGACGCCGCGATGAGCGCCAGCACGTCCGGCTCGTTCTCGCCGTCATAGCTCAGCACCTGACAGATCACGTTGATCTCGTTGTAGAAGCCTTCCGGGAACAGCGGACGGATCGGACGATCGATGAGGCGGCTGGTCAGCGTCTCATGCTCGGTCGGGCGACCTTCGCGCTTGAAGAAGCCGCCGGGGATGCGGCCCGCGGCCGAGAACTTTTCCTGATAGTGCACGGTCAGCGGGAAGAAATCCTGGCCTTCCTTCACCGACTTCGCAGCCGTCACGGCGCAGAGCACCACGGTTTCACCGAGCGTCGCGAACACCGCGCCGTCGGCCTGACGGGCAATGCGGCCCGTTTCCAGGGTCAGCGTCTTGCCGCCCCACTGCGTTTCAACTTTGTGGATATTGAACATGTGTTTTTCCGTTTCCTTCGCGGCCGGTCAAAAACGGGCCCTATGCCCGCCCGGCCTCCATCATCCGTCGCCGCGCTTGTCGCGGCAGACGGTTTGCGCACGGTGGCAGGCATTTTCGCGCCCGCCGTACCTTCAATACGAAACGGGCGCCGTGCGCGGCGCCCGAGACGAACCTTTTACTTGCGAAGCCCGAGCTTCCCGATGAGGTCGGTATACCGCCCCTCGTCCTTGCGCTTCAGGTAATCGAGCAGCGTGCGCCGCTTGTTCACCAGCATGAGCAGACCGCGCCGCGAATGGTTGTCCTTGGCGTGGGTCTTGAAATGCTCGGTGAGGTTGGCGATGCGCTCCGAAAGGATCGAGACCTGGACTTCGGGGCTGCCGGTGTCGCCTTCGGCGCGGGCATGTTCCTTGATCAGCGCTTCCTTGCGCTCGGCTGTAATCGACATCGTGACTCCTTCGTTCTAGAGGTTGAAGCCCCGCTCCACACGGACCGTCCCCGCTTCAACGCGGGCGAGCGCGACAGGCACTGCGTCCAGCATCGCGACCACAAGTCCGTCCGGTTCGGGACGTCCGGCGAGCGTCTGGCCCGATTTGAGCCGGGCCGCTTCGCCGGGGTTGACCGTCAGAGCCGGGATGTCGTCCAGCCCCACGGTCAGCGGCAACAGTGCCGCTATAAGGCGCTGCTCCATAGCGAGTTCGCCGAGTTTGTCCAGCGATATCGCGCGTTCCAGGCCGAACGGGCCGGCCTTCGTGCGCCGCAGCATGACGACGTGTCCGACCGTACCGAGCGCCTCCGCAATGTCGCGCGCAAGGCTCCGCACATAGGTACCCTTCGAGCTGGACACGGAGAACGTTGCCGTCTCCCCGTCCGTCTCCAGCAGCTGCAGCGCGTGGATCGTCACCGCGCGCGGCGGCAGCACAACGACCTCGCCGGCGCGCGCGCGGGCATAGGCCCGTTCGCCGTCCACCTTCAGTGCCGAATATGCAGGTGGGCGCTGTTCTATGAGGCCGGTAAAGCGCGGTAGGATCGCCTCGATCGCCGCGCGCGAAGGCCGCACGTCCGATGTCGCCACCACGGCGCCTTCGGCATCCTCGGTTTCCGTCGCGACGCCGAAGCGAACCGTGAAGTCGTAAGCCTTGTCGCCGTTCAGCATCCGGCCCGTGAGCTTGGTGGCCTCACCGAGCGCGATCGGCAGCACGCCCGTTGCGAGCGGATCGAGCGTACCGCCGTGGCCGATTTTCGGCTTCGGCAGCCCGGCCTGCCGCCACAGCCGCTTCACAGCGGCAACGCCCTGCGCCGAGGTCAGCCCCAGCGGCTTGTCTAGAATGATCCAGCCGTTCACCGGGCGGCTTTAACGCCCGCCGAACTGCCTGTCAGTCTTCTTTACTGTCGTCGGACTTTTCGGCCTTCGCCTTTTTGCCCGGGTCTTCGGCCGTCACAAGGCTTTGCAGCTGGCAGGTGCGGCCATCGACGAGAATCTGCCCGAACTTGTCGAGCGTACCCGTGCCCTTGGTGATGAAGCCGATCTTGGTCGCGAAGCTCAGCCCCATGCACGGTCCCATCGTCTCGGCATAGTACCAGCGCCCGGTCTGACCTTCGATATAGAGCGCATGGTCGTTTTCAGCGCGGAAATTTCGGATGCCGGTGGTGTCGGCAAACGGAATGCGCGCCTCTTCGCCAAGCTTTGCGTGCGGTTCGGCCGCGCTCGCCGGAACGGCGGAAAGGAGCGCGGCGACGACGCCCGCTCCCGCAGCATGGAAAATGGTCTTCATGCTCTGTCTCCTTCGCCCTGCTTTTCCCACCCGCCAACTGAACGACGACTGAGCGGCAAGGTCAGTTCCCGTTCAGGACGCGAGACGCTCCAGAAAATGCTTCCGGCAGAGCGCGATGTAGCGGTCGTTGCCACCGATATCGGTCTGCGCACCCTCACGCACCGGTGTTCCGTCAGCAGCGACACGCAGGTTCATCGTCGCCTTGCGCCCGCATTCGCACACGGATTTCAGCTCGACGAGCTTGTCGGCAATCGCGAGCAGCCGCGCGCTCCCTTCGAACAGTTCGCCGCGGAAATCGGTGCGGAGACCATAGGCGAGCACCGGAATACCGAGCCGGTCGCATACCGCCGCGAGCTGATCGACCTGCTTGCGGCTAAGGAACTGCGCCTCATCGACCAGCACGCAACCGATCGGCGCCGCGCCGTGTTCGGCCGAAATGATGACGTCGAGATCGGTATCGTCCGAGAAGGGAATCGCCTCGGCCTCGAGCCCGATCCGCGAATTGATGCGCCCCCGCCCGCCGCGATCGTCGACCGCCGCCGTGAACAGCAACGTCCGCATCCCGCGTTCCACATAGTTGAAGCTCGATTGCAGCAGCGTCGTCGATTTCCCCGCGTTCATCGACGCGAAGTAGAAATACAGCTTCGCCATCAGTCTTCGAGGTCGCGCGCCACCTTGGGGTCGCGCAGCAGCGCGTCGATGCGCCCGGCAACCTCGTAGCTCTCGTCGAGCCGAAACTTCAGCTCGGGCGTGTATTTGGTGGACATCGACCGCGCCACCTCGCCGCGCAGGAACTTCGCATTGCGGCGAAGCGCGGCAAGCACTTCATCGTCGTCACCGCCGAGCGCCTTCACGAAGGCGGTGGCGATGCGGAGGTCCGGCGAGACGCGCACTTCACTCACGGAGACGATATGCGTTTCGAGCACCGGATCGCGCACCTCACCGCGGCCGAGCACGCCCGCCAGCACATGGCGCACCTGCTCGCCGATCCGCAGCAGCCGGACCGATTTGCCTTCGGGGGTCTGCATCTGGCGCATAGGCGTCCCGCGCGAACGCCCTAGAGCGTCCGCTCGCGCTCCTCGACCTCGAACGTTTCAAGGTAATCGCCCGCCTTGATATCCGTGGTGGCTTCCAGCGTGACACCGCATTCGAGGCCTGCTCGCACTTCGGCAACGTCGTCCTTGAAGCGGCGCAACGAGGAGACCGAACCGTTGTAGATGATGACATCGTCACGCATGACACGCGCCTTGAGCGCCTTGCGGATGAAGCCTTCGAGGACGAGCAGACCGGCGGCCTTGCCGTGCTTGCCCGCCTGGAACACCTCGCGGATTTCGGCGCGCCCGACCACGTGTTCGATCTTCTCGGGGCCGAGCTGGCCGGCCATCGCCGCCTTCACATCGTCCACGAGATCGTAGATCACGTCGTAGTATTTGAGCGCGACGCCGCGCTGCTCGGCGATCTCGCGCGCCTTGGCATTGGCGCGCACGCCAAAGCCGATGATCGGTGCGCCCGAAGCGCCCGCCAGCGTCACATCGGATTCGGTGATGCCGCCGACGCCCGAATGCAGCACGCGGGCCTTGATGTCGTCGGTGGAGATCCTGTTCACCGCCGCCACGATCGCCTCGACCGAACCCTGCACGTCACCCTTGACGATGAGCGGGTATTCCAGCGCCTGCTTTTCCTTGAGCGCCGAGAACATCGTTTCGAGGTTCGCAGGCGCCTGCGTCGTGCGCTTGCGCTGCACAACCGAAGCGCGATACGCCGCGATCTCGCGGGCGCGCGCTTCGTTTTCCACGACCGCGAACACATCGCCTGCCATCGGCGTGCCGGAAAGACCGAGCACCTCGACGGGCTTGGACGGGCCGGCTTCCTTCACCTGCACGCCGCGATCGTCGACGAGCGCACGCACCTTGCCCCACTCGGCGCCGACGACGAAGATGTCGCCGACACGAACGGTGCCGCGGCTGACGAGCACGGTCGCGACAGGACCGCGGCCCTTGTCGAGCTTCGCCTCGATCACCGTGCCTTCGCCCGGACGGTTCGGATTGGCCTTCAGTTCCAGAAGCTCGGCCTGCAACAGGATTGCGTCGAGCAGCTTGTCGAGGTTCGTCTTCTTGAGCGCCGAGACCTCCACATCCTGCACGTCGCCGCCCATGTCCTCGACGACGACTTCGTGCTGCAGCAGTTCCTCGCGGACCTTCTGCGGCTTGGAGCCCGGCTTGTCGCTCTTGTTGATCGCAACGATCAGCGGCACGCCTGCGGCCTTTGTATGGCTGATCGCCTCGATCGACTGCGGCTTCAGTCCGTCGTCGCCCGCGACCACCAGCACGACGATGTCGGTGACGTTCGCACCACGGCCGCGCATCTCGGTGAACGCTTCGTGGCCGGGCGTGTCGAGGAAGGTGACGATGTCGCCGGTGGCAACCTTCACCTGATACGCGCCGATATGCTGCGTGATGCCTCCGGCTTCGCCCGAGACGACATCGGTGCCGCGCAGCGCGTCGAGCAGCGACGTCTTGCCGTGATCGACGTGACCCATGATGGTGACGACCGGCGGACGCGGCAGCAGATCGCCCGTGTTGTCCGCCTCGCCTTCGAGGCCGATTTCAACGTCCGAATCGCTGACGCGCTTGATGTTGTGTCCGAACTCGGTGACGAGCAGCTCGGCCGTGTCCTGGTCGATGGTCGTGTTGATCGTCGCCATCGAGCCCATCTTGAACAGCGACTTCACAAGGTCGGCGCCCTTCTCGGCCATGCGGTTCGCGAGTTCCTGCACGGTGATCGCCTCGGGGACGACCACGTCGCGCACCTGCTTCGCCTGATTGGCACCGCCGATGTGCGCGCGGCGCTCTTTCTCGCGCGCGCGGCGAAGCGCGGCGAGGCTGCGGGCGCGGCCGTTCTCGTCGCCTTCGAGTGCGCGCGTAACGGTGAGCTTGCCTGAACGGCGATGATCCTCTCCGCGTCCGCGCGCGGGCTTCGGCGCTTCCTTGCGCACAGGCAGCGGCGGGCCGCGGCGAACACCGCGATTACTCTCGTCGTCCGCAGCCTCGCGCTTTGCCGTCGGCGCGGGTGCAACCGGGGTCGCGGCGGCCTGGGGTTCAGGCGCAGGCGCAGGCTCGGGCGCCGCAGGCTCGGCTTCGCGGGCTTCTTCCTCGCGGCGCTTTTCCTCCGCACGGCGGCGTTCGGCCTCGGCGGCCTCGGCGCGCATCGTCTCCTCGCGGCGGCGCTGGTCTTCCAGCATCTGGAGACGCGCTTCCTCGGCCTCGCGCAGAAGCTGAGCTTGCCGCTCCTGACGCGACATCAGGTCGTTCGGCGGCGCAACAGGCCGCGGCTTCGGCGCTTCGACAACAGGCTTCGGCGGCGCCGCGACAGGTGCGGGCGCCTCGGGCGCCGCTTCCACGACCGGCGTTTCCTCGGGTGCGCCATCGGGCCGTCCGAGCACACGCCGACGCTTCACCTCGACGACGACGGACTTGGTCCGGCCGTGGCTGAAGCTCTGCTTGACCTTGCCGACGTCGACCGTGCGCTTGATTCCAAGCGGTGCACGCGCGCCCAGCTTCGGTTTGTTATCGTCGCTCATTCGTACCCTTCACAACTCAAGTCCAGCGGGCGGTTCATCGCCCTCAATTTCGATTCCGCCCTGCAGGCCGAGATACGCGCGCCAGCGGCCAACCACAGATTCGACGCGAAGCGCCGCCTGCCGGTCGCGGACCGCGGCGTGTACCACATTGGCCTGCCCGAGCGCCAAGGACAATTCATCCCGGCCCGCCGGCAAGGCGATTGCTTTGGCCTTTCCGCCCGCCGAATGCAACCGCTGCGCCAGCTTGCGCACACCGTCGGGGGCCGCGTCGGCGGCGTGCAGCACAAGCCGCGCCTCACCGTTGTCCACCGCCCCTGCGATGCGGTCGCTGCCGAGCAGCAGATTGCCCGCGCGAAGCTCCAGCCCGAGCCGATCGAGCGCCGCGCGTTTCAGCCCGGCCTCGATGCGATCCGCCATGCCTTCTGGCACGCGTTTCACATCGCCCTTGAAGGCACGTTGCAGCGCCCCCTTCAGCTTGCCCTTGGCCTCGGCTTCCGCAACGAGCGCACGGTCGGGCGTCACCCACGCGCCGCGGCCCGGCGCACGCGCGCCGATGTCCGGCAGAACCTCGCCGTCGGGGGAAAGAGCGAGCCGCACCAGTGCGTCCCGCCCTTCGCGCTCACCGCTTATTATGCAGCGACGTTCGGGCTCATGCTTCGGCATCCGCGGGTGCGTCCTCCCCGGATGCATCTTCGCCCTCGAACCAGTGGGCGCGGGCCGCCATGATGATGCGGTTGCCGTCTGCCTCGCTGAGGCCGTACTCCTTGAGCACGCCCTCGCGCTTGGAGACGAGTTCGTCGGTCGCGAGATCGCCGAGATCGTCGAGCGTCTTGATGCCCGCCTTGCCGAGCGTCACGAGCATCTTCTCGGAGAGCCCTTCGATCGCCGCCAGCGCGTCCTCGACACCGAGCGACCGGCGCTCCTCGCGGGCTGCGGCTTCGCGGCGTTCCAGCCCCTCGGTGGCGCGATTCTGCAGCTCGCCCGCGAGATCCTCGTCGAAGCCCTCGATCGCGGCGAGCTCCTCGGTCTCGACGTATGCGACTTCCTCAAGCTCCGTGAAGCCCTCGGCGACGAGCAGCTGCGCGAGCGTCTCGTCCACATCGAGTTCGTTCATGAACAGCTCGGAGCGCTCGACGAATTCCTTCTGGCGGCGCTCGCTCTCGTCAGCCTCGGTCATGATGTCGATCTGGTGACCGGTGAGCTGGCTTGCAAGGCGCACGTTCTGGCCGCGACGGCCGATGGCGAGCGAAAGCTGGTCGTCAGGAACGACCACCTCGATACGCTGCTCTTCCTCGTCGATCACGACCTTCGCCACTTCGGCGGGCTGCAGCGCGTTCACCACGAAGGTCGCGATGTCGGGCGACCAGGGGATGATGTCGATCTTCTCGCCCTGCAGTTCCTGCACGACCGCCTGTACGCGGCTGCCCTTCATGCCGACGCACGCGCCGACCGGATCGATCGACGAATCGCGGCTGATGACGCCGATCTTCGCGCGGCTACCAGGATCGCGCGCGACCGCCTTGATCTCGATGATGCCGTCGTAGATTTCCGGCACTTCCTGCGCGAACAGCTTCTTCATGTATTCGCCTGCCGCGCGCGACAGGAAAATCTGCGGGCCGCGGTTTTCGCGGCGCACGTCCTTGATGAGGCACCGCACGCGGTCGTTCACGCGCAGGATTTCACGCGGGATCTGCTGGTCGCGGCGAATGACGCCCTCGGCCCGGCCGAGGTCGACGACGACGTGGCCGAACTCGACACGCTTGACGACGCCCGTCGTCACCTCGTTCACACGGTCCTTGAATTCCTCATACTGACGCTCGCGCTCGGCATCGCGCACCTTCTGCACGATCACCTGCTTGGCCGCCTGGGCGGCAATGCGGCCGAATTCGATCGGCGGCAGCGGATCGACGACGAAGTCGCCGATGGCGCTCTTCTTGTCGCGCTTCTGTGCGTCCACAAGGCTGATCTGTTTGAAATGATCTTCCGGCGCCTCGACCACTTCGAGCACACGCCAAAGGCGCATTTCGCCCGAGACCGGATCGATCTTCGCGCGGATGTCGTTCTCGGCGCCGTAGCGGGCGCGAGCAGCGCGCTGGATGGCCTCTTCCATCGCCTCGATCACGATCATGCGATCAATCGACTTCTCACGCGCAACAGCATCGGCAATTGCCAGCAGCTCGGCCTTGTTGGCGGAAATCGCGGTGGCCATCAGTCGTCTTCCTCTTCTTCTTCGTCTAACGCGTCGACGCCCTCGCTGGAGAGCGGCTTCGTTGCCTTGATGAGATCATCGGTCAACACCAGCTTCGCGCCGGCGATATTTGCAAACGGCACGGCGGTCTCGCCGAGTCCCTCGACCGCGATGCGTACCATAGCATCATCGAGACCGAGAATGTGCCCCTGAAGTCGCTTCCGCCCCTCCAGCAGTTCGGTGAGCTGGAACTTCGCGACATATCCGGCCCAGTCGGCGAAATCCTGAAGCCGGGTCAGCGGCCGGTCGATGCCGGGCGAACTCACTTCGAGATGATATTCGTCCGCAATCGGATCGACCTCGTCGAGCATGTCCGACACGCGGCGGCTGAGCGCCGCGCACTGATCGATGGTGAGCTGCCGTGTCGCGGGATCTTCCGCCATCACCTGCAGCGTCAGCCCGCCAGCACCCTTCATCAGCGCGACACGCACGAGATCGAATCCCATCGCGGTTGCGATCGGCTCCACCAGTACCTCGAGCGCTTTTGTATCCGTCAAACTCCAGCCTCCCTAGCGGATACGACCCTTCGGCGCCGGTCCCGAACCTTGGAACCGACCTCCGCTTGGACTACCCATGTGGAGAATGCCGCCCATATAGGCGTAAAGCCCGCGCCCTGCAAGAGAGGCCGCCCGGGGAGCGCCATAGGCATTTGTCAGTGGCCAAACATCTGGCTAGCCTGCGGCCATTCCCCCGAATGTTGGAGACATTGCTGCAATGATCCGCTCCCTATCCGCGCTCGCCTTTGCTTCCGCGCTCGGCCTTGCCGCCTGCGGCGCGAACGGCACCGCCGCCGGCGACAACGCCGACACCGCTCCGGCCGCCACGGCAAAGAACGGCAAACCCTTCACCGCCGCCGAAATGGGCACGTTCGAAGAGCCGTGGGCGCTCGCGTTCCTCCCCGATGGCCGCCTTCTCGTCACCGAGAAGAAGGGCGTCCTGAAGCTCGTCCGCCTTGGCGGCGAAACGGTCGATGTCGCGGGTGTGCCCAAGGTCGATTACGGCGGTCAGGGCGGTCTCGGCGACGTCGCGGTGCACCCGGATTTCGCAAACAACGGCTATATTTATCTCAGCTTCGCCGAAGCCGGCGACGGCAACACACGTGGCGCGGCCGTGGCGCGCGGCAAGCTGGTGCTGGATGGTGCGCCCCGCATCGAAGGCCTGCAGGTGATCTGGCGGCAGGAACCCAAGGTCACAGGACGCGGCCATTACGGCCACCGAATCGCCTTCGGCCCCGATGGCATGATGTACGTGTCGAGCGGCGAGCGGCAGAAGTTCGACCCCGCGCAGGACCTCACCGCAAACCTCGGCAAGATCGTGCGCCTTTCCGACACGGGCATGATCCCGTCGGACAATCCGTTTTACGATCAAGGCCGCGTGAAGGCGCAGGTCTGGGCCTACGGCATCCGCAATCCGCTCGGCATCGATTTCGATAGCGAAGGGCGCCTGTGGGAAATGGAAATGGGCCCGGCCGGGGGCGACGAATTGAACCTGATCCGGAAAGGCGTGAACTACGGCTACCCGAAGGTTTCCAACGGCGACCATTATGACGGCACGCCGATCCCCGACCACAAGCCCGGCGACGGCTTCGAACCGCCCAAGGTGTTCTGGAACCCCGTGATCTCGCCCTCAAGCCTGCTCATCTACAAGGGCGACCTGTTCCCCGACTGGAAAGGCGATGCCTTCATCGGCGCGCTTTCTGGCGAGGCTCTGATTCGCGTCGACCTTGACGGCGAAACCGCGACCAAGGCGGACGAGTGGCCGATGGACGCCCGCATCCGTGCCGTCGAGCAAGGCCCGGACGGCGCGATCTGGCTGCTCGAGGACGGTAGGAACGGCCGCCTGTTGAAGCTCACGCCTGCGTCTTGAGCCTCAGGAATCGGTCCAGACCGGATCGCGTTTCGCGATGAAGGCGCCGATGCCTTCGCAGGCGTCGGAAGCCATCATGTTTTCCGCCATCACCGTGGCGGTATAAGCGTAAGCTTCGGCAAGCGGCATTTCGCGCTGCGCGTAGAAGGCGCGCTTGCCGATGCCGACCGTCAGCTGCGATCGCCCCGCGATCTGCCCCGCGAGCGCCATCGTCTCGGCGGTGAGCGCTGCATCCTCCACCACGCGGTTGACGAGGCCGATTTCGGCGGCGCGCGCCGCATCGATCAGATCGCCCGTCAGCAGCATTTCCATCGCGTGCTTCGCCGAAAGGTTGCGCGTCAGCGCCACCATCGGTGTTGAGCAGAACAGCCCGATCCGCACGCCCGGCGTCGCGAACCGCGCGGCCCTGCCCGCCACGGCGAGGTCGCAGCTCGCAACGAGCTGGCACCCGGCGGCCGTCGCGACGCCCGCGACCTCGGCAATCACCGGGCAGCGATGGTTCACGATTTCCTGCATCAACTGGCCGCACGCCTCGAACAGCCGAATGAACGCGCCGCGCCCGCCGTCCTCCGCGGCGCGCGCTGCATCCATTTCCTTGAGATCATGCCCGGCGGAAAACACATGCCCCGCCGCCGCGATCACGATGACCCGCACGTCGCGGTCCACATCCGCCGCGCGGAGGGCCGCGCGAAGCGCCTCGATCATCGCGAAGGACAGGCTGTTGCGCGAAGAAGACGCATTCAGCGTCAACCGAAGAACGCCGCCTTCCATTGTGGTCGTTACAAAGGCTTCGTTCGCGGTCATGTCATTCTCCCTATTTCCGCAGATATCGGAAATACCAGATCGGGCGTCCTTCACCGGCAGCCCATTCGCCGTAACGCGTTGCGGGCCAGTCGTCGGGGCGAGTTTCCCAGTCGGACGCCCGCTCGGCAAGCCATTCGAAATCATCGCGCCGCGCCATCTGCATCACCGCCCAGCGCATATAGACCGGATGATCCGTGGCCAGCCGGAACTCGCCGCCCGGCTTCAGCTTCGCGGCGATCAAGTCGAGCGGCCCGGGATTGACGAAGCGCCGCTTCGCGTGCCGCGCTTTCGGCCACGGATCGGGGTGCAGCAGATAAACGCGCTCCAGCACCGCATCGGGCAGACGCTCCAGCACATTCAGCGCGTCGCCGTCGTGCACGCGCACGTTCGTCAGCCCCTCATCCTCGATATGACCGAGCAGCCCCGTCACGCCGTTCAGGAACGGCTCGCAGCCGATGAATCCGGTTTCCGGTCGTGCGCCGGCGTGGGCAACGAGGTGCTCACCCTTGCCGAACCCGATCTCCAGCTCCAGCGGGCACGCCTTGCCGAACAGCCGCGCCGCATCCAGCGGGCCTTCTTTGGGCACCGCCACAGTGGGCAGGAATTCCTCGACAAGCCGCTGCGCCCGGTTACGCAGCGCAAACGCCTGTCGCCTTCCGTAGAGTCGGCGGATGGTGGTCGGATCGGACATCAAAACTCGCTGGTCGATTATAGAAGATCGGTCGGAATCCGGGCCAGGCCGAGCCGAAAAGGATGACTTTCGAGAACCAGCGCGCAGCGGACAAGGGTCCGTGAGCACCGGAAGCGCAGAAAGTCGTGCTTTGCAGGCCGGCCTAGCCTGGATTGCAGCCTATCTTGGGCGGCAGGCCTTGCCTTCATACTGATGCCGATGCAACCGGTATTCCTTGCCGTTCCAGCGCTCGACCGGGAAGCAGAAGCCGGGGCCGCCGATCTCGATGTCCGGCCAGCCGCCCGCGCCTTTCGTGGCGAGCAGGTTCGGAATGCCCGGCCCGCCGGTGATCAGTTTCCATCCGCCTGCGGCCTGTTTGCTGACAACCGAATAGCCCATGCCCGTGTTGCCGAAACAATAGCTGCTGCCCTCGGTGATGATCGCTTCCGGCTGGCCGTCGCCGTTCACATCGCGCACCGTTTCGATCGTGCCGGGTGTGTAGGCCGCCGTGCCCGGATCGCCGCAGCTTTCCCAGCGGTTCCCCTTTTTCGCGAACCCCGCCGCCTTGAACGCCGCCGCCGTATCGGCGGGCGAAAGCTTCATCTCCGCCGCCAGCGCCGTGGATGCCGAAAACGCCAACACTACGCCAAGACAGAGAACACGCATGGCTTCCTCCCTCGCCCCGTTGCGAAGCGCGAATCCTACGCCTTTCAAAGCGAAAGCGGAACGATTCGCACAGGGGAGGACGTTTCGAGCACCCCTTCTCCCTCGCCCCTCCGAGAGGGTTGGCGAGAGGGGAACACCGCAGCAACCGCCGCGACGAAGCCCAGTCTAATGCCGGAAGTGCCGCATCCCGGTAAACGCCATCGCAAGGCCCTTCTCATTGGCCGCCGCGATCACCTCGTCATCGCGGATCGATCCGCCCGGCTGGATCACCGCCGTCGCGCCCGCGTCCGCCGCCGCGAGCAACCCGTCCGCGAACGGGAAGAACGCGTCGGATGCAACTGCCGAACCCATCGTCTTCGGCTGCGCCCAGCCCGCCGTCTCGGCAGCGTCGCGCGCCTTCCACGCAGCAATGCGCGCCGAATCGAGCCGGCTCATCTGCCCCGCGCCGATGCCCGCGGTCGCGCCGTCCTTCGCGTAGACGATCGCGTTCGATTTCACGTGCTTCGCGACGCGCCACGCGAACAGCATATCGGCAAGCTCCTGCGGGCTCGGCTGCCGCGCGGTGACGATCTTCAGATCATCGACGCCGATCGCACCGTTGTCGCGCGCTTGCAGCAGATAGCCGCCCGCGATGGTCTTCAGCGCAAGACCGCCGCGCGCCGGGTCCGGCAGCGCGGTGAGCAGCAGACGCAGGTTCTTCTTCTTCGCAAAGATCGCCAGCGCCGCTTCATCGGCGTCCGGCGCCACGACGACCTCGGTGAAGATACCAGTGATCGCTTCTGCCGCCGCTGCGTCGAGCGCGCGGTTGACCGCGATGATGCCGCCGAACGCCGACACGGGATCGCAGGCAAGCGCTGCGCCGTAGGCATCGGCAAGGCTCGCGCCCGTCGCCACGCCGCACGGGTTCGCGTGCTTGATGATCGCGACCGCAGGACCCGCGTCCTTGAACTCGGCGATGAGTTCGAGCGCACCGTCGGCGTCGTTCAGATTGTTGTAGCTGAGTTCCTTGCCCTGCACCTGCCGGGCTTGCCCGATGCCCTTGGTGTGCGGCCCGCGCGGCGCATAGAACGCCGCCTTCTGGTGCGGGTTCTCGCCGTAGCGCAGCTCGCCGCCGCGGGTCATCGCAAGCGTCAGCGTATCGGGGAAGGTCGCGCCCTGATCGCCAAATGCGAACCAGGAGGAAATCGCGCTGTCGTAGGCCGCCGTCGCCGCGAACGCCTTGGCAGCGAGACGCTTGCGAAGCACAAGATCGGTCGCCCCGTCATTGGCATCAAGCGCCGCGATAAACTCGGCATAATCAGCGGGATCGGTAAGGATCGCGACAAAGCCGTGATTCTTCGCCGCCGAACGCACCATCGAAGGCCCGCCGATGTCGATGTTCTCGATGATCTCCTCGCGGCCCGCGCCCTTCGCGACCGTCGCCTCGAACGGGTAGAGGTTCACCACCACCACGTCGATCGGCGTAATGTCGTGGTCGCGCATCGCGGCGGCGTGTTCGGGATGATCGCGCAGTGCCAGCAGCCCGCCGTGCACCTTCGGGTGCAGCGTCTTCACGCGCCCGTCCATCATCTCGGGAAAGCCCGTGTGCTCCGACACGTCCTTCACGTCGAGCCCCGCGTCGCGCAACGCCTTCGCCGTGCCGCCGGTGGAGAGCAGTTCCACACCCCGCGCGGCGAGCGCCTTGGCGAGGTCGACCACGCCCGTCTTGTCCGAAACCGAAATCAGTGCCCGGGTGACCTTCACCGGCATCTCGCTCATCGTCATGTCCTGCCTGTTATTTGCTTGCGCGCTTGAACGACCAGTTGACCGTCGCGCCGCCGTCTTCCGTTTCGCCGCTGACGACGATTTGCGCCACGCTGCGGTGTTTGCCGCTTTCGTCCACGAAGATGCTCTCGTCAACCGTCAGGCGGCCGCCGCGCACCTTCATCTGCCACACGCGCCCCGCCGCGAGCTTCAAGAGCGCGCCCTTGCCGTCCGCGGTCGGTGTCGCCTCGACGCCGGGCGCAAGGTGGAAGCGAACGTCGAACGGCAGCGCCTTGCGGCGGCCGAGCAACCGGGTGACCCGCACGGGTTCAAGTGCATCCTCGCCGCGGATGTCGCGCCCGTCAGCCGCAAGGAAAATGCGGCGGCGGTGCATGACGCCGAAGCGTTTCGCATAGCCATCGTGCGTCGCGTCGAGCCAGCAGCCCTCTTCGCTTTCGTGCCGCGTCACGACGACCTCGCCAACGCCCTTGCCGAGCCCGCCGCCGCCGAGGAGCCGCGTCGAATTGGTGTCGTTCACGATCAGCGTCGAATGCGCCGCCGTCGTGCGGAGCAGCCCGGCAAGCGCGTCCGGCAGCGCTGACGCCGCGCCGTCCCTGCCGCCGCAGTTGATGATCATGCGCGCGTCGCCGTCCGACATTTCGAACGCGAGCGTCCCCGCGTGCGCGCCGCTGCCCGCGTCCTTGGCGGGCGGCGGACCGGCATCGACGACGATCACCGTCTTGCCCGCGTCCATGCGCTGGAAGCCCGAAGCCGCCCCGTTCCGCGTCGGCCGCACATTGCCGCCGACAAGCGCGAGCGCCTTGGCGATCCGTTCCGGCGCGCAGACGTTGCCGCCGTGGATCGATGCAAGCCGCCCGTCGCCAAGCAGGAGCCCCTTCGCACCCGAAGCCACCGTCTCGATCGCCTCGGCGACCACTTCGGAAACGTCGGTCTTGCGCGCTTCATAAAAGGCACGGAGCGTCAGCAACCGTTCGAGCAGCACCAGCGCATCGGAAGGCCGGCGGCTCGCAACGCCGCCGCCCGGAAGCAGCACGTCTTCGAGCGCCTTCCGCAGCGCATTCTCGGCACGCACCGTCCGCGCCGCGCCTTCGGGCAGAATCAGCCCGGCCGCGAGCAAGCCAGCCGCCGCCTCCACGCGCGGCATCCCCTCCGGCATTTTCTCGCACGCACGATCAACATGGCGCGCGGTCCGCGCGAGGTGGTTGAGCACGAGACTGCGGTAAATGGGATCGCCGCGTGAAAGAATGTAGGGCGCATAGAGCGGCCAGAACATCAGCCGCCGCCCGGCAAGGTCGGCGCGCCACGCCAGCTCGTCATACTCGCGGTAGCTCGCGAGCCACGCCTCGACGACGAGTTCGGCGACGATCGCGCCCTTCTTGCGGTCGCTTGCCACCGCGAGGTCGCGCAGCCATTCGAAGCCATGCACCCATTCGCGCCACGCGAGCGGCGCGCGCGCCGTGGCGAAGTTGAGCGTGCGGATGGCTTCCGTATGCCCCCCGAAGCTGAGCTTGCCCGCCGCGATCTCGCGCCCCGCCGCAACGTCGCCCACGATCGGGTCTGCCGCCACGGCGAGCAGTTTCAGCGGCGGCCGTCCGCGCAGCTTGCGGTTGTGGAGCGGCGTCGCATAGCCGATGCGGGCGAGCTTTTCGGAGAGGCGCGCGCCGAGCGTCCGCGCGGCGCCGCGCCCGCGCGTCAAGCGCTGGCCATCACGCCCGCCATCGTCCCTGCCGCCCGCATCACTCACGCCGCGCCGCCTCCCCTGAGGCGCGCGATGTTTGCTCCGTAGGCGTCCGGCCCGCCGCGGAACGTCGCCGTACCCGCCACAAGCACGTCCGCGCCCGCCGCGATGGCGCGCGGCGCGGTCGCCATGTCGATGCCGCCGTCAACCTCCAGGTCGATCGTCTTGCCGGTCGCATCGATCAACTTCCGGATCGCCTCGATCTTGCGAAGCTGGCTGTCGATGAAGGACTGCCCGCCGAACCCGGGGTTCACGCTCATCACGAGTACAAGATCGAGATCCTCGATCACATAGTCGAGCACGCTGAGCGGCGTCGCGGGATTGAGCACGACGCCCGCCTTCTTGCCGAGCGCGCGGATCGTCTGGACCGTGCGGTGCAGGTGCGGCCCCGATTCGGGGTGCACGGAAAGAATGTCCGCACCCGCCGCCGCGAAGGCTTCCAGGTACGGGTCGACCGGCGCGATCATCAGATGCACGTCGAAGGGTTTCGCCGTGTGCGGCCGCAGCGCCTTCACCACAGCGGGCCCTATCGTGATGTTCGGTACGAAATGCCCATCCATCACATCGACATGGATATAGTCCGCGCCCGCCGCATCGATGCGGCGCACCTCGGCGCCGAGCTCGGCAAAATCAGCGGAAAGGATGGAAGGCGCGATACGGACAGGCTGCTGCATGTGACCGGCTTTAACATCCCGTGCCGGGAGGTCAAATTCGTGCCTCAAACCCTCGCGATGCGCGCCATGAAAAACCCGTCGAGCCCCCCCTCGGCGGCAAGCTGTCCGGGCAACGTCCGCACGAAACCCTCGGGATTCGGCGCGATTCCGGCAGGAAGCTCCTCCGGCGTCACTGGGACTACGCGCGCCCACGGTGTCCGCGAAAGGAACGCCGCGACCTGCGACTCGCCTTCGTCCCGCTCCAGCGAGCAGACGCAGTAGAGCATCCGTCCGCCGGGCTTCAGCGTGTCGAACGCATGATCCATCAGCGCGGCCTGCATCCGTACGAGTTCGCCGATCTGGCGCGCCGATTTCAGGTGCAGAACGTCCGGGTGCCGCCGGAAGATGCCGGTGCCCGAACAGGGCGCATCGAGCAGCACAGCGTCGAGCGGCGCAGGCGGTTTCCACTTCAGCGCGTCAGCCGCGACCACGTCCGCCGACAGACCCGTCCGCTCAAGATTCTCGCGCACCCGCGCAATGCGATTTTCGGAAATGTCGAGCGCGATCACCTGCGCGCCCGCGCTCGCCAGTTGCAGCGTCTTGCCGCCGGGCGCAGCACAAATGTCAGCGACCGTCTCTCCCGCCTTTGCGCCCAGCAGCCGCGCCGGCAGCGACGCCGCCAGATCCTGCACCCACCAAGCACCCTCTTCGAATCCGGGCAGCTCTTCGATGCGCCCATGCCGCGCCAGCCGGACATGGCCAGGCACCAGCGACGTACCGCCCAGCCGCTCGATCCACGGCGCCGTATCGGCAGCATCCCGCAGCGTCAGGTCGAGCGGCGGCTCCGCCCCAAGCCCCACGGAAGCAGCCGCGATCACATCCTCGCCCCACGACGCGCCCCAGCGCACCGTCCACATGTCGGGCAGCGTGGGCGGAGACGGCAGCGTCGCGCCCTGCTTCAGCAGGGTAGAAAGCACCCCGTGCGCAAGCCTGCGCGGCCCGCCTTCAAGGAGCGGCAACGCCGTCGCGATCACCGCGTGCGGCGGCGTTTCAAGCAGGATCGTCTGAACGAGCGCCATGCGCAGCACCATCCGCGCACGCGCATCATCTGGCAGCGGCTTCTTCGTCGCGCTGTCGATCAGGGCATCGAGATCGGGAAGATGCCGCAGCACGCCCGAAACGATGGCGCGCGCGAGGCCGCGATCGGCGGGCGCATCGAGCTTGCGGAATGCACGATCGATGCTGCGGTCGAGCGGCTCGCCGCGCCACAGCACGGCTTGCAGGAGCGCGAGCGCCGCGGCGCGCGCGGGTACACCGGAAATCTGCTCCATGCTCAGCGACGACGCTTGAGCGGATCGAGCGCGCTCACACGGCCGCGCGCGGCGGCTTCGTTGATGCTTTGCGGTCGCGTGCCCTGCCCCATGTCCTGCGCGATTCGGCTAAGCGCCGCGACGCGGTTTTCAGGGTTCGGGTGCGTCGAGAACAGATTGTCCATGCCGCCGCCCATCAGCGGCTCGACGATATAGAGCTGCGCTGCGGCCGGATTCTTCTGCGCATAGGGATTGGGGATGCGCGCCGCACCTGCCGCGAGCTTCTGCAGCGCCGACGCAAGCTTCATCGGCTTGCCGCTGATTTCGGCGCCCGCGCGGTCCGCGCCGTATTCGCGCGTGCGGCTGATCGCCATCTGCACCAGCATCGCGGCCAGCGGCGCAACGATCACTGCCGCGATGATCGCGAGCGGGTTGCGGTTGTTGCCGCCCGCGAACAGCGCGAAATTCCCAAGCATCGAGATCGCGCCCGCGAGCGTCGCCGTCACCGTCATCAGCAGTGTGTCGCGATTTTTCACGTGGCCGAGTTCATGCGCCATCACGGCCTCGATCTCGTCCCGGTCGAGGATACGCAGCAGGCCGGTGGTTGCCGCAACCGCCGCGTTCTCCGGGTTACGCCCCGTCGCGAACGCGTTGGGCGCATCGGTATCGATGATGAACACTTTCGGCATCGGCAGGCCCGCACGCAGCGCGAGGTTTTTCACCAGGCCCACGAATTCCGGCGCGCTCCGTTCATCCACCTCGCGCGCGTTGTGCATCCGCAGCACCATCTTGTCCGCGTTCCAGATCGCGAACAGGTTCATGCCGCCGGAAATCAGAAGCGCGATCAATGCGCCGCCGCTGCCGCCGAGCATGTAGCCCAGCCCCATGAACAGCGCCGTCAGCGCCGCCAGCAGCATCACCGTCTTCATCTGACCCATGGTACGCGAGGCTCCTTCTGTCCTCGCGTCACATTATCGGGATGCGCCCGCCCCGCTTCAAGACTTTCCGCTGCCGAGAAAACTGCCGATGCGCTTGAAATAGCTGACCGGGAATAAGCGTGTCATCAGGTCGATGAAGCGCGCATCATTGCCGATGAGTACACGGTGCTGTCCGCGCTCCATGCCGCGGATGATCGTTTCTGCGGCCGCCTCGGGCGTCGTGCGCGCCGACTTTTCAAATTCGTCGCCGGAATCGAGCGCGTTGGTGCGCCCGTCCATGCCCTTGATGAACTTGGCGTTGCGCGCGACGTTCGTTTTGATGCCGCCGGGGTGCACGCGGATCACATTGATATGCGGATCGGTCTCTGCGAGTTCCAGGTACAGCGCCTCGGTGAGTCCGCGCACCGCGTATTTGGAAGCGTTGTAGGCGGACTGGGTGGGGTAGCCCATCATGCCGAACACCGAAGAGATGTTCACCAGCCACGCATCGGAGGATTTGCGCAGATGCGGGATGGCATGCCGGCAGCCGTTCACCACCGCATCGAAATTCACCGCCATCACCCGGTCGAAATCGGCCTTCGGCGTGTCTGCAAACGGCGCCACGACGGAAAGCCCCGCGTTGTTGATGATGCCGTCGAGCTTGCCGAATTCGGCGGCAGCAGCGTCGATCCAGCCTTTCAGGGCCGCCTCGTCGGTCACGTCGAACGCCGCGCTTGTGTGCGGATAATTGCCGAGCATCCGCGCGGTCTCGGCGAGACCGGCCGCGTCCTTGTCGGAAAGCGCCAGCTTCGCGCCACGTTTGGCAAGGCCGATCGCAAGCGCGCGTCCAATGCCACTTCCGGCGCCCGTTACGGCAATGGCTCGGCCTTCAAGGCTTTTCATGTCGTCTGCCTCCCCCTATCTCACCCGCATGGTGCCGTGCCCGCCGGCGCGCGCACAGCTATGAATATGGTGGAAAAGCCCGATGGAAGAGAAGAAGCCCGCGAAAACGGCAAAGCCCGTGACGCCCGATGCGGCGCCGAAGGTGAAGGAAGAGGGCGGACCCGCCGGCCCTGATCCGGTGCGCTACGGCGACTGGGAAAGGAAAGGCATCGCCGTCGATTTCTGACGGCGATGCCTTTTTAGAAACGCCGCGGGCCGGGGGGCAGCGGCGTTCGGGGGACGTTATGCGGTCTTGCGGCGACGGCGCGCGGCGAGCGCTCCAACGACACCAAGGCCGAACAGGCCGATCATGCCCGGCTCGGGCAGGAAGATCATGCGCAGATCGCCGCGAAGCATCGCGTAAATCTCATCGAGATAAAAAGAGACGCGCGTGTCGCCCGACAGCTCACCGAAGCTGGAGTTGGTGCATGCGCTCGACACGGGCGTAACGCCCACGTCGACACCCGGTGCGTTCGAATCGGGATCGATGAAGCCCGGTCCGCAACCGCCGTCGAACACGCCGCCGGTGATGCCGAACGAGGTGATGCCGGCGATCAGGCCGTCGATGAAGGTCGGTCCGCCAGAATCGCCCGGCGAGCTGTTCGCTTCCGTCCTCACGCCGTCGATCACGACCCCGGTGTCGTGCGCGAAGCAGAGTTCGAGCCCGCCGCAGAAGGCGCGGTCCACCGTGCCGAACACGTCATTCTCGTCGAGGCCGCTGTCAAAGTCGAACAGCAGCACGCCATCGCCGACATCCGAGAAGATGTCGCTGCCGAGTCCCTCGTAGATGTTGTTGCCGGCGCGCTTGTCGAAGTCGTCGGTCGCGGGCGTGATACCGCGCGTACCCGCCGTGCCTTCGCCGGTCGTGCCGAAGCCCACCTTGGTGTGGATCTGGCCGAGTTCATCGTTCTCCGTGTAGACGCCGTAGATCTCTTCGCCGTTCGCCGCCGATTTCTTCAGCTTGATGAACGCGATGTCGTTGCTCGGAAAATCGAAGTCCGGATGCACCCAGTAGCTGAAGGCTTCGTACTCGGCGTCAAAGGTCGTGCCGGCAAGGCCATTGCCCGCGCCGGTGCGGAAGCGGATGCGGTTGAGATCGGAATCATCGACGCAGTGCGCCGCCGTGACGACGACATCCGCGGCGATGAAGGTGCCGGTGCAAACCGTGATGAACCCGGCCGCATCGAGCGAATCCGTGTTCATGATGAGACCGCCGACACCCGAATAGGCGCTTGCCCCAATCTTGAACTGCGGATCGTTCACCTGGCTGGCGCTTGAAACCACCAGCTTCGGCTGCAGCAGAGCCTTGTTGTCCGCCATCGAAACCTTGGTGATTCCACCGGCAAATGCAGACGACGAAGCAACCAGCCCCAGCGCAATTGCCGAGGCTCCGACGAGAATGGATTTTTGCATGTTTTCCCACCCTGATACCAGAGACGCAAACCCCTCCCAGCAGGGGTACGCACGGCGTGCCGCGTGGCGGTCACGCAGATGGGGCGGGTCCAAGCAAGAGCCGCGCCACATTGGCGAAACCCAGCGAAAACATATGGTTAATATTCCGGCACAGCAATCTTGTTATTCGGTTGTAAAATTTGCCGACAGGAGCTGACTCAAATGTCCTCGCTGCGCAGAGGCCGGGAAAGCAGCTCGGCGATCACCGTATCCACCGACGCGCTGCCGTCGAGCAAACTGCACACCGCGCGCGTGATCGGCATGTCGACGCCAAGCTCATCCGCCGCAGCCTGCAGCACGGGCGCCGTGAACGCCCCTTCGGCCACCGTCAGCCGGTCGCTGAGCAGTTCCCCGGCGCTCTTGCCCTCGCCAAGCCCGTGGCCGAGCGAGAAATTGCGCGACTGCGTCGACGAGCAGGTGAGCACCAGATCGCCAAGCCCGGAGAGCCCGCGCATCGTTTCGGAACGCGCACCTTTGGCGATGCCGAAGCGCAGCATTTCGGCAAAGCCCCGGCTGATGAGCGCGGCGCGCGCGTTCTCGCCCAGCCTGCGCCCGACGACGACACCGCACGCGATCGCGAGCACGTTCTTGATCGCGCCGCCCACCTCCGCGCCGATCACGTCGTCGGTCCAGTAGGGGCGGAAGCGCGGCGCCGCGATGCGCGCGATCAGCTGCTCGGCGAGCGCCCGGTCCGCGCACGCAAAGGTAATCGCGGTCGGCAGCCCCATCGCCACCTCGCGCGCAAATGTCGGCCCGGAAAGCACGGCGAGCGGCGCTTCCGGCAGCACCTCCGCTGCAACCTCGCCGACAAGCTTGCGCGTCGCCGCCTCGATACCCTTCGCGCAAAGCACGATCGGCGTGTCGCGGCCGGGCACGCCGCCAAGCACGCTCCGCACATGCTGCGCCGGCGCTACAACAAGCAGCACGCCGCAATCGCCGAGCGCATCAAGATCACCCGTTGCGGTTATCGCTTTGGAAAGCCGCACGCCGGGCAGGAACAGCCGGTTCTCGCGCACGGCGTTGATGTCCTCGACCACTTCGGGCTCACGCGCCCACAGCACCACGTCGCCGTTTCCCGCAGCGACCTCCGCAAGCGCCGTGCCCCACGCGCCGCCGCCGATCACGCCAACCTTCATGCCTTCACTCCTGCCCCGCGCACCGGCTCGGCGTCCGGATCGAGCGGCCAGCGCGCGCGCGCCGGCACGTCGAGCGTGTCCGTGTATCCGGCGCGCAGCCGTTCGATTCCGGCCCATGCGATCATCGCCGCATTGTCCGTGCAGAGCGCAAGTGGCGGCGCGGTGAAACCGATGCCGCTGTCGTCGGCGAGCCGCTGCAGCGCTGCCCGGATCGCACCGTTCGCCGCGACACCGCCCGCCACGACAAGCCGCGTCGCCTCCGGCATACGCCCGAGCGCGATCCGCGTCCGGTCGACAAGACAGTCGACCACCGCCTGCTGGAAACTCGCCGCAAGATCGGGAACCGAGCCTCCGGCCGCGCGCAGCACGGCGCTTTTCAGCCCCGCGAACGAGAAGTTGGAATCCCCGCTCCCCACGAGCGGACGCGGCAACGGCACCGCTTTCGGGTTGCCGTCCCGCGCCGCACGCTCCACCGCGGGGCCGCCCGGAAAGCCGAGCCCCAGGATCTTCGCCACCTTGTCGAACGCCTCGCCCGCCGCGTCGTCGATCGTCGTGGCGAGCCGCCGGTAGCGCCCGACGACCTCCACGCCGAGCAGCTGGCAGTGCCCGCCCGATGTCAGCAGCAGCAGATACGGAAACTCGAGGCCAGGATCGGCAAGCCGCGCCGAAAGCGCATGGCCTTCGAGGTGGTTGACCGCGACGAGCGGCTTGCCGCTCGCCAGCGCCAGCGCCTTGCCGGTCACGAGTCCGACCATCACCCCGCCGATCAGCCCCGGCCCCGCCGTCGCCGCGACGGCATCGAGATCGCCGAAACCAAGCCCCGCCTCCGCCATCACCGCCTCAATGAGCGGCGCCAGCCGATCGACGTGCGCGCGCGCCGCAATCTCCGGCACCACGCCGCCATAGGGCCGGTGCGCCTCTTCCTGCCCCGCGATGCGCTGGGCAAGAATGGTGCGGTTTCCGTCGACGAGCGCTGCCGCCGTTTCGTCGCAGCTCGATTCAAGACCCAGAACGATCATATTGTCTCCGCGCTCGTAACTAGATACGCCGCCCCCCATGCACAAGGCTGAGCCTCTGAAACTCGGAACGCGCGGGTCGCCGCTCGCGCTCGTACAGGCGCGCGCCGCCGCGGCCGCACTCATTGCCGCGCACGGCTGGGCTGAAGACAGAGTCGAGATCGTTCCGATCAAGACCACCGGCGACAAGGTCCAGGACCGTCCACTCGCCGAGATCGGCGGCAAGGCGCTGTGGACGAAGGAGCTCGACCGCGCACTCATCGCGGGCGAGATCGATTTCGCCGTCCACTCCGCGAAAGACATGGAGAGCATCCGCCCCAACACCATCGCGCTCGCCGCCGCGCTACCCCGCGCCGACGTGCGCGAACGAATCATCGGCGTCTCCGGCCTCGACGCGTTGAGGCCGGGAATGCGCGTCGGCACCACCTCGCCGCGCCGCGCCGCGCAGCTTCTCGCGCGCATCCCCGGCCTCGGCCTCGTACCGTTCCGTGGCAACGTGGCGACGCGGCTTGCCCGCATTGATGCCGGCGAAGCCGACGCAACGCTGCTCGCGAGTGCCGGTCTCGGTCGGCTCGGGATGCACGATGTCGGCGCGCCCATACCGGTCGAAGCGATGCTCCCCGCGCCGGGGCAGGCGATCATCGCGATCGAAGCCCGCGCCGGCGACGATACCGTCCTCGGGCACCTCGCCGCCGTGAGCGACGCCGATGCGATGACGGCGCTCGTCGCCGAGCGCGCTTTCGCCGCGGCGCTCGGCGGCAGTTGCCACAGCCCCGTCGCCGCGCTTGCCGAGCGGGACGGCGCAGACTTCCGTCTTCGCGCCGAAATCCTCAGCACGGATGGTCAGGAACGCATCGCGGGAGAAACCCGTTTTTCGGAAATCGATGCGGCCCCGGCCGCTGAAACCCTCGCAAGAACATTATTGAACCGGGCATCGCCCGCCCTTCGGAGCCTCTTCGCCGCATGACGCGTGTCCTCATTACCCGCCCGCAGCCAGGCGCTGCCGACACTGCCGAGCGCCTTCGCGCGCTGGGCCACGAGCCCGTGGTCGCCCCGCTGTTCGAGGTGAGGGCGAAGGAATGGTCGCAGCCCGCCGCCATGCCGGAGGCTGTCATGCTGACAAGCGCCGCGGCGGCGCGCGAAGGCGGCCCGGCGATGGCGCCCTATCTCGGGCTGCCGTGCTTCTGCGTCGGCCCGCGTACCGCCGCCGCCGCGCAGGACGCGGGCTTCACCGATATCCGCACGCCGGAGGTGGAGGACGGCGGAGAGTTGCTCGCCGCCATCGCCGAGGAAGGCATCGGCGATATCCTGCACCTCTCCGGCATTGAAATCGCCAGCTATCCACCGCCGGCGGGGCTTAGGGTCGAACGCCGCGTCGTTTACGGCGCGCACTTCCACCGCTGGTCCGAAGCGGAGCTCAAGGCGGCACGGGCTGCCGACGTTGCGCTCGTCTATTCGCCGCGCGGCGGGGAGGCTCTTGGTGCCGCGCTTGGTGCGCACCGCAAGGATGTGCGCCTCTCGGCAATCAGCCGCAATGCGGCCGACGCCGCGGGCGCCGGTTGGGCCGCCCGTGCGGTTGCTGCCGCGCCGGATGAGGACGCGCTGTTTGCGGCAGCGGGGCTGTTGTGCGAGAAGCAGACGCGTAAGGCACCGCTGACGAGGACGCGATGATCGACGACGAAACCCGCGAAACGCCCCGACCGCGCAACGCTTTACCCTGGGTGCTGGTGGCCGGGCTGGTTCTGTTCGCGGCCGGGCTGCTCCTGAGCCCTTGGTTCGAAACGAATATTCGCACGCGCCTGCCCGGTGCATTGCAGCGCCCCGACGTCGAATCGATCGCGGCACGCGTCGAGCGTGAAGCCGGCGCGATCACCCAGCTCGAAGCGCGCGTCACCGCGCTCGAAACCCGCCCGAGCGCACCTGCGCCTCTGGTGGACAGCGCAGGCGCGCCGCCTGCGCTCAACGACCCCATGCCGCTTGCACTCGGCACCGGCCCCGGGTTGGAGCGTCTCGCGCGGCTTGAAGCGCGCATCGAAGCGCTCGATCGCGGACAGGCGCAAGCGTCGACGCGTCTCGACAACGTCTCCGCCGAGCTTGCAGGTCTCAACGTGAAGATCGAGCAGGTCGGCGGCAGCGCCGCACGCTCGATCGAAGCGGCCGCCGCAAGCGCTGAAAAAGCGCGCGGCGTGCTGCTGGTCACGGCGGCAAGGCGCGCCGCCGAACAGGGCCAGAGCCTCGCCGTCCTGGCGCCGGCGCTGCGCCGCCATTTCGCCGCCGCCGATGCCGATGCCGTCGAACGGCTGCTCACCGAGTCGCCCGATGCGCCGACGCTCGCCGTGCTGCGCCGCCGCTTCGAACAGATCCGGCCCCAGCTCGCCGAAAGCGCAGCCCCCGAAAAGGCGGAGTCCCTCTGGTCGCAATTCAAGGCCGGTGTCGCCAGTCTCGTGCAGGTCCGCGAAAAAGGCACAGCCGCGGCGCAGACCGCCAACGAAGCGCGGCTCGCCGATATGGCGACGCGGCTTTCGCAGGGCGATGTTTCCGGCGCGCTGCTCGCCATGCAGCGGCTTCCGGCCCGCACGCAGCAGCTTGCCCGGCAATGGCGTATCTCAGCGGAAGCTTACGCGAACAGCTACGGCGCGCTGCAGCAGCTCGAAGCCTCCGTCCTTCTCGAAGATACCGACCTTCCGCTCACCGTGCCCGCGGACAAAAAGCAGAAAAAGTCGCAATCGCTTTAGACGCGCGACGCTCGAATTCTTGTGCGCAATTCAACCCACGCTAAGACAGGCGGATGATGGAAAGCCTTATCGAACTGTTCATGCAGCCAGCGACGTGGGCGGCGCTGATCACGCTGATCGCGATGGAAGTCGTACTCGGCATCGACAACCTGATCTTCATCTCCATCCTCACCAACAAGCTGCCGGAAGGCCAGCGCGAAAAGGCGCGGCGGATCGGCATCGGCCTTGCGCTCCTGATGCGCCTCGGCCTGCTCGCGACGGTCGCCTTTATCGTCACGCTGGTGAAGCCGGTTATCGAACTTTTCGGGCAGGGCTTCTCGTGGCGGGACATCATCCTCATCGCTGGTGGCCTGTTCCTCGTGTGGAAAGCCACGAAGGAAATCCATCACAGCGTTGATCCGGATCCGAGCGGCGATGTTTTCGATACAAGCAAGGCCGTGATGAGCTTCGGATCGGCGATCACGCAGATCATCCTGCTCGATCTCGTCTTCTCGATCGATTCGATCATCACGGCGGTGGGCATGACCGAACACGTGCCGATCATGGTCGTCGCCGTCATCGTCGCGGTGGGTTGTATGCTGCTCGCCGCAGACCCGCTCGCCAACTTCATCGACAAGAACCCCACTGTCGTGATGCTCGCGCTCGGCTTCCTGCTGATGATCGGCACCACGCTGATCGCCGAAGGCTTCGGCGCGCACGTGCCCAAGGGCTATATCTACGCGGCGATGGCCTTCTCGGTTCTGGTCGAGGTTTTGAACATGCTGTCGCGCCGGGCAAGGCGGCGCCGTGAAGGGAAACAGGATTGACCGCATATCTACACAAGGGCGACCTGCCCGCCGACGTCTTCGCCCCGGGCGCCATCGCCGTGGACTGCGAGGCGATGGGCCTCAACCAGCTGCGCGACCGGCTTTGCGTCGTGCAGCTTTCGGACGGCTGGGGGGACGAGCATCTGGTGCAGTTCCCGCTCGGCCAGTTCGATGCGCCCAACCTGAAGGCTGTGCTTACCGATCCGTCGCGGCTCAAGATCCTGCACTTCGCGCGCTTCGACGTCGCGCTCATCCAGCAGTATCTCGGCATCGTGATGGCGCCCGTGTGGTGCACCAAGATCGCTTCGAAGCTCATCCGCACCTACACCGACCGCCACGGTCTCAAGGATCTCGCGCGTGAGGTGATCGGGCAGGACATCTCCAAGCAGCAGCAGTCGTCGGACTGGGGCGCCGAAACGCTCAGCGAGGCGCAGATCGAATATGCCGCGTCCGACGTGCGCTATCTGCACCGCATCAAGGCCATCCTCGAAGAACGGCTGGAGCGCGAAGGGCGCACGGCGCTGGCGCAGGCGTGCTTCGATTTCCTCCCGACGCGCGCCGCGCTCGACCTTGCCGGCTGGGCCGACAAGGATATTTTCAGCCACGAAAGCTGAGCTGAACAACGATGACGCAGGCCGCAGACGAACTTGCCAGCGACCGCCGCCGCTGGGCGATGCCCGGAAGCGCGTGGGATCGGCAGGTCGTCATCCTGAAGCGCCTGCTGCCCGCCACCGCCGCGCTCATCCTGCTCGCGTGCCTCGTCTGGCCGCTCACCGCGCAGCAGGAGTTCAGCTTCATCCTGTCGCGCGACGCTGTTGAAAAGGCGGGCGAGCGGCTGCGCATGGAAGCGCCGATGTATCGCGGCGAAGACAGCCGGGGCCGACCGTTCAGCATCCTCGCGGACGAGGCCGTGCAGCGCACCTCGAACGAACCGGTCGTGGAGCTGAAGCGCATCGAGGCGCGCCTCACGATGCAGGAAGGCATCGCGACCGTCACCGCGCCGAGCGGCCGCTACGATCTCGAAGCGGAAAAGCTCAATGTCCTCGGCCCGGTCGTTTTCCACCGCCCGGACGGCTATGTTCTGCAAACCGGCGACGTCGCGGTCAGCCTGCCGACACGCAAGGTGACGAGCGTCGGGCGGGTCAGCGGGCGTATGCCGCTCGGCTCGTTTTCAGCCTCCCGACTCGAGGCCGACATGGAAACGCGCGTTGTCACCTTGTCAGGGGGCGTGAAAATGCGGATTACGCAGCGATGATCCGCTCCGCCCTTCTCCTCGCTGCCGCAGCAGCGCTTACGCTCCCCCTTGCTGCCTCCGCGCAGAGCGGCTTCGGCAGCTCGGCGCTGAAAGGCCACGACACGCGCGCGCCCATCGATATCGATGCCGCGCGCATCGAGGTGCGCGACCGCGATTCGCAGGCGATCTTTTCGGGCGCGGTGCGCGTCGTGCAAGGCAACATGACGCTGAATGCCGCAACGATGCGCGTGTTCTACGAAAATGCCGCGGGCGGCAATCTTGCGATCAACCGGCTCGATGCCGAAGGCGGCGTGCAGCTTGTCAGCCCCAGCGAGCGCGTAAGTTCGCGCCTCGGCATCTACGATGTCCAGACCCGCCAGATCACCTTTGTCGGCGGCGTCGTGCTCAATCGCGGCGATAGCGTGCTGCGCGGCGAGCGGCTGGTCATCGACCTTGAAAACGGCCGTTCGACACTCGACGGCTCGGCCAGCGCGACGGACGGCGGCCCCCGCGTCACCGGCCGCTTCGTGGTGCCCCCGCGCGGTTCGCAGTAACCGCCTAAACGATCCTTTTTATTCTGTTTGGTCCCGTTCGGCTTGCATTGCCGAAACCGACCATGCACAAATTGCGCCAATTGGGCGCCAGCCTGCATTTGTCGTTAAGTATTCGTGAGGTAGAAAGCCGCCATGAGCGAAGTCATGACGATGGAGGACGAGACTCCCGCGGTCGATACCGAACGCGGTCTCGCTGTCGTGTCCATCGGAAAGCGCTATGACAAGCGCGTGGTGCTGCGCGATGTGTCGCTCGGCGTACGGCGGGGCGAGGTCGTCGGACTGCTTGGGCCGAACGGCGCGGGCAAGACGACGTGCTTCTATTCGATCATGGGGCTGGTGATGCCCGATTCGGGCCGCATCCTCCTCGACGGCATCGATATCACCGGCCTTCCCATGTATCGCCGCGCCGCGCTCGGCGTCGGCTATCTGCCCCAGGAAACCTCGATTTTTCGCGGTATGACGGTGGAAGACAATATCCGCGCCGTGCTCGAAGTCTCGGAGCCCGACCCGGCAGCGCGCGAGGCGCGGCTCGATCAGCTGCTCGGCGAATTCTCCATCGCGCGGCTTCGCAAGGCGCCCGCCATGTCGCTGTCGGGCGGTGAACGCCGCCGCTGCGAGATCGCCCGCGCGCTCGCCGCGAACCCCTCGATCATGCTCCTCGACGAGCCGTTCGCGGGCATCGATCCCATCTCGATCGCCGACATCCGCAACCTCGTCGGCCACCTCAAAGACCGCAACATCGGCGTCCTCATCACCGATCACAATGTCCGCGAAACGCTGGAGATCGTGGACCGTGCTTGCATCATCTACGACGGCCGCGTGCTCTTCGAAGGCACGCCCGAGGCGCTTGTCGCCGACGAGACGGTGCGCAAGGTCTATCTCGGCGAAAGCTTCAGCCTCTAGCGCCATGGCGATCGGTCCGCGTCTTGATCTGAGGCACTCGCAGCAGCTGGTAATGACCCCCCAGCTGCAGCAGGCGATCAAGCTGCTGGCGCTGTCGAACCTCGAGCTCGAAAGTTACATCAACGGCGAACTCGAACGCAATCCGCTGCTCGAAGCGGCGGGCGAGGCTCCGGCGGAGCCCTCCGACGCCCCCGAAATCGCGTCCGACGAGTGGTCAGCACCCGATCCGGCGGGCTCGGACCAGCTCATCGCGGCAGGCGCCGGCGATGCCGATGCACCGCTCGACGTCGACCACGCCGCCGAAACCTTCCACCACGACTGCGCGAGCGACATGCCCGCCCCCGGCACCGGCGGCCTCGACGGCAGCCTCAGCGTCGCGGGTCCCACCGTCGCGGGCGCGGGCGGCGGCGAGGACAGCGAAGGCTTCGACGCCACGCTCTCCGCCGAACTCTCGCTCCACGACACGCTCCTCGCCCAGCTCGCGGGCATGGACGAGGTGCAGCAGATCATCGCGCGCCACATCATCGATCTCATCGACGAAAGCGGCTATTTCACCGGCGATCTCAATGAAATCGGCGCACGCCTGCAGGTGCCCACCGCCGATGTCGAGGCCGTGCTGAAGATCGTCCAGACGTTCGAGCCGACCGGCGTCGGCGCGCGTTCGCTCGGCGAGTGCCTGGCGCTGCAGGCGATCGAGGCGGACCGCCACGATCCCGCGATGGCGACGCTGCTTTCGAACCTCGATCTGCTCGCGCGCGGCGAGCTGGCGACGCTGCGCCGCATCTGCGGCGTCGATGCCGAAGACCTCTCCGACATGATCTCCGAGCTGCGCGCCTACAACCCCAAGCCCGGCCTCGCCTACGGCGGCGAGCCCCCGCAGCCGATCATGCCCGACATCTTCGTCGCGCGCACCGTATCGGGCGGCTGGGCAGTCGAGATCAACGCCGCGACGCTGCCGCGCCTCCTCGTCAACCGCAGCTATTATGCGGAACTTTCAGGCACGGGCGGCAAGGCGGCGAAGAGCTTCCTGTCGGACTGTCTGCAATCCGCGAACTGGCTCATCAAGGCGCTCGATCAGCGCCAGCGCACGATCATCAAGGTCGCGACCGAGCTCGTCCGCCAGCAGGAGGCGTTCTTCCTCCACGGCGTCCAGCACCTGAAGCCCCTCAATCTCCGCGCCATCGCCGACGCCATCGGGATGCACGAATCGACCGTCAGCCGCGTCACCTCGAACAAGTACCTCTCGTGCGAGCGCGGCCTCTTCGAGCTGAAATACTTCTTCACCTCGGCGATTCAGGCCTCGGACGGCGGCGACGCCGTCTCCGCCGAATCGGTGAAAACCAAGATCCGCGAACTCATCGAAGGCGAGCGCGGCGGCAAGATCCTCTCCGACGACAAGCTCGTCGAGCTGCTCAACGACGCCGGTTTCGACATCGCCCGCCGCACCGTCGCGAAATACCGGGAGGCGATGGGCATCGGCTCCTCGGTCGAACGTCGCCGCGCCGCCGCTATCCAGAGCGCGGCGGCTTAGTCCCTCAGAAGCTCGTTGATGCCCGTCTTGCTCCGTGTCTGCGCATCGACACGCTTCACGATCACCGCGCAGTAAAGCCCCGGCCCGCCGTCCGCGCCCGGCAGCGAGCCCGGCACGACCACGGAGTAAGCCGGCACGCGCCCGCGCATCACTTCGCCCGTCGCGCGGTCGACGATCTTCGTGGAGGCGCCGAGATAGACGCCCATGGAGAGCACCGCGCCCTCTTCCACCACCACGCCCTCGGCGACTTCGCTGCGCGCGCCGATGAAGCAATTGTCCTCGATGATCACTGGTCCGGCCTGCAGCGGTTCCAGCACGCCGCCGATGCCGACGCCGCCCGAAATGTGCACGCCCTTGCCGATCTGCGCGCAGCTGCCGACGGTGGCCCACGTATCGACCATCGTGCCCTCGCCCACATAAGCGCCGATGTTGACGAAGCTCGGCATCAGCACCGCGCCCTTGGCGATGTAAGCGCCGCGCCGCGCCGTGGCGCCCGGCACCACGCGGAAGCCCGCCGCGCGAAACCGGTTCTCGCCCCATCCGGCGAACTTCGAAGGCACCTTGTCGAACGCCGGCGCGCCGCCCGCCCCGGCCTCGACGATGGCGTTATCGTTCAGCCGGAACGACAGCAGCACCGCCTTCTTCAGCCACTGGTTGACGCGCCACTCCCCGTCCACCTTCTCGGCGACGCGGTAGGTGCCCGCGTCCAGCCCTTCGATCGCGGCCTCCACCGCCTCGCGCACCGCGCCGGTTGTGGAAAGGCCAAGCCCTTCGCGCTCTTCCCAGGCCTGATCGATGATGGCGGCGAGATCGGTCATGCTTCTACCCCTGTCGTAATAAAATGAAGCCAGTCGCCAACGTCGGCGATCCGGTGGTCGATGCTGTCGTGGTCGGCCTGATAGCTGCCGCTTTCGGCGCCGTTGTCCGCCCACACCGTCGTCATGCCCATCGCCTTCGCGGGCACGAGGTTGCGCGCCATGTCCTCCACGAACAAGGCGCGTTCGGGCCGGATGCCGTGCGCCGTGCAGAAGCCGTGATAGGCGTTCGGATCGGGTTTCGGCCGATAATCCATGGCGTGGATATCGTACACCGCCTCGAACACCCCGCCGAGGCCGAGCCGGTCGAGCACCCTCTCGGCATAGGCCGTGTCGGCGTTGGTGAACACGAGCTTGCGGCCCGGCAGCTTGTCAAACGCCGCCGCCATGCGGCTGTCCGCCTCCAGCACGCCCATGTCGATGTCGTGCACGAAGCTCAGGAAATCCGCTGGTGCCACGCCGTGCCCGTCCATCAGCCCGCGCAGCGTCGTGCCGTGATCGTGGAAGAAGCGCTTCTGCACCCGCCGCGCTTCCACAGCGTCGCACCCGATCAAGCGCATGATGTATGCGCCCATGCGCTCGTCGATCTGCGCGAACAGGTTCGCGCGCGGCGGATAGAGCGTGTTGTCGAGATCGAAAATCCACGTCTCGATGTGGCCGAAGGCGTCCATGCGGGGGTCATGGCTTCGACCGGTCGATTCCGCAAGCATTTGGTAATGCCTTTAAGCGACGATTCTGCCATCAGGGGTGCAAAGGGAACAATAGGGGTGCTGGCGGATATGCGCCGACGCGTCAGTACGCAGCTTCGTGGATTCACTGCCGTTTCGGCGCTGTGCATGGCTGCATTCCTCGCCGCATGCGGCGGCGGTGGAGGCGGCACGCGCCCCGTGGCGCCGGGCACGGTCACGCCGCCCCCGACACCGACACCCACCCCGACACCCACGCCAAGCCCCGTTTACGATACGGCCGAATATAATCGCTCCAACGCCGCGGCGTCGGCGGGTGCGATCGCGGCCTACGAGGACGGCGCGACCGGCGCGGGCGTGAAAATCGCGGTCATCGACAGCGGCGTTGATATCCAGAGCGCCGAATTCGCAGGCCGCATCGATTCGGCGAGCCGCGACATCGCAGGCGCGCGCAGTGTCGACGATACCGACGGCCACGGCACCTCCGTCTCCGCCGTCGCGCTCGCAGCGAAGAACGACAGCGGCATCCACGGCCTCGCCTTCGACGCGACATTGATCGCGCTCAGAACCGACACGCCCGGCACCTGCACCTCAACCGACGGCTGCTCGCATTCGGACAACAACATCGCCATTGCGATCGATACGGCAGTCTCGGCGGGCGCGCGCGTCATCAACATGTCGCTCGGCGGCGAGGGGCCCAATTCGCGCCTGCGCACCGCGATTGCAAACGCGACCGCAGCGGGCGTCATCGTCGTCATCTCGGCAGGCAACGACAGCCTTTCGAATCCCGATCCCTTCGCTCAGATCGCAAGCGATCCGGCGGCACGCGGCCGCGTCATCATCGCGGGTTCGGTGAACGATACCGATGCGCTTTCAAGCTTCAGCAACCGCGCGGGCAGTTTCGCGGCGCACTACATCGCCACGCTCGGCGAGGGGGTGCGCAGCTTCGATCATACCGGTACCCACTACTGGTTCAGCGGCACCTCCTACGCCGCTCCCGGCATCGCCGGCGCCGTCGCCTTGCTGGCGGACGCCTTCCCCACGCTGAGCGCCGACGAGATCATCGACATCCTGTTCCGCACCGCGCGCGATGCGGGCGCGGCGGGTGACGACACAGTCTTCGGCCAGGGCATTCTCGATCTCGTCCGCGCCTTCTCGCCGATCGGCGCCACCGCGCTTGCGGGGAGCAGCGTGCCCGTTACCAGCGAAGCGGGTTCGCTCGCGGTGCTCGGCGGCGCGCTCGGCGACGGCGGTGATCTCACCGGCGCGCTTTCCGATATCGTCGTTCTCGACAGCTACGGCCGCGCCTACGTCGCCGATCTCGGCGCGGGCATTTCGCGCATCGCCCCCGCGCCGCGCCTCGCCGCTGCGCTGCAGACCAACACCGAAGAGGCGCGCGACGCCTTCGGCATCGCCGGCTACAGCCTGTCGTGGAACGCCGCTGTCAGCACGCGGCCCTGGCTCGGCCTCGCCCAGTCGGGCGGCATCGATGCCCGCGCAGACGTGGACGCCAGCGTCACGCGCGGCTTTGTCACCGGCAGCGTCACCCCCGGCACGGGTGTCGGCTTCGCGGCCGGTTACGGCGCGGACGATCTGCTTGCGAACATGGCGGGCACGCGCGCGCCGGGCTCGCGCTTCATCGCGAGCGGAGATGCGCTGCGCGACGACGGCGTTTCTATCGCGGGCACGCGCGCCGCGGCGGTCAGCCAGCGCATCGGCAGCTGGACCTTCGGCATGGCGGCGGGCACGGGCGAAACCCGGTCGCTCAGCCCCGGCAGCGCGTGGGACCGGCGCCGCGACACGGACGCCATGCAGCTGTTCGCCGCCAGCGCCGCGCGCCGCATCGGCGCGTCAGACGTCAGCGTCACGTGGAGCCGCCTCGATGAAAGCGGCAGCATCCTTGGCGCCGAAGGCTCAGCAGCGCTCGGGCTGACACGCGCCTCCAGCAATTTCCTCGGCCTCGACTGGGCGATGGATGCCGGGAACGGCTGGCGCGTCGCGGCGCAGGCACGCGGCGGGCTCTCCCATCTCGATGTCGCCGCAGGCGGCCTCATCTCCGGCGCGAATGCACTCCGCACCCTCGCCTTCGCGTTCGACGTGACGAAATCGGGCGTGGTCGCACGCGGCGACACGGTCTCGGTGCGAATCGCCCAGCCGCTCCGCGTCGAAGGCGGCGCGCTCCGCGCCGATATCCCGACGAGCTACGACTACGAAACCGAAACGGCAGGCTACACCCGCCGCACCTTCACGCTCGCGCCCTCGGGCCGCGAGATCAGCGTGGAAGCCGCGTGGTCGCTGCCCCTGGCCGGCATCGGCCACCTCGACACAAACCTCTTCTGGCGCCGCGACCCCGGCCACATCGCCTCGCTCGACGACGACATGGGCGCAGCGCTCCGCCTCAGAGCACGGTTCTAGCGCCGTTAACCTCGACGCGCTCTTGTAAGGAATTGGAGTTGAGGCCGAATCAGAAAAGCCCAGCAGGCATTTTGACCGTTACCTTCGGATTGATCGCTGTCGTCGTCTGGAACAGCATCACGCTCGACAATAATCCGGTTCACTTTGACGGCATGTTTTGTGCCAGCAATGACATAAAATCCGAACTCATCCGCGACCCATACGGCGTTGATGTAATCCCACCGCAATCTGTTTGCGACGGAGCAGCGAAGCCCAGTTCGGGGCCAGAAATCTGTGTGGGACAAACCGAAAAGCGCCAGTATCACAAAGGCGAAGCCATCGGTGCTCCGGTTACGTGGCGAAATGTGCCTGCAGGATCGTCAGTCGTCATCTCTCTGGAACGGGATGATCCAAACCCAGCCACCCGCTACCTCGAACCTGTCGGAGCATTGGTCATGGCCCCAATTCCAGCCTCTGATGTTGGCGGGGTCAGTTTCAAATGGAATGGTCGAGAAAAGCCCTGCGCTCCTACGGATGCACCAACGTTGTGCAACGAAATGGCGGAAGTCGGAAGATATCGCCTGCGCGCCCTTCTATATGACCGCGAGCAGATCCAGATCGCAGGCTTGGGCCCGGTCTCGCAAGCCAAGCTCCTTGCTCATCACGCATCACCGCCATTTGTTGTTGCCGGCAAACCCGATCTGCGAGCAATTGCCTCCCTCTTGTGGATGGGTGCGGAGAACACGGCAGAGGGCCCTATGCCAATGCATGATCTCAAGAGCGAGATCAAAGTCTACGAGCGCTTCGGCGGACGCATTTGCGCAGTGTTTCCAGGGCGTCCTCCTTTGGGAGGTTCCATAGAATCCTGCGTGCTTAAATCTGCCCTGATCGGAGATGCAGGCCTGCTCGTATTCAACCCTGATCAGGCATGGATTACGCGCAGCGTCTTCGTCCGCTAGCGCAGGAAGCCGCCATTTTCAGGTCGTTAGCTGAAATCGATCCCCGCTAGCGGTGCGCGCCCCGCGCCATGTCCCGCTGCCGAACAGCCGCGTGCGCCAGCCGCACCACCTCGTCGTCCAGCTCGCTGACCGTGGACAATTGTTTGCCGCACTCGGTGCAGACGATCCAGTCGCGTTCGGCAGGACGCTCCGACACCGCAAAGTCCATGCCGCCGCAGTTCTCGCACTTCAGGCTGACTCTGATTCCGCCAGTCATGGCCAATCTCCCCGGTTATGCTTTTGTTGCAAAGCTATCGGGCTCGCGCGCGAAGTCGAGTCGTCTTGTGCGTAGGGATACCCCCGAAAAGACAGAGGGCCGGCATTCTCAAGCGTGAGAATGCCGGCCCTCCGCGCGTTTTGGGCGTGTTTCCGACAGGGGGGATCGGAAACGGCGCCCCGCGCTCTCAATACAGCAGATCGGACTGGGACGTGCCGATCAGCTGTCGCCGCGCTCCGCGCGACGTTCCGCGCGCTTCGCCTCGTGCGCCGCACGGCGCTCGTCGGGGCTCAGCGTACCATCCTTGTTCGTGTCGGCGGCGTCGAAGCGTGCAAACGCCTTCGCCTTCGCCTCGGCGAGCGTGACGCGTCCGTCATTGTTGGCGTCAGCGGTTTCAAAGCCCTTCTCACCGAAGCCGCCCCAGCCCATTCCGCCGCGGTGCATCATATGGTGGCCCTTGCGCCCCTCGCCATCCTTGAACTTCATGCGCATCTCGCGGCGCTCATTGCCGCCGGCCGCTGCCGTCTCGCGGTGTTCCATCCACTTCATTTTCATCCCGGCGTGGTGCGAATCCCATTCCGTGCGGCTGATCTGGCCGTTCTTGTCGGCGTCCATCGATTCGAACATGCGCGTGCGTGCCTCGGCCATTTTCTTTTCGCCTTCGGCGCGCCGCGCTTCGGCGTGCGCCTTGACCTCGGCCTCGGTAACGGCGCCGTCCTTGTTCGCGTCCACCGCCGCGAAGCGCTCGGCGATCTTCTTTTCAACGTCCGCACGCGTCTCGGGCGCGCTCCAGCGGGCTGCCTTTTCCGCAGGCGCCGGGGCGGCAGTCTGCGCGATCGCGGGAAGCGCCATAAGCGCGGCAGCCGATGCGCCGATCATCAGGAATTTGGTCACTGTCGGTACTCCGTTTCAGCATCTGATTATCTGCCTATACGCAGCCCGCGCTGACTCTCCCTTGAATATGCCGTTCATCAATGCGAAGGGCGCGCGTACTTCGTTTTTTCGCGAAAGGTCTGGTTGGATGTCTGATATCAAGCGCGTGGTTCTGGCCTTCTCTGGCGGTCTCGACACGAGCGTGATCCTGAAATGGCTTCAGCAGACCTATGCCTGCGAGGTCGTGACCTTCACCGCCGATCTCGGCCAGGGCGAGGAGCTCGGGCCGGCGCGCGCCAAGGCGGAGCTGATGGGCGTGAAGCCCGAGCACATCTTCATCGACGATCTCAAGGAAGAGTTCGTGAAGGACTATGTGTTCCCGATGATGCGCGCGAACGCGCTCTACGAGGGTCTTTACCTGCTCGGCACGTCGATCGCCCGGCCGCTGATCGCGAAGCGCCAGATCGAGATCGCCAAAATGGTCGGCGCGGATGCCGTCAGCCACGGCGCGACCGGCAAGGGCAACGATCAGGTCCGTTTCGAGCTGGGCTATTACGGCCTCAACCCCGACATCAAGGTGATCGCGCCGTGGCGCGAGTGGGATCTCACCAGCCGCACCCGCCTCATCGAGTTCGCCGAGGCGCACCAGATCCCCGTGTCCAAGGACAAGCGCGGCGAAGCGCCGTTCTCGACCGACGCGAACCTCCTCCACACCTCCTCTGAAGGCAAGGTCCTCGAAGACCCGTGGGAGGAAGTGCCCGACTACGTCTTCTCGCGCACCGTGAACCCGGAAGACGCGCCCGATACGCCCGAATACATCACCGTCGAGTTCGACGCAGGCGACGCGGTCGCGATCAACGGCGAGGCGCTGTCCCCGGCAAACCTCCTCGCCAAGCTCAACGATTACGGCCGCACGCACGGTATTGGTCGTCTCGACCTCGTCGAGAACCGCTTCGTCGGCATGAAGTCGCGCGGCATGTACGAAACCCCCGGCGGCACCATCCTCCACATCGCCCACCGCGCCATCGAGCAGCTCACGCTCGACCGCGGCGCCGCCCACCTCAAGGACGAACTCGGCCCCCGCTACGCCGAACTCGTCTACAACGGCTTCTGGTTCAGCCCGGAGCGAGAGATGCTGCAGGCCGCCATCGATCACAGCCAGCAAAAGGTCAGCGGCACCGTCCGCCTCAAGCTCTACAAGGGCTCGGCCTGGGTCGTCGGCCGTAAGTCGCCGAACTCGCTCTATTCCGAAAAGGTCGTCACCTTCGAAGACGACGCCGGCGCCTACGACCAGCGCGACGCCGAAGGCTTCATCAAGCTGAACGCCCTGCGCCTGCGCCTTCTGGGGCGCCGGGGCGCTTAAACCCGCCTTTAACCCTGCGCCCCTAGTCTCGCCGCACCATGGAAACGGCGGCACGGGCGATGAAAGCGGATATCGGCGAGCTTCGCGCGGCGGGCGTAATGCTCGGCATCGCCGGGCTTTACATGGCCGTGGTGCTCGGCACCGGGCTCATTCCGGCGGGCCAGTTCGTCCAGCTTTTCTCGGTTTACGCGCAGTCGCTCGGTGCTCTCACGCTCGCGGCGGGCGGCATCGCGCTCTTCGTCGAATGCGCGCGCCGCGCGCGCCGCGAAGGCGCCGCCCCCTCCCCGTTCGGCGTGATCCGCAGCTTCGTTGCGCTGCGCTGGCAGCGCGACCGTTTCCTCAGCCTCGCCGCGCCGCCGCTCGTTTGCGCGATCATGTTGGCGTCGTTCAATGCCTTCAAGCAGCTGGTCCTGCCGCGCGCCGGCTTCCACCTCGATCCGCTGTTCGCGGCGTGGGACAAGGCGCTGTTCCTCGGCACCGACCCGTGGGTCGTGACGCACAAAATTCTGAGCGGCCCGGCCGCGACGCTCGCCATCGACAGTTTCTACCACGGCTGGTTCGTACCGATGACGCTCGGCGTCATCGTCTGCGCGTACCTGCGCGATTCGCACCTGCGCACGCAGTATGTGCTCAGCTACGCGGTTTCGTGGATTCTGATCGGATCCGTGCTTGCTTGGCTGCTCCCGGCCGCGGGGCCGTGCTTCTACGATGATTTCGCGGGCGGCGCGCCGACGTTCACCGCACTGATGGACACGCTCGACAGCTACGACCGGACGCTCATCGCGGAAGGCGGCGTCGGGATCGCCGCACTCAAGAACCAGCAGGCGCTCCTCAACCACTTCAACGGCAACGGCACGCTCGTGCTCGGCGGCGGTATTTCGGCGATGCCCTCGATGCACAATGCGCTCGCCGTCCTGTTCGCGCTCGGCGGTATGCGCATCAACCGCGTGCTCGGCTGGGTGATGTGGGTTTATGCGACGCTGATCTGGATCGGCTCAATCCACCTCGGCTGGCACTATGCGATCGACGGGATCGCCGCAGCCGTGCTCGCTGTCCTCATCTGGTATGTCTGCGGTCGCGTCGCCGAGGTGATGCTCGCCGCGCGCGCACCGCGAACCTGCCCTCGCGCTCGCTGAATAGGCGTCAGCGCGCGAAAACAGCGAACTTGTAGCTGAAGAAATTGAACCCCATCGCCGCGATCGTCGCGGCGGCGAATGCCGGCGTCGTCGGCAGCCCGGCGTAGGTAAGCGCGGAGAAGGTGGCGGCGTTGACCGCCAGCCCGCCAAGCGAGGCGCCGACATAGCGGAGGAATTCCCGCCACGTCGGCGGCGCATCCACGCGAAACGTCCAGCGCCGGTTACCCATCCACGTCGTCAGGATCGCAAGGCTGAGCGCCGGAACCTGCGCCGCATAGGGAGAAACACCCGCACGAACCAGCGCTTCGAGGCTCACCGCGCCGAGAACGAACGCGGCGCCCCCGATCGCCAGAAACGCAGCGCCTTCGCGAAGCCGCGCCTTCACGGCGTCGGCAGCCCGCGCTGCGTCAGCAGGAACATGCGCTTCAGTTCCACGCGCGAGCGCGAGACCGAATCGAGAATGAGCCCGCACATCGCGGACATCGCCGCAATGATCATCAGCGCGGCGGCGAGGATCGCAGTCGGGAAGCGCGGCACGAGGCCGGTTTCCAGATACTCGGCAACGACCGGCAGGCCGAACGCCAGCGACACGAGCGTCAAGAGCGCGGCGAGCCCGCCGAAAAAGAACGCAGGCCGCGTCTCCTTCAGCAGCAGGAAGAACACCGAAAGGATGCGAAAGCCGTCGCGGAAGGTGCGGAGCTTGCTCACAGAGCCTTCCGGCCGCACGCCGTAATCGGTCTCGATCTCAGCGACCGGCAGCATCAGCTGGCTCGCGTGGACGGACATTTCGGTCTCGATCTCAAAGCCGCGGCTTACCGCCGGAAAGGTCTTGGCGAAGCGGCGGCTGAACACGCGGTAGCCCGAAAAGATATCGCTGAAATCGTCGCCGAACATCCACTGGAACACGCCGTTGAACAGGCGGTTGCCGATCGCGTGGCCGGATCGCCCGGCGTCCTGCCGCACGCCGCGCCGCGTTCCCACCACCATGTCGAGCCGGCGTTCGACGAGCGCCTTCACCAGCATCGGCGCATCGGCCGCCGCATAGGTGCCGTCGCCGTCCGCCATCACGTAAATGTCGGCATCCACCTCGGCGAACATGCGCCTCACGACGTGGCCCTTGCCCTGCCGCTCCTCACGGATGACGATCGCGCCCGCGCCTTCCGCCACGCGCGCCGTGTCGTCGGAGGAATTATTGTCGAACACGTAGATGACCGCGCCGGGAAGCGCGTCCGCAAAGCTCGCGACCACATGCGCGATCGTCGCCGCCTCGTTGTAGCACGGCAGCACGACGGCGGTGGCAAGGCCGACCCGCGACTGCGCGGTGTCGAACTGCGAGGCTGAGGGGATCGAGACCATGACTGTTCCTCGGGCGGAAAGTTCCGATTGGCGAAACTCTAGGGCGGCGATGGCTTCCAACAGGTTAATATCGCGGCTCTTCGAAGCCGACTGTTAACCACGTACGCCGTAGAGCAGCGCACATGGATACGGATCGGACCCGCGGCTTCCTCGTGCCGCTGCTCATCATCTGGCTGCTCGCCGCGCTCGCGCTCACGATCGTGAACCGCGCGGATATCGCCGCGCTCGACCTTCCCGATACCGACGACGCGCAGCGGCTGATGCAGGTGCGCGACTGGCTTGGCGGGCAGGCGTGGGGCGATGTCGATCAGCACCGCATGAACCCGCCCGCAGGCGCGAACATGCATTGGTCGCGCCTCGTCGACCTGCCGATCGCGGGCATCATCGCCCTCACCGAGCCCGTTTTCGGCCGCGCTGTTGCCGAGCGCATCGCAGGCACCGCCGTGCCGCTCCTTGCGCTTCTCGTCACGATGGGCGCCGCCGC
>TARA_R110000850_G_scaffold161207_1_pt1 | contig 105948 bp, 92 predicted proteins | sample TARA_R110000850 | Tara Oceans TARA_R110000850 (sample SAMEA4397586) | marine metagenome | biome: Polar Biome; feature: [SRF] surface water layer (ENVO:00010504); material: water (ENVO:00002006), including particulate matter (ENVO:01000060) such as... | depth 5 m | reverse complement strand
GCAACACCGCCAACGGCGGCTGGCGAGCGGCATCCGGCTACTGCAAATACTCGCCCTGCTGTCGCCACTATTGGGACTGCTGGGTACAGTGGTTGGACTGATACAGGTCTTTGATACCCTGGGGGAACAACGGGGCCCCATTGAGCCCGCCATGCTTGCCGGCGGGTTGGGGATCGCCATGAAAACAACGGCCGCCGGACTGATCATTGCGGTGCCAGCACTGGTGGGCGCACACGGCTTCAATATGTGGGTCGACCAGTTGATCAGTGGGACTGAACAGTTTATCAATCTACAACTGCTGAAGCTCGATGGCGTCTCGATGGGTACCCTGCCGTGATTCGCTCGCCCCGCCAGATCAAGCTGGAAGCAGGCCTGGAACTGACCCCGTTGATTGACATCATCTTTATCGTCGTGGTGTTCCTGCTGCTTACCGCCAACCATCGACTGCTCTCTCTGCCGGTGAATATTCCGGATACCGACCAGGCTACCAGCGAACTGGCGGCAGGGCCTCAACGGCTGCTGATCACGCTCTATAAGGATTCGCCCCACTGGGGTATTGGCGAACAGCGCTACAACCATTGGCAGGAATTTCAGTCCCGCCTTTTGCCCCAGCTGGATGACAAAAACCGGCCTGTGACGGTCGCCCCCGATAGCCGCGCATCCGTGGAATCGCTGGTCAAACTGCTGGCGCTGTTGAATGAACGACAGATGACCGATACCCAAATCCTGATGGAATCGAAACCATGAAAAAATGCCCCCGCTCGTCCCTGATGTCAGCCCTGTTGACCGGGATATTATTTGGCGCTGCTGTCACGGCGCAGGCTGACACAAGGCTGGTGAGCACCGATGCGCTGGCCACTGAGCTGATCTTTGCCCTGCGGGCAGACAAGTATCTGGTTGCCGTGGACGTCACCAGCCACCTGCCACCGAATTACCGGCCACTTAAAATCGTCGGTTATCACCGCAACCTGTCTGCAGAAGGCCTGCTGAGCCTGTCACCCACGCTGGTGATTGGCAGTGAACATATGGGTCCGGCACCCGCACTTGATGCACTCAGGCAGGCTGGCGTCACCTTGCTGCAATTGCCTTCTCCAGATCATCCACAGCAGTTGCGTGACAATATTCAGCGAGTGGCCGAACCGCTGGGCCTGACCGAGACAGTGACACCCCTGCTGGCGAGGCTGGATCAACAGTTACTCGCCCTGGAAAGCCAGCCAGTAACAGGCAGCAGTGCCGCTTTCTTGCTGGCCACAGATCCCACAAAGCTTCGCCTGGCCGGTCACGGCACCACCGGCGAAGCTTTCATTCGACTCACCGGCGGCCACAATGTTGCCGATTTCACCAATTACCGCACTGTCTCGGCAGAATCCCTGCTGGCCATGGATCCCGACATCATCATTCTCGCCGGGCAGGAAAAAGACCGCGCTCTGGATAGTTTTCTCAAAAGCAATCCGGTACTGGCGCACAGCCGGGCCGCCCGCTCCGGGCACATTATTGCCGTTGATGGCAGTACACTGGTCGCGGGACTGAGCCTGGCGTCCATCGAAGAAGCCAGACAACTGACCCTTGCAGTAAAGGCGGACTGATGCGACTTCCCGTTATGATCTCCGGTATCGCGCTGGTTGCCATGATTATCCTCGGCAGCTTGCTGTCGCTATTGCAGGGCGCGCTGGATTTACCGCCAACAGAGAGCCTGCTGGCACTGTGCGATACCCTGTTCGGCACCCACTGGAGCATACTGGATGATTACCAGCGGGTAGTCATCACTGAGTTGAGACTGCCAAGATTACTGCTCTCTGTGTTTGTCGGCGCCATGCTGGCACAGTGTGGCGCAGTGATGCAGGGGCTGTTTCGCAACCCACTGGCAGACCCCGGTATTATCGGCGTTTCCTCCGGGGCTGCGGTCGGCGCTATTGTTGCTATCGCGATCTTTCCCGCCTCCATGGGCCCTCTGGCCGTGCCCGTGAGTGCTTTTGTTGCCGGCCTGCTCACCACAATGCTGGTGTACAGCCTGTCCCGGTCAAAACAGGGCACCTCCGTGCTGGTACTGTTGTTGGCCGGAGTGGCCATCTCCGCCTTTGCCGGTGCGACCATCGGTTTTATCAGCTACTTTTCAAACGATGAAAAGCTTCGCCAATTGAGCCTCTGGCAGATGGGTAGTCTTGCCGGTGCCAGTCAGGTAAACCTGTGGCTGGGATTTTTCACCGTTGTTGCCCTGGCTATTGCATTCCAAAGGAAGACATCCGCACTGAATGCACTGGTACTCGGAGAATGTGAGGCCCGCTATCTCGGTATCAACGTGGAAGGGCTCAAACGGCAGCTGATTATTCTGGTCGCCGTTGGGGTGGGCATCTCCGTCGCCTACGCTGGCATTATCGGCTTTATCGGGCTGGTAGTACCGCACCTGGTAAGGCTGGTGACCGGGCCTGACCACCGCAGCCTGATCCCGCTCTCTGCACTCTGCGGCGCCCTGCTCCTGCTGGTGGCCGACCTCATGGCAAGACTCGTGGTACAGCCAGCCGAACTGCCGGTGGGTCTGGTCACCGCATTGCTGGGGGCGCCCTTTTTTCTGGCGTTGTTAATTCAGCAACGACGCCAATGGAGCTAGTTCCCGCCATGCTTGAGTTGACCAATCTCCGCTCTCAAAGCGGCAAGATGCCACACCTTGCCGTTGAGCAACTGCGTATCGAGACGGGCATGATGGTAGGGGTCGCCGGTCCAAACGGGTCGGGAAAATCCACCTTGCTCAGGGCCATCGGTGGTGCTCTGTCAGTCGCCGGTGACATCCTTTTTTATCAGCGATCCTTACGCCACTGGGATCCACTGGACAGGGCGCGACACCTGGCCGCACTTCCCCAGTTCAGCCAGATCGGCTTTTCATTTACCGCCGACGAAATTGTTGCCATGGGAATGATTCCACTTTCCCTGTCCCGTCAAGAAGGCAGGCAGCAGGTAGCCGCTTTGATGAAAGACACGGATTGCCACCACCTGATCGGCAGGGCGTTTCCATCACTGTCCGGAGGAGAGAAGCAAAGAGTTCACCTGGCCAGGGTGTTACTGCAATTGAGCCAGGCCACACAGCCCCCACTGCTGGTGCTGGACGAACCGACCTCGGCACAGGATCTCAAACAACAGCACAGAATACTGGCACTGGCCCGCTCACTATGTCGCCAACGCGGTTACGCAGTCATCGCCGTGCTGCATGATCTCAACCATGTGCTGCGCTACTGCGACCATTGTGTATTGATGAAGGAAGGCAGATTATCCGCACAGGGAAAACCCGGCGATGTGCTCACCCAGAATACTATTGAGGCACACTGGGAATACCGACCACAACTGGTCGGCCATATGGAATCCATCCCGGTTTTTGTATAACCGTATACGGCTACCTGAGTCTTGGCAGCAGTATCTCACCGACCAGAGGGGAACCCCCCGGCTGTGGCTCCCAGTTGGGCCTGGCGCTAAACCAGTAGTCCGTTTTCAGTGCCAGCAACCGGTAGAGACCGGTGGGCAGATCACGTTTGATTTCCTCGTCATCACTGTGCACCTGGGCATAACTGAGTACGCCGTGGATGTAGTGATAGAGCAATCTGGCGGTTTGCTCGGCATCCACACCGTCATCGAGATACCCCGCTGACTGCAAGGCATTTACCAGTGACAGGTTGTATTTTACCGCAGTTTGAGACAGCAGCTGGAGCGCTTCGATCACTTTCTCGTCACCGGAGCCAATCTGTGCCCCAGCATTGTAAAAAGGGCAGCCCCGGATACCCGCACGATCATTGCCCATCTTCGCCACAAACAGAAAATGCACCAGATTTTCAAGTTGCTCGAGCGGGGTGTTGACCGGTGAAAAAACCGCATCAAGATCACTTTTTATCACCTGCCAGTAATAGGCTGTAGCCTCACAGAACAGTGCCGCCTTCGAATCAAAGTGGTGGTAAAAGGCACCCTTGGTGACGCCCGCCTGTTTGCAGATTTCATTCACACCGACACTGTTGTAATTACTCTGCCAGATCAGCTCAAGCGCTGTTTCCAGCAGGCGCTCCCGGGTTTCGGTTAACGACATATCAGGTATCTTTCAGGTTGAAGTCAGGCTTCACAGTATAGATACCTAACGGTTTGCCCAGCAACCCATGCCAGCTGGCAAAACCCCTGACACCGCTGCCGTCTGAAAACCCACGATGGTGTAACTGCGTTTACCTGTTGAAATATATTTATAAATTACTCAAATACAAAACGAGGCCCCAGGCAACCTATTTTGATTTCAGCAATTGACGGGCATACCGACCGGTATGTAAGCTGCTCTGTTAGGTAATAAATAGCCACCTGCTGCTGCAGGAGACTGCTTAACACATTGCATCTGGAGCTCAACCATGCCCGACACATCTGGCAAAAGGCACCCTCGCTTTGCTGCGGGCGCAATCACCGCTGTACTGTTGGCCCTGCTGGCGACCCTCTATTACGTCGCATTCCCACAGCAGGGCTATTCCAGTGACGAGACGGCAACAGGTGCACCACCTGCAAGACAGGTTCCCGTTACAGCGGTAACACTGCAATCCGTTCGCCTCTGGACACGCTTTGCCGGACGCCTGACCGCAGTAAATACCGCCGAGATAAAACCCCGGGTAAGCGGCGAGATTCAGCAGGTATTGTTTCAGGATGGTCAACTGGTCGAGCGGGGAGAGCTACTGTTTGTCATTGACCCCCGGCCCTACCAGGCCGCCGTGCAACAGGCAAAAGCGCAACTTGCCTCTGCAGAGTCCCGCACCACCCTGGCGCGAGACGAGCTGGCACGGGCCAGCAAGCTGGTCGAGCGGAAACTGGTATCGGACAGCATTTATGATGCGGCGAAAAATGAGTACCAGGTGGCCAGCGCAATGATTCGGGAGGCCGAAAGTGCCGTGGTAAGAACGGAGCTGGATCTCCAGTATGCGCACATCAAGGCGCCTTTTTCTGGCCGGATAAGCCGTGCAGAGCTCACCGTCGGCAACCTGGTGGAAGCCGGTGGCAGTGCGCCCGTACTGGCAACACTGGTATCCAACCAGCAGCTGTATGCCGAATTCAATGTGGACGAGCAAACCTATCTGCAATCAATCCGGACCACCGGTAATACCGCGTCGATGCCGGTAGAACTGACACTGGCGAACGACGACCGGGTTTACCGGGGCAAAGTCCATGCCTTCGATAATCAACTGGATATTTCCAGCGGAACCATTCGGGCGCGGGCCATCTTTGACAATACCGACGGTGCCCTGACACCCGGCATGTACGCCAATGTTCAACTCGGTGCAGCCACCGAAATGGAGGTATTGCTGATCCCCACTGGCGCGGTGGGCACCAATCAGGACAAGAAGTTTGTCTATGTGGTCGGCGAAGACCATATCGCCGCCTACCGCGAAGTCACCCTGGGCCAGTATCACAAAGGGCAACGGGTTGTGTTGAGCGGGTTGCAACCTGGCGATCAGGTAGTCATCAACGGACTCGCCCACATTCGACCGGGGATGCCGGTCGATCCCACACCTGCCCAACCCAAGGCTGCCGACACAACAGCTGAATAGACTCAATATTCCCCTGAAGGACCGCCATGAATATTTCCAGATTCTTTATAGATCGACCGATCTTCGCCGGGGTGCTCTCCCTGATGGTGATGATCGCCGGCATGCTGGCGATGTTTCAGTTGCCGATTTCCGAATATCCCGAGGTCACGCCGCCTTCAGTGGTCGTGAATGCGTCTTTTCCCGGCGCCAACCCCAAAGTCATTGCCGAGTCAGTGGCGACGCCGCTTGAGGAGCAACTCAGCGGCGTGGAAAACATGCTTTACATGTCTTCCCAGGCCACTTCGGATGGGCGGATGACCCTCACCGTCACCTTCAAAATAGGCACGGACCCCGATCTCGCCCAACAGATGGTGCAGAACCGGATATCTCAGGCCCTGCCCCGCTTGCCGGAAGTGACGCGGCAGCTCGGGGTAACGGTCGTGAAAAGCTCGCCAGATCTCACCCTGGTGGTCCACCTGGTATCACCGGATCAGCGCTACGATGAACTCTACCTGCGCAACTATGCGCTGATGCATGTCAAGGACGAACTGGCCAAGGTCAATGGGGTTGGTACAGTGCGCCTGTTTGGCTCCGGCGATTATGCGATGCGTATCTGGCTCGACCCGGAGAAAATTGCCGAGCGCCATCTCTCGGCCAATGAAGTAATTGCGGCGATCCGGGAACAGAATGTGCAGGTGGCAGCGGGCATCATCGGCGGCGCACCCATGGCCGAGCCGGTGGATGTACAGCTGCCCGTCAATGCCATGGGGCGACTGGAAACCCCGGAGGAGTTTTCGGACATCATCGTGCATGCCGGCAGCAGTGGTCAGATCACCCGGCTCAGGGATGTTGCACGCATTGAGATGGCGGCGGCCGATTACAATCTCAATGCCATGCTGGATAACAAACCCGCTGTGGCGATCCCGATTTTTCAGGCACCCGGTGCCAATGCCATCGCCATCTCCGATGAGGTGCGGCGCACCATGGAGACACTGAAGCCGCTGTTTCCCGAGGGCCTGGACTACGAAGTGGTCTACGATCCCACAGTGTTCGTCAAAGACTCTATCAAGGCCGTGGTGAAAACCCTGCTGGAAGCCCTGTTGCTGGTGGTGATTGTGGTCGTGGTCTTCCTCCAGACCTGGCGCGCCTCGATTATTCCGCTGCTGGCTGTGCCGGTATCGATTATCGGTACCTTCGCCCTGATGTGGATGTTCGGCTTTTCCATCAACACTCTGTCACTGTTCGGGCTGGTGTTGTCCATTGGCATCGTGGTGGACGACGCCATCGTGGTGGTGGAGAACGTCGAGCGCAACATTTCCGAGGGACTGGATCCCCGTGAGGCCACTTATCGAGCCATGCAGGAAGTCAGTGGGCCGATTATTGCGATCTCGCTCACTCTGGTGGCTGTATTTGTGCCGATTGCCTTTATCAGTGGGCTGACCGGCCAATTCTACAAGCAGTTCGCCCTGACCATTGCCATCTCAACCACCATCTCGGCTTTCAACTCTTTGACTCTAAGCCCTGCCCTAGCGGCGCTGCTGCTGAAAAGCCAGGATGCACCCAAAGATCGTCTAACCAGGATCATGGACAAATTGTTTGGCGGTTTTTTCCGGTTGTTCAACCGGGGCTTCAAAAAATCGTCCAGCGCCTACTCCACATCCATCGCCGGTTTACTGAGCCATAAAACCACGTCTTTTGCGGTTTATCTGGTATTGATCGGCGTGACGGCTATTGGCTTCAGCGGCCTGCCGAAGGGGTTTGTTCCACCCCAGGACAAACAGTACCTGATCAGTTTCGCGCAGCTGCCCGATGGTGCGTCTCTGGCCCGCACGGAAGCCGTCATCCGGGAGATGGGCAGCATTGCCATGGCCGAAGAGGGTGTCGCCAATGCGGTGCAGTTCCCCGGCCTCTCGGTGAACGGCTTTACCAATAGCGCCAGTGCCGGCATCGTTTTTGTCACACTGGAAAACTTTGACCAGCGCAATTCGCCCGAACTGTCTGCTGCGGCCATCGCCGAACGACTGCAAATGCAATATGCCGGTATCGAGGAAGCGTTCATTGCAATTTTTCCACCACCGCCGGTGATGGGTCTCGGCACCACCGGCGGGTTCAAGCTGCAGATCGAGGACCGCGCCAACCTCGGCTATGAGCAGTTGGCCGCGGTCGTGGACAGTGTTCAACAGGCCGCATGGCAGGACCCGGCACTGGTCAATGTCTATTCCAACTACAAGATCAATGTCCCCCAGTTATACGCCGATCTTGACCGAACCAAGGCAAAACAGCTCGGCCTGGATATCAAGGAAATCTTCGACACCATGCAGGTCTACCTCGGCTCGCTGTACGTGAATGATTTCAACCGTTTTGGCCGCACCTACCAGGTGATTGCCCAGGCGGATGCCGAATACCGCACCAACCCTGAAAACGCCTTGAACCTCAAAGTGAAAAATGACCGCGGAGAGATGGTGCCGCTGGGAAGTGTGCTGGAAATGAAAGAGAGCTACGGTCCGGAAAGCGCCATTCGCTACAACGGCTATCTGGCGGCAGACATGAATGGTGATGCGGCACCCGGCTATTCCAGTGGGCAGGCCCAGGATGCCATCAGCAAAATCCTCGACAGGGTACTACCACTCGGCATGACCTTTGAGTGGACAGATCTGACCTACCAACAGGTACTGAGCGGCAATACCGCCATCTTTATTTTCCCTCTATGCCTGTTGCTGGTCTTTCTCGTGCTGGCCGCACAGTACGAAAGCCTGGTACTGCCGTTGGTGGTGATCAGTATTGTGCCATTGTCAGTATTGTCGGCAGTGGCCGGCCTCTGGCTGACCGGTGGCGACAACAATATCTTCACCCAGATCAGCCTGTTTGTGCTGGCTGGACTGGCCAGCAAAAACGCCATTCTGATCGTGGAGTTTGCCCGGGAGCTGGAGCACAAGGGCATGGATACCTGGCACGCTGCAGTGACGTCCAGCCGGATGCGGTTGCGGCCAATTCTGATGACGTCCTTCGCATTCATCATGGGTGTAGTCCCAATGGTACTGTCTACCGGTGCAGGTTCTGAAATGCGCAGTGATATCGGGGTTGCGGTTTTCTCCGGTATGCTAGGCGTAACGTTTTTCGGGTTGTTCTTTACCCCGGTTTTCTATGTGCTGTTCAGAAAACTGTCAGGCACCAGCAAAGTCCACGTACCCGCAGAATAAATCGGACGGATCACTCCCGAAGCGCGTCGAGGGTCTTCTGATACAGTGATGCGTGTGGCCCACCCAGGGCCACTGCCTGTTCAGCCATGACAATCGCCTCAGCGTGTTCACCGAGTTCCGAGAGCAATTGAGCGAGATTGTTATAGGCAGGGGCAAAATCCGGGGCGACGGTGAGTAACCGCCGATACCCGGCAAGCGCCTCCGGCAGTTTGCCCATATCGTAATACAGGTTGGCCAGGGCAAACCCGAATATCTTGCTGTCCGGCCAGCGTCCCAGCCCTGCCTGATAGGCTTTCACCACGTCCACTGCAGGATTGTTGCGCGCAAAGTCGACCACCGAAAGGAAGTATTTCTGTTCGTCCACCTGCCGGGGCAACATCCCCGGTTTGAGCAGGACCACACCCCAGTAATCGCTGCGCCGCCAGGTTTGTTCAAACACTCCCAGCTTGGTCATGCGCCGCTTTTTCTCACCGGAATGCATCACCAGTTTTTCGCTGCTCAGGTCGTAACCAACCACGACCGCATAGTGCCAGACCTCATACCAGCTGACGCCAAGATTCTGTAACACCAACACCGGGTTGTCGGCCTGCACTTCACCGATCAGATGCTCGATACGGGGTTCGATAATATAGGGGATTCGCCCGTAAGATCTGGCAGCGGCCAGCATTTCTACCTGAAAACTGCCTTTTCTGTCGGGCACATACACCTTGCTCACCAGGTCGTCGGGAACCACTGAAGCAAGTCCCGATGCAGAGAGCACCGTAGCCAGCGCGGCGGGACCACAGTGATAATCGTTCTGCGGAAAAAAAGGCACTCCCTCTATGTGATGGGACGCATGCCGGGAACTGTCTTCGGCTTGCCCCGCCAGCAGCTGGTTTGTCTGGGGCGTGCTGACACACCCGGAAAGCAGAACAGAACACAGAAAAAAAACACGCGAGGTCATCGCGTGTTTTTGAAAGGCCGGACTACTGTGAGCCAATTTTAGACACCGGGGAAGATATCGGTCACCCCGGCAATATCAAGCAGAATCAGGATCAACAATACCAATGCGATTGTACCCAAAGCGCCCCCTGCAGGCAGGTCGGCCATCTGCTGGTTCAGCTCGGCGACCTCCGCGTCGCTCATTGAGTCAACCCGATCACTGACATCGGCAATATCAACACCTAGGCTGGTCAGTTTATCGGATACATCCTGACGAGCCAGAAGGTCTTTGATTTCTTCACGACCCAGATCGGAAGCCACCTCAGCGGCAACCGTATCGGTACCCACCATCACCGCATGGGACTGACTCACCAATCCAGCGAACATCACCATGGAAACCAGTATGTAGCAGACCAGTTGCCTAACGGATTGATTATTCATACTTGAACTCCCTATTGAAAAGAATTGGCCGCTGCAAGTCTGAAGTGCGCGGATACTTTAAAGATAGTAGAAACGTGGCTGACATACCGATACCGACTGGCCACTCAGGGAACACCTTCATCCTACTCCGGTTCTGACTGAATAACTGTTAAATCGATCATTGCATGACAAATGAATGTAACCGGCACAGGCAAAGGGATTTTTCATGGCAAGCAAGGTATCCGGTGAGGCCTGCAAGAGACAGGCCCACCGGATAATATGGAACGCTAGCGGATCACCAGGTAGAGGGAGTTGCCATTCCTGTTGACATGGAGCAGGACGGACTGCTTGCTCAGGGAAAGCGCTTTTTTGAAGCTATCTAGGTTGGTGACGCGCTGCCGGTTGGCACCCAGAATCACATCACCGGGGCGCAAACCGTTATAGGCGGCTACCGAGTTCGGTGATAAGCCCGACACCAGTACACCCTCACCATCCGGGTTGTTTTCAAAGCGGGCACCTTCCAGCAGCTTGTGCAATTCACCCGTGGTGGACGTCAATTGCTGTGGCTCACCTACCTTGATATCTACTTTTTTCACCTTGCCATCGCGAATGTAGGTGAGTCGCACTTCGTCACCAATGGATTTGATGCCGATCTGGCTGCGCAGCTGCCCGGATGAGTTGGTCGCTTCACCATCGACGGCAATAATCACATCCCCTGCCTCTACGCCCGCTTTCTTGGCAGTGGAGTCGTCACTGACACCGGTCACCAGTACGCCTCTCTGACCGTTCTCAAGATTGAAGGCTTCGCGCAACTCGGGCGTAATATCTTGGATACCAATACCCAGCTGACCGCGCTTCACTTCGCCATATTCGAGAATCTGATCCATACTGGCTTTGGCCATGTTGACTGGAATAGCAAAGCCGATGCCGATATTGCCGCCGGCCGGTGCCAGAATGGCAGTATTGATTCCCACCAGCTCCCCACCCAGGCTGACCAGTGCACCACCGGAGTTGCCGGGATTGATGGACGCATCTGTCTGTATGAAATTTTCATAGCCTTCAATACCGAGGCCGGTGCGATCCAGCGCACTGACGATACCGGTTGTCACGGTCTGTCCAAGCCCAAACGGGCTGCCGATGGCCACGACAAAGTCGCCGACCTCCAGTTTGCCGGAATCACCCAGTGGTACTTCAGCCAGGTTATCTGCCTCAATCTGCAAAATGGCGATATCCAACTCGGGGTCGGAACCTCTGACCTTGGCGGTAAACGAACGGCCATCCTCCATGGATACCTGGACTTCATCTGCACCTTTGATCACGTGGTAATTGGTCATCACAATGCCGTCATCGGCATTGACTATCACCCCTGAACCCGCGCTTTGCTGTCGTTTTCTGGGCGGCTGTTGACGCTGCTGACGGGGGTCGGGCGCATTGAAAAAATGTCGGAAAAAGGGGTCGTTCATCAAGGGATTGTTCGTAGCCTGCTGGCTGGAAAATGTCGCAATATTGACAACTGCCGGACTGACACTCTTCAGCATTGGCGACAGCGAGGGCAGCTCCCTGTCCGAGCCATCGTGCAGCGGTAGCGCCGCCTGGGTAAAACCGGCCACCAACAACATGGATACCGCGAGCATGAAATGTCTGAACTGATGCATGCTAAAAACTCCTGAGGATTACCGAAGGCCTGGCTGTCCAATGACAGGACCCAACCCATTTATTACTTGCTTGACCACTTGCCTTGACGCCGAGCCAACCGGCTAGGTTCTCGCCCTTGACAGTGTTGTGGGACACGGTTTGGAAAAAATAATTCCCAAGTATTTTCAGTAGGTGGGGCGGCAATCACCTGCCGCCCCGTTTGCTCAGGCCGCCTGGCTGTTTACCTGGCTGCTATCCTCGCTACTGCCCTTAGTATCTTCAAGTACATTCTCGCCATCACTGATCGGGATGGTTCTTGGCTTCATGGCCTCCGGAATTTCCTTGAGCAGGTTGATGGTCAGCAGGCCCTTGTTAAGATCCGCAGACGTCACTTCAACATGGTCCGCCAGGTTGAACTTGCGTTCGAAGGCACGCCGGGCGATCCCCTGATGCAGGTAGTTTCTGGATGTCTTGTCACTCGCCTTTTTGCCATACACCGTAAGTACCCCTTTCTCGACCTGGATATCCAGTTCGGCGCGGTCAAAGCCAGCCACAGCAATGGTGATGGCATAACGGTCCTCATCAAGCACTTCAATGTCGTAGGGCGGGTACACCGTCGAGGTTTGCTCAGTGCGCAACGCGGTTTCCAGCATCGGTTCGAGACGATCAAAGCCGATTGTGCTGCGATACAGCGGGGTCAGATCAACAGTTGCCATAACATATCCTCCATTAGAAGCAATATAAAAAGTAATGGTCGCGGGCATGCACTCTGCGGGAGACGAGACACCCACATAGCTTATGTAGGTACGGCAATCTGAATTTCAAGGGTCGCTTTGGATGGGCACTGAAATCATCCTCATCCTGGAAAACAGGACCGCAAAAGGCGTTTCAGCGGACCATCAACACGGATACAGGCGCGAACAGGGCGACCTGATGGCTCAGGGTGCCAAACGATTTTTGTTCCGGCTTGACGGTGCGGGCCGCCATCACAATCAGGTCTATCTTCTCTTCTTCGCAACAGTGGATAATTTCAGGGGCCCGCTTACCCACTGCAATCACCTTTTCAATTGGCACACCGGGAAACTCTGACTGAAAATGTTGCTGCCAACGCGTCAGGGTCTCGTCGGCCTGACTGGCAAGCTTCTGGTAGAAGGCTTCCAGCTCTCCATCGATTTCACCACCCAGTTTCTCCAGTACATGTAGCAGGTGTAGCTGGCCGTCGGACCGAATTGCTATCGACAGTGCTTCCCGGATAGCAGGTTCACTTTTATCCGTCAAATCTGTCGGCACCAGAATATTTTTATACATCGCTATGCCCCTATTCTTGAGTATTGCAATATGACTCGATTATGCAACCACCTAACGTCCAAAACCGTTCAGGATGGCTGTCACAACTGTTTACACTCCCTGTCCATAATGACATGTTAGTATCATTGCGGTGTAGTCGGTATCCATGGTCAAAGTCGCAGGCAACGCGACTATTGGCAAGGGTTATCTGTTTTCGCCTGCGAACAATGGAGAGTAAACATGAAGGCAGTGGTACTCGACAGTCTTGGTGGGCCTGAAAAGCTGACACTGCGTGATATTGAACGAAAAGCCCCAGGGCCAGGCGAAGTGAGTATAAAGCTGGCTGCCTGTGCACTGAACCGCCGCGACCTCTGGATCACACAGGGCAAGTACCCAAAAATAGAGTTACCCTGTGTTCCCGGCTCTGACGGCGCAGGGATTGTCGATGAACTGGGGGAGGGTGTCCAGAACGAGCTGCTCGGACAACAGGTGGTGATCTACCCTGCCAAAAACTGGGGCCCAGAACAGCGTCATTACGGCCCGGATTTTCGGGTACTGGGTATGCCAGATCAGGGCACTTTCGCCGAATACATCTGTGTTGCCGCGAGCGATGTTTACCCAAAACCCGCCCATCTCAACTGGCCACAGGCTGCCGCTATGCCGCTGGCGGGACTGACTGCCTGGCGTGCCGTGACCACCCAGGGAGATGTACAGCCCGGTCAGCGGGTATTGATTACCGGTGCCGGCAGTGGTGTTTCGACCTTTGCCGTTCTCTGGTGCCTTAATCTCGGCGCCGAAGTCTATGTCAGCAGTGGCAGCGATGAGAAGCTGGCTCACGCCAAAGTCATGGGGGTAACCGGTGGCGAAAACTACCGGGATCCGGCGTGCTATAAAAAACTTCGGCAACAATCCGGCGGCTTTCACACAGTGATCGACAGCGCTGGCGGCGACGCGCTCAACAGCCTGCTGGATAGTTTGTTACCCGGTGGGCGACTGGTCTTCTTTGGTGCCACCCTCGGCAACCCGGCCAAAGGGTTGGAACTGGCTAAACTTTTCTTCCGACAAATCCGTATACAGGGTACCACCATGGGCAGCAATGCAGAGTTTGCCGCCATGATCGACTTTGTGACAGCACACCGGATCCTGCCTGTTATTGATCGGGTGATGACGCTGGAGGACGCGGTCGCGGCCCATCAACGGATGGAAGGGTTTTCACACACCGGTAAAATAGTGCTGCTGAATGACTAACATCCCAGCAAGACGGCAACTTCGGTCGTCAGAACTCAACGCTCAACACGAGTGATTGCCATGTCTTCTCCCCGCGGGCAGTTCTCATCCCGTATTGGCTTTATTCTGGCGGCTTCGGGATCGGCAGTGGGGTTGGGGAATATCTGGGGATTTCCCACCAATGCCGCCGAGAATGGCGGCGGTGCCTTTGTACTGGTGTATTTCCTGCTGGCGTTTTGCCTGGCCTACCCGGCACTCATGGCCGAATTGATTATCGGTCGTCATACACGCGCCAATATGGTTTCTGCGCTGCAAATCATATCCCCCGGAAAAACCACCAGATTGCTGGGAAAACTGACGGGTTTTTACGGCATTATTGTCGCCGCACTGATCCTCAGCTTTTACGGCATTGTAGCCGGCTGGATGCTCGCTTATCTGCTGGAACCGATGGTCAGTCTCAGCGGAATGCCGGAGTTGGCCAACTGGCTCACTGAATTCAGCGCACCCCGAAACCTGCTGTTCTGCGCAATTTTCCTGGTTGTCACCTGCGCGGTTATCAGTGCCGGTGTTGAGCACGGCATCGAAAAATGGTCGTGCCGGTTAATGCCCGCTCTGCTGGCAATGATGGTTTTTCTGATCGTTTATGTGCTCACTCAGCCCGGCGCAGTCGAGGGGCTCAAACTCTACCTGATCCCGGATTTCAGCCGCATCGGTGATCCAAAATTGATCCTCAGTGCCCTCGGTCAGGCTTTCTTTTCCCTGTCACTCGGGGTCGGCACCATGCTGATCTACGGCTCGTATCTCAGGCCAGATGACAATCTTCCCGCCATGGGCGCCATTGTCACGGCACTGGATTCATCCGTAGCCTTTCTGGCGGGTCTGCTTGTACTGCCAGCGATGTTTGTCGCCCGGCATCAGGGGGTGGAAATCTATACGGCTCAGGGGACGTTGATGGCCGGGCCAGACCTGATTTTTCAAACACTACCCGCCCTGTTTCAAACCATGGCTGGCGGTACTGTGGTTGCTTTGCTGTTCTTTACCCTGCTATCTATCGCAGCGCTCACATCATCGATTTCCATGCTCGAAGTGCCCGTTTCCTACACTCTCGAACAACATGTTGCCAGTCGCCCTATGGCTACCTGGCTGTCCGGCGCGATAGTCTTTGCCATCAGCACGGTAATCGTGATGAATTTTGACACCCTGTTTACGGTCGTCGTGACCCTCACCACCCGCTACAGCCAGCCCCTGCTGGGACTGATGTTATGTGTTTTCGCCACCTGGGTCTGGCGCAGGGACCAGGTTCTGGAGGAAATTCGCCGAGGTCTGCCCGATGTACAGCACAGTCTGTTCTGGCGAGTCTGGCCCGGCTACGCAAAATTTTGCTGCCCGGCACTGATACTGCTGGTGCTGGCACAGAGTCTGATGAACTAGCGCTACACCTCAGAAAGTACCGCGGTAGTTGCCACCATCAATCAGGATATTCTGGCCGGTGATGTAGGCTGCCTGTCGGCTGCACAGGAACGCACAGGTGGCGCCAAATTCCTCGATCATACCCAACCGGCCGGCGGGCAGACCGGTAATAATGTCCCGGGCAGAAAGCCCCCTGCTGTTACCGATCAGTGCGGCGGCGCCATGACCCCGCTCGGTATCAAAGAGTCCCGGTAATAAATTATTGATGGTCACATTAAAGCGCGCCGGGTCCCGGGAGATCCCGGCCACAAAACCCGTCAACCCCGAACGGGCACCGTTGGACAACCCCAGCGGTTCAAACGGCTGCTTTACCGCAGCACTGGTGATATTGATAATCCGCCCAAACCGTCGCTCGATCATGCCATCCAGGGTACGGCGAATCATGTCAATCGGGCTATACATATTGCCATTGACCGCTTCGAACCATTCTTTCTGTCCCCAGTTGCGGAAATCTCCCGGCGGCGGTCCCCCGGCATTATTCACCAGAATATCCGGTGCAGAGCAGGCGGCAAGGACGGCATCCCGACCGGCCTCCGTGGTAATGTCACCCACCACTGTGGTCACCTCGGCACCGGTGGCTACCCGGATCTCCTCAGCGGTTGCTGCCAGCGTATCGGCCTGCCTTGCCATAATCACCAACTTGGCGCCCTCCGCTGCCAAGGCCATCGCACACCCCTTGCCCAGCCCTTTACTAGCGGCACAAACCAACGCCGTTTTTCCGGCAATTCCGAGCTCCATTCAATGATCCTCAACAATGGGTTAATGGCTTTCGGGGCCAAAGGCTAGCATGAAATCAGCAACAAATGACGCCTGTTAAAACTGCAGGATTGCCGGGGAGTATCGAACAAATAGACTACAACAACCTCGAATTTCTGGAAAACTGGCTCCGCAGAAACTCCATCTGATCCCCCAATATCCGCCTGGAGTTAATCAGTGCCAGATATTCCGCGTTGTTGGGCCTGAACGGCAGAGCGACTAACTGCATATTTAATTCATCGAGCAGACGGTCAGCTTTGTGCTGATTACAACGGCGACAGGCGGCAACCACGTTCTCCCAGCGATCCTCCCCACCCCTGGAAGTGGGCACGATGTGATCACGTGTGAGCGCATTGCTCTCAAAGGGACGGGCACAGTACATGCACAAATAACCATCGCGGGCAAACAGTGCAGGATTGCTCAGCGGGTGCCGTGTCTGTGGACGCGCCAACTGCTCACCGGTACAGGCAACGATACTGGGCAATACCATACGGGACTGTTCTCCGGTATGACGGCTATAACCCCCATGAACTTTTTTGACCACATCACCCAGCGTCCAGACGACAAGCTCCCTGGCAAACAGGCACACGGCTTCCTGCCAATCCAGCCATTCGATCGGTTGGCCTGCCTGATTGAGTCGTAAAATCCTCGGTTGTATCACACCGACCACCACTGCTGAATTCCAGAGGGGGCTGAAGACTGTTCTTCCAAAATGTAAAAAGCCCCATCAATAAAGGACGGGGCCTGGGGACCAGGGCAAAAAGGCGTAAAGCAGTCCCACCGCAGCATCACGGGTATTTTTTGGGGACGGCACACTGCTTTGGGCTCATTGCTGCAACTGAAGGCCTATTGCTCCTGCAAGGTACAACTTCAGCAATAATAACCCCCGAGAAAACACTGTCAACAGGTAAAAAATAAAGCCCTGATACAGGAGATATCAGGGCTTCTAGGGGCAGTACAGGAAATTGTGGTTTCCATCTGGAAACCACAGGGTAACCTAACATCCGTGTTTTTCCGTGGTCATTACGTTACACATCCATGTGTCACAGCATCCATGCCACGCCACTATCTACTCTTTCCAATGCAGCCACTATTGGTATTTTTCTGTTTTTTTTGTAGGAAAAAGATTACAGATGTGTGCTCACAGAATTGACCACATCACCTGGCTCGGTTAGTGTTGCAGCTTGATTTTTGGAGCGTAAAACGTGGCCAGCCGCAAAAAACCATTGGATTTTGAGGAAAAACTGCACCAGCTTGAAGAACTGGTCAACGACATGGAAAAGGGGACTTTAAGCTTGGAGGATTCACTCAAAGCCTTTGAAGTTGGTATTAAAATAACCCGCGAATGCCAGCAGGCACTCAAGGATGCCCAACTTAAAGTCGATATGCTGACTCGCGACTCCTCTGAGCCCAAGGTTTTTGATCCCGAGAGCGGCTGATGGACACGCTTCCTTTTGCAGACTTTCAGCAGCAGTCGCAGCAGCGAATTGATCAACATCTCAATGCCATACTCCCCATTGCCGGCCAGGGAGAAACCACCCTTTTCGAGGCAATTCGCTACAGTCTGTTCAACGGTGGCAAACGCATTCGTCCTCTACTGGCCTACGCTGCGGCCAATGCAGTGGGTGAAATCAATCCTTCCACCGACCGGGTAGCGGCAGCGCTGGAAATGATTCACGCCTATTCCCTGATTCACGATGACCTTCCCGCGATGGACAACGATGATTTGCGTCGTGGCAAGCCCACCTGCCACATTGCCTTTGACGAGGCCACGGCGATCCTGGCTGGCGACGGCCTGCAAACACTCGCATTTGAACAGCTACTTGAGGCACCGCAGTTGCCCCCGCAGACAACACTGCGCTTACTCGCGATGCTGACCAAAGCAGCCGGCATCAATGGCATGGTTTACGGTCAGGCCATCGATATGGCTGCCGTCAACCAAACGCTCACACTCCTGCAACTGGAACATATGCACCGCCACAAGACCGGCGCCATGATTTCCGCCAGCGTCATAATGGGGGGGATGACAGCCGGCGCTTCGGAAGAGCAACTCGGTGCGCTGAAAGATTATGGCGAAGCCATCGGTCTCGCGTTTCAAGTACAGGATGATATTCTCGATGGCACAACCGATACCGCTGTGCTTGGGAAGCAACAGGGATCAGACCAGGCCCGCAACAAACCCACGTATCTATCTCTACTGGGCATTGATGGTGCCCGACAAAAAGCCGCTGAGCTTCACGGCAAGTCACTGTCCGCACTGGCCAGTTTCGATGAGCGCGCAGACCAGCTTCGCGCCATAGCAAACTATATTGTCAAAAGGGAATACTAACGCACTGGACTATTGACCTCGGTAAACCGGGGACGTTTCACACGTCTTTTTGGTGTAAGATTGTACCCTTTACCCAGAATTGATCTTGCATGCCAAAGACCTTTGATGACATACCACTGGTTCGTCCGGATACCCCGCTGCTGGACACCATTGATCAGCCCTTTCATCTCCGCGAACTGGAACCGGAGCAGCTGCCAGAGCTCGCAAACGAATTGCGCGCCTACCTGCTTTACAGTGTTGGGAAAAGCGGCGGCCATTTCGGTGCTGGCCTGGGAACCGTCGAGCTGACCATTGCCCTGCATTATGTCTACAACACCCCCCACGACCGCCTGGTATGGGATGTTGGCCATCAGGCCTACCCCCATAAAATACTGACCAGTCGACGCGACCTGATGCTCCATATCCGGCAGATGGAAGGCCTCTCGGCATTCCCAAAACGGTCCGAGAGTGAATATGACACCTTCGGTGGCGGTCATTCCAGCACATCCATCAGCGCCGCCCTGGGCATGGCGCTGGGCTCCACCATCAATGGTGAAAAACGCAAGGCGGTGGCGGTCATCGGGGATGGGGCCATGACCGCAGGCATGGCTTTCGAGGCACTCAATCATGCCGCCCACACCGATGCCGACCTACTGGTGTTGCTGAACGACAACAATATGTCTATCTCCCACAATGTGGGGGGGCTCGCTACCTATTTTTCCAAAATCTGGTCAAGCCGGTTCTATAACTCCATCCGCGAAGGTGGCAAAAAGGTGCTCCGCTCCATACCTTCAGCGGCCACCTTTGTTCGCAAAACAGAAGAACATCTCAAGGCCATGGTAGCTCCCGGTATTGTTTTCGAAGAGCTGGGCTTCAATTACATCGGTCCTATTGACGGGCACAATCTGCCCCTGCTGGTGCAAACACTGCGCAATCTGCGCTGCCTGAATGGCCCTATCCTGCTGCATACCATTACCCGCAAGGGCAAGGGATTTGGCCCCGCCGAAGCAGACCCGGTGGGCTATCATGCGCTGAACAAGATTGAGCCGAAAACCAAACCCCAGATCGCTGTGGCAAAACCCGTTGCCAAGGTCAGTCCGCCAAAACTCAAATACCAGCAGGTATTCGGTAACTGGTTGTGTGATATGGCGGAAAAAGATTCACGCCTGGTAGGGATTACACCGGCCATGTGCGAAGGCTCTGGGATGGTCGAATTTGCCAATCGCTTTGCCAATCGCTTCCACGATGTTGCTATCGCGGAGCAACACGCCGTCACATTGGCTGGCGGAATGGCCTGTGAGGGAATCAAGCCTGTCGTGGCTATCTACTCCACTTTTCTGCAGCGCGCCTATGATCAGCTGATTCACGATGTCGCCCTACAGGGTCTGGATGTACTTTTTGGTATTGATCGCGCCGGGCTTGTGGGAGAAGACGGGCCCACCCATGCCGGCAGTTTTGATCTAACCTACCTGCGCTGCATCCCGAATATGTTAGTGATGACGCCCTCTGATGAAAACGAAACCCGCCAGTTGCTCTATACCGGCTATATACACAAGGGCCCGGCTGCAGTCCGCTACCCCAGAGGAACGGGACCCGGCGCAGCGATAGAGCAGGCAATGACCGCACTGCCAATAGGCAAAGGGGTCATTCGCCGGAAAGGGCATCAGGTAGCTATACTGAACTTTGGCACACTGTTACCAGCTGCCATGGACGCCGCCGAACAGCTGGACGCCACCGTGGTGGACATGCGCTTTGTAAAACCCCTGGACAAAGATCTGATAACCCGGCTGGCTACGCAACATACGCTGCTGGTCACTCTCGAAGAAAATACCACCCAGGGCGGCGCAGGTGCCGCAGTCAGCGAACATCTGGCCTGTATGGGCTTTCTGGTAGGGGTAATGCACCTGGGTCTACCGGATATATTTCTGGAACATGGCAGCCATCAGCAGCAACTGACAGCGGCCGGACTGGATGCTGCCGGCATACTGCGCAGCATTCAGCAACGGCTGCAAGAAAAAAACAATAATCTGTCAGGTACCGCTTCCTGAAATCAGGCCGCTGGCATTGGCAACGGAAGCTGGCAAAAACTTCACTGCTGGGGGAGTTTTTTACCGCGTTCTGTTTCAGACTGGCCCGACAGGATCTGTCCAATCAGTCCGGCACCACCAAGACTCCAGCCACCGTCCACCGGTAACACGGCGCCACTGATGTAGCTCGCGGCAGAAGAACCGAGAAACATCGCCGCTGCGGCAATATCAGCCGCCGTGCCCTGCCGTTTCATGGGCACTGAATCTGCTATCTGCCGGGCACCCCCCGGTCCCGGGGGCGACAGTCGCTTCATTCCCTCAGTTCCCTCAATAGGGCCCGGCACCAGTGAGTTCACCCGAATGCCTTCCGCCCCCCACTCCAGTGCCGTCGTGCGAGTGAGCATATCGACACCCGCTTTGGCGGCGCAGACATGGGATTGCATTTCCATTGGCACAAAGGCCTGTGGCGCGGAAATATTTATCACACAACCGCCCGGTTTCCGCAGGTAGGGATAACAGAAACGGAGCACCTGAAAAGTCCCAAGCAGATCGATATCCATCACCGCCTTGAATGCATTACCAGACATGCTGTTGGCCGCTGCCGGAAAATTGCCCGCCGCACCGGATACCAGTACATCAATAGGACCCAGTTGGCGGTGAGCCTCCCCAAAAACCACTTCCAGCTGCCCGGCATCGCGCACATCGGCAGCAAAACCCAATACGGTACCACCATACTCCTGCAACGACAGTACCGCCGCATTGACTTTGTCCTGAGAGCGACTGAGCACAGCGACAGCCGCACCCGCCTGTGCAAAATCCCGGGCAATGCCCAGGTTGATACCGCTAGTGCCGCCGGCAACAAATACCACGCTGCCACGGTAATCGAAAGAACACTGGGACATGAATCTGTCTCCTGAAATGGTGTTACTGAACAGGTCCGGTCGCCAGTAGCCTATGAGGCAAACAGCACTTTTGGTCAGCCGGACAGCAGCCGATCAATTGCTGACAGCGCCGCGATCAATTGCTCCGTATTCGCCTCGTTAGACTGTTCCCTGACTATCGGTCGCCCTTTGAAATATTCCTCTGCCATGGGCGCGACCCCGCAGGTGGCGGGCAAGGGAGCCCCGCTTTGCACCAGATCCTGCATACGCGGCAGAAAAATGAACTGCAACCATTCAACAAATTCCAGCGTATCAATGGCAAAGGGCTGGTCGCTGGCGAGAGCCTCTGCGCTCGGGGCCGATTCGGACCAGACATCGAGATCGCGCAAATGCTGCTCCACAGCAAAGAGCCGTATCGTCAATTGCCGACGGACATCATTCATTTTAGCCTCCCGACAGCTTGTATCATCAATTCAACTCTCGGCGAAAAGGGGGCAGGTCATCGAGCATTTGCCTACCATAGCGTTTGCTCACAATCCGGCGGTCGAGGATAGTAATTCTACCGGTGTCCTGCTCCGTTCGAATCAGCCGCCCACAGGCCTGGTGTAATCGCAGGGAGGCATCGGGCAACATCAACTCCATAAACGGATTGACGCCGCGGAGTTCCAGCCAGCCCGACAGGGTTTGATAGACCGGATCATCCGGTACGGAAAATGGCAGCTTGGCAATCACCACATGGCGGCAGTAGTCACCGGGAAAATCCATGCCCTCGGCAAAACTGGCCAGACCAAAAATCGCGCTGCCCGATCCCTTATCAATCGTTGCGCGATGCCGACGGACAATCTCCTGGTTGGCCCACTGCCCCTGGAGCAGAATGGACTCCCGGCAAGTATCGGGCAACTGCTCGTAAACCTGTTCCATCTGTCGCCGCGAGGCAAACAGCACCAACGTCCCCTCTGACCAGTCCACCAGCTCTGGCATTGTTCGGATAAGCGCATCGGTATGGGCCTTGCTGTCACTGCCATCGGCGCCGATATCCGGTACCGACAGTGATCCGGCCCGGGCAAAATCAAACGCGCCGGCCACCGCCGTGAACGCCGTATCCGCCGGCAGGCCACAACGTTTGCCGAAATTCTCGAATTTGCCAAGAGTACGCAGGGTCGCCGAGGTAATCACCGCCGCATGACATCTTTGCCAAAGGTTCTCCCTGAACAGGCCACCCGCATCGGTGGGTGATGCCGATACCTGGATGTCCAGGACACCGCCGGCCTGCTGCTCAAGAGAGAGCCAGCGGGCATAGGGCGAGCTGTTGGCAAGATCATCCTCGCGGGCATAACAGCACCAGAGTTTCAGCACGCCATCGGTCCGTCCCTGCCAGATCCCCACCTGTTGAAAAAGCTGCTCAAGATCCACCCTGGGGACTGGAAAATGGGGCTCATCCATCGCATCACCCAGCCGGTCGGAGAGCACTTCCAGAAGGGTTGATAGAACACCAAACGCTTGCGACAGATGACCTGCCAGCTCGCGAATATCCTCACCGGGATCACCATTCGGATAACACCAGCGAGGCTCCGCATCCCCATCACCAGCCTGGGCCAGAGATTTCTCCAGCACCGGATAGACCAGCCCCAATAATTTCTCTGCATCACCGGCAGCGGCCGTCAGCTTTTCAAGACGGCTCTGTATCTCCGGCGCGTCTTTCAGTAATTCGGACCAACTATCCACCTGCTTCTGCAGCTTGCCCAGCCAATGGGTTGTAGTTCGCAGTCTGCAGCTGCCGGAAAAATGATTGAGCGCTGTGCCAGCAATGCGGTGCCCCTCATCAAACAGGTAAATCGTGTCCTCCGGTGGAGGGAGGATGACACCACCACCCAGGGCCAGATCGGCCATGACCAGATCGTGATTGGCCACGATACAATCGGCCTGATCCAGTGCATCGCGGGCGTTGAAAAAACAGCACTCACGAATCAGGCGACAGCGACGACCAGCACATTGACGCCGATCTACAGTCAGAGGCCGCCAGTCGCTGTCTTCCAGCGACTCCGACCAGGCATCCCGGTCACCCGCCCATTGATCTTCTTGCAGCGCGTCATTCATGGCGCGATAGCTGGCAATCAATTTGCCGGTGGGATTAAAGCTGATCTCGTCTTCGAACAGGAACTGACCGCTATCTTTCGCAGTAGCACTGTCCAGACATTGTTCAAGACGAACCGGACAAAGGTAGCGACCACGCCCCTTGGCCAGGGAGACCCGGTAATCCCAGCCGGTACTTTTGAGCAGGGCCGGGATATCGCGATTGACCAATTGTTCCTGCAGCGCCACCGTGCCGGTGGCAATCACCACCCGCTTGCCGCGATGCCGTGCGATCGGTAACGCCGCCAATAGATACGCCAGGGTCTTGCCAGTGCCAGTGCCCGCCTCCACCACACAGACGGGGTTGCCCGCTTTGCGGTGCCCTTCCGCATCACTGTCAATGGAACCCAGACTATTGGCAATAGCCGCAATCATCTGCTTCTGGCCCAATCGGGCCCGCAAACCATTACTGTCGAGAAAAGCGCGGTAGCCTCCCTGGATAGTGTTCCTCAGCTCCTCTTCCAGCACGCCTAAACCAGACCGAGTTTCAGTTTGCTGCGCACCGGGTTGGCATACATGTTCAGTACAATATCTCGATAGGCCTCCGGCATGGCGAGGATGCGCCCCTCAAAAGCCCTGGTTTTCCTCGCCCAGTCACAGGGATGCTGTGCTTTCCAGTGAGCCAGTTGCGGTGAATCGCCTTCCAGTTTCTGAAAGGCAATCAGGTTGGTGGGTTGCAGATGGTAATTACCGATAATTTGCCGGTCCACCGCCTCGGCCATGGCTTCGGGGGTGTCAATTGACCCGTCCAGCGGATCACCGAAAGTCACATGGACAGAGCCCTTGCGCCCCACAATACCTTGATAGATGCTCAGCAGGTCTTCATGTGCCTCTTTTTCATAAGCCCCCGCTGTTTGACGGGTATACAGCTCTTTGGCCTTCGCCTCATCCAGCGGATCCAGCTCATAGGAAATGGCCACTGGCACTACCTTTAATTCACGGATGGCTTCGGCAAAACTCTGCTCCTTGGTCTTGCTCAATGAGAGCATTTTCAACAGGGCTTTTTCCGTTTTATCCACACCGTCCTTTGCTCGGCCTTCCCGCTGAGCTATCCACACAGAAGCCCGCTCTTCAAGCAGGGAAAAACGGATGTAGCGCGACAGTTGTACCAGTGCAGTGAGTTTTTCCCGCCGCCCTACCGGGGAGCGTTTGACGATGAAACTCTTGTTGATGCGCATCAAATCGGACGTAAAATCCTTGGTCAACAAATTGTCACCAATAGCAATCCGCACCGTATCGCGACCGTTGTGGTAGAGCACAAAATTGACAAACGCCGGGTCCATGGCGATATCGCGATGGTTGCTGATATACAAATAAGCCGAGTCCGGGTCCAACTTCTCCAGTCCCGATACGGTTACCTCGGTACCAATATTGCGTAGCAGGTTGGCCATGCTGGTGCCCACGGCTTCCTGAAAATCCCGTACATTATCAATTTTGGCAAAGGCTTTTCTCAGTACACGGCTGATCAGTGGTCGCATCAGCCAGGGCATCCAGCGACCCAGACGCCGATATTTGATGGACATCAGCGTATCGATGAATTCCCGATCAATGGCCAGGCGGGCCAGGACATCGGGCACTTCGCTATCGTAGTAGGGACGAATATCGTCAAATTCGTTCATAGGACCTGCATGGTAATAAATGATTATCGACTGTCCACAGGGAAAGCCGTGGGATGGATCAGGGTGACAAGCGCGGGTTATACCAACAGACCTCAGTGGCGTATTTTTCCACCAGGTGGGTGACATCCAGAATCATCGAAAACAGCGCCATTCTCACCAGCAGGCCATTGTCCGTCTGACGAAAAATAGCCAAATTCGGGTTGCTGTCCAGATCACAATCCAGCTCGTTGGCTTCCGCCCGGGAGTCTCGCGGCAGTGGATGCATAATGACGGTATTGGGTTCACAGTTCGAGGTATAAATCGCCTGGTTAAGACGAAACCGGCCGCGATACAGGTCTGCCTCATGCTTACTGGAAAAACGTTCTTCCTGAATGCGTGTGGAGTAGACTATATCCACATGTGCAATGCTCGGCTCAAGCCGATCCGATTCGTCCACTTTGATCCCCGCTGTGCGCATCTCCTCCACCAGTTCCTTGGGCATGGCCAGCTCCCTCGGGGAAACCAGCTCCACTGAAATGTGCCGGAACAGCATCAGTAGTCGGCACAGGGAATGTACCGTACGGCCATGCTTGAGGTCACCGATCATGGCAACCCGCAGTCCGTCCAGCTGACGCCCGCGACCTTTCAACTCTTTTTCAATGGTATACAGATCCAGTAGTGCCTGACTGGGGTGTTCATTGCTGCCGTCACCGCCATTGATCACCGGGACCCGGCTGGAGGAGGCGAAGGCCGCTGCAGAACCCGACTGGGGATGGCGCAAGCAGATAATGTCGCTAAAACCGGATAATACCCGTGCCGTATCCTGGAGGGACTCGCCCTTGGTCAGGGCCGACGCCTCGAAACCGGCCGTCTCACGTACTTCACCACCGAGAAGATTGAATGCGCTGCCAAAGCTGATCCGCGTTCGAGTACTCGACTCAAAAAACATATTGCCGAGGATTGCGCCTTCCAGTACACGGGTAATTTTCTGCCGCTGCGCGTAGGGTTCCATGCGATCGGCCACCCGGAAAATCCGATCAATATCATTGCGCTCAAACTGACTGATAGAAAGAATACTGGCGCCTTTGAATTCCACACACTGCCCCTAGATGAATAACAAAACCGCTGCATTTTAGCGACTTTGTCAGGTGTGAACCAGTTGCTCACCCACTATAAAATTTGTTCGCCCCACTCTCGCAGGGCATAGAGAATAGTTCTGTCCCGCTCGGACAAATCCTCCCTGTCGTGCAACGCTTCTATCTGTGCGTAAAAATCATTCAGCGGGAGATAGCCGTCCCTGCCATTGGTCAACTGTTGAAAGCGGCACTCCTGCCAACGGTTTTGCTCTTCATCAGTGAGCGTGTCGGGGAAATTTTTCGCTCGATACAGGAACAACAAGTCACGATAGCGCCGATCCTGAAAATGCATGATATCACTGGCTAGCTCGCTCGCACTGGCAGACCGCACCGCCGGAAAAAGTGCCTTGTCGGCCTCACTGGCGAAACCCTCATAGAGAGCCTGTTCGGCATTCTCACAGGGCGCATATTGCTGACTTGAAAAAACTGTTGCCAACTTGGCGGTCAAATCCTGTTCAAGCAGCAGCTGCCATTGTCTTTCGCATCTCGCAAGATCAATACCCAGCCGATGCGCGGCCGCAGCATCCATCAACCGTGGTGTTGCCACGACCGGACAACGGTTCAACTGCACTCCTTTCAATGGTATCCGGGCGACTCCCTCGGGCAATGCATCCGTGCGTGTAAAGACCCGCTCACTGATCTGCTCCGGGGAAAGCTCCATCAGCGTGCGGGCATCCCCCATCAGATTAAAACAGATAATGGCATTCTTGTTCACTGGATGTCGGGCGAGGGGCATCATGAGCGCCGTATAGCCATTTTCCCTGGGTAGTTTCCCGGAAACATGTAAAAAAGGTTTGCGGTGATTGAGATCAATCAGTTCAGCCACCTTGTGTTTCAGGCGGTGCTCATAGACATACTGATACAGCTGTGGCTGCTTCTCCCGAACAAGCCTTGCCATGGCAATGGTCGCCATAACATCTGATAGGGCATCGTGGGCCGACTCATGACTGATGCCATTGGCCTGAGTGAGTTGCTCCAGTTTAAAACAGGGAGAACCATCGTCGTAATCGGGCCACTCGATACCATCGGGTCGCAGTGCTCTGGCAAGCCGGACCATATCGATAATATCCCAGCGGGAATTGCCCTGCTTCCATTCCCGCTCATAGGGGTCATAGAAGTTCCGGTAAAGGGTATGGCGGGTCACCTCATCATCAAACCGGATACTGTTGTAACCGACGCCACAGGTGCCGGGAACCGACAATTCACGGTGAATCTGCTCAATAAAAGTGCGCTCTGGCACGCCTTCCTCGAGCGCTTTCTGGGGGGTGATGCCGGTCACCAGTGACGCCATTGGAGAGGGCAGGCGGTCCAGGGGTGGCCGACAATACAGTCGCAACGGCTCGCCGATAACCTCCAATGACTCGTTGGTGCGAATCCCGGCAAACTGCGAGGGGCAATCGCGGGCGGGGTCAATACCAAAGGTTTCGTAATCGTGCCAGTAAAGTGTGTTCACGCCAGTGTCCATCGCCCCCACGCATCCCTCAACGAAAAACGGCGTCCGAGGACGCCGTTAGTGTCGTGCAAAAAACCGTCAAACCCGGTTTATTTAACCACTTCGGTGTAGGTCATTTCACCGACCACACGACGGTTGCGAGCGCGTCCTTCGTCGGTGTTGTTGTCGACAAGCGGACGGGTTTCACCGTAGCCGCTAGTGGTAATGCGGTTGGCAGCAATACCGTAATCTTCGACGATTTTTGCTTTAACCGCTGCGGCGCGGTCTTCTGACAACTTCTGGTTGTACTCATCCGGGCCAAGCGAGTCAGTGTGACCTTCGAGTTCCAGAGTAATGTCATCATGCACCTTCATCGCACTGGCCACTGCCTGCAGTTCATCACCGTAGATGGCACGAACGATTGCCTTGTCAAATTCGAATTCAACATTCAGGCGAATCGTGATGGTGCGTTTTTCAGGCTCTGGTGCCGGCGGTTCTGGCTGAGGAGCAGGGGCAGGGGTAGGCTCGGCAGCGACAGGCATAACCGGCTTGTTGAAGTAGTAATTCACGGCGAAGTTGACGGAAGCATCGTTAACGCCCTGAAAACCGCCTTCACGCACTTTGCTGTGCAAACGTGCATCGCCACGAAATTCCCATTGCTCGGCAATCATTTTGGAGAGACCCAGACCGATTTGTAGCTGGTGGGTATATTTTTCTTCGGACTGCAGGTTATTTTCATTGCTGCCACTGCGATCATAGTAGCTTGCACCTGCCAGCATGTAAGGACGCCAGCCACCGTTGTCTTCACCAAACCAGTAGTAGGCATTGATCTGCGAAACTTCGAGATCCGCATCGGCGATATCGTGACCGTAGCTGGCTTCAATAGCCCAGTCATTTGAAAAACGATAACCAAGGTTCAGACCCAAAACACCCGATTCATCATGTCCACTGATAACACGATCACTATCCAGATAGTAGTAACCGAGTGACGGACCCAAATATAAACCTTCCGGTGTCTGCGCTGTCGCTGACACAGATACGGCTAAAAGTAATGTACCCATTACAGCTGAAATCTTCTTCATCATATCCACCATAAATTCCAATTTAATAAAACCAGGCTCCTCGCCTTGTTACAACAGTAACTGTGCTGAGTTTACTACATCTGCGGTTTTTTTTCCTGTTATGACACTCTTTTTACAGAAAAGATTGCCTAATCAACCGGTCAAATTATCAACTCGCGCTCTTCGATACGGGCCTGCCAGATCTTTGGACCAGTCTGGTGCACCGACTCGCCTTTCGAGTCCACCGCCACGGTCACCGGCATATCGACAATCTCGAATTCGTAGATCGCCTCCATGCCGAGATCTTCAAACGCCACCACCTTCGCACCGGTAATCGCCTTGGATACCAGGTAGGCTGAACCACCCACCGCCATCAGATAAACGGCCGCATTATCGCGAATCGCCTCAATGGCTACCGGCCCGCGCTCGGCTTTGCCGATCATGCCGATCAGCCCGGTCTGCTCCAGCATGGTACGGGTAAATTTGTCCATCCGGGTTGCGGTGGTTGGACCGGCGGGGCCCACCACTTCATCTCTGACGGGGTCCACAGGCCCGACGTAATAGATAAATCGACCCGTCATATCCACCGGTAGTTTTTCGCCCTTAGCCAGCATGTCCACCATCCGTTTATGGGCGGCATCGCGTCCGGTCAGCATTTTGCCGGACAACAGCAGGGTTTCACCGGTTTTCCAGGCCTTGATATCCTCCCGGGTGACGGTATCCAGATTGACCCGGCGCACACTGTCGCCGACTTCCCAGGCAATATCCGGCCAATCATTGAGATCCGGCGGCGCCTGATAGGCTGGCCCCGAGCCGTCCAGCGTGAAATGGGTATGGCGTGTAGCAGCACAGTTGGGAATCAACGCCACCGCCTTATTGGCTGCGTGGGCGGGAAAATCCTTGACCTTGATATCCAGCACGGTGGTCAAACCGCCCAATCCCTGCGCGCCGATGCCCAGGTTGTTCACCTTCTCAAACAACTCCAGGCGCAGCTCTTCCGCACGACAGGATGCGCCACGGGCTCGCAACTCGTGAATATCGATGGGCTCCATCAGTGACTCTTTCGCCAACAGCATGGCTTTTTCGGCAGTCCCGCCGATGCCGATACCGAGCATGCCCGGCGGGCACCAACCTGCTCCCATTTTCGGAACCTGCTCCAACACCCAATCCACCACTGAGTCGGAAGGGTTCAACATAGCGAACTTGGATTTCGCCTCGGAGCCGCCACCCTTGGCGGCCACATCGATTTCCACGGTATCACCCGGCACTATTTCATAATTGATCACCGCCGGCGTATTGTCACCAGTGTTTTTGCGGGCACCGTCCGGATCCGCCAACACCGAAGCGCGCAAAACGTTGTCCGGGTTTTTATAGGCACGGCGCACCCCTTCGTTGATCATGTCGGTGACACTCATGTCACCCTGCCACTGCACGTTCATACCGACCTTGACGAACACGTTGACGATACCGGTGTCCTGACAGATCGGGCGGTGTCCCATGGCACACATGCGCGAGTTAATCAGAATCTGCGCCATGGCGTCCCTGGCAGCCTGGGATTCTTCCCGCTCATAGGCTTCATTGACTGCCTGGATAAAATCCACGGGGTGGTAGTAAGAAATAAATTGCAGCGCATCGGCCACACTATCAATCAGATCGTCTTGTCGAATTACAGTCATGTCACTCTCTCAAGGGTAATCTATCCAAAATGGTTTCAGTTCCTGGTGATCAGCCTGGGGGGGCGCCCAACTGCTGCTTGATCAACTGCAGATCACGATTGACCTGAAGCCGGTAGGCATCAATGGCACGAATTGCCTCTTCATTTGCCGCAGTCCGGGCACTGGAATCCCTGGCCGTTTTATCGACCGCGTTGAGACGTGCAGTAATATCCTGCAACTGACTCGCCAAATCGTTCACCTCCAGCTTGGCTGCCATGGCAGAACTCGCCGCGGTTTCCACCGACTGGCCGGCCTTGTCAACTTTACTGGCAAGCGCAGCTATCTCCTTTTTGCGGGCCGCAGCAGAGGCCTGTAAACCGTTAATGGCCTTATCCTGCGCAGCAAGGGTTGCGCCCTGGGATTCGATAGTTTTGCTGTTTGTATCAATAGTTTTACGATTTGTATCGTAAGAAACACCCCACAACTTACGAATTTCCGACCAGTGCTTATCCAGCGCCTCAGTGTGTTCGCGTATTTTCATGCCGAGGGTGGCACCAGACTGATTGAGCGATTCATCCGTGGAGACGATCTTGGCTTCCAGCTCGTCAAAGCGGGACTGCAATTGCGCCAGGCGAGCTTTCTCCTGAACCAGCATATAGCCCATTCCGGCAAGACCCAGCAACAGCAACAGCACCAAAAGCTTCCAGACCCCGCCGATTGATCCACCACCGTGCGAATCAGACGGTGGCGGCCTTTTCGCTGCTCGCCTGCGGCCGTCATCAACCGTACCACCAGAGGATCGACCAATACGGTCATCACTTTCCGGAACGATTGGATCAAAACGCTTAAAATCCCTGTCTGTCATGATGGCGTTAACCTTTGGTTACAAAACATCGTTCAAGTATGGACACACCCCGCCGAGCGGAGCGCGTTATTATATACGTCTCAAGCACAAAAAAACCGGCCTCAAGGCCGGCTTTTTTGTGCCATACAGTACTTACAAATAGTAGAGGATACCAAACAGTACCACCGTCAGGCCGAGACTTGCATGAATAACACCTTTCACTGATGCCATGGGGCCCTGCTTACCCATCAGCGCATTTACTTGGAGCGCAGCAATGATCACGATACAGACAATCAGGTCAATCCCGCCAACGCCGGTGCCGTAACCACTTCCACCCCACTGTGATGCATGGGGGCTTGCCAGCATGCCAAAGGCCATAGGCCCGGAAAACAGCACATTCGTGCGCGAGGCCAGCAGGGCCTTGGCACCGGCAGCGGGGCCATCACCCTCCTTCATGCCCAAGGCGACTTGCTGATTTGGCCAGATAATCAGCCAGACGTTCAGAAACATCAACGTACCCATCAGGGCCGCGATGACAATGGAGTTGTTGAATTGGTTATTGTGGGATAGTCCACCCAGCAACAAAACACCGGTTATAAACGTAAACATGGCGCCCCAGCGGAACCACCACAAGGCGTTGGGCGCAAGCTTGGCTTTGGCATCGGCCAGCGCTTCAGGGGTAGCCTGCTTGAAATAGCCACCCTGTACAAAGTTGAAGTAGTACAACATACCAATCCAGGTAATACCGAACAGCAGATGCCCCCAGCGGATGAGGAAGTTAATGAATTCCATGTGAATCTCCTTACAGACAGCGAGTGATTGTTATAGTTGATTTTCTTTTATTAAAGCATTTGAGCACTTGTTGGGCTACGGATAAATCCCCCCGACGCCGTAATTATAGCAACCGGAAGCACCCATCATATCTATTTAATTCTGTCACAAAATGTCCTGAAGATAAAAAAGCGCCCGCCAATCCTGGCTTATACCCTGAAGCAGGTCGGGTTAAATCCTGTCCTGTCAGCACTGACCAGGCTTTTCCATCCAATGTTTGCTACACTAACTCATCCAATGGACGCCAGCTTTTCTCGGCAGACTTTTGGAAGGCTTTTCCGGATAATCTGGTGGCATCGACTACCGGGCTATCCATCCGCAATACTTCCCCGCTCCGATCGCGTCCACCTGGACTAAATCTCTCCGCCAAATGGATGCCTGTTGTCGTCACAACACATTCAAGGCGCCTTTATCGTTGTAACTAAAGGATGACTATCATGGCTTTTACATTACCTGAACTTCCCTACGCGATGGATGCCCTCGCCCCACAGATCTCCCAGGAAACTCTGGAGTACCATTACGGCAAGCATCATAAAACCTACGTCGACAAACTGAACGGCCTGGTTCCCGGTACCGAGTTCGAAGGCAAAAGTCTTGAAGAAGTCGTGAAAACCGCCTCCGGAGGCACCTTCAACAACGCCGCCCAGATATGGAACCACACGTTCTACTGGAACTGCCTGAGCCCCAATGGCGGCGGTGAGCCCACCGGCCCGGTCGCCGATGCCATCAACAGCACTTTCGGGTCTTTCGACAAGTTCAAGGAAGCGTTCAACACCAGCGCCGCCAATAACTTTGGTTCAGGCTGGACCTGGCTGGTGAAAAAAGCGGATGGGTCTGTCGCCATCGTGAATACCAGCAATGCCGAAACCCCTCTGACCGATAGCAGTGTCACTCCACTGCTTACTGTTGATGTCTGGGAACACGCCTATTACATTGATTACCGCAATTCCCGGCCCGACTACCTGGCAGCTTTCTGGAAGTTAGTGAACTGGCAGTTCGTCAACAGCAACTTTGCCTGAGCAATTTGCTGTATCCAATAAAAAAGGCTCCCGTTTGGGAGCCTTTTTTATTGGGGGTGACAGAACCATCTAGAGCGCAACTTCACTGCGCCGAAACCCGGTAGGCCACTGATATAATTGAGGTATCTATTAGCGAAGGCAAGCTCTATTTGTGTGTGATTATCGACCTGTTCAGCAAGTTAGTTGTCGGCTGGATTATGCATTACCGACAGGATCGGCAAATGGTGATGCCTGCTGTTGAGATGGCTATCTGACAGAGGCAAGTTGAGACTTCACCGATCCTTCACTCAGATCGGGGCAGCCAGTTCCTCTGTGGCAATTATCAGCGGCCTCTCAAACAGAACGGGATAAACTGCTCCATGAGCGCTGTTTTTCATTGGTCAGTTTGTCATCACTGCCTACCATTGGATTCCGTCTGCCCATAAAGTGAGAGGGGAGGGAGGGGTTACTCCGGCGATAAAGAGCAACAGCGTCCTAACTTTAAAAATGCGGATCAGGGTTGGAGTTACGGTGATCCTCCAGCTGTCGGGCATATTACTACCAAGCGTAAAATGGCTACAATCATCAGTCGAAATCGAGTTTGCTAGGAACTGCGATGGGTTTGTCTGCCGCTGCCCAAGCATCCATACCGCCAGCAATGGTTTTAACCTGAATGTAACCCATCTCCTTCAGGCTTTTTGCTGCCAGAGCGCCCCGACCGTTAGTTTTGCAGTAAAGCACAATACCCATTTCCCTGTTTTCGAATTCCGGCACTGACGAGAGTCTGAATTCCAGAATACCGCGGGGGATATTCACCGCACCGTGAATGTGCCCCTGGTGGAACTCTTCAGGCTCCCGAATATCGATGACAATATCAGCATTTTTTATTTCTACTTCTGCCTCGTCGGTATTGATCTCGGTAATATGCTGTTTGGCTTCTAACACCAGATCGTGTGCAGTTTTCATAGGCTACTCCAACTAATGCTCCGAGTGGTCCCGAACCAGGAAGCGGTTGCCACGCCGACAACGGGCGCGGCGATTACTAAAAGCCGGCGTCGTACCGGCTCTGGATCCTACACCTTAGTCAGCCGCAGGTAGGGGCGCAGTTCATCCCAACCGTTGGGGAAGAGGTCTTTCGCCTTGTCGTTCGAAACACTCGGCGGGATGATCACCTTGTCACCTTTCTTCCAGTCTGCGGGAGTGGCGATACCTTTTTCATCCGATAGCTGCAGGGCATCGATAACCCGCAGCATCTCCGTAAAATTGCGACCCACGCTCATGGGATAAGTCATGGTGAGCCGGATTTTCTTGTCCGGATCGATGATGAAGACCGAACGCACTGCGGCAGTCTCGCTCTCCCCGGGATGGATCATGCTGTAGAGCTGGGCCACCTTGTGATCCTTGTCCGCGACGATGGGAAACTTGAGACTGGTATTCTGGGTATCATCCACATCCTTGATCCACTTCAGGTGCTCTTCCACGGTGTCGGTGGACAGGCCCAGCGGTTTGACGTTGCGGGCTGTGAATTCGGCATCCAGCTGTGCCGTTCGGCCCATCTCCGTGGTACAGACCGGGGTGAAATCTGCCGGGTGGCTAAAAAAGAACACCCAGGAATCACCGGCCCACTCGTGAAAATCGATTTCACCTGTGGTGGTGGCAATCTTAAAATTGGGGGCAGTATCGCCAAGACGTAAACTCATAGTTGACTCCTTCTGATTAACAATTGTAATGACCGCGGAGCTCGGACATCCTCGCCCGCGATCAGTTTGGTAAATCTTTGCCATTACACAAATAGCACTTTTCCTCACTTCCGGCAAAAACACCGGAATCAACGGCAACAGGGACATCATCAACCCTGCTCAAGATGTCGTCAGTGCGCCACACTGGTGATCAACAGCCTCGCTACCGACATCAGGACGTCTCCCCGTCACCGGACAGCGCCTTCACTGACTGATAATGACTGAGGTAGACCTCACCGGAAAGGTGCTCAAGAAAGTCCGTACACTTCAGCAGATCCATGACCGGCCCCTTAACTTCCGACAGATGTAATTGAATGCCGGCTTCCCGCAAGCGGGTGTTGATCGCCTCCAGTGATTCCAGGGCACTCATGTCGATTTCATTGACTGCGGTACACTGGAGGATGACGTGCTCGAGCTCCCGGCGCTGAGCAAGCAACTCGTAGACACGATCTTCCAGGTAATTCGCGTTGGCGAAGTACAGACTCTCATCCACACGCAACGATAGAATGCGGGGATCGGTGATGACCTCGTGTCGATTGACATTGCGAAAGTGCTCAGTACCCGGCACCTGCCCCACTACAGCAATATGGGGCTTGGCGGTCTTGTACAGATGCATACCAATGGACGCGAGCACACCGCATAGAACGCCCAGCTCCACACCCAATATCAGAGTGACACCGATGGTGATTGCCACGGCGAGAAAATCCGACAGGGAGTAATTCCACGCACGTTTCAGGATCGCCAGATCTACTAGGGATAGGACCGCGACAATAATCGTTGCTGCCAATGTCGCTTTGGGCAGGAAAAATAGAAGGGGTGTGAGCAACAACGCCACCAGCGCGATGCCGACTGCTGTGAAGACACCGGCTGCCGGGGTGACTGCGCCGGCGTCGAAATTAACTACTGAGCGGGAAAAGCCGCCCGTAACCGGCATGCCCCCGGAAATCGCCGAAGCCACATTGGAAGCGCCCAGTCCGATCAACTCCTGATTGGGAGAGATACGCTGGCGACGCTTGGCCGCCAGCGTATGGCCGACAGAGACTGATTCCACGAAACCGATAACCGACAGCAAAAGCGCGGAACCGGCCAGCTCACCCCAAAGCTCCAGTGAAAATGTGGGTATCGTCAAGTCCGGCAGGCCCTTGGGCACAGCACCGACAAGAGCCACACCCTGCCCCTTCAGGTCCAGGGCATGGGCGGCCAGCGTGGTGACAATCACCAATAATACCGGCCCGGCTTTGGCAGCCATCCCGGCAGCCTCAGGGTTAAGCCCTGTGCGCACGAGAAGTGGTGCAAGTCCACTGCGCACCCAGAAGAGAAAGGCAACGGCTCCCACACCTACCACCATGGTGGAAATGTTGGCATCACCCAGATGTTGATAAAGCGAGACCAACAAATCAAAAAGATTCTCCCCATGGGCTTCAATGCCGAGAATGTGGCGTACCTGACTGACTGCGATAATAATCCCGGACGCCGTTATAAAGCCCGCGATCACCGGGTGGGCCAGGAAGTTCGCCAGCATGCCGAGACGGAGAACCCCCATTAACAACAACATCATGCCCGACAAAAGAGCCAGAACAATGGCCGCCATCATGTACTCCGGCGAGCCTTGCTGAGCCACCTTGCCCGCGGCGGCGGCGGTGAGCAGCGATACCACTGCCACCGGCCCCACAGCGAGGGTACGACTGGTGCCGAACGCGGCATAAGCAATCAACGGCAGGATACTGGCGTAAAGTCCCATTTCCGGCGGCAACCCCGCCAGCATGGCGTAGGCGAGCGACTGGGGAATGAGCATGATGGTCACGATCACCGCCGCAATCGTGTCGCAGATCAGCATCTTGCGGTCGTATTGCCGCAACCACTCAACACAAGGAAACAGCTCTCTTACTGCCATCAGTGGTTAGTTCTTTTCATTCGTCACTGATCACGGGATTAGCCAGCCATTCCCTGCCACGCAGCATGCCCTTCCAGTAAAGCGGTGGCATGACTCTTTCCTTGAGCAACCAGGACAGGCGCGACGGACGGGTACCATTGACCAACCAGCGCGGGAAACTGGGCAATAGTTTGCCGCCATAACCGAACTCTGCCAGCACCACTTTTCCACGCTCCACCGTCAGAGGACAGGACCCGTAGCCATCGTAATGCGCCACACCTTTTATCAGCCCCATGTCCGACAGGACATTAGTAGCCACCACCGGTGCCTGCTTGCGGGCGGCCGCTGCCGTTTTGGCGTTGGGGGCGTTTATGACATCCCCCAATGACCAGATGTTGTCGTATTTTTTGTGGCGCAATGTGGTCTGATCCACATCTACCCAACCGGCTTCATCCGCCAGTGGGCTAACCCGGATAAAGTCCGGCGCGGTTTGCGGCGGACAGACGTGAATCATATCGAAAGTGCGCTCGACCACCTCGGTATTGCCGTTGTCATCCGTGTGCTCGAACCACGCCTTCTGTGCCGGACCGTCGATTTTAAACAGTCGATGCTGAAAATTGAGACTGGCGTTGTACTTTTTCACGTATTCCATCAGTGCCGGGACATACTCCTTGATACCGAACAATACGGCACCGCTATTGTAGAACTCGACATCGATATCCCCGAGCACCCCTTGGCGATACCACCAGTCCGCCGACAGGTACATCGCTTTCTGGGGCGCGCCGGCGCATTTAATGGGCATGGGCGGCTGGGTGAACAGGGCTCGACCGGAGGTCATGTTTTTCACCAGTTCCCAAGTATATGGGGCCAGATCGAAACGGTAGTTGGAGGTGACGCCATTGCGGCCCAGGGTATCCGGCAGCCCTTCGATGGCATCCCAGTCCAGTTTTATACCAGGCGCCACTACTAGCCGTTTGTACTTCAGGGCTCGGCAGCCTTCCAGAATCACCGCGTCGTTTTTCGGGTCGAAGGCCGCCACCGCCGACTTGATCCACTCCACCCCCTTGGGAATGAGAGCGGCCATACGGCGTTCGGTTTTTTCCGGGCTGAACACGCCGGCACCAACGAAGGTCCAGCCGGGCTGATAATAATGAAGCTCAGCCGGATCGATGATGGCGATGGAAACGTTGCGGGAGCGTTGCCGAATACTCGAGGCAGCGGCAATACCTGCGGCACCACCTCCAACGATGACAATATCGTACTGACCGACGGGTTCGACAGCCCCCTCAACTCCCTGTCCGGCGATCCGCTGCACCACGCCACTCATATCGTATCCAGCATCCCGGGCTGATTTCAGAATCTGTTGCAGATCCACCTGTCTGGCGCCTTCATTCAACGCCCAGAGTGTCGTCGAACGCATGCCGCTGCGACAGTACGCATGCACTGGCTGCGGCAAGGTCTGCATCAATTTGCCGAACTTGGCCGCGTCCTCATCCAGCACCTTACCCGAGGTTACCGGCAGGTAGTACGTCTCCATACCTCTGGCCTGCGCCGCCTGCTCGATCTCCGAGAAATTGGGCTGGTCGGCGCCTTCGCCATCCGGACGATTGCAAACGATGCTGCGAATACCGGCCTCCACCAGCTTGTCGATGTCCGCCGGACTCACTTGACCGGAGACGGAGTAGCTGTCATTGATTCGCTTAATTTCCATTAACTGCCTCTCTTATTGGATTGCAATGGTCACGATGCTGCCCGGTTACTTATCACAGGACATTCAGCGGTATTTTCAGATAGACCGTGCCATTGTCCTCGGCCGGCGGCATATGCCCCGCGCGCATATTCACCTGCAGGGAAGGCAGTATCAGACGCGGCATGTCGAGTGTGGCGTCGCGCGCCTCCCGCATCTCAACGAAATCGTCCTCGGTCTTGCCTGCCCCCACATGGATGTTGTTCGCTTTCTGCTCCCCCACAGTGGTTGCAAATTCCACCTCGCGGCCGCCGGGCTGGTAGTCATGGCACATGAAAATCCGCACCTCGTCCGGCAGTGACAGTACGCGCATGATGGACTGGTAAAGCACGCGGGCGTCACCACCCGGAAAATCCGCCCGTGCGGTGCCGGCATCCGGCATGAAAAGAGTGTCCCCCACAAACGCGGCATCGCCGATGAGATGGGTCATACAGGCAGGCGTATGTCCCGGTGTGTGAATGGCATGACAGACGATATTGCCGATGGTGTATTGTTCTGCATCGGTAAACAGGTGATCAAACTGGGAACCATCACGCTGGAATTCGGTACCGGCGTTAAAAATCTTGCCAAAGGTTTCCTGTACGGTAACAATTTCCGAGCCAATGCCGAGCTTGCCGCCCAGTTTCTCCTGAATATAGGGCGAAGCGGATAAGTGATCGGCGTGTACATGGGTCTCGATGAGCCATTCCAACTCAAGCCCCTGCTTGCGGATGTAGTCGATAATCCTGTCGGCACCGTCCAGATTTAAGCGTCCAGCCGCATAATCGAGGCCCATCACCGAATCCACCACTGCGCAGGCACTGGAAGTAGGATCCTTCAACACATAGGAAAAGGTACTGGTCTGCTCATCGAAAAACGGCACAACTGCGGGTTTGTGCTCAAAATCTACTTCAAAGTCGATGGTCTGATTCATGGTTTCGCTCCTCAATCTCATGTTAGTCATAGGACAATTCGGTCGCCTTGCCGCGAAAAACACGGTAGACATAAATGGTGTAAAAAAGGATCGCGGGCAACGTGATAACAATGCCCACCAGAGTAAACAAAAGGGAACTGACAGAGGCCGATGCCTCCCAGATCGTCATCTCACCGATGATGATATCGGGATAGATACTGTAGGCCAGCCCCAGTGATGCCATCAGGCAGATCAACACAATCGCGACGAAAATCACCCAGCTGTAACCCTCGCGGAGCCAGTTGTCACGCTGCAGGAGCCATACGATGCCCGCGTAGAGCACCAGGCAGGACACTGGAATCGGCAACAGTCCTATGAAATTCGGCAGCGTGAACCATTTGGCGGCGATAGCCCCGCTGGCAATCGGCGTGGCTACCGACACCGCCAGCAGACCCAGCCCGGTGGGCAACACCGACCAGCGAGCCCAACGCAACGCCTTGTCGAACAAGGCGCCTTCCGTTTTCATTAGCAACCAGGTCGATCCCAGCAGCAGATAGAACGCCGGCAGAGTCAGCCCGATTAACAGGGCAAACAGATGGCTAGTCAGATCACCGCGCAGGCCAGTGACATAGGCACCAAGCATCCAGCCCTGGGAGACCGCGGCGACCAATGACCCCAGAAAGAAGGCCCGGTTCCACAACTGCTTGCGATGGTCACCCGCCTTGACGCGCAGATCGAAAGCTACCCCACGCAGGATTAAACCCATCAACATCAGGGTCACGGGGATGTAAAGCGCTGTCAGGATGGCACCGTGAGCCATGGGAAAAGCGATCAACAGCACGCCCACACCTAGTACGATCCAGGTTTCATTGGCATCCCAAAACGGACCTATGGACGCGATCATGATGTCTTTTTCCCGCTCGTCGGCGGCCGGCAAAAGCAGGCCTACCCCCAAGTCGTAACCATCCAGCACGACATAGATCAACAACGCCAGTCCCATGATGGCGACATAGATAATTGGTAACCAGAATTCCATCAGTGCGCTCCCTCCGTGCCTTGCTGCTGCGAAACGATTGGTTGTTGTTTTATCGCCAGGGATGCCGCCGGTTTACTAGCCAGATAACGCAAGGCGCCGATATAGGCCATCAGGAGAAAGACATAGAGTGCGACATAGCCCAACAGAGTCCCCGTGAGCGTCGCGGAGGCGTGGTCCGCCACCACATCCGCAGTACGCAGCACGCCATCGACGATCCAAGGCTGACGGCCGATCTCGGTCACATACCAGCCGGCTACCACCGCAACCCAGCCGGAAAAAGTCATCCACGAGAGCGCCCGCAACAAGGCCGGACCAGGCGCCCGGTCGCGCCAGACATACCAGGCAGCCCACCAGCTAACCAACAGCATTAAACTGCCAACCGCCAGCATGACCCGGAAGGACCAGAACACCCAACCCACAGGAGGATGATCGACGAATTCGCTCAAGCCTCTCACCTCACCGTCCAGTTCGTGGGTCAAAATCCAGCTGGCGGCATAGGGGATCTTCAGTGCAAATCGCGTTTCCCGGCTCTCTTCATCGGGCAAACCGAAGACCGTAAAAGGCGCGCCCTTCTCCGTCTCCCAGATCGCCTCCATGGCCGCGATTTTCGCCGGTTGATGCTCTAGCGTGTTCAGCCCGTGGATATCCCCCACCAGGATCTGCAAGGGCGCCAGCACCGCGGCGATGACAATACCGGTTTTCATGACGTGCCAGGTTGCCGGCCCGTCGACCTTTTTTCTACGCCGCCAGGCACTGACCCCGGTGATCAAAAAGGCTGTGGTCAGAAACGACGCCAGCGTCATGTGAATAAACCGATAGGGAAACGACGGGTTGAAAATAACTGCCCACCAGCTGTCCACCATTACCCGGCCGTTTTCCATGGAAAAACCAGATGGCGTTTGCATCCAGGAATTGAGACTGAGAATCCAGAAGGCAGACAGGAGGGTGCCGAAAGCCACGAGAAAGGAGGAGATCAAATGCATGCGATTTGATACCCGATCCTTACCGAACAACATAATCCCGAGGAAAGAGGCTTCGAGAAAGAACGCAGTCAGCACTTCATAACCCAGCAGAGGACCGGCGACATTGCCGGCGCGTTCCATAAAACCCGGCCAGTTAGTGCCGAACTGGAAACTCATGGTGATCCCGGAAACCACACCCATGGCAAACGTCAGGGCAAAGACTTTCACCCAGAAATAGTAGGCATACTCCCAGGCTCTGTCGCCACTCAACGTAAAGCGGGCACGAAAATAAAACAACACCCAGGCCAGGCCGATGGAAATACTGGGAAAAAGAATATGGAAAGTTATGTTGGCGGCGAACTGCATGCGCGCCAGGACAAAGGCATCAAATTCCAAAAGAGACTCCCCCCAATTATGGTGAATGGAGACGCCGGCTCCACTGTGGGGTGGGGTGGACTGCATGTCGCGTTCCACTATGCCAGCAACTCTGATCTTGAGATTATTATCGCAATCCTTATGCCAAGTGTTTATCAAATAACACTATATGCAGTAGTCGATTGTTTTACCTGAATTTTTTTAGAAAAAAACTCAAGAGTGATAAAAGCAGTTGCCGTAGCCAGCCCACCTTTGTCATTATTGGCAAACACGTTTGCCGGATTTGACAGCCATGCACTTGATTGCCAGCGATACCAATCAGGATGCCGCCCGCATACTCGACGGGTTTGAATGCCCGGCCATCCTGGTCACCAACGACTACCGGATCCTCGCCACCAACGAACGATACCTGGAGAGTTTCGGCGAGATCGAACCCGGACGCCCCGCTCATTGTTTTGAGGTATCTCATGGCTACGACCGCCCCTGCGATCAGGCCGGCGAGACTTGCCCCCTGGCCACCTGCACAGACTCCCGAAAAAAAGAGCGGGTTCTGCATATTCACAATACATCTCGGGGGAAGGAATATGTGGACGTGGAAATGCTACCCATCCTGGACGATGAGGGACGCCCCAAGTTTTTTGTAGAGTTATTAAAGCCGGTCAACATCGCCAGCGCAGAATCCAGCACTATACAGATGGTGGGCCGTAGCCCCCCCTTCAACCGCATGGTGGATATGATCAACCTGGTTGCAGCCAGGGACACCGCCGTGTTGCTGCTGGGCGAATCCGGGACGGGCAAGGAAATGGCCGCCAGCGCCATCCATCAAGCCAGCCCCAGGCGCGATCGCCCCCTAGTCACCGTAGAATGTGCCGGTCTTACAGAGACGCTGTTCGAAAGTGAGCTGTTTGGACACGCCAAGGGGGCGTTTACCGGCGCCACCTCCAGGAAAGCCGGATTGATAGAAGCAGCCGAGGACGGCACGCTGTTTCTCGACGAAATCGGCGACGTGCCACTGGGCATGCAGGTCAAGCTTTTGCGCTTGCTGGAAACAGGAACCTATCGTGCAGTGGGCAACACGGAAATCAAGCGCGCCCGGTTTCGGCTGATTTGCGCCACTCACAAGAATCTGCCGGCACTAATTGAGCGCGGCGGGTTCCGCGAAGATCTCTATTACCGCATCAATGTCTTCCCCATTGAGCTACCACCACTGCGCAAGCGGTACGAAGACATCGCTTTGATCGCCAAATCCGTTCTCGAGAAAATCAGTGGCGGCGACAAGCTCCATATCAGCAATTCCGCCGTCAAACTCCTGCAACAACAGACCTTTCCGGGGAACGTCCGGGAATTGCGCAACCTACTAGAGCGCGCGCTAATCTTCAAGCAATCCAATGTCATTGATGACTCAGTGATTAACAGGTGCCTGAACGGCTTACCGCAGATACTGAAACCTCGCATCGAGCAACTGGACATCGATCTCAAGACACTGGAATACAATCACCTGCGGAAGTTAATGTCAGCGCACCAGGGGGACAAGGACAAAGTAGCAAAGATCGCTGGCATCAGTGTGCGTTCGCTGTACCGCAAACTCGCCGAGGAGTAACAGACTTCTGAAAACAAGAACACCTCTCGTGAAGACGCGAAGACCGCCAAGTGGCTAGATGCATTATTTTTTCTAACTGACCCGCCCCCAATCAATATCACAGTAATCAATGAGTTATTACACATAAAAAATGCTAAACCAAGCTAACAAAAAGGCCTGCAAACACTGGGCTTGCAGGCCTTCTTGGGATTTATTGAGAGTATGCTTGGACGTTTACATCATGCCGCCCATACCACCCATGCCACCCATACCACCCATATCGGGCATGCCACCACCAGCATTGTTCTCCTGGGGTGCCTCTGCCACCATGGCTTCGGTGGTCACCATCAGACCGGCAATCGAACCTGCCGCCTGCAGCGCTGTACGGGTCACCTTGGCCGGGTCGAGAATACCCATGGCGATCATGTCACCGTATTCACCTGTGCCGGCGTTGTAACCGTAGTTGCCTTCACCTTGCTTGACCTTCGCCACCACCACAGAGGCTTCTTCACCAGCGTTGGTAACGATCTGGCGAAGCGGGGTTTCCATGGCACGACGGGCAAGACTGATTCCGGCATCCTGGTCGTGGTTTTCACCTTTCAGTGACTCAATTGCCTGAAGCGCACGAATCAGGGCAACACCACCGCCGGGCACAACACCTTCTTCTACTGCAGCGCGAGTGGCGTGCAGCGCATCTTCCACACGGGCTTTCTTCTCTTTCATTTCCGTTTCAGTGGCAGCACCGACCTTGATCACGGCAACACCGCCAGCCAATTTGGCAACGCGTTCCTGCAGCTTTTCACGGTCGTAGTCCGAGGAAGTATCTTCGATCTGCGCACGGATCTGATTGACTCGACCCTGAATGGCGCCGTGATCGCCGGAACCGTCCACAATAGTGGTATTTTCCTTGGTCATGGCCACGCGCTTGGCAGTACCCAGGTGATCCAGCGTCGCTGACTCCAGGTCCAGACCCACTTCTTCAGAAATCACCGTACCACCGGTGAGCACAGCAATATCCTCCAGCATGGCTTTGCGACGATCGCCAAATCCCGGCGCCTTACAGGTGGCGACCTTGACGATACCGCGCAGATTGTTCACTACCAGCGTAGCCAGTGCTTCACCTTCCACATCTTCCGCGATAATAACCAATGGCTTGCCGGCTTTGGCAACATTTTCCAGCAGCGGCAACAATTCGCGAATATTGGAAATTTTCTTATCAACCAACAAAATGAAGGCATCGTCGTGTTCAACGCTCATGCTTTCCTGATTATTGATAAAGTAGGGTGAAAGGTAACCGCGATCAAACTGCATACCTTCCACGATATCCAGCTCATTCTCCAGACCGGTGCCCTCTTCTACGGTAATGACGCCTTCCTTGCCAACCTTGTCCATCGCCTCGGCGATCACATCACCGATGTGGGCATCACTGTTGGCAGAAATCGTACCGACCTGGGCAATTTCCTTGTTATTGGTGCAGGGCTTCGCCAGTTTCGCGATTTCTGCCACAGCAGCGATCACCGCTTTGTCGATGCCACGTTTCAGGTCCATCGGGTTCATACCCGCAGCAACGGACTTCAAGCCTTCATTAACAATCGCCTGGGCCAGCACAGTGGCTGTGGTAGTACCATCGCCCGCATCATCAGATGCTCTGGAAGCGACTTCCTTCACCATTTGCGCACCCATGTTCTGGAACTTGTCCTTCAGCTGGATTTCCTTGGCCACAGAAACACCATCTTTGGTGACGGTGGGCGCACCAAAAGATTTCTCCAAAACCACATTGCGGCCCTTTGGCCCCAGGGTAACCTTTACGGCGTCCGCCAGAATATTGATACCTGCTAGCATCGGGTGGCGTGCATCATCTCCAAACTTTACGTCTTTGACTGACATAATTAACCTTCCTTAAAAATCGTGCTAATAGAATGTACTGAGTGACGAGGTATCAAGCGGTTATAACGGCTTTGATGTCGTTTTCAGCGAGAATAACCAGTTCCTGGCCATCAATTTCAATGGTGTCGCTGCCGGCATATTTACCGAATACCACCTTGTCGCCAACTTTGACGTCGACCGGACGGACTTCACCGTTATCCAATACTCGCCCACTACCTACGGCGACGACCTCACCTTCATTGGGCTTTTCCTTGGCAGAGCCAGGTAACAGGATGCCACCAGCTGTTTTTTCTTCTTCTTCCTTGCGACGAATAACGACACGGTCGTGTAAGGGACGAATTTTCATTGTGTTTCTCTCCAACTTTTAACGTTCTACCCTATTAATAAGAACAGAGTCCGGATGTAACCGAGCTGTGCACTATGTGGAGGCACCTGAAGGTATTTCAAGGGCCCTAAAAAAATATTTCGCGCATTCAACCTTCATTTTTTCTCGTCTTGGTCCCGCCAGAATTCCCCCTCCAAGGTCTTGCCCCGGTCTTTTTCAGGGGCCTGATCGGCAGAAAAGGGGTCACGGGCAGGCGGCGGCTGATGGCGAGCCACCACCAGATTTTTCACAAACCTGGAGACCAACCAATACCGCACAGGGGGGGTCAGGCCGGCAAAACCCAGCACATCGGTGGCAAAACCCGGTGTCAGGAGCAGCGCGCCGCAAACAGCCAGCACGATGGCTTCCGCCATTTCCATTGCCGGCAACTCCCCGACATCCATTTTCTGTCGCGCCCTGAACAGGGTTGCAAAACCCTGCGCCCGCAACAGCGCGACACCCACTACGGCCGTGAGCAACACCAGACCGATGGTAGGCCATGCACCAATCTGCCGCCCAACCGTAATCAGCAACCACATCTCCACGACCGGCATGACGATAAAAAGCAGCAACAGATATCTCAAAGCCGTCCTCCTGAACCCATAGCCAACGAAATGGGGGCGGTCGTCGCTAAATTCAAGGCAATCAGTAGACGAACAGAAGAAAACATTTCTATCATTCACTATGAAACACGATGACCAACTACGTATCTACAGTGTGCTCAATGCCATTCCCTCGGGGCTCGTTACCAGCTACGGTTGCGTGGCCACACTCGCACAACTCCCCCGGGGCGCCAGACAGGTGGGCAGACTCCTCAGCCAGCTTCCCGCTGAAACAACACTACCCTGGCACCGGGTACTCAGAGCCGATGGCGCAATTGCCTTTCCGCAGAACAGCCCATCATACCGTCGTCAGCTGCAACAACTTGAAAGCGAGGGCGTAACCGTCACTCAGGGCAGAGTGGATTTATCCGAGTTTGGCTGGAAAGGCTGACCCGCAACCGTTGCGTGTCGCCACAACAACAAGGAGAGCAACACAGCGGGCAATCCCATCAGAGCCGCGTAGGTAAAAAACACCTCATAACTGCTGGCATCGACAATCACACCGGAAAATCCGCTGAAAAATTTTCCCGGCAACGTCATCAACGAACTGAATAACGCATACTGGGTTGCCGTATAGGCCCGATTGGTCATGCTGGACAGATAGGCGATAAAAGCGGCATTGGCAAAACCACCACTCAAATTGTCGCCACTGATGGCTACCGCCAGCCAGGTCAGATCAGCGCCCACCAGAGCGAGCTTCACAAACAGCAGATTGGTCAGTGCTACCATCACCGCACCGGCAAAAAGGGGCCGGAATATACCGTAACGTACCACCAGAAGCCCCCCCAGAAAGGAGCCGACCAGGGTCATCACAAAGCCGTAGAGCTTGCCGATATTGGCGATATCCGTTTTGCTGAAACCGAGATCGAGATAAAATGGGTTGGCCATGATGCCCATCGTGATATCACTGAGCCGATAAAGGCCAATAAAGGACAGGATTAGAATGGCCCAGGTCCCGTTGCGTTGGAAAAATTCCACAAACGGTGCCACCACCGCTCCCAGAAACCAGCTTTCCAGCCTGCACCACCAACCGGATTGATCGGCATGCAGCCGATGCTTCAAACCTGATTCAAGCTGTCGCGTTTCTTCTGGAACAGCCCGCTGGGGTTCACTGACCAGCAACACGGTTACCACGCCGACCAGCATCAGCAGTGCCATACACAGATACGCCGTACTCCAGCCTGACCAGTCGGCGAGATAAAAGGCACCGGCACCTGCCACCAGCATGGCGATCCGGTAACCAAAGATGTACATGGCCGACATGGCGCCCTGATATTCATCAATGGCCGACTCGATCCGGAATGCATCGATGGCCACGTCCTGGGTAGAGGCTGAAAAAGCCACCAGTAGCGAACAGATGGCCACACTGACCAGCGACACAGTCGGGTCGGTGAGCACCATTGCCACCAGCCCCAGCATCACCCCCATCTGACCGAGCAATATCCAGCTGCGTCGCTGACCCAGCAGCCGGGTCAACACCGGTAGTCTGAGACGATCCACCACCGGCGCCCAGAGGACCTTGATGGAATAGGTGATGCCCACCCAACCAAAAAAACCGATCGTGCTGCGACTGATCCCCAGATCCCTGAGCCAGGCGGTCAGGGTCGAGAACACCAACAACAGGGGCAAACCGGCAGCAAAGCCGAGAAATAGCATGGCAATGACCTGTGGCCTGGAGTAGACCCGCACCGCCTCACCCCAGCTTGCCGTACCATCTTTCAATGCCATAACGACGCCTCTCCAAACAGGGCAATACCCTAACAGATAAACCTGCAGATGCTATACACTACGCCGCCATGACAGCCATCCTCGAAGTACGCAACCTGAGCAAATCATTTCGTTCACTGAAAGCCGTGGATGATATCTCCTTTGCCATTCCCAAAGGGGCCTGTTTCGGGCTACTCGGGCCCAATGGCGCAGGAAAAACCACCACCATCGAAATGGTGGAAGGCATCACCACCCCCAGCTCGGGTGAGATCTACTACAAGGGCAAGCCCAGAGACAGTAGCTTCCTGGAGGAAACCGGCATACAGTTTCAATCCACCTCGCTGATGGACTATCTCAGAACCCGCGAAGTGCTGGCCCTGTTTGCCCGCTTTTACGCCAACAGCACGCCCATTGAAGCGCTGATCGAGTTGTGCCAACTGGAAGATTTTCTGGACACCTATGCCACCCGCCTGTCCGGCGGCCAGCGCCAACGCCTGTTGCTGGCGGTGGCACTGATTAACGATCCGGAAATTCTGTTTCTGGACGAACCCACCACCGGACTCGATCCCCAGTCCCGACGACATTTCTGGTCATTGATACGAACCATCAAGGCCCGCGGCAAAACCGTGCTGCTCACCACCCACTACATGGAGGAAGCCGAGCTATTGTGCGATCAGCTGATCATTATGGACAAGGGCAATATCATCGCCGAGGGGTCGCCCCAATCCCTGTTGCGCCAGCACTTCAAGGACAGCTACATCTGCCTAAACAGGGAAGATCTCGACGATGACTTGGCAAGCCTTGGCAGCCGGGTTGAGGTGCGTGAAGACGGTATTGCCATCGCCACCTCCGAAGTCGAAAAAACCCTCGCCGAGCTGGTGGCCCTCAATATCAATCTACGCTCCCTGCGAGTCCGCAACCCCTCACTGGACGATCTGTTCCTCAAACTCACCGGCCACCATTTAAGGGAATAAGCCCATGCGACGAATACTGGCCCTGTGGATGGCGAGAAACCGCGAATACTACCGGGACAAAGGCTCCCTGTTCTGGTCCTTCATTGCCACCCCGTTCATCGTGATTGTACTGGCGGTCGCGTTCTCCTCCGAAAACGAGGAAATATTCCGTGCCGGCCTGTTAATCGACGGCGCTTCTTATCGCACTTACACACACCCATTTGGCGAAGAAACCGCCATTGGCCTGGTGGAATATACCGACCGACAGGAGGCCCTGCGGCGGGTCCAGTTTCATCAACTGGATATTCTCCTCACCACCCAACAACCACCCCGGTACTGGGTCAATACCGAATCAGCCAAGGGCCGACTACTGGAAAAACTGCTGCTCGCCCGGCAACAGACTGGAGCAACCTCGCCACCTCAATCGGACTGGCAGAGGCAGGAAGTCAGCGGGAAAAAAATTCGCTACATCGACTGGGTCATCCCGGGAATACTGGCCATGAACATGATGTTCAGTGGTCTATGGGGAATTGGCTATGTCATCGTTCGCTACCGCAAAAACGGTGTATTGAAGCGGCTTCAGGCTACCCCTCTCAGGGCCTGGGAATTTCTGATATCTCAGGGGCTGTCGCGACTGGGCATCATGCTTGCCGTCACCGTCATTGTGTTTCTGGTCTGCCATCTGTTCATCGGTTTCATGATGGCCGGCAGTTATCTGCTGTTATTGCTGATTGCCATCATCGGCAACCTGTCCATCATCAGCATTTCACTGCTGATGGCCGCCCGCACCGCCAGTGAAGAGCTCGCCAACGGTCTGCTCAACCTGATCAGCTTTCCCATGCTGTTGCTATCGGAACTGTGGTTCTCGCTTGACGATGCACCCAACTGGTTACAGCAACTATCCCAACTGCTGCCGTTAACCCACCTGGTGTCGGCCGCCAGGGGCGTCATGCTGGAAGGCGCCGGATTCCTACAGGTCGCTCCTCAGTTACTGGCACTGGTCGCCATGACAGCAGTATTCATTACCCTGGCAGGCCTGTTGTTCCGCTGGCACGAATGAACCACCCTCACCAGAGCACTACCAACAGCGCCACCATTGACAGCGCAAAGATCAAGGTCCGGGTGAACAACGCCTGAAGGTTGGCCGGCATCTCTTCACCGGCTGCATTGAGCGCCACCTCATCCTCGGGCACAGCGTGCTCCGCATAACCACCTAACACCTCGGCACTTTCGGCAGAAGAAAAGAAGGAACGCTGCCAGCGCCTGAGACAGGCCGAAAAATTACCCACAAAGCACATGGATATACCCACCAGCCTGACTGGCAACCATTCCAGCAACCAGAGCCAGCCGGCATCGACAGACTCGCCGGTTGTGCTTGCGCGATCCCGCCGAATCACCGACAACCGGTATAACAGTGCACCGGGAGCGCCCGCCAGGATAAACCAGAACATCGCAGCAAAATAACGTTCGAAGTAGCGGTAGGCAATCACCTCCAGGGCCGCCTGGCGGGACTGATCCGCATTCATCACATCGTCCTGACGCTCGGGGCTGAGCACCGCAACATCGCGATAAGCTGCCTGATGATCACCCCGCCCCAGGTCTTCCTCATAGTCTGCTACCTCAGGCTCCAAGCTGCCGCGCCCGAGCGCATAGAGAAACACAAGCAAACTCAGCACAAACTGCGGCAAACCCAACCAGCTGTTGCCCAGCAACCCGATCACCAGCGCCAGGGCAGCTACCGGCAGCAACAGGGTGATCAGCTGCTGCACGCGGGGAGCAGACTGAAGCTTTGGCCAGTTGGCAAGCCGATCACAGAACCGGTGAAACCAGCCATCGGACTGGATCGACGCCAACGAACCCAGCTGACGCAACAGCAAAAGCCCCACCACAATTACAATAAACTCCATATCACGCCTCCAGGGCAGCACTTAATCGCCGCCAGTCAAAGCAGGGGCCCGGATCGGTCTTGCGGCCGGGAGCGATGTCACTGTGACCGACAATACGCTGTTTTGATAGACCGGGGTAGTGCGCCAGCAAAACCCGAACCAGCGCCGCCAGACAGCGGTACTGCTGATCGGTGTAGGGCTTGTCATCACTGCCCTCTAGCTCTATCCCCAATGAAAAGTCATTACAGTTTTCCGCCCCGTCAAAGCAGGACTGTCCCGCATGCCAGGCACGATCGTGAAACGATACAAACTGCACCACGTCACCATCGCGCCGGATCAACAGGTGGGCGGAGACCCTGAGATCGACAATTTCGCGAAAATAGGGATGAGCGTCGGCATCCAGGCAATTGGTAAAAAAATCGCAGATGTGCGTCCCGCCGAATTCACCGGGCGGCAGGCTGATATTATGGATCACCAGCAGAGATAGCGCTGCCGTTGCCGGGCGCTGATTAAAATTTGGCGAAGGCACATGCCGCGCACCCGTCAGCCAGCCCTGCGAATCGATAGAAAAACCAGAAATAGTCTATGCTCCCGGCAAAGAATCACCTGAATACTAGGCAAGCCGATGGGGGTTGTCCATGGGTTGAAGAATCAGCGGGGGACGGCACCGCAACCCCCTGTTTGCAGCAGGTAAGCCGACATAGCTTCAATGCACCGATTTGGATTGGCACATCTCACCGACCACACCTTCCAGGGCACGATCAAACAGCTGGTTTTTTTCCAGTGGACGCAGCTTCTCACTTTGCAAATCCATCGCCACCCGGTTGCGGTGCTTTTCAGATACCTTGGCACCCTGGCGATTCACGAAAATAAATTTACCGGAAGGCAATACAACACCCGCCAGCTTACAACGCCGCTTGTCGGCACTGTCATCGGTCATTTCAACCCAGGCTCCTCTGGTGAGGCTATCGGCGCGACGCAGATATTGCTCATCCACCGAGCCGACGGAATCTTCCTCCAGCGCTGCGGGATTACCCGGAATATTGGTTCTGAGCGCATCCACCAGCACCGACTGCAGTGGACTGGCAGACACCCCCTGACGCAGGTTCTCCTCACTGCTGAGCTCACCACGAAAATATTGCTCCATCGCCCCCAGCAAACGGCCCATGTCATAGGCGTCGTAAGAAACATTTTCCAGGCTTTCCTTGATGGTTGTCAGTACTGGTGCGACAACCCCGGCATCCGCCTGCCCCTGCGCGACCAGTTCAAGCAAACGGTCCAACACTCGGATGCTGCCATGCCATTCTTCAGAATCCTCACCAGACCGCAAGTGATTCAGAAACAGCACCTTGCACCAGGCGTCCTCGGCAAAACTGACGACAAAACGCGGCAGAGTTTTGCCCTTTACGCGTTCCATCAGCACTCTCACCACGGCCTGATGGGCATGATTGACCTTTTCCGTGGCAGTCGCCTCCTCCATCAGCCGCTGCTCAAGCACGGCAACACGGCGTCGCTCCTTGTCTACCAGATCAATGAAATTCAGCAACAACTGCGTCAGCGCCGTATGATCGCCGGGGGGCTGTCCAGCCAGCTCATCGGCCACACCGGAAATCGCTCGCGCAACGGGGTCTTCGTCAACATCGACCTTTTCCGTGTAACCGATGGACGCTTCGGCAATTTCGTTTAACAGCCGTCTGGCTGGATGCTTTTCCCGATCAAAAAATGTGCTGTCCTTGAGAGCCAACTGCAGAATAGGCAACTCCAGCTTGCGCAATTCCGTCGCCAGTTGGGCACAGGCAATCGTCTGGTGATTGACCCTGACAAACAACCTGTCGAGCAAATCGACGAGCCCTCGTTCAGTCCCATCGAGGCGAGCCTCTCCCTGCTGCTCGAGATGGTCATCAATGAGCTGCAAAAGCCCCTCGCTATCATCAGCTTCCGTACTGACTGCATTGGACCAGTCCTGTTGTAAGTTGCCCACCATGGAAACAAGCTCATCTCCCTCAATTCGCTGGTGCATGCCGGCATCAGAACCCGAAGCTCCCGACGGCCCCCAGTGCAACAGATTTTTCAATTGGGAAAGCAACTGACCATAGCGCTGACCATCATCCTGTCTGCGCTTCTTCGCCTGACCGGCACCAGCCTGACGGCGACTATCGGTAGCGCGACTATCCGGGTCGGGCCGACCAGCGGCCTCTCCAGAGGCAGGGGGAGAGGAAGAATGTGTAGCGCCAGCCGCGGATGTCAGCTCCGACGGCGGCGCCGGGGGTTTTTCCTGCTGACGCGGCTCAGCCCGGGCCTTGCGCAACTGCTCCAGATCGGGCAACACCCCCATATCGCTGAGGCGCTTGTTACCCTCCACCAGGAAGTCCTTCAACGACACCATTACCTGGCGATCAAACAACTTAAACAGCACCAGTTTAACCGGCAGCTTGAGCTCGAGGTGGGCCACAGCCTCATTAAAGGATTCACAGATGACTTCGGGCCCGACCGGATTATTTTTCAGGGTTACCGAAGCCGGGACCATTGAGCTAAGACGAGTATTGAGGGCTTCGAGTTCAGGCTTACAGAGCTCTGATACCCGAAACACCATGGTATCCAGTGCGATAATTTCTTCGAGCTGTTCGTTCTCGACCACTTCCAGCCCTTCGGGCTCCTGACTGGGTAATTCCGGATCATGGTACTGGCCCAGCTGCTGAAAGCTCTGGGTGAGCACGCCAAAAAAGTTGTGCTCAATATTTTTTCGTTCCATCCGGATCAGACGCATCGCGTCAAAATACATGGTTTGCTGGCGGTTATTGTCTGCACGATCGGCCAGATCGAAAAAAGTGTCATCCACCTGATCAAACATATTGTTCAGACGGGAGGAAAGGAACGTATGGATACGCCCCTTCAGTGCCAACAGTGGCCGAGGCAACCGAAACAAAGCTACTGATAGCTTATCTACATCTGTCACTTCCGCCCTCTATTCCAGAATAACCAGTTACTGATCATAACTTACCTGCACACTTGAGTCCCAGGTTGTCCTGGAAGAATAGCTTAACAACAGGGAACAGCAACGGTGTCAAGCCGCAAGAGAGGCTGGCTATGCCACCAACTGTTCATTTGCCGCAGAAGAGGGCATTAGAAAAGTAGGTGCTGGTCCTAGTGGGCCTGACGGCTGGTTCGAATATCTTTTATGACACGCTCCAGGGTATTGTCAAACAAGTGTGAGTTATCCAACACAACCAGATTTTTGTTTTGTATGCTGATGGCAGTCCGGTTGCGGTTCATCTCAGCAACCTTGGTGCCCTGGCGGTTCACAAAAATATAGATACCGGGGGGGGATATAACCCCAGCCACCTTGCAGCGCTTGTTCGAAGAAGTTTGATCCAGAAAATCAACCCAGGCGCCGCGGCAGAGAGAATTGAGCGCCTTCAGAGACTCTTCATCAGGGTTTGCCACCTCATCACCCTCGGTGACAGCGTCCTCCTCCAGTTTGCGATGCCCGGGCATCTCCGTTTTAATTTTCCTGATAACCACTGTTTCATGTGGTTTATTGGAAACAACGACTGTCTGAACTTTCGGCTCTGCGAGATCTTCCGTTTGGCCGGGCGAGTCCTGAGCGGTCGGTTCTGCTTGGCCAACACGCTCCTCGGGTTTCTCGTTTTCAGCTTTATTGCGATAAAAGTATTCCTCGAGCCTGATTATCAGCCGTCCAAGATCGTAGGATTCATAAGCGATATCTTCGAGGTGCTCCTGAATGGTGGCCAATAACGACTTGACGTCGTCATCACTCACCTCGCCGTCATCTGCATGCGCCAGTACCCGGTCCAGTATTTCAACTGCAGTTTCCCACTGCTCGGGCGACGATTCAGTCCGCAGACAGGCCATGAACATGACCCGACACCAGGCTTTCTCGGCAAAATGTACCAACAGTCGAGGGAAAGACTTGTCCTGCATGCGCTCATTCAGGGTCTTGTCGACCAACTGGTGTGCCTGGTTGACCTTTTCGGAGGCTGCAGCTTTCTCTATAACCCGCTGCTCCATCATGAGGGCCTTGCGACGCTCCTTTTCTGTCAGCTGAATAAAGTCGAGCAGCAACTGTTTAAGGTCCTCCGTACCCATGGTTTCTTCTGCCGAAAGCTTTTGGGCGATTTCGGAGATGGCTCTACCCACAGGATCGCTGTTGATATCCACATCCTCGGGGAACCCTATGGCAACCTGTGTTATCTCATTGATCAATCTTCTTGCAGGGTGTTTCTCCTTATCAAAGAAACTGGGGTCCTGAAGTACAATTCGCAAAAGGGGTAATTCGAGCTTCCGCAACTCACGGGAAAACCCGCCCGAAATATGGTTTTCACTGCGCATTCTCGAGAACAGCTGATCCAACAGGCTGACCACGCTGTAGTCCTGACGCCCCAGACCCGGGCCACCCTGCTGCTGGAGTCGCTCCTCAATCAGGCCAAGCAGCCCTTCTTCGCTATGGCTGTTCTCGCCCCACTCACGCTGCAGACCGGAAACCAGAGAGACCAGCTGATCCTGGCTGATTGATGCGCCAGACGCCGAACTGTAGCCATAATCCGGCTGCCCCAAAAACTCCTGTAATTGAGAAATAAGCTGGCTGTGTCCGCCGGCCCTCTCAGCACCCTGTTTTGCAAAGGCGGGATTCCCTTCATGATAATCCGGTTTTTTTGCCGTACCACCAGCCTGAGCAGATTGACTGGAATTGATCGCTTTTTTTGCCTGCTGCTTTTCCAGCTCAGGCAACACACCGAACTTACGGAGCAACCGGTTACCTTCAATCAATAGAGGCCCAACAGCATCCATGACATGCCGGTCAATCAGTTTAAGCAGCACCAGTTTTGAGCGAATGTCTATTTCCAGCTCCAACAACGTCTGCCGCAGTGATTCACAGATAATTTCCGGCCCAAGAGGGTTATTAATGGCGGTAACGTCACTCGGCACTATGGAATTGATACGCATCACCAGCAGCCTGAGATCGTATTTATGGCGCTTTGCAACTTTGGAAACCATGCTATCCATGGCTATCATTTCTTCGAGATCTTCGTTTTCTACCAGTGTGAGGCCCGCCGGGCTCTCCGTTGCGACTGCCCGCTGGCTGGCCCCCCGATACCCCCGGTTGCCAAGTCGTTGAAACGAATTGTCGATGGCCTGTGAAAATTTATGCTCAATGGATTTTCGCTGCAGACGAATCAACCGCATGGCATCAAAATACGTTGCCTGTTCACCGTTACTTGCCGCCCGATCGGCAAGATCGAAAAACGTATCATCCACATGGTCAAAAACCTCAGCCAAGCGCTGATCCAAAACGACTTTTGCGTGATCTCTCAACTGTCGAAGCGACTCAGGCATTTCAAAGCCTCGGCCCTTCATTTTTTCAGCCTCAACTAATTTCAAACGTTCGTTCATCATTGTGTGGCCTGCTCGGAGATAAATCGTATTAGACGAAATGGTGAAATATTGACTCGGATTATAGGTTCCCTGCTCAGCACCAGGGATAGGTGAAACGCCAACCAGTTCCCAAAACGGGCCAGACGATCCTCACTTTGTCCAAAATCGAGAAACAGGTCACACTTGTCGCCACCAATAACTGCCGCAACTTATTCAGCCCGAGTCTGTTCCCCCATAAATGACTGCTGTAATATGCCCGGATCGCAGCTGGATACCCTATGTCAAACAATTTGCCTGAAAGCCATATCTCCGCCACCGTCAAGCAAGCCCTCGCAGAAGACATCGGCGAAGGGGATATTACCGCCCTCCTGATTCCAGAAGAAAATAGTGCCGAAGCCAGCGTCATTACCCGCGAACAGGCGGTGGTATGCGGAACAGCCTGGGTGGATGAAGTGTTCGCCCAGCTGGACCCCACCGTCAGGATTGAATGGCAGGTTCGCGACGGCGACGAGGTGAAACCGGGGGATATTCTCCTGACCCTCTCAGGGTCGGCCCGCAGTCTGCTGACCGGTGAGCGCACGGCACTTAACTTTCTGCAGACCCTCTCCGGCACAGCCACCATTTCACGGCAATTTGCGGCACTGGTAAAAGGGACGACCATCCAGATTCTCGATACCCGAAAAACCATACCCGGCCTGCGTCTGGCACAAAAATATGCGGTGACCGTAGGCGGCTGCCACAATCACCGCATCGGGCTATACGACGCCTTTCTGATCAAGGAAAATCACATCGCCGCCTGTGGCGGTATCGCCGCCGCAGTTACCAGGGCACGGGAAATCGCCCCCGACAAACCCGTCGAGGTGGAAGTAGAAAGTCTGGAGGAGTTTCAGCAGGCACTGCAGGCCGGAGCCGACATTATCATGCTGGACAATTTCGATGAAAAACAGATCCGCGAAGCCATCGCCATAAACCGTGGGGGCGCCAGACTGGAAGTGTCCGGCAACCTGGAAGTGGACAACCTCGTTGCGAAAGCTATTGAGGGGATCGATTACCTGTCATCCGGCAGCCTGACGAAGCACTGCCGGGCCATTGACCTGTCGATGCGGATACAGTTGAAAAATCTGCCTGGCTAGACCCACTCCGCCATCAGAGCAGCATAGGACTCATCGTCCGGAATCTGGCGCGGCGGATGCTTGCAGAAGAAAGCCGAGGGAATGTCCACAGCCCCACTGATGCCGCGCTCCAGCGCCAGCTTCGCACAGCGAAGGGTATCGATGGCGACTCCGGCAGAATTTGGCGAATCCTCCACCGACAGCCGCAGCTCAATGTTCATCGGCACATCACCAAACAATTTGCCCTCCATACGGATAAAGCAGACCTTGTTGTCATTCTGCCAGGGCACATAATCACTCGGTCCCACGTGAATATTCTCATCGGCCAGCCGCTGGGGAATGGCGCTCTGCACCGCTTCAGTCTTGGACTCTTTCTTGGAGGCCAGACGGTCCCGGTTCAGCATATTCAGAAAATCCGTGTTGCCACCGGTATTCAGCTGGTAGGTCCGCTCCAGTTTCACACCACGGTTTTTGAACAGGTTACCCAGCGTGCGGTGGAGAATCGTCGCCCCCAACTGGGCCTTGATATCATCGCCAATAATCGGCAAGTGCTTTGCCTTGAAGCGGGCGGCCCAATCGGGATTGCTGGCAATGAATACCGGGATATTGTTAACAAAGGCACAACCGGCCTCCAGGGCACACTCCGCGTAAAATTCCGTGGCCTTCTGGGAGCCCACCGGCAGGTAATTCATCACCACATCCACAGCTGCGCTTTTTAGTTGCGCCACCACATCGGCCAGGCTCGGCTGGGACTCGGCCCCGGGCAAGAAAGTACGGTCATCGCCGTAACCGGCCATGTGCTCGGAATAGCCATCCAGCACATTGCCCATCGAAACCGTTACACCGCAGGGCGGCACATCCGGACAAAACACCGTGGTGCAGTTGGGCAGTGAAAAAATCGCCTCGTTGACATCCCGGCCCACTTTTCGCTTATCGATATCAAAAGCCGCCACTACCTCAATGTCTTCCGGCCGGTAACCGCCCAGTTCGTAATTCAGCAAACCGATTGAATCCTGCACCCCGCGCAAACGGTAGTGGTAAATCCCCTGAATCAGCGAGCTGGCACAGTTGCCCACACCTACCACAGCTATTCTTATTTTCTTTCTTTCCACTTCTGCTCCTTAAACATAAAAACAGCAAACACTAATCGTCGCTGACAAACCTGCCAGAGGTTACAAATACCACCCGCCGGTGCAAGGGATAATTAATAGCCAATGCCACTACCATCGCCACCAATATCCTCGCCAACAAATAATCCAGCGCAAAATAGGCCACCAGCGCCAACACCCCAACCACATTGGTTGCGGCGGCTATCAGACAAACCAGCATGTAGCTGTATATCTGCCAGCCAATACCCTCCCGGTGGGCATTGAAACTCCAGCGACGGTTGAGAAAAAAGTTTACCAGCCCGCCACTGATCGGCCCAGCCACCACAGCAAACGCCAGCGGCAAACCCAACACCTGAAAACACAGCATCATCACCAGAAAATCGATCGCCGTGGCCACCACAGCCGATGTCTGCGCCCGAAAAAACATCCCGTCAGCCCGCCCGTGCCGACAGGTACAGCGCCTTGAACCGCAGCGCTGCAGAGACATTACCCAACACGGCCAGAACCCAGATCACCAGCAATAACGGCAGGCCCTGCGGCCAGAATGCCGAGGCCGCCAACCCCAACAACAGATACACGTAGCGCTCCGTGCGCTTCATGGCACCCCGGGGAACAGCCAATGTCATGGCCTCCGCCTTGGCCGTGGTGTAACTGATCATAAACGACCCGTGAATCGCCAGCAGACAGGCCAACAGGGCCCAGAACTGATGGCGGAAAAACAGGGCACACCCGGCCAGCAACATAAAATCCACATAGCGATCAATAGTCGAATCGAGCACCACACCACCGCGATCCGCTGTCGCCTGCAACCGCGCCAGCATACCGTCCAGTACATCGCTGATACCGGACAATAGAGCCAGGAAAAACCCGTAGCCAAAATGGCCGAGGGCAATCGACGCAGCGGCAAGCAGGCCGAACAGCAAAGACACGAACGTGACCTGATTGGGTGTTACCGAACAGCGTTGCAGCAATCTCACCAGCGGCTCGACAGACCAAACGGCAAAATTCATCACCCCCTTGCCGAGCAACGCACTGCCACCCTGGCGGTCCACCCGCTCATAGCGTTTGAAACCTCCGCCGGCCAACCCCCGCAGAAAATAAATCAGGCCGAGCGACAGCATCAACACAAATACCGCCAGCACAATCCATGCCTCGCTCTTTATCACCGCGAACACCCAGGGACCGGACCGGCTCCAGTCGGCAACCAATGACGGCGACTCCGCCCGAATAACATGCCAATCAACATGGTTATTTTTATTTCACCTTCAGCCAGCATCTACGACCGGGGGAAACCTGTGCTGCTCTGCTCCCTCGACACCGGCCATTATAGGAAGGTCAAGAGCCGCTTCCCACCGTTTATTTCAAACCGATGACACCCGTTGCAATGAGAGGTGATAATTTGATCCAGCGCAACGATCCGCCACATATTTCTCAAAGCGACTGTTTCATTTAATAATAAATCTCATTACCATTAAGGGTTATTTCTACCGGAGAGGGTGTTATGCAAATCAGTAGGCGTTTTTCACACTGTATTCTGGGCCTGCTTCTGGCCTGCTCCACGGCGGTTAGCTCAGCCGCTGAGGTCAACTTGTATTCCGCACGGATCGAAGCACTGATCAAACCGTTGCTGGACACCTTTACCGAACAGACCGGTATCGAGGTCAATCTGGTCACCGGCGACGCCGACGGTCTGATTCAGCGCCTGAAGAGTGAAGGCCGCAACTCCCCCGCAGACATTCTGCTCACCACCGATGTGGGCCGCCTGTACCGGGCCAAAGAGGCCAACCTGACCCAATCGGTGGAATCGACCACACTGGAGCAGAATATTCCCGTAATGTATCGCGATGACAGCAATCACTGGTTTGGTCTGTCCCTCCGTGCGCGGCCCATCCTTTACGTCAAGGACAAAGTGGACCCGGCCGAACTGAGCAGCTACGAAGACCTCAGCGACCCTAAATGGAAAGGCAAAATCTGTATTCGCTCTTCCAACAATGTTTACAACCAGTCCATGGTGGCATCACTGATCGCCGCCAATGGTCTGGAGGCCACCGAGGAGTGGGCCAAGGGGCTGGTGGCCAATTTCGCTATGCCACCCAGAGGGGGCGATCGCGACCAGATCAAGGCGGCGGCGGCCGGCCAGTGCGACCTGGCCATCGCCAACACCTATTACCTGGCGGGCATGCTCACCAGCGATGACGAAGAACAGCGGGCTGCCGCCGAGAAAATGGCCGTGTTCTGGCCCAACCAGGATGGTCGTGGCGCTCACGTCAATATCTCCGGTGCTGCCGTCACCGCCTCGGCACCCAACCGCGACAACGCCATTGCCCTGCTGGAATTTTTAAGCACCGATGCAGCACAATCCTGGTATGCACGTGAAAATGGCGAATACCCCATCCGCAATGATATCGAGATCGGTCCGGTACTGAGCAGCTGGGGCACCTTCAAGGCGGACCCGGTGGAACTGTATAAGCTGGGAGCCGGCAATGGCGAAGCCCTGCGCCTGATGGATCGGGCTGGTTGGCGCTAGCAGCCTGCCAAGCCCCCTCCATGCCAGACTCTCCACGACAACAACAGACACTGATCAGTACCGGCGCAGTGCTTCTGGCACTGTTGCTGGCGCTGCCGGTGATTGTCGTGGTGAGCTACGTGTTTGTACCCACTGGCGAAATCTGGAGCCATCTGGCCACCACGGTGCTGCCGGACTACATTATCAACTCGCTGCTGCTAATGCTTGGCGTCGCCATCGGCACCCTGCTGATCGGAGTGAGCACCGGCTGGCTTACCAGCATGTGCCAGTTTCCCGGCAGGGGCATTTTCGAATGGGCCCTGCTGCTGCCCATGGCCATGCCCGCCTACATCATCGCCTACACCTACACCGGCATGCTGGACTTCTCGGGACCCGTACAAACTACCCTGCGGGAACTCACCGGCTGGGGCTACGGGGATTATTATTTCCCCGATCTTCGCTCAATCGAAGGGGCCGCCATCATGCTCACACTGGTGCTCTACCCCTACGTTTACCTGCTCAGCCGCGCCGCCTTTCTCAATCAGTCCATCTGCGTACTGGATGCCAGCCGCACTCTGGGCAACGGCCCCTGGCGCACCTTCCTGTTTGTCGCCCTGCCATTGGCGCGACCGGCGATAATCGCCGGGTTGTCGCTGGCATTGATGGAAACCCTCGCGGATTTTGGCACCGTGCAATATTTCGGCGTCTCCACCTTTACCACCGGCATTTTCCGCACCTGGTTCGGCATGGGCAGTGCCGCCGCCGCGGCCCAACTGGCTGCAGGGCTGATGTGTTTCGTGATGATTCTGATTCTGGTTGAGCGCTACTCCCGACGCCGCGCCCGTTACCACCACACCAGCCGCCGCCACCAGGATATCCACCGCTATTCACTGCGGGGCATGCGGGCCGTTGCGGCAAGCGGTTTCTGCTTCGGTATCGTCGCGCTGGGATTTCTGCTGCCCGCCACTCAATTGCTGAGCTGGACGGTCAGTGTTGCCGACCAAGTGCTCGATGCACGGTTCATGGGGCTGGTGACAAACAGTCTCGAGCTGGCCAGCTACGCCGCCGTGCTGGCTCTGTTACTGGCTTTACTGCTGGCCTACAGCCAGCGACTGTTTCCCGGCAAGGTTTTACAGGGTGCCGTCCGGCTGGCGGGCATGGGCTACGCGGTGCCCGGTCCGGTGATCGCGGTAGGCGTGATGATTCCGTTTTCCTTCATCGACAACAGCATCGATGGCTGGGCGCGCAGCAATTTCGATATCTCCACCGGGCTCATGCTCAGCGGCACCGTGGTGGCCGTGATTTTTGCCTACCTGACCCGGTTTCTTGGCGTATCGCTGCAAACGGTGGACAGCGGCCTGAGCAAAATCACCCCATCCATGGACGAAGCCGGTCGCTCCTTCGGTTATGGCCCCCTGCAAATACTCAGACAGGTGCATGTGCCGATGCTGAAGGGCTCCCTGCTCACCGCCCTGCTGCTGGTCTTTGTCGACGTCCTTAAAGAGCTCCCGGCCACCCTGATTTTGAGGCCCTTCAACTTCAATACCCTCGCCGTGCGCGCCTACGAACTGGCATCGGATGAACGTCTCGCCGAGGCTGCGCCCGCTGCCCTGGCCATCGTCGCTGCTGGTATACTGCCGGTCATCTTGATCAGTTGGACCATTACCCGGACCCGCCGGGTGGCCGTCACCAGGGATACCCCATGACATGACATCGCAACTCACCGTCACGGACCTGCAAATCAACTACGCCGGAACAAGTATCCTGCAACATATCTCCTTCTCCCTGGAAGCAGGTGAAATTGCCTGCCTTGTCGGGCCGTCAGGCTGCGGTAAAACCTCCCTGTTGAGAGCCATTGCAGGCTTCGAACCGATTTCCGCCGGACAGATCGAACTGCGCGGTCGGATCGTCTCCGGCCCCGACAAGACACTGCCGCCGGAACAGCGCCACATCGGCATGGTGTTTCAGGACTTTGCCCTGTTCCCCCACCTCACCGTGGCCCAGAACATCGCCTTCGGCCTGCGCAAAATGCCACGCGGACAGCGCCGGCAACGGGTCGATGAACTGCTCAAGCTGGTTGAGATGCAGGACACTCGCAACCACTACCCCCACCAGCTTTCCGGCGGCCAGCAACAGCGCATCGCACTGGCGCGCGCCATGGCGCCGCGCCCGGATATCCTGATGCTCGACGAACCCTTCTCCAGTATGGATTCGGAACTGCGCGAACAACTGGCCCGCGACGTACGCCAACTGCTGCGCAAAGATGGCATCACCGCCATTCTGGTGACCCACGACCAGAACGAAGCCTTTGCCATGGCAGACCATATCGGCGTACTGGGAGAAGGCGCACTGCACCAGTGGGGCACGGGATTTGACCTTTACCACCGGCCCGCCGACCGCTTTGTTGCCGACTTTATCGGCCAGGGTGTGCTGCTGCCGGGCATGATCATCAACGATAAGCAGGTGCGCACCGAACTGGGGATAGTCACCGGTGATCTGGAACCCGGCGAAGCCACCTCACCTGCCAAAATAGTCGACCTGTTGCTGCGTCCCGACGACGTCATTCACGTTGAAGACAGCCACCTGCAAGCTGAAATCGTCGCCAGGGCGTTTCGCGGCGCTGTATACCTTTACACCCTGCGCCTCGAGAGCGGTCAGAAAGTGCTCTGTCTGGTGCAGAGCCATCACCAACACGAAATTGGTGAAATGCTCGGCATCCGTCTGGAGGCAGACCACCTGCCGGTTTTCAGGCGACACACATCCCCGGCAACCTAATACCCGGTCACCTATAGCGAGCGCCGTTGAAAAAACCACAAAACTCCGCTCTGCTATCTATCCAGACGGCTTTTGCCGGATTACACTTCGCACAGACAACCCGCCCAGGCGCCGACTCGACCAACCCCTAAAAATAATAACTATTTTTAATAATCATTGATGCTAAGAAAAACCTGCAAGGATGTGGTGCTGTTCCCCATCACCATTTATCGGGCCTGCCTGTGGCTCCCCATACGGCTGCGTGGCAACCGGGGGCACTCACGCGTCAACACGGCTCTCGGCCTGCTGCTTTACGGCCTGATCGGTCTGCCGCTGTCCATCCTGCTGTTGCTTGAAATGCTGATCGTCATCAATACCCAGCTGATGGCACAACCGATGGATGACGACGAAGTCCCACAGCAACCACTCTCATCGACCAGCTACAACCCCACTCACCACTGGCCCGGCAGGACACTGGAGGAATGGCCCTCAGACCTACAGGTCACACTGCCCGGGTATGTGGATAAGGCATCCCAACCGCCGGACCCGACACTGCCACGCGACCAGTTTTATGACCAGCTACTGGCAAGCTACAGCCCAACCATCCTTCACAAAATGGGTCACGAACCACTGTGGGATATTCCCACCGACATCTTTTTCGACGGCGACACCGACCCGCGCAACAACGTGAGCAATGCCCTCAGCCTTGGCACAGTGCCCGCTGTGGTCCACGGTGAAGTCATCGCCGAAACCCATGACGCCTACTACCTCACTTACATGCTCTATCACGTCAAGGATTATGATTTGCCCGTGCGGGAAGCCCTCTCCGATGCCACTTTTCACGACGGCGACAACGAAGGCATCCAATTGCGCATCGACAAGGCCAGCATGCAGGTTACCCTGGTGGAAACCTGGTTCCACAACCGTTTCTTCCTGTGCAACCGCACCGGCGAATCCCAAGGCACCGAACCCATCCAGACCCGCAGCCTGTTCGAGGGCGGCACCCACATCGTCCTGTTCGTCCAGAGCATGGGGCACGGCGTGCGCTGCGCCAACCCGGCAGATTTTGACGAACTGGCCAGCAACAGCAAAATCCTGCGACTGGCCAGCGACCCGGACGAGCTGATTGCCCCCGGCATCGACGACCACACCGAATACAATATCGGCTACCAACTCGCCAGCCTGAAACCCTGGTACCGCTTGGCTAAAACCCATGCAGATTCAGGCAACAACGCCACCACCCTGTTCGAAGACACCATTCTGCTGGGCACAGATCCCACCGGCAGGGAGATTCAGATCGGCAAATTCTTTGCCGCCAACGACTTCGAAAAACGCGCCTGGTCCCGCCCAAAACCGCCCTGGGCCTGGGACGACCGCTGGGACGACATCCCCGTCGGACTGTGGCACTTCCACCCCGCCCTGACCTTCAACAGCCACACCGGCGAAACCTACTCGGAGCAGTATCACCACAACGCACCGATGAGCCTGATCTTTACAGCCGATGAAAGATACACCGTGCTTACCAGCCTGCTGACCGAACACTACCACCGCGCACCTCAGCGGCTGGCGAGAAAAACTCACCCGGTAAACCGACAGCCGTCGTTACCGCCTGCAAAAAAACCGGGCATCGGTATACAGGTCAAGCGTTATATGAACTACGTCATTCATTCGTTGGGGTAAATGAAATTTACGGCTGATAATGTTCAATCGAAAACCAGTGGTCATAACAAGTTTTTTGGATCAATCGGTCCCATTCAGTTTGGTACAAACGCACAATTACTTATAGTTTACTCACGAGTATTCAGCTTTGATAAAGGATAAAGTTTTTCTAAATATTTCGGGAGGAAGGAAACAGCACACACTGGACAGTGTGACAACTCTCTTGAATAAGAGAGTTGTGCTGATGATTTGTTTACCTTAGTGGTAACAAATTGTACGCTAAGGCGATACATACCGGTGTCCACGAATGAATCTGGGTAATCCCCCAACTTTTTCTCGTAAGTGAACAAGATGAAAAAAGTCACTATTCTTCGGCCCAATCACATCCCTCTGAAGGCTGTGAAACACTATTTAAATAACTATTACTCCGACTGTTTTCAGCTGGGAGTTTTTATGGATAAACCATACCTAAATATTCGAGATTACGAACTTGACTAGCAAACCAAGCCCATACATATCTGTGGTGACGCCTGTTTATGGATGTGCTGAAGCACTGCCTGAACTTTGCCAACGTCTTCATATCGTCTTGGGTAGCATTACGCCAGACTATGAGATTATCATGGTCAATGATGCATGCCCGGATGGCTCATGGGCAATAATCCAATCCCTTGCTACAGAAGATTCCCGGGTTAAGGGTATTAACTTCTCACGTAATTTCGGCCAGCATTACGCCATCACAGCTGGGCTCGACTTTGCGCGTAGCGATTGGGTTGTCGTAATGGATTGTGACCTGCAGGATATTCCAGAAGAGATCCCCAAGCTACATGAAGTCGCCCAGACCGGCTTTGATATCGTAGTTGGGAAGCGGGCGGAACGGAAAGATAGCTTGATCAGAAAATGGTTTTCAAAAAACTTTTACCGGTTATTCAGCTACTTTACAGGATCCAAAGTTGATCATCGTATTGCAAGTTTCGGCATTTACTCAAAGAAAGCCATTCTGAGCATCAGGCAATTAAGAGAACAAAACCGATCTTTTGGGCTTTTTGCTCTATGGGTGGGGTTCCATCGAGCGGAAATTAATGTCAACCATGCTACACGCGTTCATGGTCGTTCCAGTTATACACTGAGAAAAATGTTGCGCCTTGCCTTTGATAGCATTGTCGCTCACTCCGATAGATTGCTCCGTTTAACGGTGATGCTAGGATTTACGCTCTCGATGCTTTCCTTTAGTTATGCGCTTTGGATTATCATCCAGTATTTTTTACGGTCGACACCAATATCTGGCTGGACAAGTCTCATTGTTTCCATTTATTTTTCTACTGGGGTAATTATCGGTGCGGTTGGTGTTGTTGGTCTTTATGTTGGCAAGATTTTCGACGAAGTAAAGCGTCGTCCACTTTACCTTATTAGCGATACAACCTTTGAGCTTCAAGACGATGAATACTAAACCCTTACGACTTGGGTTTATTGGTGGTGGCATCAACTCGGCTGTGGGTGATACACACTTCATAGCCGCGCAAATGGATGGCCTATTCAAAGTTGAGACAGGTTGTTTCAGTCAAGATGCGGAAATCAATCGGCAGACTTCTTTTCGCCGCCATATTGATAGCAATCGCCTCTATTCCTCATGGCAAGAACTTCTTAACAAAGAGACTGATAGCCTCGACGCAGTGGTAGTTCTGACTCCAACGCCCGACCATACCCCAGTTGTTCTTGCAGCACTTGAGATTGGACTACCTGTAATCTGTGAGAAAGCCCTAGCGGCTAGCAGCGAGGAAGTCCAGCGTATCGAGCAGAGTATCTCTGCAAATGCTGGCTCCTTGTTTGTCACTTACAACTATTCTGGCTACCCGATGCTACGAGAGCTGCGTGAGAAAATCCAAAAAGGTTTCATCGGGCGAATCGAGCAAATCCATATCGAAATGCCCCAAGAAGGGTTTGCCCGGCTTGACCGGAATGGCTTACCGATTATTCCTCAACAGTGGAGGTTAAAAGACGGGGTTATACCCACAATCTCCCTAGATCTGGGAGTACACGTACATCACATTATATATTTTCTAACTGGTGCTCACCCGTTAGAGTTGGTTGCAAGCCAAACCAGCCTGGGCCAGTATCGTCAGGTTATTGATAATATTACTGCTCTGATTCATTACAGTAACGATATCGAATGCAGCATGTGGTTTAGTAAAGCAGCTCTAGGCCATCGGAATGGTCTTCGAGTGCGCGTCTATGGAGAAAGTGGTGCAGCGGAGTGGTACCAAATGGATCCAGAGCGTTTACTGCTTCACGATAACTGCGGTCGCACAACAAACCTTGATCGCGCCAGCATGGACGTCCAACTGGCACAGCTACCACGGTACAACCGGTTTAAAGCCGGTCATCCGGCAGGATTCACAGAAGCTTTTGCTAATATCTATGCAGATATCGCTGCAAGCCTCAGAGGCGAAACTTCAACACAGTATGCTGATGTATTTTCTGTTCATCATGCACGCGAAGGACTTGAAGTATTGGAAGCCATGGCTACTTCAGCACGGGAAAAACGCTGGGTTTCAGTTGGATTGGAAAGCTAGTTATGCGTTATCGCTCCAATGAGATTCCTATTACAGCTAAAATGGATGGCGAGTCGGACGATCTTTGGCCCATACCGAAAACCATCTTCAACATACGTGATGATTATAACCTTTATCTGCATCACTATACTGAGGGTGTCACCGAAACAGTGATGTTCTTTATTCCACGACCATGAAGAAACTTTTACTTGTCGGCGGAGGCCACTCGGATATCCCCTTAATCCGTTCAGCAAAGAGGCTCGGTTATCGTGTGATCACTAGCGGTAATCGCTCCAAGGATCTAGGACACTCAGAATCGGACGCCTATATTCCATGCGACTTCTCTGATCCGCAGGAGGTACTGGAGTTGGCTCGTTCTTTAGAGATAGACGCGCTATGCGCATGTTGCAATGATTTCTCTGCCCTATCCTGTGCTTATGCTGCAGAAAAGCTTGGTTTACCCGGCCATGACAGTTTCGAGACAGCATCAATAATCCATCACAAGGATGCTTGGCGGGGTTACGCCTCACGCTATAACTATCCGAGTCCTCGTGCGCATGGCTGCAGCGATATGAAAGAGGTTGAGCGGGCTGCGAATGAACTCCGTTTTCCCTTGATCATCAAGCCGGTGGATTTAACTGGTGGGAAGGGTATAGCCCGTGCAGAGGCGCCCAAGGATGCGCTTGCCTGCGCAGAAGCTGCATTTGCCATTTCCAAAGCAGGGCGTATTGTGGTCGAGGAGTTCATCACTGGTAGCCGACACGGCTTTACTGCCATGCTTCGCGATAGACGCGTGGTGTTCTACTTTGCCGACGATGAGCATTACCATCTTTCCCCCTACCTTGTATCTGCTGCCTCTACACCATCTAGCTGCCCCCTCGCTTCAATCAACCGACTGATCGAATACAGCGAGGCGATTGCCTCCGATCTACGTCTGGTCGACGGGATTTTTCATATACAGTTTATTCAGCCAAAAGTAGGTGATCCAGTCATTATTGAGATCTGCCGCCGGCCACCAGGTGACCTTTATATCGATTTGGTTCGTCATACTACTGGTGCACCCTACGCGGAATGGATCGTACGCGCCGCCAGTGGCATGGGAATACCAGATGTTCATCACATGGCTGAACGCCGTTGTATCACACGCCACTGTCTCATGGCACATACTCCCGGTATTTTTGCGGGCTTCAACTTCGATCCTGAAGTAGAAATGAACATCATTGACCACATGATCTGGGGCCGTGAGGGTGAGATAGTTCATAACGCAGATACTCACAAATTCGGTATTGTATTTGTTGAGCACCGAGATGCAGAGCACATGCGCGAACAGGCACCAAATCTGCAAACACTGCTGTCGGCTCGGATTCTGACACAGTGACTAATCCAACGGGTTGGTTCAGACGCTTTATTAATAGTTTGCACCATTTACCATTTGCAAAACTGTTTCGTTATGCAGTCGTTGGACTGACGCTGAATCTGCTGGGCTATCTCGTTTATTTGGCAGTGACGTCCCTTGGGCTAAGTCCAATCGCGACTGTAAGCATTTTTTATCCGCTTAGCGTTTTGGCCGGCTACCTTGCTCATCGTCGCCATACCTTTCAACAAAAAGTTCAAACTCTCGATAAAATCACCCTAGGTCGCTATATAATGGCGTATGCGGCAGGCTATTTAATCAATATAGGCCTTATTCAATTGCTATACGGCGAGCTAGGCTATCCACATCAGTTGGTACAGGCGGGTGCTATCTTGATAGTGGCGATTTTTTTGTTTGTAGCACTCAATTTTTTTGTCTTTAAGGAGAGGTTGCATGACCAATGAGCGTCAACCTTTTCAGAGCCGCTCATTCCCCTTGCTGGCTGAAGCTGAGGCCGGGCATTGGTGGTTTCTATCCAGGAATCGGTTGTTACTCTGGGTACTTGCCAAAAAAGTAGGTTCTTTCAGAAGTTTTCTGGAGGTTGGCTGTGGGACGGGATTTGTACTGAGGGATGTCGCTAAAGCCTTTCCGGAAACCGAGTGTTTTGGTTCAGAGTATTTCGAGGAGGGTTTGGTGTTCGCACGCGCACGTGTTCCTACCGCAACTTTCAGGCAAATTGATGCGACTCGCATGACTGAATCGGAACACTATGACGTAATAGGCGCTTTTGATGTGATTGAGCATATCGAACCAGATCAACTTGTCTTGGCCAACCTGGCACGTGCGATGAAACCGAATGGAGCGCTTTTGCTCACTGTGCCCCAACACCGATGGTTGTGGTCTGAGGTAGATCAACAGGCCTGCCATGTCCGGCGCTACACCCGAAATGAGCTAATATTTAAAGTTAGTCAGGCGGGATTATCTGTAAGTTTCGTCACCTCGTTCGTTAGTTTGTTGCTTCCTCTGATGTGGTTAGCCCGATCCCGTGCTAAAGCCAATAGCCAAAATTGTGACTCAATGTCCGAGCTCAGGTTACCTGGATGGATTAATTGTGGACTGGAAGCAGTTATGCGCCTGGAATTGTTTTTGATTAAACTTGGAATAAGACTGCCGGTCGGAGGCTCTTTATTACTGCTAGCAAGGAAACCATGAATGGTTTCATAAACTAGGGCTGACCGTCATGTACTATTAAGCGGTTCCAGAAAAGTAATTATTAATGATGGCAGCACCGACTTTTGCAGGCACTCTCAGTTTATGGGTTTCTATCTATTGGTCATTTTGGAAGCCTGTTTAAAGAAATACCAATACCCGGGTATAACAGTGAGTATCTGCTTCATGTCGCCGGATGAGTGGCCCAGGCTGCAGGAGAGCACGCAATGACACAGAAAATCCCATTCAACCGGCCATATATGACTGGTAAAGAGTTGCACTACATTACCGAGGCCAAGATAGGCAACATGCTGGCTGGTGACGGACCTTTTACCAAACGTTGCCATGGATGGCTGGAAAACAAGAGTGGCTGCAACAAGGCTCTGCTGACGCACTCATGCACCGCCGCACTGGAAATGGTGGCTCTGCTACTGGATATTGAGCCCGGCAATGAGATCATCATGCCCTCATACACTTTTGTATCGACTGCAAATGCCTTCGTTCTTCGTGGTGGCATACCGGTGTTTGTGGATATCCGCGAAGATACTCTGAATCTGGATGAGAGCCTTATCGAGGCGGCAATCACACCACGTACTCGCGCCATCGTAGCAGTGCACTATGCCGGGGTCGCTTGCGAGATGGACAGTATTATGGATATTGCAAGACGTCATGACCTCAAAGTTGTGGAGGATGCAGCTCAAGGGGTGATGGCAAACTATAAAGGGCAAGCCTTGGGCAGTATTGGCGATCTGGGGACTTACAGCTTTCATGAAACCAAAAATGTGATTTCGGGGGAAGGTGGTGCCTTGCTGGTGAACGACCCGGCTTTGGCCTTGCGTGCTGAAATCATCCGGGAGAAAGGCACTGACCGTAGCCGCTTTTTTCGAGGCGAGGTGGATAAATATACCTGGCAGGAGGCCGGATCTTCATTTTTACCAGGCGAGTTAACTGCCGCTTTTTTGTGGGCGCAACTTGAGGAAGCCGAACGCATCACCAGCGACCGGCTGACAATCTGGCAACGCTATCACGAGCTTATTGAGCCACTTGAGGCCAAAGGGTTACTGCGCCGTCCCATCATTCCGGATACGTGCCAACACAATGCCCACATGTACTACATTTTATTAGCACCGGAGATCGATCGGCAAAAAGTGCTTGATGAGTTGAAGGGAAATGATGTCTTCTCGGTTTTCCATTACGTACCATTGCACTCCTCACCGGCCGGAAAGCGATATGGCCGTGCACAGGGCGATCTGGAGGTAACTAACCGGCAGTCAGAGCGATTGGTGCGTTTACCACTGTGGGTTGGCTTAACAGAGGCGCAACAGGAAAAAATAATCAATGTGTTGTCTGATGCAGTATCTTGATTTTTCTGGATGCGGGTCAACAGATACTGGTAGTGATTTAATCAGTCCGGACTAACTTGTGCGATATTTACTCATGAAGCTTGGAGATGCCCACAATCGAACCCGTAAAACCGTCGATATTATAGTCATCCAGAATTTTCACCTCATACATATCAGGCGCCCTTAGTGCTTGATGCATCAAAGCGGACATATATTGCCCCCCATGAGACACATTGCTCAATACCAAGGCAAAGTTGTCAGGATATTCACGCAGGTCAGCCGGGTTATCATGGTATGTCACAATGTATTTAAAATTTTCTTTCTCGTGGTCGATGTACCCCATTATTGGACTTGATGTATAAAAGGTATCGAAAAGATTCAGATAGACATTCCGGTCATTTATTCCTTCTGCTGACTTAATCAGGGCGCTTTGCATTTCATTGAATGATTTATATTCCATACTTCTTTCGGCAATAGAAAATGCCGTAATATCTTTACCATAATTCGGATAGTATTCCCCTGATTTATTGCTCCAAAAAAAGCCTATCATCACGACGATAATAATCTTGACGAAGACTTTCACAGCAAGGCCACCGTTTTTATTTTCTTGCTGCAACTCACCACTTCTGAAAGATATTAGTATCAGGGCAACAAGTGTTATAACCATTACAGGCCAAATCCAGATGTAGTACCTTGTGAGCGGGTAAAATTCCATACCGGACAACGGGACTACCGCGATAAAACCCACGAAGGCACTTATCATCAATACGCCGCCGAGCAAAACCCTTCTCTCGAAATCTAAATCCCCATCTTCCTGATCACCAAGCACAAATTTCCTTTTGAAAGTATCTCTGTTTTTTAGTAAATACCACCATCCTCCAATAATAAGAAAGAGCAATATCAGATAGAAATCCGGTGTCTGCGACAGCCGGCCATGAAACTGATGAATTAAATAGCCTGTATAATCTGTATTGTTGACTGACGCTGTATTGGCCTTTTGCATCCAGCGCAACAGCTCAATGCCAACACCCGATATCACCATCATAGCCACATAAAACACGCGCTTGGTCCGCCCATCTTTTTCGAGCATAAATAATAAAGAAAGACATATTATTATTGGTAATCCTGATGACTTGACCAAACAGGCTGCAATTGCAGCAATCGCTGCCCAAAAATGATTCTGCTTAACCCAATTTGAGAAGGCGAGGATGACACATAGACTTCCTCCGATCTCCATATACATATATCTTGATTGAATCAGAAAAGGCGGAAAGAGCATGACCGCAGCTGTCACAAACAACGAAGTGTAAATGCCAAAAATTGACCGACTCAGAGTAAACACGACAGCCAACACCAACCCGGTCAGAAGAAACTGGATTATATGAAGCGATAGGTAGACAAACTCAGTATCTCCATTGAACAACCACATCACTGCCGCCGTTATAATAGTGATAGGTGTATACACGTGCACGTTCGGACCCGCTTGCCGAAATCCAGGCTCTTCCAGCAAACTGTAAAAATCAAATCCTGTTTCATAGAGATAAATTGCAGGAGCAAAGACGCCAGCTGCCGTATCCCACACAGGCTTTTCGTAACGAGCATCCCAATTAAGAATACAAGCAAGAATGAAAAAACCCAAAAATACAAGAAACGTATAAAAGCGTTTATTGCCTCTTAAAATATCCATAACTTCCCTAGAAATTTAGGTATCCATAAAAAGTTTGGGCTTCCAAATAACCATTGCTCATGCTTATTGACCTGCCTTCGCACACACCCCCGCCGTATCAAACCCGACGTCGTTCTTATAATGCTCGCATAGATCACGAAGCATACCGGCGGTGTCGACATCACCTTCATACTGGTCCAGCGACCACCATTTTTTTTCGGGGATGTTAATCAGCACCATGTGCTCGCCCATGCTGGGGATCAGGGTCAACTGCCAGTCGCCTTTCACCACGGCGCGGTGTTTGCTCCTGATAATCATGTCCCGGAAGTCATCTCGAACAACCAGCTTGCCGGCAGCATTGGTGGCATAAATGCCCACGGTCTGGGTCAGTAGGCGTTTTTTGTCTATCTCGTCCTTGGTCAGTTCGGTGACAATCACCCCGGTTTCCATAAACAGAGGCCTGTTTGATAACTCCCTGTCGGTGGTAGAAAGCAGTGATAGGCCATCGAACGATTTATCCGCAAAGCGGTTGTCCAGCAATTCTGAGATCGTCGGAGCAATATCCATCAGTGAGCCGTTACCGGCGCGTAGCGCCGGGCCAAAATCGTCGTTGCCGTAACTTTTGGCCGCCAGTAGCACGCGGGTCTGGCCCAAGTTAAGCAGGTTGGTGGCGTGGCCACGGGTGGTGCTATATACCTCAAATATGGCATCGTCCCGCGCCGCTGTTAACTCATCGGCCGGCAGGTCGAATCCGTCACCATGGTCCGACATAAAAAACACGTAGGCATTATCCAGCGCACCGGTCGCCTTCAGATCCGCCATAAACTGACCGAACTGCCGGTCTACCTGTTTCAGCATCATGCGGTAGCGGTAAAACGACTGCTCAGCGGGGTCTTCACTGTAGGGCTCACCTTCCAGCGGTTCCCACTCCCGTGACAACCAGGGCCAGTGGGGCAACACAAAGTGAGCGGCCAGAAACACCGGCTGATCCGGCTCACGAACCACGGCATCCAGAATGGCCTGACTGTACCGCTCGGGATCGTAGTTCATGTCGCGTCCCCGGTTCAGATACATATTCGGGAACAACCATTTACCTGCCACAGTATTGCAGAGCAAATTGACGAGCGGGTGATCAAAACCGCCCAACATGAAGTTGAGTGCACCGTACTCGGGGCCGACTACCTCATCGAAGCCGAAGGTTTCATCAATGTTATTGAAGCGCCTCTCGTCCATCGCATAAATTGAGCGATAGCCACTGTCCTGCATCCAGCGTCCCAGGGCGCGATTTTTGTCCATATATTTATGGTTAGTCAGGTTGTAGCGGCCATTATGGCTGACCGGCTCGGCACCGGTAAGAATGCTCATCCACGCCGGAAAGGTTCGGGCATACGGCGTGTAAGCATTTTCAAAAACGGTGCTCTGTTGTAGAAATTTGTCTACATTGGGCGTCAGACCGGTAGTGTTGCCAAAATAGCCGGTCTGGTCCGGACGCAGGGAATCGATACCGATAATAAAGATATTGGGTGGCCCGTCAGCACTATTAATCACAGCGCCATTAAATTGCGCATTGCCGGCTGTGGTGCTCAACCCGTACATCGTGCCAAACGCGCCCACAGCCAACACACAGGCCGAGCCCCAGACGCGGGCGTTGTGCCGGATCAGAAAGCCCAGGCTTACAACAAACGCCACGACAAAGATCGCCAGCAGGCCGACGAATACCGCGTCACTCATTAACCAGGGGCTTTGATTCAGAAAGCCGCTGCCCTGCATCTGCGGATAGCGCCGGTTGCTCCACACCAGCAACAGCAGCGCCGATAACAGAAACAGCAATACCGGCAACAACTGGCGGTTTTTCGGGCTGATCGCGGGCAGGCCCAGCCAGCCCGCGGAGGCCAACCACAGTAAAAACAGCCAGGCCAGATGAATGGCCACCATGGCCAGCACAAAGTAGCCTAGGTCCCACCAGAAACCGGGGCTGACCAGCAACGCATGGTAAAAGGCCTTCATATCAACCTGATCCGGCGCCACAATCAGCACCTGGTAAAAGTTGGCCACCAACACCACCACCAGAAAGCCCAGAATCAACCAGGCATAGAGTGTAATTGGTCGGCGCGGTGGAGGTGCTTGCTGGTCCAGGCTGGTGGACTGGATGGCCTCTGTCTCGGGAGTATCCGTCATCATCATCTACATCTGTTGGTGGTAATCATCATTCATTAAAAAACCCTGCCTGATTGGAACCAGGCAGGGTTTTGCTTGTTGCAATGGCGAATGGAACGGGTCAACCACCCCATTCACTGCACTCCAGTAAACCTACTTGCAGGAACCGGGCAAGTATTGGGTATTGAGAGTGCCAGGTTCACATTTGAACCTGAACACCTGATTACCCACATTTGACGATGTCATTGTAACAGAATTGGCAAGTTCGGGTGTCAAGGTAATTGTTCCGCCGTCAACATCGGAGTCATTAAAGCCTTGGGTTGTGACTGTGATCACCCCGTCAGGACTTGTCGCAATGCTGGCCACGTATTGGCTAATACCGTTGCCGCCAGGACCACTGCCCTCACCACAACCCCATCCATTACTGCCGGGAATGGAAGTTGAATCAGAGGCAGTCTGGTAGACCTCAGATATCGTGGTGCGACACTGGCTGGTGGCCAGGATCACTTCGGACATTTTGGCCTTGATCACGTAGCTCTGGTAGGCGGGCAGTGCCACGGCGGCCAGAATACCGATAATCGCGACCACGATCATCAGTTCGATAAGGGTAAAACCCTGTTGTACTTTCTTCATTGTATTTCTCCCATGAAATAACGATATGCCATTTGGCGTTATTGCAGGGTATATGTCTAGCATTTACCGTGCCAAAGAACGGGTCTGCGGACATCAAGGGTTTGAGCTCACCGCAGACTGACAATTTTTGTCAGTTTATAACCAGACCCGGCAGTCATGCCGCATTCAGCCGGTGACAATATCCTCCACCAGCGCCGATCTTCCGGACCGGCACCCCGAACCAGATTGTGAATCCGGGCGTGAATCAGCCTCTATCAATCACCAACCCGGTTGCGCAGCCCACCACTAATCCGTTGCGCCGTAACCAATGAGACTAATGCCCTGCGCCCAGCTATGGCTCCCGCCGTCACCTTGTATTAACATCACGGCTGGTTCTACTGCTGTTTCTACTTATTTGCGCCGTTGAGTATCTGTCCGCCTATGAAACAAACCGATACATTGAAAGGCTTGGCCAAACGTCTGGTAACGGATCAGTTGCTGGAAGAAAACGTTGCCGTGCAGGCACTGGCTGAATGTGAAAGCGACCAGTCCAACCTGGTGCATTACCTGACTCACAATAACCTGTTGGCCCCCAGCCTGATCGCCGCAGTTGCGGCCAATGAATTTGGCACACCACTCTACGACCTCTCGGCCCACAACATTGAGGCCAGCCCGAAGGAGCTTGTTGAGAAAAAGCTGATTCGCAAGCACCAGGTTCTGCCCCTGTTCAAGCGGGCCAACCGCCTGTTTTTGGCAGTGAGCGACCCCACCAACCACCAGGCAGTAAGCGAGGTGCGCTTTCAGACCGGCCTGTCCGTTGAGCTGGTGCTGGTGGAACACGACAAACTGGAGCGGGCGCTGGATGCCTACCTGCATGAGCAGGATGAACATGAAATGGGCGATGCGCTCGGCACCATGGATGATGTGCACCTCGATGACCTGGATATTGAGGCCGTCGACGAGGATAACAAAGGCGGCGGCACTGGCATTGACGCCAGCGATGTAGACGATGCCCCGATTGTGCGGTTTATCAATAAACTGCTGCTGGACGCCATCAAACAGGGATGTTCGGATATTCACTTTGAACCCTATGAAAAAACCTACCGGGTGCGGTTCAGGACCGATGGTATTCTTCGCGAAGTTACCAAGCCCCCGGCCAATCTGGCCCCACGGCTGGCGGCGCGCCTGAAGGTGATGTCACAAATGGATATTTCCGAGCGTCGCGTACCCCAGGATGGCCGGATTAAACTGTGGATTTCAAAGAACCGGGCCATCGATTTTCGGGTGAACACTCTGCCCACCCAGTTCGGCGAGAAAATCGTACTGCGGATTCTTGATCCCACCAGCGCCCAGGTGGGTATTGAAAACCTCGGCTATGAAGAAGACCAGAAGCAGATGTATCTGGATGTGCTGAACCAACCCCAGGGCATGATTCTGGTGACCGGTCCCACCGGTAGCGGTAAAACCGTCTCGCTGTATACCGGCCTGAATATTCTCAACACCACCGAACGCAATATCTCCACGGCCGAAGATCCGGTGGAAATCAACATGCCGGGCATCAACCAGGTACAGATCAATTACAAGGTGAAACTCACTTTCCCGGAGGCGCTGCGGGCTTTCCTTCGACAGGATCCGGATGTGATCATGGTGGGTGAGATTCGCGACCTGGATACCGCCGAAATCGCCATCAAGGCAGCCCAGACCGGTCACCTGGTGTTGTCCACCCTTCACACCAACAGTGCCCCGGAAACTCTCAACCGACTGCTCAATATGGGCGTACCCGCATTTAACGTGGCCACCTCGGTGAACCTGATTATTGCCCAGCGGTTGGGCAGGCGACTCTGCGTGCATTGCAAAAAGCCCGCTGACGATATACCCCATAACATCCTGATCGATGAGGGTTTTGAGACCATTGGCCGCCCCCTGGAGGAGCTGACCCTGTTTCACCCGGTCGGCTGCCCGAAATGTACCAACGGTTACAAAGGACGGGTGGGGGTTTACGAGGTGTTGAAAGTAACCCCCAAAATAGCCCGGCTGATTATGGAAGGTGGCAATTCGATTGAAATTGAACAGGCGGCCATCGAAGAAGGCTTCAGAACTTTGCGCCAGTCGGCACTTCGTCGCGCGGGCGAAGGTATAATCAGCCTGGAAGAGGCTAATCGGGTAACCAAGGACTAATCCATGGCAACAACGGCACAGGTCTATACCTACAAGGGAAAGGATAAAAGAGGCAAGCCCATCCAGGGCGAACTGAAGGCGAGTAGCGCAGTGATGGTGAAGGCCCAGCTCCGCAAGCAGGGCATTGCCGCCAGCCGGGTCAAGAAAAAGGCCAAGCCCCTGTTCACAGGTCAGAAACCCGTCAAACCCCAGGATATCGCGATTTTTACCCGTCAGCTGGCCACCATGATGCGCGCCGGTGTACCGCTGGTACAGAGCTTTGATCTGGTCGGCGAAGGTGCCGATAAAGAATCCCTGCGCGAGATCATTTATACCATTCGCGATGACGTCTCCTCTGGTATCAGCCTGGAGGGCGCCCTGCGCAAACACCCCAAACACTTTGATGATCTGTTTTGCAGCCTGGTTGGCGCCGGTGAACAGGCTGGTGCGCTGGAAACCATGCTGGACCGGATTGCCACCTACAAGGAAAAAACTGAATCCCTGAAAGCCAAAATCAAAAAAGCCCTTACCTACCCGATTGCCGTTGTACTGGTGGCGGTGATTGTGACCGGGATACTGCTGGTCAAAGTGGTGCCGGTATTTGCCGAAACCTTCAGTAACTTCGGGGCCGACCTGCCCGCATTTACCCAGTTCGTACTGGGCCTGTCGAATACGGCACAGGAGTGGTGGTTTATCTGGATAATCAGCCTGGTCGCCTTTTTTCTGATCTTCCGTGAAGCCAAACGGCGCTCAACGAAGTTTGATGCGTTCATTGATAAATACATACTGAAAGTGCCGGTGGTGGGCAACATTCTCTACCAGGCCATTATCGCCCGGTTCGCCCGCACACTCTCCACCACCTTTGCCGCCGGGGTGCCGCTGGTGGATGCACTCACGTCGGTGGCGGGGGCCGCGGGCAATGCGGTTTACCGGGAGGCCATTTACAAGGTTCGGGACGATGTGACCACGGGGATTCAGCTTCACCAGGCCCTCAAAACAACCAACAAGTTCCCTGTAATGCTGCTGCAAATGACCTCAATCGGTGAGGAGTCCGGCGCGCTGGATGACATGCTGGAGAAGTCTGCCGTGTTCTACGAAGAGGCGGTCGACAATGCCGTGGATAACCTGACTACCCTGCTGGAGCCAATGATCATGGCCGTGCTAGGGGTTCTGGTGGGCGGCCTGCTGATTGCCATGTACCTGCCGATCTTCAAACTTGGCGCGGTGATCTAGGTCCGTTGATGCCCGATATGCTGGGTTTATCCGTTGCGCCAGTGTTGGCGGTCAGTCTGATACTGGGCTTGCTGGTGGGCAGCTTCATCAATGTGGTGATTTACCGGCTGCCCCGGCAACTGGCCGCCACCTGGCGCCGGGATTCACAGGAGTTTCTAGAGATCGAACCGGATTCAGAGGCCGTGCCGGAACCGCTCAATGTGGTGTTTCCCGCCTCTCACTGCCCGCAATGCGGCGCCCCGATCAAGGCCATTCACAACATTCCACTGTTGAGCTATCTTCTGCTGCGCGGCCGCTGTGCACACTGTCGGACTGCCATTTCCCTGCAGTATCCACTGGTTGAACTGGTTTCCGGCCTGCTGACGGTAATGGTGGTGTATCAGTTTGGTCTGACGGCGACCACCGCGCTGGCATTACTGTTCAGCTGGAGCCTGCTGGCGCTCACCGGCATTGATTTCAACGAGCAATTACTGCCGGATGGCATTACCCTCCCCCTGCTCTGGCTGGGTTTGCTGGTCAACGTCAACGGCCTGTTCACCTCGCTGGACAACGCGGTGATTGGTGCGGCAGCGGGCTACCTCAGCCTCTGGTCAGTGTTCTGGCTGTTCAAGCTGGTGACCGGCAAAGAGGGCATGGGCCACGGGGACTTCAAACTGCTGGCGGCGCTCGGTGCCTGGCTGGGCTGGCAACAATTGCTGCTGATCGTTTTACTGTCGTCGCTGGTGGGCGCTGTGGTGGGCCTGCTGATGGTTGTTCTGCTGGGGAGGGACAGACAGATACCCATTCCATTTGGCCCCTACCTGGCAGCGGCTGGCTGGATTGCCCTGCTCTGGGGTGAAACATTGACCACGAGTTACCTGACGCTGTTCTGAGCGATGCCATCGACGAATGTTGTTCGGTGATGTTTAGCCCGGTTATGCTTTCCTCCGTAATGAATACGTTTTCAATTTTCCTGTGAGCGCCCCATCATGTTTACCGTAGGTCTGACCGGTGGCATCGGCAGCGGCAAAAGTGCCGTAGCACAGTTATTTCGACAGCGCGGTATCACTGTTGTGGATGCCGATCAGGCGGCGCGCGCGGCCGTACTGCCCGGTTCTCCGGCATTGGCGAAAATCCGTGCCCATTTTGGGGCCGCGGTGCTGAAGGAGGATGGCTCCCTGAACCGTGCCTGGTTGCGGGAGGCGGTGTTTGCCGATCCCGAACAACGGCAGTGGCTGGAAGCCTTGTTACACCCGGCCATTGCAGTGCTGATAGACGAGGCCCTGGCTAATGCCGCCAGCCCCTACGCCATTCTGGAATCGCCCCTGCTGCTGGAAACCTCGCAGCATACATTGGTGAACCGGATATTGGTGGTGGATGTCAGCGAGGCGACCCAGGTGGCCCGTGCCATACAACGTGACGGTGGCGATGAGGCACAGATTCGCGCCATTATGGATGCTCAGATCAGCCGCCATGCGCGGCTCGGCAGGGCGGATGACATCATCGATAACGATGGCCCACTGGCGGCATTGGAGCCGGCCGTGGCGGCACTGCATCAGCGTTATCTGGCCTTGGCAGGCCAGCACAGCGGGCAGTCAGAACGGCCATAACAGGGTGACAGAGGCACGGATGATAAATCGGTGAATATGCCGTAACATTCGGGCTTGCCCTTTATCACTGCTAACGCATAACAACTAACGTGATGGTCAATAACGGCTTCACTTTCAATAAGTTAATAACAGCCCCATCCCTCCAACAACAGTGTCTGATGTCAGTATGAGTGAATCAAAAGTCCTTACCGTAAACTGCCCCACCTGCAAAAAGTCCGTGATCTGGGGAGAGGACTCGCCCTATCGGCCATTTTGCGGCAAGCGCTGCCAGCAATTGGACTTTGGCGCCTGGGCCAGTGAACAGTTCAGTATTCCGGGCGATGAGACCATGCCGCCGGACGATGCGGATTCAGATGCCGAAAACGGTGGTGTCACCCGGCATTGATCTGCAAATCTGCCTGGGCGGAGCTGGGAGGAGGCGCGATCAGTCAGTCCTGTTGTAATGCCCATTGCAATGCATCGATAATCGGCTGATTGGCGGCGGGAAACGCGTAGTCTGCCAATTCGGCCACTGTCACCCATTGTAGTGGCTGGCCCTCGTTACCCTGCGGCTGGCCGGAAAATGCCCGCACCCACCACACATCGAGCAGAACCGCCTTGTCGGCGTAATCGTGTTGCACCTCGATAAACGGCTCGGCGGACTGCACCGAAATCGCCAGTTCCTCGCGAAGTTCGCGGTGCAGGGCAGCCGCCACGGTCTCATCCGACTCGACCTTGCCGCCGGGAAATTCCCACAGTCCACCCTGATGCTTATTCTCGTGCCGTCGGGCAATCAGGATGCGCTGGTCTGCCGCCAGAATCACCGCCGCCGCCACATGAATGCGTGGGGTCAAGTGCGGTATTCCGCGTTAATAGTGACGTACTCGTGGGAAAAGTCGGTGGTCCAGACAGTTTCCCTGGCTTCGCCGCGGTTGAGGTGAATTTCGATGGTAATGTCTTCCTGACTCATCACCGATTGGCCCAGTTGCTCGGTGTAACTGGCTGCGCGTCCACCGTCTTCAGCGATCAGCACATCGTCGAGGTAGACCTGAATGGCGTCCACGTTGAGATTGGCAATACCGGCCCGGCCAATGGCGGCCAGGATCCGCCCCCAGTTGGGGTCCGAGGCAAACAGGGCGGTTTTCACCAGCGGCGATTCCGCCACAGTATAAGCCACCGCCAGACATTCCGCACTGTCACCACCACCGGTGACACGCACCGTGACAAATTTTGTGGCCCCTTCACCATCCCGGATGACCTGCTGCGCCAAAGAGATGAACACCTCGATCACCGCCAGCTCAAAACGGGTCTGCTCCTCGGCGACTAATCCGTCAATATCCAGGTGCGACGCACCAGTGGCCACCAGCATGGCGGCGTCGTTGGTGGACGTATCACCATCCACGGTTATGCGATTGAAGGAGCATTCTGTGGCCGTACTGACCAGTGTCTGCAAACGGGTTGCCGAGATTTCGGCATCCGTGGCCACATAGGCCAGCATGGTGGCCATGTTCGGCTTGATCATCCCGGAGCCCTTGGCAATGCCGGTGATGGTGATGGGCTGCCCCGCCAGGGTCAGCTGGACGCTGGCGCCTTTGGGGCGGGTATCGGTAGTGAGGATGCTTTTGGCCGCACTGGTCCAGCCATCCTCACTGAGGGCATCAATGGCGTTTGGCAGGGCAGCCAGGATTTTTTCCACCGGCAGTGGTTCGCCGATCACCCCGGTGGAAAATGGCAATACCGCAGTGGGCTCTACATCACCGAGTTCGGCGACTTTCTCGCAGACCCGGGCCGCATTAATACGGCCCGACTTACCCGTTCCCGCGTTGGCATTGCCGGTATTGGTTACCAGATAACGAGTGGCAGTCCCGGCAAGATGCGCTTTGGCCAGCTGAACCGGCGCTGCGCAAAAGGCATTTTGGGTGAACACGCCAGCGGCGCGTCCTCCCGGCGCAATTGCCATCAGCACCAGATCCTCGCGGCCGGGCTTTTTGATACCCGCGCTGGCTGTACCAAGCCGGAAACCCGGCACCGGATGCATCACCGGAAAACAGTCTTCGCCAACGGCCATGATGTCTGTCTCTTTATGTTTTCGCTATGGGCGCATGTCGCAGGGTATGAACCCGCTCACGACAGGCGTCCGTGGCACTGTTTGTATTTCTTTCCACTGCCGCAGGGACAGGGGTCATTCCGGCCCACCTTGCGACCTTCCCGGACAAATGGTTGCTCCGGGTTTTCCTGCTGCTGTGCAGGCGATTGTCCGCCCAGTGCCGATACTTCGTCGTGCTGCATCTGCAACTGCTGACGCTGCTGCGCTTCCCGCTGCCGACGTTCCAGAGCCTCGATTTCCTCGTGACTGCGAACTTCGACGCGACAGAGAAACTTGATGGTCTCCAGCTTGATATTATCGAGCATTTCCCTGAACAGCATGAAGGATTCGCGCTTGTATTCCTGTTTGGGATTTTTTGCCGCGTAGGCCCGCAAACCGATACCCTGGCGGAGGTGATCCATGTTCGATAGGTGCTCTTTCCAGAGGGTATCCAGCACCTGCAACATCACCTGCCGTTCAATGGTACGGATATCCTCGCCGATGCTCTGGGCTTTTTGCTCATAGCGCTCGCTCATCGCCTGCTGAATACGGTTGCGAAGGCCTTCCTCGTGCAGCCGAGAATCCTCATCCAGCCACTGTTGAATCGGCAGTTTCAACCCGAATTCCGTGGAGAGGTGTTCTTCCAGTCCGGGGATATCCCACTGTTCAGCGAGACTCTGGGGCGGCACAAAATAGTCGATCGCCTGATTGACCACATCGGCCATGATGTTCGTGATCACATCGGCGATATGATCTGCCGACAGCAGGTCTTCGCGCTGCTGATAAATGACCTGCCGCTGATCGTTGGCAACATCATCGTATTCCAGCAGGTTTTTCCGGATATCAAAGTTGCGACCTTCGACCTTGCGCTGCGCCTTTTCAATGGCACCGGTCACCATGCGGTGCTCAATGGCTTCGCCTTTCTCCATACCGAGGGCGCGCATCATGTTCTTGACCCGGTCCGATGCGAACAGGCGCATCAACTGGTCTTCCAGTGATAGATAGAAGCGGGTAACACCGGGATCGCCCTGACGTCCGGCCCGACCACGCAACTGATTGTCAATACGGCGGGATTCATGGCGCTCGGTACCGAGAATGTGCAGACCACCGGCGGCAATGACCGCATCGTGACGCTCCTGCCAAGCTTCTTTGACTGCTGCAATTTTTGCCTCGTCCGGATTAGTCAGCTCGGCAATCTCGGCCTCCAGATTGCCTCCCAACACGATATCCGTGCCGCGACCTGCCATATTGGTGGCAATGGTGACAGCGCCCGGCCGCCCCGCCTGGGCGATAATCACCGCCTCTTTTTCATGCTGCTTGGCGTTCAGAACCTGATGGGGTATTTTCGCTTCCCGAAGGCGGGCCGCCATGGCCTCCGAGGTTTCGATGGAAGCTGTACCCACCAGTACCGGCGCCTTTTTTTCAATACAGGCGCGGATATCTTCCACCACGGCATCGTATTTTTCCTCGGTGGAGAGGTAGATAAGGTCATTGAGATCTTTTCGGGCCAGCGGTTTATTCGAGGGTATGACCACCACCGGAAGGCCGTAAATCTGATGAAATTCGTAAGCTTCGGTATCTGCGGTGCCGGTCATGCCCGCCAGTTTTTCGTAGAGACGGAAGTAATTCTGGAAGGTGGTGGAGGCCAGTGTCTGGCTCTCGCTTTTAATTTTCACCCCTTCCTTTGCTTCGATGGCCTGGTGCAGCCCCTCGGAGAGACGCCGTCCTGCCATGGTGCGCCCCGTGTGTTCATCAATCAGGACAACCTCGCCCTCCTGAATAATGTACTCGACATCCCGGTGGAACAGGTAGTGGGCCTTGAGGGCGGACTGCACGTGGTGCAACATCCCCAGGTTGGATGCATTGTAAAGGCTATCCCCGGATTGAAGTAAGCCATCACTTTCAAGCAAAGACTCTATTTTCTTGTGGCCTTCTTCGGTGAGTTCTATCTGGCGGGTTTTTTCATCGATGATGAAGTCGCCGGGTTCTTCATCGCTGTGGGGCTTCAGCATCGGCATCATGCTGTTCATGCGCTTGTACAGAGCCGAGCTGTCCTGGGCCGCACCGGAGATGATCAGTGGCGTCCTGGCCTCATCAATCAGGATGGAATCCACTTCATCCACGATGGCAAACTTTTGGCCCCGCTGAACCTGGTCGTCGAGCCTCAGCACCATATTGTCGCGCAGATAATCAAAGCCGAATTCGTTATTGGTGCCGTAGGTGATGTCCGCTTGATAAGCCCGCTTTTTATCCTCTGGCAACTGCTGGGACATGATTGCGCCCACACTCAGGCCGAGAAATTCGTAAACCGGCGACATCCATTCTGCGTCCCGCCGGGCCAGGTATTCGTTCACGGTAACCACGTGTACGGCATCACCAGCGAGGGTATTGAGATAGGCCGGCAGAGTAGCCACCAGCGTTTTACCTTCACCCGTGCCCATTTCCGCAATGCGGCCCTGATGCAACGTCAGCCCACCGATCATCTGCACATCGAAGTGGCGCAGCCCGAGGGTTCGCCTGGCGGCTTCGCGTACCACAGCAAAGGCTTCCGGGAGCAACTGATCGAGAGACTCTCCCTCGCTGACACGTTGCCTGAACTCGGTGGTTTTGGCTTTTATCTGATCGTCGGTGAGCTCCACAAGAATCGGTTCAAATGCGTTGACCTGACGAACAGTCTTCCACATTTTTTTGATTTCACGGTCATTTTTACTGCCAAGAAGCTTCTTTATGAGTTTCATTATCAAATCCAGTATCACAAGATGCGCCAATGCGCCCTGAAAAACGTGCGGGTGTGGGGTTTGGACAGATGGGAGCGCTAGCGGATGGTGCGTCGGATATAACTGGCAGGATCGACCGAACGACCATTTTTGTAGACTTCGAAGTGGACATGGGGACCGGTTGAGCGGCCGCTACTGCCCATCAGGGCAATCACATCACCTTGCTTGACGGTATCGCCCGCCTTCACCAGGTTTTCGCGGTTGTGGGCATAGCGTGTCAGGTAGCCTTCACCGTGATCCACCTCGACCAGTTCACCATAGCCGCTGTGTCGACCCGCCCGGGTGACCACACCAGAGGCAACCGCAATGATCTGATCCCCTTCCTGGCCGGCAAAATCAATACCGTTATGCCAGGCACGGTGGCCGCTAAAGGGGTCGGTTCGTCTGCCGTAACGCGAGGATAGCCAACCTTTCAGCACCGGCCGCCCAGCCGGTTGGCTTTGACCGTTGAGCTGGCGGTTCAGCATCAGTGATTCGAGGACACCGAGCTGACCTTCACGATTTTCCACGTGGGACTGAAGCTGGGCGAACATGAGGTCCAGCTCAGTGTGGCTGTACTCAAGCGCAAAGGACTCCAACTCCGGGCCACCGATAGCCGGTTGAAGACTGAAATCGAATTCACCATCCTCCAGATCGGCGATGTTTGCCAACCGTGCTCCCAGTGCATCCAATCGCAACAGACGGGTTTGCAGGACAGCCAGTTTTTTGGTGAGAGCCGCCACCTTTTGTCTGGCCTCTTCACGGCCCGCGTCGAGATTGGCCTGCTGCTCGGCCAGCTCCTGCTGCATGTAGTCCATCAGCCGGTCGTCCACCTTGCTTTCACCGAGCTGCATGCCGAGGTATATACCACCGGACACAGGCAAACCCAGCAGGCACATGGACAACAGGAATTTGGCCCAGTTGTTCAGGGTCAGCGTCCAGGTTTTTCCCTTGCGGTTACCGATAAAAATGATATTCACGGGTTGACGACCACCCTCTTTGGCTCTGCACAACAGCTCACGCTAGGCGGTGACCATTGGCTTGATATAGGAGATGGGCACATCGGCTTCATCTTCTTCGAAGGTGACCATTTCCCAGGCGTCTTTCTGCGCAATCAACTGCCGCAGCGAAGCATTATTAAGTCCATGACCGGATTTGTGCGCAACAAATTCGCCGATCAGGCTGTTGCCAAGCAGGTACAGGTCACCAATGGCATCGAGTATCTTGTGCTTGACGAATTCGTCTTCGTAGCGAAGACCGTCCTCATTTAACACCTGATACTCGTCCACGACAATAGCATTGTCCATGCTGCCCCCCCGGGCCAGGCCCATGGAGCGCAGGTATTCAATTTCGTGCATGAACCCAAAGGTACGGGCCCGGCTGACTTCTTTTACAAAAGAGGTGGTGGAAAAGTCCACTTCCGCCTTAAGTGTCCGGTTGTGAAATACCGGGTGATCAAAATCGATGGAAAACGTCACCTTGAAGCCGTTAAACGGTCGCAGGGATGCCGATTTGTCCCCATCAGTCACTGTGATCGGCTTCAGGATACGAATGAACCGTTTCGGTTCTTCCTGCTCGCGGATACCCGCGGATTGCAGCAGGAATACAAAAGGTCCGGCACTGCCATCCATGATCGGCACTTCCGGCGCCGTAACATCGATAATGGCATTGTCGATACCAAGACCGGCCATGGCGGACAACAGGTGCTCCACAGTGGATACCTTGACGTCGCCGTTCACCAGGGTGGTGGACAGGGTGGTCTCACCGACATTTTCGGCCTTGGCGTGAATTTCCACCACGGGATCGAGGTCGGTTCGACGGAAGATAATGCCGGTGTTGACAGGGGCTGGATGGAGGGTCAGGTAGACTTTCTCGCCAGTGTGGAGACCCACACCCGTGGCGCGAATCATGTTGTTCAAAGTACGCTGTCGAATCATGCGTTACGAATACCTGCCAAAATTACAAAAAACTGTCGGCAATACTAGCAGAACTCTGCCCACAGCTCCATAAAGCAAACCGCCAGACATTTGAGGGGTGTCACTGGCGGTTCACCTTGTGGGTCCGGATAACATACGCCGGTCAGTCGGCCTGACGACGCAGAAATGCCGGAATATCCAGATAGTCCATATCGGCATCGGCACGGGGGTCAAGTTTGCGTGCCACCGCCTCGCCACCACTGGACCCGCGCCGGATGACGGTGGGTTTTTCCAGGGCATCGTAGTCGGTTTCACCACTGCTCTTGCGCATGTGAATTGGCGCCACATGGCCGTTGTCGACAACTTTGGACGGGGCTTTGCGCTCCAGTGCGGGCTGTCCCAGACCCGTAGCCACGACGGTGACTCGCAGACGATCACCCATTTCCGGGTCGATCACTGTCCCCACCACGACGGTGGCATTATCAGAGGCAAAAGCTTCTACAGTGTCACCCACATCCGAGAACTCACCCAAAGACAGGTCGGGACCGGCGGTGATGTTGACCAGAATACCGCGGGCACCCTGCAGGTTGATGTCTTCCAGCAGCGGGCTGTGAATCGCTGTTTCAGCGGCGATCCGGGCACGATCTTCGCCTGTGGCTTCACCGGTACCCATCATCGCCTGCCCCATTTCGGACATTACGGTGCGCACATCGGCGAAATCCACGTTGATCATACCGGGACGAATAATCAGGTCGGCAATCCCCTGCACGGCACCCAGCAACACATCGTTGGCCGCTTTGAAAGCCTCCAGCAGACTGGTGGTTTTGCCCAGTACCTGCAGCAATTTCTCATTGGGTACTGTGATCAGTGAGTCCACCCGGTCCTTCAGCTCTTTCAGGCCCTCTTCGGCGATGGCCATGCGCTTGCGGCCCTCGAACATAAATGGCCGCGTGACCACTGCCACGGTCAGAATACCCAGCTCACGGGCCACATCGGCCACAATGGGCGCAGCACCGGTACCGGTCCCACCACCCATGCCAGCTGTGATGAACACCATATCGGCACCCTGCAGAACGTCGGCGATACGTTCGCGATCCTCCATGGCAGCATGACGCCCCACTTCAGGGTTGGCACCCGCACCCAGCCCCTTGGTCAGGCCATTACCCAACTGCAGGATGGTGGCGTGCCCCAAGTCCTTGAGTGCCTGAGCATCGGTATTGGCGCAGATAAACTCTACCCCGTCCACACAGCTGCTCATCATATGGCGGACAGCGTTTCCGCCACCGCCTCCGACGCCTATTACTTTGATTTCTGCGCTATCCGGTGCGCTATCCACGATTTGAAACATGATAAATACCCCTCATTTGGTATAACTGCGTTAAAAAATTACAAATTTCCCTGAAACCAGCTTTTCAGCCGGGCGATAAAACTTTCCTTGACGCTCTCCCGGCGTCGCACGGGACGGGTACCGTCCTGCTGTTGCTGCAAGCCATAGAGCAGCAATCCGACGCCAGTGGAGTAGATCGGGTTGTCGACAATGTCGGCCAACCCCTTGATATTGTGTGGCGAGCCAACCCGCACCGGCATATGGAAGATCTCTTCCGCCAGTTCGATGACCCCCTCCATCTTCGAAGTACCACCGGTCAGCACGACACCGGCGGCCACCAGGTCCTCAAAACCGCTGCGACGCAACTCGGCCTGCACCAGGGTGAACAGTTCGTCGTAGCGCGGTTCGACCACTTCAGCCAGGGCCTGCCGGGACAGATCCCGAGGTGCACGATCACCGACACTGGGCACCTTGACGGTCTCGTCCGGACCGGTCAGCTTGGCCAGCGCACAGGCATACTTGACCTTCAGTTCTTCGGCGTGCGCAGTGGGCGTGCGCAGGGCATGGGCAATGTCATTGGTCACCTGATCCCCGGCGATGGGAATGACCCCGGTATGACGAATGGCACCGTCAGTGAAAATCGCGATATCCGTGGTGCCGCCACCAATGTCCACCAGGCAGACACCGAGCTGCTTCTCATCTTCGGTGAGTACGGCATAGGAGGAGGCCAGCTGCTCGAGAATGATGTCGTCGACGTCAAGGCCACAGCGCCGAATACATTTTTTTATGTTCTGGGCGGCATTCGCAGCGCAGGTCACCAGATGCACCTTGGCTTCCAGACGGACGCCCGACATGCCGAGCGGTTCGCGAACACCTTCCTGATTGTCGATAATGAATTCCTGGGGCAGAACGTGGAGGATCTCCTGGTCAGCGGGAATCGCCACGGCCCGCGCCGCGTCGATAACCCGTTCAATATCCAGGGGCAACACCTCGCGATCGCGAATGGCCACGATACCGTGGGAGTTCAGGCTGCGGATGTGACTGCCGGCGATCCCCACATAGACCGAGTGAATATGGCACCCCGCCATCAACTCGGCTTCTTCAATTGCACGCTGAATGGAATGAACCGTGGACTCGATGTTGACCACCACACCTTTTTTCAAACCGGAAGAAGGGTGCAGCCCGGTACCGACGATTTCCAGTGTGCCACCGGGTCCCGCCAGCCCCACGATAGTCACGACTTTTGATGTGCCGATATCCAGTCCGACAATGAGTTGTTCGTCATTTGAGTTCGCCATTCTCGACCTCATACTTGCTCTGGTTCGCCAGATGCCATTGATAATTGCTGTTGTTTGAGTTGCGCCTGTTGCGCAGGTTTTTCTATCCACTGCACCGCGACACCGTTGTCATAACGAATATCTACCCGGTCAACCTCTGCCGCCCGCGACCTGAGGTGTTGATCCCAGACCAACAGGAAACGGCGCATTTTTTCGATGATCTGGTCGCGACCGATCACCAGTTCCAGATCGTTGGTCAGTGTCAGCCGCCAGGCATCACGGGCATCGCGTTTCAACGCCGCAATACGTAATTCGGCCGGTTGCAGCATCTGCACCATCTGCCTATAGGAGCGCATCATCTGTCGCTCACTGCGTTCAACGCCTTCCAGCACAGGCAGGTGTGACAGCATGCTGTTGTCGCCGATTTCCAGCCGCTCCCCGCGATGGTTGAGGAACGCGGTGTCGCCCCAGCGGGCTATGGGCACCTCCTCTACCAGCCGGATCACCACACTGTCAGGCCACTGGCGACTGATGCTGGCTTCCTCGATCCAGGGGTGCCGCTCCAGCCCGTCGCGGATCCTTTGCAGGTCGAGGCTGATGAAGCCACCACTCAACAGCGGCTCAACCATCTTCTGAATCTGCGCCTGATCCACCTGGGTGTATTGCCCCCGTACCAGGATCACACCAATGGGCGCATCGACTTTCTTGAACACCAGCCACGCACCCCAACCACTGCCGACCAGCAAGCCACTCAGCATCAGCAGTGACAGGCTGCGTTGCAGCCAAGCCAGGCGCTCGCGCCAGGGCCTGGCTTCGCCCCGCCGTTTGGCCCCTGCCGTCTTTGGTAACTTGCCTGCCATCGCTCTGCTATCTCTCCGTTGTTGTCTTGCCAAATATTCAGTTGTACCACTCGTCCCCGAGGGACTTTCAAAGCGCTTTCAAAGAGAGGTATCGAGAATCTTCAATACCAGCTCATCAAAGCTGTAGCCCTCCGCCTTCGCCGCCATAGGCACCAGACTGTGGTCGGTCATGCCCGGGACTGTATTGACTTCCAGCAACTGGAAATTACCGGCCTGATCACACATCACATCGACCCGACCCCAGCCACTGCAGCCGAGGCTGTTAAATGCCGTCAGTGCCAACTCTTTAAGTTCGGCCTCCCGGTCCTGATCCAGCCCACAGGGGCATAGGTAGCGGGTGTCATCAGCCAGATATTTGGCGTTGTAATCGTAAAAACTGTGGTCGGTCTCCAGCCTGATTGGCGGCAACACCTCGCCGTTGAGTAGCGCCACGGTGTACTCGGCACCACTGATCCACTGTTCGGCAATCACACTGCTATCCAGTGCAGCGGCCTCAACCCACGCTTTCTTCAACTCAGCGGCACTGTCCGCCCGGGTCATGCCGAGACTGGATCCCTCATGGGACGGCTTGACCATCACCACTCCGCCCAGGGCATCGAGTGTTTCCTGCCAGTCAGTACTGTCGTTCAATACCGCAAATTTTGCCGTGGGCAACCCCACGCCCTGCCAGAACTGTTTGCTGTGCAATTTGTCCATTGCCAACGCGGAGGCAAATACGCCGCTGCCGGTATAGGGCAGACCGAGAAACTGCAGGGCGCCCTGCAGGGAGCCGTCTTCACCGCCTGGCCCATGTAGCATGATCAACACCCGTGTCAGTGACAGTTGCGGTAATTGCTGCAACAGGTCGGCACCCACATCAATTGGCACCAGATCGACACCACTGCGCTGCAAGGCAGCGATCACCGAACTCCCGGAGATCAGCGAAATCTCCCGCTCAGCGGATGTACCCCCGTAGAGCACGCCCACCCGGCCATATTTCTGTTTCATTGCCTCACTGACTGCCATCGTTCTCTCTGTCATGTTTCACTGGACCAATTGTCGATCGTCGAGCAGCTTCACCAACCTGCCGACACTGCCCGCCCCCTGGGTCATTACCAGATCACCGTCACGGAGCAGGTCTTTCAGCACATCACCGACCGCTTCAATGTCTTTCACGTAGATCGGTTCCACCAGACCGCGCTGCCGGATACTGCGACACAGGGCGCGACTGTCCGCGCCGGGAATCTCCTCTTCACCGGCGGGATAAACTTCCAGCAGGATCAGCACATCGCAACCGGAGAGCACCTGTACAAAGTCTTCGTAGAGATCGCGGGTGCGGGTGTAACGGTGTGGCTGGAAAACCATAACCAGACGCCGCTCCGGCCACCCTTCACGCACGGCTTTGATCGTCACGGCTACTTCTTTCGGGTGATGGCCGTAGTCGTCCACCAGCATGGCCGTGCCACCGCTCACGGGGTATTCACCGTAAATTTCAAAACGTCGACCCACCCCCTGGAAATTGGCAAGCCCACTCTGGATGGCCTGGTCGTCGACACCTTCATCGGTGGCGACAGCCACCACTGCCGCCGCATTCAGCACGTTGTGCCCCCCTGGAATATTCAGAGAGATAGGCAGGGGCTCGGCATGATCGGGCCGATAGATCACGAAATGACTGTTGTTCTGGTGAATACTGACCCGGTCAATGCGGAAATCGGCATCCTCGGCAAAGCCGTAGGTCAGCACCGGGCGCGACACCAGCGGCAGAATTTCCCGGATCACCGGCTCATCAATACACAGCACCGCCAACCCATAAAACGGCAGATTGTGCAAAAACTCGACAAACGTCTGCTTGAGCCGGTTGAAATCAAACCCGTAGGTTTCCATGTGGTCGGCATCGATATTGGTCACGATGGCCACCATCGGTTGCAGGTGAAGAAAAGAGGCATCGCTCTCATCCGCTTCGGCCACCAGATAGCGACTCTCCCCCAGTCGCGCATTGGTTCCCGCGCTCTTCACCAGCCCGCCGATGACGAAGGTCGGATCCTTGCCGCTGGCGGCCAGTACCGATGCCAGCAAACTGGTGGTAGTGGTTTTACCGTGGGTACCCGCCACTGCAATGCCGTGTCGATAGCGCATCAGTTCCGCCAGCATTTCCGCGCGGCGAACAACCGGAATGCGCCGTTCCCGCGCACTGACAATCTCTGGGTTGTCTTCATCCACCGCGGAGGACTGCACCACCACATCGGCATCCGCAATATGCTCAGCCGCATGCCCCAGGGTGATCCGGACACCGAGTTGACGCAGCCTGACAATATTGCTGTTGTCCGCCAGATCGGAACCGGAAATCAGGTACCCCTGATTCAGCAGCACTTCGGCAATGCCACACATACCACTGCCACCAATACCAATAAAGTGGATACGGCGGATACGGCGCATTTCCGGTACGGGATGAAAGCCTTTAGCGTCCACGGCAAACCTCCTCGCAAATTTCAGCTATGGTCTCTGCCACATCGGGTCTGGCCAGTTTTCGCGCATTCACCGCGCGCTGTTGCAGCTGGGCGGCATCCGCCAGCCAGTCCGCCAGCAATGAAGCCAGTTTTTCAGCAGTCAGATCCTGCTGCTGGATCATGTCGGCCGCGCCCTCGGCCACCAGCCACTGACCATTGCCAGTCTGGTGGTCGTCAATGGCATGGGGGTAAGGGATGAGGATGGCACCGATACCCGCCGACGCCAGCTCGGAGACAGTCAGGGCTCCAGCCCTGCAAACCACCAGGTCCGCCCAGCCATAGGCGTCGGCCATATTCCCGATGAAAGGCTCGACTCCGGCATTCACACCCTGTTGCTCATAGGCCGCAACGGTGGCATCCACATGGTCTCTGCCACACTGGTGACGGACAACCGGCCGCTGGGCTTCAGGTAGCAGAGCCAACGCCACTGGCAGGATCTGATTGATGGCCAGCGCGCCGAGACTGCCGCCCAGCACCAGAAGATGGCGGGGCCTGTCCGCCGGGGCAATTCGTTGCTGCGGGGCGCCGAGCTCAGCAATCTCGGACCGCACAGGATTACCGGTCCAGAGCGCGTCGGGCAGGGCAGCGGGGAATGCCGACAGCACCCGGTTGGCTACCTTCGCCAGCAAACGGTTGGTGGTGCCCGCCACGGCATTCTGTTCGTGAATAATCAGCGGAATACCCAGCAATTTGGCCGCCAGGCCGCCAGGGCCGGAGGCAAATCCGCCAAACCCCAGCACTGCGTCGGGACGCTCGCTGCGCAATACGTTGATGGCCTGACAAAGTGCCCGCAACAGCTTCCAGGGCGCGCCAATCAGTTTGCGCCACCCTTTGCCGCGCAACCCCGCCACCTCGATATAGCGGATCGGGAAGCGATTGGCGGTCACCAGTTCGGCCTCGATACCGCGCCGGGTGCCGAGCCAGCACACCGCAATATCGCGTGCGCGCAGGACATGCGCCACTGCCAGAGCGGGGAACACGTGTCCACCAGTGCCACCGGCCATGACCATCACCTTGTTACAACTCCGCTCTGTCACGTCTCACCTGTTTTGCAACGGCCTGAACATCATCCATCTCCCGGCTGATTCTCAGCACCAGCGCTACCATGGCACAACACACCAGCAAGCTACTGCCGCCGTAACTGATGAAGGGTAGTGTCAGCCCCTTGGTGGGCAACAGCCCGGAGGTGACACCAATATTGATAAACGCTTGGCCCGCCAGCACGATCGCAATACCGAAACAGCTGTAGGCGGCAAACCAGTCTTCCTGCCGAACCGCCTTTCTCGCCACATGCACGATTCGCGACACCAGCAGACTGTAGAGTCCGAGCACAACCGCAACCCCGATCAGGCCGAACTCCTCGGCATAGATCGAGAACACGAAATCGGTGTGGGCCTCGGGTAGAAAAAATAATTTCTGGATACTGTTGCCCAGACCAACCCCGAACCACTCGCCGCGACCAAAGGCGATCAACGACTGGGTTAACTGATAACCACTGTCGTATTGATGGGCCCAGGGATCGAGGAACGTCACCAGACGTTCCAGGCGGTAGGGGGAGATCAACGCCATCGATACAATGCCACCGATACCGGCGAGCAACAGCCCGCTGAACAACCACAGCTTTGCGCCGCCGATGAACAACATAGCCAGCACTGTGCCGCACACCACAACCATTGAGCCAAAATCCGGCTCCAGCAGTAACAGGCCAGCGACACTTATCAACAGCAGTACCGGCCTGATCATGCTTTTCCAGCACTCACGTAACTCTCGCTGATAACGTTCCAGATAACTGGCCATGAACAGAATCATCATGAACTTGGCCACTTCGGACACTTGCAGATTGATGGGCCCCAGGGGGATCCAGCGCTGGGCACCATTGACGCGGCGACCGATTCCGGGAATCAGCACCGCCACCAGTAAAATGATGGTGACCACCAGCAGCGGGATTGCGTTGTGGTACCAGAATCGCGATGGCATGTAGAGAAACAACGCAGCTACTACCAATCCCAGGCTCATGTAAAACATCTGGCGCTTGAGAAAATAGAAGCCGTCGCCAAGACTGTGTTCGGCAAAGCTGATGGAGGCCGAGCTGATCATCACCAGTCCGATGGTGGCAATAGCGATTGTCGACAGCAGCAACCACTGATCGAGCTCCCGCAGGAACAGACTGATGCGCGGCCAGTAGACAGCGGCGAGGTTCATCGCAATGCCTCCGCCGCCCGGACAAATTGTTCGCCGCGGTCGGCAAAACCCCGGAACATATCAAAACTGGCACAGGCAGGTGACAACAACACGGTGTCTCCGGGTCTTGCAACCTGTGCGGCGGCCTTGACTGCCGCATCGAGATCGGTAGCAAACAGCACGGGAACGGTCCCGGCCACAGCATCACCAATGACCGGTGCGTCCTCGCCCATTAGAATCAGTTGCCTGACAGCGCCTGACAGGGCACTGGCCAGCGGGGCGAAATCCTGCCCCTTACCCTGTCCACCGGCGATCAGCACCAAATTGTCAGCACCGCGCAGACCGGCGATGGCCGCCAGGGTGGCTCCGACATTGGTGGCCTTGGAGTCGTTGATATAGGTGACACCGTTGCGCGTCACCACCCGCTGACAGCGGTGGGGCAGGCCCTCAAAACGCCGCAACACGGCCAGCATCGGGTCTATTGGCAGGCCAGCTGCCGTCCCCAGCGCCAGTGCCGCCAGTGCGTTGGCAGTATTGTGTCGTCCCGTCATACCCAGTTCCCGTTCCGCCAACAACGGTTCAAACTGGTAGTACAACCAGGACTCGCCCTGGTGCTGACGCAGGCCAAAGCCTTTGAAATCGGGTTGATCGAGCCCAAAACTCCACTGCTTGACGGCATCCCCCACCAGCGCAGCACTGAGCCGGTCGTCGCGATTGGTCACCACCTGACGCGCCCCGATAAAAATTCGGTGCTTGGCCTGATGGTAGTCCAACAAGCTGCGGTAGCGATCCATGTGGTCCAGACTGATGTTCAGCACAGTGGCGACTTCAGCATTCAGCGCCAACACGGACTCCAGTTGAAAACTGGACAACTCCAGCACGTAATACGCGACGCTGGGGGCCAGCAGATCGAGTGCGGGCACCCCGAGATTGCCACCTACGGCGGCGTCGATGCCGGCTTCCGCAAACATCTCCCCCACCAGTGTGGTGACGGTGCTTTTACCGTTGGAACCCGTGATAGCGACAATGGGGGCGCTGGCGCGGCGGGCAAACAATTCAATGTCGCTGATCACCGGGATCCCGGCTTCGATGGCTGTTTTTACCGCCGGATGTTGGCGCGATAACCCGGGGCTGAGAATGACTTCATCGGCACCCAAAAAAGCGTCGTCGCTCAACTCACCCAACGCCAGCGACACTTCGGGTAGCTCGTCTTGCAGCTGTGCCAGGCAGGGTGGATTGGTGCGACTGTCGAGCACCACGAACCGCTCACCCATCTCGTTTAAATGACGCGCCACGGACAAACCGGTGACACCGAGACCGGCGATCACCTTCAGTTTGCTACTGGCGATTAATTGCGTCATTGCCACTCCCGTATCCTTCCCTTAACGCAGCTTCAGGGTAGCCAGGCCAAACAGCACCAGCACCAGCGTAATAATCCAGAAACGCACAATCACGCGCGGCTCCGGCCAACCTTTCAGTTCGAAATGGTGATGAATCGGCGCCATGCGGAAAATTCGCCGTCCGGTCAATTTGAAAGAGGCCACCTGCATGATCACCGAGACGGTTTCCAGCACGAACACACCCGCCATAATGAAAAACACAATTTCGTGACGCACGATCACTGCGATGGTGCCCAGTGCCGCCCCCAGTGCCAACGCACCCACATCACCCATGAACACCTGGGCCGGGTAGGTGTTGAACCAGAGAAAGCCGAGACCGGCACCACCCAGTGCCGCGCAGAACACCACCAGTTCGCCGGCACCCACCACATAGGGAATGTGCAGATAACTGGCAAACTGGGCATTGCCCACGGCATAGGCGATCACCCCCAATGCACCACCGATAACGACACTGGGCATGATCGCCAATCCATCCAGGCCATCGGTCAGGTTGACGGCGTTGCTGCTGCCGACGATCACGAAATACGCCAGCAGCACATAGAACAAACCCAGTGGCAGCGCCACCTCCTTGAAGAACGGTACGATCAGCTCGTTCTCCGCACCGATACTACCGGTGTAATAAAGAAAAAAGGCAGCCCCAAATCCCGCAACTGACTGCCAGAAATATTTCCACCGGGCCGGCAGGCCACGGGAGTTTTTTTCCACCACTTTGCGATAATCATCCACCCAGCCGACGGCGCCAAAGGCCAGCGTCACCGCCAGAACTACCCAGACATAACGGTTAGTGAGATCGGACCAGAGCAGTGCACTGATAAAAATGGACAGAATAATCAGTGCGCCACCCATGGTCGGCGTGCCGGATTTACTGAGGTGACTCTGTGGACCATCGTTGCGAACCGACTGCCCGATTTGCAGATGATTGAGCCGGCGGATCATCATCGGGCCCAGAACCAACGACAGTCCCAGCGCTGTGAGCGCACCGAGAATGCCGCGGAATGTCAGGTACTTCACCACACCGAAAACGGTGAAGTACTGTGTCAGGTAGTCTGCCAGTAAAAGCAACATGGCTAGTGTTCCCCCAGTTCCGTTATCATCTTCACCACACTGTCCATGGCCATGAAACGCGATCCCTTCACCAATACCACGGCATCTTTATCCAGCAGGCTCTTCAACCTTTCCAGCAGCTGTTCCTTGCTGTCTAAATGTTCGGCCCCTTCACCAAACTCACGAACCGTATTGATCGACAAAGGTCCAACTGCGAGCAGGTGGCCGACACCCTTGTCAGCGGCATAACGACCCACTTCGCCATGCAGCGCAGCTTCGTCGTCACCCAACTCACCCATGTCACCCAACACCAGAATCTGTTTTCCGCTGATGGTCATCAGGGTATCCACCGCAGCTTTTACGGAACCGGGATTGGCGTTGTAGGTGTCATCAATCAGCGTGCCGCCAGTGGCCAACATCTGCCTGTGCAGGCGACCCGGCACTGCCCGGACTTTATTCAGGCCGGCGGCAACTGCACCGAGGTCGGCGCCCGCTGCGTGGGCACAGGCCGCCGCTGCCAGTGCATTGGCAACGTTGTGGCGACCGCTCACCGCCAGCTGCACGGCCGCTTCGCCGACGGGAGTCACCAGCACAAAAGAGAAACAGCCCTGCGGGTCTGGCACCATGGCTTTGGCATAAAAATCAGCGGATTCGCTGACGAGGGAGTAGCTGACCACTCTGGCTAAAGTGGCCGCACGCCATTGGGACGCCCAGCTTTCGTCGAGATTGATCACGGCGGTGCCTTCGGAGCAGACGCCGCTGTATATTTCTCCCTTCGCGCTGGCAATCCCCTCCAGACTGCCAAAGCCCGACACATGTGCGGGCAGCACATTATTCACCAGCACCACATCCGGCTTGGCCAGACTGCATAAATAGCTGATCTCTGACGGCCCGCTGGCACCCATTTCGATCACGGCAAAACGGTGCTGGGCAGTGAGGCGGAGCAACGTCAGCGGCACCCCAATCTGGTTATTCAAATTGCCTTTTGTGGCCAGCACGGCGCCACATTCACCGAGGATAGCGGCCACCATGTCCTTAACCGTGGTTTTGCCGCTACTGCCCGTAATCGCCACCACCGGCCCGCGGAAGCACTGGCGGTTTAGCAATGCGAGCTGGCCAAGCGCCACCATCGTATCCGGCACTACCCACTGGGGCAGATTGATATCCCTATCGGCGTATTCCACGACCATTCCCGAGGCCCTGGTGGCCACATCGGGCAGAAAATTGTGGGCATCGAAGCGCTCACCGCGCAGGGCGACAAACACATCGCCCTCACGGATATGGCGACTGTCCGTACTGACCGCGCTAAATTCACAATCGGGATACATGAGTGTGCCGCCAAACGTTTGCGCTGCCATCGTCAGGGTCATCGGCTGAATCATCGACACCCCCCTCGCTGGTTCAGCGCCAACCTGGCCTGTGCCTGATCGCTGAACGGCAACCGTTCGGCACCGATCAACTGGTAGTGTTCGTGCCCCTTGCCGGCAATCAGCACGACATCGACATCGGCCGCTTCCCAGACTGCGCTCTGAATGGCCAGGGCGCGATCGGCAATGGCGTCCACGGCAGCACCTGCTGCAACGCCCCGAACAATATCGGCAATGATCTCGTCGGGCTTTTCACTGCGCGGGTTGTCACTGGTCACTATGGTTCGATCAGCCAGCTGGCTGGCGATTGCACCCATTTGCCCGCGTTTGCCCCGATCACGATCACCGCCACAACCAAATACGCACCACAACTGGCCTTTGCAATGCTCGCGCAAAGTGAGCAACACCTGCTCCAGGGCAGCTGGTGTGTGGGCATAGTCCACTATCACCATCGGCCCGACACCATTGGTGATTTTTTCCATACGGCCTGTCACTGATTGCAAATCCGGCAGCACGCGCAACACTTGTTCCAGGGCCAGACCCTGAATGCAGGCAGCGGCCAGCACCGCCAGCAAATTTTGCAGATTAAAGCGGCCCAGCAGAGGGCTGACGAGCAACCCATCACCCCAAGGGGTTATTACATTGGCCTGCAGGCCACCGTCGGAAAACGTGATGTCCGAGGCATACACCGTGGCTGCGGGATTGCACAGTGAGTAGGTATACAAAGTGACGGACGGGGGCAACTGCAAGGTCATTTCTGCACCCACCGGGTCATCGATGTTGATCACTGCGTGGGCCAACCCGGGCAGAGTGAACAGCCGCGATTTGGCATGGGCGTAACTCACCAGATCACCGTGATAATCCAGATGATCGCGACTCAGATTGGTGAATACCGCCGTATCAAATTCCAGGGCCGACACCCGGCATTGATCAAGACTGTGGGAAGACACCTCCATCGCCACACGATCTACCGGCACATTGACAAAATCCGCCAACAGCGACTGTAAAGTGATGGCATCCGGTGTGGTCATACCGGTTTCAGCAAGTGCCACCTGACCGTCCCGCGCTACGCCACAACCCAGTGTACCGATTATTCCGGCCGGATAACCCGCCAGACTGAATAGCTGCGCCAACAATAGACTGCAGGTAGTTTTACCATTGGTGCCGGTGATGCCGGTTAGTGACAGTGACGCCGAAGGATCGCCGTAAAAACGTCCCGCCAGTTCGCTCAGCTGACGATTGAGACCCTCAACCGGGATCACTAGCGGGTCCTGGAAATCGAGCCCATCCGCCTCGGCCAGTGCTGCGACAGCACCGGATGCCAGCACATGATGCAGGTAGTCACGACCATCTGCGCTGGCACCGGGAATCGCAATAAATAGTTGACCCGGCTCGATCAGGCGACTGTCGAGACACAACCCTTTCACGGGTGTGCCGGCCAATGCGGCAGATAGGGACATCCCCGGCAACAGGGTTGCCAGTGTTGGCAGCGGGGTGTTCACGGATGATGTCATCACGTGGCATCTCCGGGCTGACGATGGTTCAACACCACTTCCTGCTGGATATTCTCCAACGATGGTGGAATTTTCAGCATTCTCAGGGCATCGGCGGTCACTTCGGAAAACACTGGCGCAGCCACTGCCCCACCAAAATAATCATCACCCCGCGGATCATTGATCACCACTACGGTCACCAACCGCGGGTTGTCAGCAGGCACCATCCCGGCAAACATTGAGACATAGCGATGTTTCTCGTAGCCGAACTTGCCCACCTTGTGCACCGTGCCGGTTTTTCCTGCCACATCGTAGGAACTGATCGCCGCCCGGGTGGCTGTGCCGCCCGTTTGGGTGACATGGGTCATCATCTCCCGCATGGTGGCGGCCAGCTCTGGATCTACCACCTGCTCGCCGAGTGGAACATCATTCACACTGAGCAGCGATACCGGTTTTTTCAGACCGTCGCTGGCGATCACGGCATAGGCCTGGGCCAGCTGCAATGCTGTGGCAGAAAACCCGTGGCCAAACGCAAAGTTGGCCCGCTCGATTGAGGGCCAACGACGGTAGTCAGGCAGGCTGCCAGGGCTCTCTCCCGGAAATCCGGTGCCGGGACTTTTTCCCATTCCCACCCGGTAGAACATCTCCCGAATATGCTCCGGCTCAAGGTCCAGTGCCAACTTGGTGGTGCCTACCTGGCTCGATTTGGTCAACAGCGTGGTCAGGTCAATCACGCCATAGTTGCGATGATCGTAGAAGGTCTTTCTGCCGACCCGTATCGAGCCGGGGTTGGTATCAATCAGGGTTTCGGGTGAATACTTGCCGCTTTCCAGTGCCGCAAGCACCGTGAACGGCTTCATAGTGGAGCCGGGCTCTACCAGATCGGTCACTGCGCGATTGCGTAGTGCATCAGAACTCAGCTGACTGCGGTCGTTGGGATTGAAAGACGGCTGATTGGCCATGGCCAGCACTTCGCCGGTGCGCACATCCAGTATGACCACCGAACCTGAGGCGGCCTGGAATTTACCCATCGCTGCCTTGAGTTCACGGTAGGCGGTGTACTGCAGACGCAGGTCGATACTGAGAGCCAGGTTCTGTCCCGGCTTTTCGCTGCGCACCAACGCCAGATCCTTGATCACCCGACCCTTGAGATCCTTGAGCACCTGCTTTGCACCGGGCACACCGGTTAACAGATGATCGTAGGCGAGCTCCATACCCTCCTGACCACGATCATCGATATCAGTAAAGCCCACCAACTGGGCTGCAACCTCTCCGGCAGGATAAAACCGTTTGTATTCCGGCTGGCCAAATACCCCGGGCATTTCAAGTTTGAGCACCTGCTCCGCCTGCTCGGGTGTCACCTGGCGCGCCAGATACATAAACTCCTTGTTGGCGTAACGAGCCAGCCGCTGCTGCAGCTCCTCCCGAGTGATGGACAACAGGCTGGCCAGCTCGGTGAGCTCGGGCGCCCGATTATCCATCAACTTTGGATTGGCCCAGAGTGTTACAACCGGTGTACTGACAGCGAGCGGTTCGCCGCGACGATCGGTAATGACACCCCGATAGGCCGGAATCGTTTCGGTCCGGACTGTACGTGCCTGACCCTGTATCTGCAAAAACTCATAACCACGGTCGACGTCCGGCAGCACCTGCAGGCTGGCGATATGCCAGAAACCTGCCACCGGCAGAATTGCCAGCACCATCACCACGAACATGTAACGCCAGCGCTGAATGGTGAGCTTGTTGGGCCTGATGCCACTCATTCGACTTTCTCTCCGGCACGCACCACAATAACTTCACCGGGTTTCGGTACCCGCATCTGCAATTCCGATTTAGCCAGTTGCTCCACGCGACTCAGCGAAGCCCAAGAACTCTGCTCCAGCAAATAGCGACCCCACTCAACCTGAAGCGCATTGGCCTCCTGCTCAAGTTTGGCCAGCTCGTTGTAGAGCTGGCGACACAGATGACTGACATAGATGACCGACAGCGCCGAGAGCACCAATAACAACCACAGCACCGGCAGCCAGCCACCTGTGCGGACGGACATAGGGCGCCTGGCAATCATGACAGCTTCTCCGCAACGCGCATCACAGCACTTCTGGAGCGCAGGTTAGCGGCCACTTCAGCCGAACCGGGTTTACTGGCCTTGCCCACAGAGCGCATCCGCCGAACAATATCTTTCTCCATGATGGGCAGCCCTTTTGGCAGCGGCTTGCCGCGTTCTTTTTCCCGGATAAACCGCTTAACAATCCGGTCCTCCAGTGAGTGAAAACTGATGACTACCAGCCGTCCGCCAACGGCGAGCACATCCAGAATTGATGCCAACGCCAGCTCAAGATCTTCCAGCTCGCGGTTAATAAAAATACGAATGCCCTGAAAAGCCCGAGTGGCCGGGTGTTTGCCCTTTTCCCAGGAGGGGTTGGCTTCAGCGACAATCGACGCCAACCTCGCAGTGCGGGTAATTGGCTGCTCGTTGCGGGCGGCAATAATGGCCCTCGCCATACGCCGGGCAAAGCGTTCTTCGCCGTAGTCGCGCAGCACCCGTGTGATCTCTTGCTCTTCTGCGGTTGCCAGCCAGTCGGCCGCACTGATACCGGATTCCGGATCCATGCGCATATCCAGAGGCCCATCGCGAAGAAAACTGAATCCCCGCGAGGCATCATCCAGCTGAGGAGAGGAAACGCCCAGGTCCAGTAGCACCCCCTGAACCTCACCCAGTCGATGCTGTACCGAGACCATTTCAGCCAACTGTGCAAAAGAGCCACGGACTATCTGAAAGCGGTTGTCTTCGGCAAATTTTTCGCTGGCAACCTGACAGGCCACCGGGTCTTTGTCGATTCCCATCAGTCGACCCCGCTCACTCAGTGCGGCGAGAATTCTGGTCGCATGCCCACCCCGACCGAAAGTGCCGTCCACGTAAAAACCGTCGGGGTCGGTGACAAGGGCAGTAACTGCCTCGTCCAGCAGAACGGTCGTGTGTTCGACCTGTGCCGACATAGCCCCTTACCTCAGCATTACAGTGACAGGGATTGCATTTCTACCGGTATCTGTAGATCGCCTTCGCTGTCAGCCAGCCAGCTCTCTCTACCGGAATTCCAGTTTTCTTCGCTCCACAACTCAAAGCGGTGGCGCTGGCCTACCAGCACCACTTTCTTGTCCAGTTGCGCGTATTGGCGCAACTCCGGGGGGATCAGAACACGCCCGTTACTGTCCAGTTCCAGTTCTCGGGCATGGCCAATCAGGATTCGTTGCAACTTGCGCGTCAGCGGGTTGAAGGAAGGCAGCTCCGCTATTTCTTCTTCAATCTTTTCCCATTCCTGTAGCGGATAGATCAGCAGACATTTATCCTGTATATCGATAGTGGCAATCAGGCAGCCACCGCAGCTAGCTTCCAGGGAGGCACGGTACCGCGCGGGCATGGCCATCCGCCCCTTGGTATCCACATTAATTTCGTTGCTGCCTCTAAACACTGCTATCGCCTGACTCAAAATGACAAGAGGAATGGGAGAGAAAACCCACTCTGCCCCACTTTTACCCACTTTTCGTCACTATATGCCGACCAAGGCCAATGTCAAGGCAAAAAAAGGGACCCGAATCACGAAAAATGTTTCGAAAACTCAACAACTTGCGACAAACAACAGAAGGAAGAAAAGTTGCTTGAAAAATATAGCGAAGATAAACAATTCGCTAGAATCCGCCGTTAATGTTTTACATTAACTTTCATATAACGATGCACGGGCAAACACACAGGAAGATTTTTTTGATTATTTTTTAATCAAACTAGAGGGGCGAAAACGGGTTGATCCCGGCACCGTATTCCAGTGGCATTAGGCCGTCGACTTCGATAAATTCTTGGGACTCAACGCGGATGTGAGCACCGACCACCGACAATGCTTGCCCATTCGAGCCGATGAACAGACTGTTCAGAAAGAGGGATAAAAAAGGGAGTTGGCCGATAAGCCGGGTTCTGTCGTGGACAACCATTCCTCTAGGGTGCACGTCACCGTACACCTCAAGCAACCTACCCGGATCCAGCGCGGGCCACGCCAAAGGATCCCTATTTGGTCTTGCTCCGAGTGGGGTTTGCCGTGCCACAAACTGTTACCAGTTGCGCGGTGCGCTCTTACCGCACCCTTTCACCCTTACCTGTGCCACAACGTATTGCGGCCATCGGCGGTCTACTCTCTGCTGCACTTTCCGTAGGCTCACGCCCCCCAGGGGTTACCTGGCACTCTGCCCTATGGAGCCCGGACTTTCCTCCCCCTCACTCCCACCATCACCTGCGGAGATAGCGAGAAATTAAAGCGGCGGTTGTCTGGCCAACTCCCGCGGCAAGGTTAGCACGAAGCCAGCCCCGCTGGCGATTGGCAGCCTTGTCCAATATGAAGTGAGTCTGGAGGGCGGGTGTGATTCC
>TARA_R110000850_G_scaffold271198_2_pt1 | contig 106243 bp, 105 predicted proteins | sample TARA_R110000850 | Tara Oceans TARA_R110000850 (sample SAMEA4397586) | marine metagenome | biome: Polar Biome; feature: [SRF] surface water layer (ENVO:00010504); material: water (ENVO:00002006), including particulate matter (ENVO:01000060) such as... | depth 5 m | reverse complement strand
TATATTTACGATCACAGGTGGTTCCATTACACCGATCACTGACAGTTGTAGTCCACCTTGAACTTCAGTACTTTTTCATCGCGAATGGCATCGGTAATCACATAAGAATGCAGCTCACGGCCAAAGATGCTGGCCGTGGTTTCAGCGCCCAGGGCATTCTGAGGGAAGATGGGGGTGCCTGTAAAACCAAATTGATAGAACTTTTTGAACTTCTTTTTCAGGTTTTTCTGCGCCTCACCGAACTGGCTGCGGTGACACTCGTCAAAAATAAATACTACCTGCTTGCCGTAAATGGGCAGATCACCCTCGCTCTTCATCAGGTTATTGAGCTTCTGGATGGTCGTGACAATAATCTTGTTATCGTCCTTGTCCAGGTTGCGCTTAAGGCCAGCCGTACTGTCCGAGCCATTCACGCTATCGGGCGAAAAGCGCTGGTATTCCTTCATGGTCTGGTAGTCCAGATCCTTGCGGTCAACCACAAAAAACACCTTGTCGATGAATTCCAGTTCGGTGGCCAAACGGGCGGCTTTAAAACTGGTTAAGGTCTTCCCAGAGCCCGTGGTATGCCAGATGAAACCGCCGCTTTCCGGTTTGCTCCAGACTTTGCTTTGGTACGAACTATTGATCTTCCACAAGATGCGTTCGGTAGCCGCAATCTGGTACGGGCGCATGACCAGCAGCGTATCGCTTACATCGAATACCGAGTAATGCAGCAACACATTCAGCAGGGTGTTTTTCTGGAAGAAGGTTGCAGTAAAGTCCTTCAGGTCTTTAATCAGGCTGTTATCCGCCTTCGCCCAGTTCATGGTGAAGTCGAAGCTGTTCTTGTTGCGCTGGGTGGTGTTGGCAAAGTAACGGCTGTCGGTGCCGTTCGAGATTACAAACAGCTGCAAATACTTGTACAAAGAGTTTTCGCTGTTGAAGCTCTCTTTGCTGTAACGGTGAACCTGATTGAAAGCCTCGCGAATGGCCACGCCGCGTTTTTTAAGCTCAATTTGCACTAGGGGCAAACCGTTTACCAAAACGGTTACGTCGTAGCGGTTGGCATGGCTGCCCATTTGCTCAAACTGCTTGATGACCTGCACTTTATTGCGAGCAATATTTTTCTTGTCTAACAGGTAAATATTCTGGATGCGCCCGTCATCGAACACGAAGTCGTGAATGTAATCATCGTGAATTTTTCGGGTTTTATCGACGATGGTGTCACTGGGTTTGTCCAGATAGGTTTCAACAAAGCGCAGCCATTCGCTGTGTGAAAACTCCGCATTGTTCAAGGATTGCAATTGCACGCGTACGTTGGCCAGCATTGCATTAAGGTTATTCAAACCGGGCAGGTACTCATAGCCTTGATTGGTCAGGTCTTGAATCAGCTCGCGTTCCAGATCACCTTCACTCTGGTAGCTTTCGGCGATCTTCCATTCCTTGGTGTACTTGTCCAGAACGATGAAGTTTTTGGATTCGGCGATGGTTTTGTAGTCATTCATTGGGCTGGTCTTTTTTGCTTAGCATCTTTTTCACCTCACGGTCAAAATCGGACTCGATCCGCTGCTGCTTGTTGAACTTTTCATACTCGGCAAAGGCTTTTTGTTCGGCCTGATTCCGGGTGATAGAGCCGTAGCCCTCCAGAATCTGATATTCGTTAAAGGCGAGAAATTTATTCACGCTCTCGGCAAAACTGGCCATGGTGAATGGTTTCTTGCGTTCGATAATACCCTCGATGTAATCAAAAAAAGCAGAGACGGTGCGCTCCAGTTTCTTGATATCTGCTTCGCTTAAGCAATTTTTTGCCACGATCGAGTCCGACTTCAGCACGCGGCCCGCGGGCGCATTTTTGTATGTGCTCGTACCCATCAATGGCTGGCTGGCATCTGCTTTCCGGGCAATGATTTCAGCCGCTGTGTGGCCGGTAATCGCAAAGTGAAACTTGTCTTGTATGTGGGCGTAAAACAAGCGCGTGGTTTCCGACTTAGGGTCATAGTCTATGCTGCATTCGGCAAAAATATCGGTAATTTGCTGATAGATTCTCCGCTCGCTGGCGCGAATCGAACGCACCCGCTCCAGCAGTTCGCGGAAGTAGTCTTTGCCAAAGTAACGACCGTTTTTCAGACGCTCATCATCCATGGCAAAGCCCTTGATGATGTACTCTTTAATTAGTTGGGTCGCCCAGATACGAAACTGGGTGGCTTGGGCCGAGTTAACCCGGTAGCCGACCGAGATCACGGCATCGAGGTTGTAGTATTCAATTTTTCGCCTGACATTACGGTAGCCCTCCTGGCGAACTGTTTCCAAAACGGAAATAGTTGCCTCGCGCTGCAACTCATTGGAATCGTAGATATTTTCCAGGTGCTTCGAGATCGCTGGCACGCCTACGCCAAACAATTCCGCCATACGTTTCTGAGTCAGCCAGAGGGTCTCATTGCTAAGCAGCACCTCTACCTTGATCTGGCCATTGGGTGCGGTGTAGAGCAAAAACTCGGTGGTCTGGTCTTGCAGGCTAAGGTTGGGCACAAGCTCCCTCCTATGCGTTTAAAACGGATTTCGCAGCTTCCGGTTTAGGGAAACTTAGCAGTAGGTCTCGGTAGTACTCGTATTGCTTTTGGCGAAGGGCGATTTCACGGGGCAAGCCTTCGGTGATGGAGGTGGTAAGGGTGTCGAACTTGTCGAGAATGGCTACTGTCCGTTGTTGTACTTCTAGCGTAGGAACGGGGATTTCTATTTTGACAAGATCAGACTTATTGATAGCAGGCACCCCACCTTCTTTTTTTAGAGCCAACAACAATTCGCTTCTCGATTGAAGGGAATAGAAGAGGTATTTGTTTATCAAAACAGTCTTGTCTATTGATTGCAACTTGTAGCACAAAGGGCCTAGCCAAAATGGCTGTCTTTGATACCCTACGTATCCGATACCACCTTGACCTCGGGAAGGAGTAGTGACTGCGTCTCCTTCACAATTGCTTGCAGCGCTGTATCCCGATCTGGATGTACCTGCGTTGATGTAATCAATGCCAGTAGTCCTTTCAAGAATTTTAGATGGCTTTGAGCCTGTGTTTATGTCAACCAGCTCTCCCAATATTCTCCATTCAACGTCACCGTTCTCGAAACTCAACAGCTTGTCGCGATAGTAGTTGTACTGTTTTTTGCGGGCTGTAAGCTCGGCGGCAAGCTCGGCGGCAAGCTCGGTGAATGTATCCAGAATGCTGACGATTTTGGTTTGGATCTCAAGAGATTTTTTGGGATTGACGGGGCACGGTACTGGAATTAAATAGTTCAGAATCGCTGCTTTGTCACCACGCGGCATCTTTGCGCCCTTAGCATGCTGCATGTTGTATGAAAAAAAACCATTTGATGACAAAACATAATAGAGAAACTCTGGGTTAAGAGTTTGTTTGTGCTCGTCCAGGATGCGTACAGCTAGAACATCCCCGCTACAGCCTCCTGAGCGGGTTGCTCTCCATACTTTCTTCAAGTATGGGCGGATGTTCCCTATTAGGATGTCTCCTGGCTGATAGGCAGTTAAACGAGCAGCATTAGGCAGGTAGCTTGCGTCAACACGCCCACCTTTATCGGCAACAAGATTGTCCACGCCTACAAACGAGGTAGCATCTAGGTCCGCAGCATCGACTCGTGTCTGTGAGTACTCAGCCACGTCACCCAACGCCTTCCATGCCACCTCAACCCCGTCCAGCAGCCTATCCATAAAACTCACGCTGCTCATGCCCCAAGCTCCTCACCGTCAATCTCCGCCACAATCGCGTCAATTTCCGCCCGCAGCCTGTCGATCTTGGCAACAGTGGTTTTCAGTTCCGAATTAATCTGGGCAATATTCACTACTTCGCGGTTGTCTTTGGCTTCCACATAGCTGCTAACCGACAGGTTGTAGTCGTTGGCAGCGATGTCTTCAAAGGGAACGGATCGGGCAAGATGGTCAACATTTGCCTTGCTGTCGAACACCTGCATAATTTCTTCGACGTGCGCATCGGTAAGGGTGTTGTTGTTGGTTTCCTTCTTGAATAGGCCGCTGGCGTCAACGAATTGGGTGGTGGTGTCGGTTTTGTGTTTTGACAGCACCAGAATAGTCACCGCAATGGTGGTGCCGTAAAACAGGTTGGGCGCCAGCGAGATTACTGTTTCCACGTAGTTGTTATCTACCAGGTACTTTCTGATTTTTTGCTCGGCACCACTCCGGTAAAAAATACCGGGAAAGCAAACAATGGCGGCACGGCCTTTGCTTGAAAGGTAGCTAAGGGCATGCAATACAAAGGCGAAATCTGCCTTCGATTTCGGAGCCAGCACGCCTGCCGGGGCAAAGCGTTCATCGTTAATCAAAGTGGGGTCGTCGGCACCTACCCACTTCACCGAATAGGGCGGGTTAGACACAATGGCATCAAAGGGTTTGTCGTCGCCAAAGTGCGGGTCGATCAGGGTGTTGCCCAGCCGGATGTTGAACTTGTCGTAGTTGATGTTGTGCAAGAACATGTTCATACGCGCCAGGTTGTAGGTGGTGTGGTTGATTTCCTGGCCAAAGAAGCCCTCTTCAATAATGTGGGCGTCGAAGTGCTTTTTTGCTTGCAACAGCAACGAACCCGAACCACAGGCGGGGTCATAAATTTTGTTGACGCTGGCTTGCCCATGCATGGCTAGTTGTGCAATTAGCTTGGATACGTGCTGCGGTGTAAAAAACTCACCGCCTGACTTGCCCGCGTTGGCAGCGTAGTTAGAGATCAGAAATTCGTAAGCGTCGCCAAACAGGTCGATCTGGCTGCCGTGAAAGTCGCCCAGATCCAGGCCGGCAACGCCTTTAAGCACAGCGGCCAGGCGCGCATTTTTATCCTTTACCGTATTGCCCAGGCGGTTGCTGGTGGTGTCGAAATCGGCAAATAGGCCCTTGATATCGCCCTCTGATGGGTAGCCATTAGCCGAGCTTTCGATAGCAGCAAAAATAGCGGCCAAGTCGGTGTTCAGGCTTTCGTTGCCAAGGGCGTTTTTGGTTACGTTAACAAACAGCTGGCTTGGGTAAATGAAGTAGCCCTTGGTTTTGGTGGCGTCGTCTTTGATCTCGGGGGTAATGACGCTGTCGGGCAGTTCGGCATAGTTGATACTGTCGTCGCCAGCCTCGATATAGCTGGAAAAATTTTCACTGATAAAGCGGTAAAACAGCGTGCCCAGCACATACTGCTTGAAATCCCAACCATCTACAGCGCCACGTACATCGTTGGCAATGGCCCAGATTTGGCGCTGCAGGGCGGCACGTTGTTGGCTACTTGTCATTTTTTGGTCCTGTTCTAATGCCTCTGTGCTTACGGGTTCTCTCGTTCTGTAATCCACGGGTAACTTTCTAGCACTTTCACAATTTCTTGCGCTATATGATTTCGTATCTCGCGTGACTCTTGCGTCTCATCATGCCCCTTCAGTATGAGGTAAGACCAAACGAAGTCTGCCGCATCGAACGCGATAGCTGTAATATCCGAATGGTCGGAGCTAAGCTCTCCTTTGTTTGTGTTGCGTTCGTCGATTAGTCGTTGCGCTGCGGTGCCATGCCGTGCAATTTTTTCAAGTAAGTAGGTGGGCGTCATTTGAGTACCTCGTAATGGTTTCGATTTGCCCCCTCTCTCTCGGTCCTTCGGAGATGGCACAATCCAATGTGGTTGGTCTTATGGTTACATTTAGTCGTCGCGTACTGAATTTTTAGAAATATGAACTTGGGCAGTCTCATGCGATCGCCGTGCGGCTGGCTTTTGAGGAAAGGTTTTCCCAGATAGAAGACTGAATGTCAAGGGCAGTCACTCACTGGGTTGCAGAGTGCCGGCAAGCTCTTCAATTGTTAATACTGTATCGAATTCTTGATTAAGCGAGAACCCAACAATATCGGGGTGAAGCCATTCGTTCGTCTTCGTTCCCTTTTTCGTGGACTTGCCATGGCAGATCGTCTTGCTGGTGACATCAAAGCGGGAAAATTCACTAGCAGCGAACCATACGAGATAGGGATGGAGATGTTTTTCCAGAAACTTGGGCGTCTCCGTCGTTTCCTCTTGCTCAATACTTTGGAAACTCTCTAACTCCAACCCGGTAAGGTGTTCGGCATTCGCCTTTAGGATGAATCGAGCAGGCCAGGCGCCTATTTTCATGAGGGCCGAATCGGGACGCTTCACATCAACATAAATTCGGGCTCCGAGCGAGGCCTTTGGCGTCAGTCCGTTGAGTGCTAGCTTCTCTGCCAACCCAACTTGTTCCGCAGTGGTCCAAATCTGCTCCACAGTAAGGGGAGCTTGCTTCGAAGCCAGAACATCAAGAGCGAGATCTAAAAAAGTGTATTTCGCCATGATCGTGTGTCGTCACTATTTCCGTTTGCCGAGTATGGTTTCTAGAACTAAGTGAATAGCTATGCGTCACTTCGTGTGTTACGACCTTCAACCGTTTTGGGAACCCATATTTTTCCCTAGTTAAATTTATAACTGAAAGAGTAACATTTAATTGCAGAGTTCAATCGCCTTACTGCGACCTCGCGACAATATGAAATCGCTTGTTTGATTGTTATGTTGGCGAAGTCAATCGTAGGCCGCTACCCTCAATGAGCCATAGCGAGAGGCTAACTACTGGATATGCGACAACGTCTCATATTTTGTCTCAAACAAAATAAAAAGCCCTTAACGGATTGATCGCTAAGGGCTTGATATATTTAAGAATTCTTGGCTCCCCGAACTGGGTTCGAACCAGTGACCTGCGGATTAACAGTCCGTCGCTCTACCGACTGAGCTATCGGGGAATTGAAAGAACAATACTATAGCACACAAAAACTTTTGTAGGCAAGCCAGCCTGCCGTTTAGTCCTTCACCTGACCGCATTGCGGGCCGGGCGCGATAATACCCCATTTAACCATGAACGACGGGCTGCGTTCGGAGCGCGACCAGTGTTGTTCGAACTCCCCCTTTATGTCGGCCGACTCATACAGCGCAATCAGTTGGGGGGACCAATATCCTTTTGCTTGCGGTGCGTAAACTACGAGGGCGCCGCAATTCAATGCCGTTGCCGGATCAAGCCAAGGTGACTGGAAGTAGTTGGCCCCAATGAAAACCTGGGTGTTGCGATTCAGGTTCAGGGCGATATTACCGCCAAACCATCGGTCCGACGCCACCAGGGGCACGGGCGTATTGGGAACGTGTTGTTCCCATATTGCATTAAGTTTGCCTGCGAGCTCCGGCCCGGCGAAAACCGACCGGGCGTCGCGCCCGGCATATTCGGCAATGGGGCCGCGCGCCAGCCCGTATGCGAGTGCCATGATCAGCTGCATTGCAACCGCCAGAACCAGGGTGCGTTGCAGCCAGATACGGTCGTTGCCTTTCAGTTTCCAGAAGGCGTAGAAGCCGAACAGAACAAAAAAAGTCGTGCCCCACGATGCGGTCAGGCTGGTTCCCAAAGCTGCCGAAATGGCAACCGTTAAAAGAAAGGGACTCAGCCCCACCCATAACAGGAACTGCCGCGCGCCCGCATTCAGCATGCCCGCATAGGTTTGGTCGGTGGCCAGGTGAAGCGTTTCAATGGGCTTGCGTCGTTGCCAGTACCACAGCGCACCCCAAAGCAGAACCATGGGGCTCAGGCGCGCCAGTTGGTCGAGCACGAACGCGATAATACTTTGCCATGCTTGCGAATAGCTGTTGCTTTGCATGGAGGCGTCGGCGTACTGCAGGGGAGCGAAATGGTGGCTGATTAGCCACAGCAAGTGCGGTAGCAAGACAACAAGGAATATGCTGGCGCCTACCAGCAAGCCTTTTTGAACTGATTTGCGACGCAAATCCCCATGCACAAGCATGAAAAGAAAAAATGCAGCGAACTGAACCAGAGCACTGTATTTGGTGAGCATGGCCAAGGCAGCCACGAAACCCAGCGCGGCCCAATTAACCAGGGAGTCGAATTTCAATGCGCGATAAAACAGCCAAATGCAGGCGGCAATTGACCAAAGCTGCGCCGTATTATGGTTGTAGATGGTTGACCGAAGCGAAAAGTACATGGTGACCGACACCATGACAGTGGCCAGGAGGGCGCGTCGCGCGGAAGTAATCTCACAGCCGAAAAGGTATACAAAAACCAATGCCGCCGCCGACATAAGCTGCCCGGCAAAAAAGGAAACCCAAACTTCCCGACCGAATAGTTCGACAAGTACATACAGAATCCAGGTGGGGAGAGGAGGGTGTTTGGCGTACCCCCATTCCAGGCTGGACGCCCAAATAAGCCCTTCCATGCCATCCAGGTAGGGGGCCCGATGGCTCGCAGCAGTGGATATCGTCCATAGCGCGATCATCCCTAAAAGATAAATGATCAGCACCAGTAGTGGAGCGACTGATGAACTGTTTGATGATGAAGCGGGCATTCGGGAAGGGATGAGGCTCATTTTTCGGATGCGTTCGGGGTTAAGTAAACGGTTTGCAGAAGTTTAGCGGTATGATGGCTGCTTGTCCGCTTTTGGAAGCGGATCGGCTCAAATTATTGGAACATACGGAGCATACATGGGCGAAAATGGTACGTATTACCGCAGCTTTGTGACCCTGTTAATTGTAGTGTCACTGGCATTCGGTTGGCTGTTGCTGCCTTATTACAGTGCGATCTTCTGGGGGGCTGTCCTGGCGGTGAGTTTTTCGCCCTTGCACCGGCGCATTACCGAGCGCTTTCCCCGTTATCCGAATTTGTCCGCACTCGCCACATTACTCATTTGTCTTGTCATTGTGATTTTGCCGCTGCTCGTGCTCATTAGTGCTTTACTAAGGGAAGGGGCATTGATTTACCAGCGCCTTGAAAGTGGTGAGTTGAATCTTGGCTTGTACTACGAGCGCATTGTCGATGCGTTGCCGGCTTCCGTGCACCAATTATTGCAAGAGCTTGGGCTGGGGGATATGTTCAGTCTTCAGGAAAAGCTATCGGCGGGCGCCCTTGAGGGGAGCAAGTTTATTGCGGGCCAGGCTGTGAATATTGGCCAGAACACGGCGGGTGTCTTGATTAGCCTGGGCATTATGTTGTATTTGCTCTTTTTCCTGTTGCGTGACGGCGCCCACCTGGCTCGTACGGTTAAGCTGCTTATGCCGTTGGACGACGAACATAAACTTATGCTCATTCAAAAGTTCATCACGGTGGTGCGTGCCACGATCAAGGGAAATATTGTGGTTGCCGCCACTCAGGGTGCGTTGGGCGGCTTTATTTTCTGGGTGCTGGGAATCGAAGGGGCCTTGTTGTGGGGCGTCATTATGGCGTTCCTTTCGTTACTGCCGGCGGTGGGCGCTGCAATTATCTGGTTCCCGGTTGCCGTGTATTTTCTGGTTACGGGTGCCTATGTTGATGCCACCATTCTTATTGCGTTCGGCGTGTTTGTTATCGGCCTTGTCGATAATATTCTGCGCCCGTTGCTGGTTGGCAAGGATACGAAAATGCCCGATTACGTCGTGCTGGTCTCCACCCTGGGCGGTTTGGCGACGTTTGGGCTGAACGGTTTTGTTATTGGCCCGTTGCTGGCGGCGTTGTTCATGTCGGTATGGTCATTATTTCCTGCGGCAATCAAGGCGCACCATGGCCGCTAACTAAAGATTTCAACTGAGTGGTCGTTAAACGTTTCAGTGCAAATAAAATTATTGCGAATGAGTCATAGCCATGAGTGAAAACCAGAGCCCGATGGAGCCGATTGACGATATCGATCCGGATGATCCTTATACGTTAACGGCGCCGCTGGAAATTCAGTCGGTATTACGTAATATTAAACTCAGTAAATCACTGGTTCACGTATACGTGCTCGGTCAGGAAGCGTCTGCCATTACCACGGTGCTCGACGTCGACTCAAAAGACAACCGCTTGGTCGTTGATTCCTTCAACGACCCCGCAGTAACGCAGCAGGTGCAGCGCGCCCGTAAGCTCATTGCCCAAGCCACGCTGGATCGCATTCATGTCAAGTTTGTGTGCCCGCCCCTGGCGTCCTGTGAGTTCGAGGGTAAGCCTGCGCTTCAGGCCGCAATGCCAACAGCTTTATCGTATTTGCAGCGTCGGGATGCCTACCGAATCGAGACCCCGGTCGTAAATCCGGTGATGTGTACTATTACTCTCAGTGAAGAGAGCAAAACCCGTAAGGTTCGCTTGCCGCTTGCCGATATCAGCATTGGTGGAATAGGACTTTACGATGAGCAGCAATTGCCCGAGCACTCCATTGGCACGATTTATGAAGATTGCCAGATCGCGCTGCCCGAGGTGGGGAATCTAACTGCTGCGTTGCGTATTCAACACGTAACCGACCAAACCCTTACCAACGGCAAAACACGCTTGCGTTTGGGCTGTGCGTTTGTGAACCCCTCGAATTCGGCCATTAATATGGTGCAGCGCTATGTTGGGCGCCTTGAGCGTGAACTATTGGCCAAAAAGCGCGGCTTTGTCTGAAAACGCATGCCGTTTTAGAAGGCGCTTTCAAAAAACGCTATAATCGCAACCCTGAATCTTTCAGCCGATGTAGCTCAGTTGGTAGAGCAGCGCATTCGTAATGCGAAGGTCGGAGGTTCGACTCCTCTCATCGGCACCAAAATTTATATACAAATCAACAGAGTAAGAAACGTTTCAAGCCTGCCATTTTCGCCAAATATGATCTAGGTAGCAAATAGGTAGCGGTTTCAGGCATGGTTGAGCTCAGCCATGCACGTCAGCTAATGCTTCGTTCTATTTCCCCGTTTGTTTTTAACAGACCTTTTTGCTTCCATGGCTTATTCATTCCACTGTGCGTGTATAGAGTGCAATTACGAGTTTTCATCAAGCCAAGGGGGCGGATTTACTTGGTATGACTACTATTGTGATCAATGCGGCACGGCGACTACTTTTCCTCGACGTGCTCCCCGTCCGAACAGGTTGGGGGTTAAACCTCCTTTTGTTTTGAGGTCTCGCGAGCGGGCAGCGATCAGTGCGGAAGATATTACGCGATTTAACGAAGAGGAATTGCACGAGATTTTAAATAACCCAACGCTTTGGACGAAGTGGGGGGACGCTTGGGATGATTTCGAGCAGGAAGCAATGTTAAAGCTGAAAGGCGCATGCAACTGCGGTGGGGAGTGGCGTAGTCCCAGCGAAGTGCGGGATGAGCAGCAAGAGCGTGGCAATAAGCCGCATTGGTTAACGCGTTGCCCGAATTGTCGATCAAAGCAGATTAAATATTCACTTTCGAAAGTGATTACCGATTGATGTGTTGATTCTTTATTATGTTGGGCTCTTTCCTGGGTTGCAAAAATCACGACATGCGACTGTAATTAGGATGAATCCTGCGGTCAGCCCAATTAGTAATTGAAAGTTTTTGACATAATTCGCAATCATTGCTCAAATTAAATGTATTCAAACCAGCAAACAAAAAATATAAATGTATAACAATTAGGCTGGTAAACCAATTCATAGGCATTTCATGCTGCTTTCTTTCCCTACGCAAGAGTCCTTGTTGCGAAAATTAAAAGAATGTGATGAATCAGAAATTTATATAGTCATTGCAAACTTCAAATCATTTGCTGGCTGGAATCTGATTCCATTAAGCGCTATGAGTATTTTGCTGGGTCCGAACTCTGCAGGTAAGAGTGCGGTTTACGACGTAATTAACGTTTTGAGGCAACTAAGTTGGAGCCTTGAACGTCGCTTGGGAGCGATGTCATTAGAGTTAGACCTTGACCGTTTTTCAAGGAGTGATGGCAGTACGCCTATAGTAGGGTTTTCGTGTCCTTATGATATAGCTGAGTGGGCTAGCAACAAGAAGGTAGAGTGGGATAGTTCGGCTGCTGCTGAACTTTGGAATGAAAACGTCCTAGCGTATCTGCTGGAAACCACCAGGACAGACTTCTCAAAGGATCTCGTCGAGGAAGTTTTTCATGGTAATTTTCCTTTCCTATCAAGTTTGGCAAAGAATAATCAGCTTAGAAACCACCTTGAGTCGAACCGTTATACAGTTCTTATAAATGAGTTAGCGAAGAAAGATTGGCTGTCTGATATGACGATATTTTTTCGTGATGTCGAAGTCGCAAACTGGCGAGGTGAAGCCAACATTCAAACAGCTCATATTCGTCATAATGGTGTAGAGGCTTTTCTGAAAGACTATGTTTCCACCCCATTTTTGATGGAAGATTTTTCGCTACATTTCAATTCTCTAGTTGATTCCTCGGATGAAATAAAACCATCGATTGATTTGGGCGAGTTCCCTTATTATCTTTACACGGCTTATCATGGTGCATATTCACAGTCGACTGGCGAATACTTGGATTTTTCTGACGAAGAAACCGAGAGGGAACATGTTGTGGGATTGCTTACGATGCTTTTCCACATTCCAATCCTTGGGTTTCTATCTTGGGTTAGAGGCGAAGCCACTGAAGACATTCGGAGCTTGACATCAGCATGGTCGTTTGTGACTCCTGATAGATACTCATATTTGAACTCCATGCCCGAGCTTGCGGCTCAGAATAGCTTTACTTCTAAAACTAGTCAAAATCCCTCAGCCAAACTCCTAATGAATAAAGAGGTGAGTTTTCTTCAGGATGAGCTTGTAGCGATGCCCTCCGAGGGAGCAACAGACCCCACCTTGTTGCCTTACGAAGGCAATGTTTTTGTCGGTCGTCATCCTTCAAACAAGCAATCAGATTATCTAAAAAAAATTAATGTATGGCTTGCCTCCCCTGCTTTTCTTGACACCCGATACCAACTGTTCGTGCAGGTAAAAGAGTGTGCCACATTGGGTGGATTCGAAAAAGACAACGACTACCTTGGAACCGATACAGAATATTTAGCCCGGCTTTATTTGCGTGATGAGGAAGGGCGGCCACTCACGTTTGCTAATGTAGGCACGGGATTTTCTCAAGCTTTACCTGTTTTGATCGACTTAGCGTATGACCGTTCTGTTCTATACAAACAGCCCGAAGTTCATCTGCATCCAAAACTGCAAAGTAGAATTGCAGACTGTTTCGTCGAGCAGGTGAATACATCGCGCAATCGGGTTAAACGCAGAATACGACTTATAGAAACGCATAGTGAGCATTTTGTTTTGCGTATTCTTAGGCGCTTGCGAGACTCCTTCCAGGATGAACTGTTACACAGTTCGCTAACAGTTTATCCACAAGATTTCGCTCTAGTTTATTTCAAGCCGGTTGGCAATGCTACAGAGGTTTATGAGATACGCGTTTCGAAAGAAGGGAACTTTATAGATAGCTGGCCAGATGGTTTTTTTGACGAACGAGACGAAGATCTGTGGGGTTCGGCAACTTAAGGGGCAAGCATGCTTTATCACGAGGTCGCGGTGGACCCCAAGTTGGTTTCGTCGGAAACGTTGCAGATTTATCTAAGAACGTGTTTTGGCTTGGACAAAGGGCGATTTGTTAGTGCATTTCCTAAAGACTGGACCAATGCTGTCCGACGAGTTGCAAATAATAATGATGACCCCTATTGCAAGAAGCGCATAACAAGCCTTTTGGCCAGCCCCGAGCTTTCACAATCTATCGTCGATTTACGCGGGGGACAGACCATTGGCTCATGGAAAGATTTGGTTTGCGAAGCGCATAAAAGCCGACCGTTTAACGCTATTGTTTTAGACGAAAATCTATCGGAGTATCCTACATATTCGGTAGAAGATATGGGCATTTATGTCTCGGAATCAGATGAAGAAATAGGCTACGTAGACATATCGAAGGAATCTAAACCTAATGAGGTCGTTACTACCCTTGCACCGTTTTTAATTCAAAATAAACGTCTAACACTGGTAAATGCCTATCAGAACCTTTTGGCTGATAGCAAATCAAGAAACCTGTTTAAGTCCTTATTTTCCTTTTGGGCAGATCGCGGGGGGCGTGAGTTCACCGTCATCCGATCTCGAAGGCAACTGGATTATGCTCAGTTTAAGGAAGAGTCAATGCTGTTGGAACAGTTTCTTCGTGATCGGGGTTTTACTGGTCTATTTAAATACATAGCCGTAGATGACGCCCAGAAAGATCGTCTTCATGAACGTTATTTGATTGGCCCGTTCTCCGGTATAGAAATGGGGTATGGGCTTGAAATCAATAATAAGCCACAGCGATGGAAAATACTTCTCAAAGCACCGCATCTTGCAGTACGACGCACTTTTATGGACCTAGATGTTAGGGATAACTTTGCCCCTAACACTTGGCTCGAGTACACATACAAAGGAAGTATGGGTTATAGATAGGTAGCAGAAGCGAAATTGATTTGTACTGAACAGCCTTTGTCCGAGTTATATCCGTGTGCGACAATCGGAAAGATTTAGGAATAAAAATCAGGACATTGTGACGAATGAGACTAGTGAAAAATTTGGGAACGGATCGCGTCATCGATCTAATGCTACCGCTGCTCAAGCCTGGCAATGAATTGCGCTGTATTACCCCTTCTTTTTCATTATTCGCATTCGCTGAGCTAAAACAAGCCCTGTTTGCATTAAGCCGCGTCCAACTTGTTCTGCCCCCCGAGGACACAGACGTTAATCTCCTGGGGAATCAGAATGACCGAAGTTCTCGGAATCAGCTCCAGACGCGATGGCTTGCTAAGCAGTGTGCACAGTGGATCCATGACAAGGTTGACGTGCGCCAGGCACCTGGCCCTATGAAAGCATTGCTGACGAATATTACTGCTTTGTTCCGGCGTCGGTATATTGTGCCGATACAATACCCCCATACAATTTCTATTTGGTCAATAACAACATCGGAGAGCTTGGATGGCTTACGACAGTAATAATATTTTTGCCAAAATTCTGCGTGGCGAGGCGCCTTGTGTCAGGGTGTATGAAGACGAGCACACGCTGGTATTCATGGACCTAATGCCGCAGGCAGATGGGCATTTGCTTGTTATTCCCAAAGAGCCGGCTGAAACCTTGCTGGATGTGTCGGAAGAGGGTGCCCAGGCGTGTATTCGCGTCACGCGCCGCATGGCGATTGCCGTAAAAAAGGCGTTGGGCGTTGAGGGTATTCATATTGCCCAGTTGAACGGGGCGGCCGCGGGGCAAACGGTTCCGCATTGCCATTTCCATGTGATTCCGCATGAAAAAGGGGTGGTATTGCGTATGCATGCAGCCGAGCCCGTGGCGCGCGAGGAACTGGAAGCGATGGCTGAGCGTATTCGGGCCCATTTGTAACGCGTGACCTTTTGTTCTAGCGAAAGGCCACGGTTTCGTCCTGGTTTAAATGAATGGTTGTGGTGCTGGGTGGCGTGTGCGCAATAACACGCCCTGCACGCACAGAGTAATGCGTGCGAACTTGACGGCGCAGGGCGTCGAAGCCGCTGGTTGCCGGCAGGATGACCAGATTGGCGGCTTTACCTTCCTGCACACCATAATTGGCCAGGCCCAGGGTGGTGGCGCTATGTGTGGTGATCAGGTCGAGCCCCTCGTCCAGTTCCTGGTAGCCCATCATTTGGGTAATATGCATTCCCATGTGCAGTACTTGCAGCATATTGGCTGTGCCGAGCGGGTACCAGGGGTCGAACACGTCGTCATGGCCGAAGCACACATTCAGACCTTCGGCCAGCAACTCTTTAACCCGGGTAATGCCTCGGCGTTTGGGGTAGGTGTCGAAACGCCCTTGCAGGTGAATGTTTACCAAAGGGTTGGCGACGAAGTTAATGCCCGACATTCTTAGCAAACGCATCAGGCGCGAGGTATAGGCGCCGTTGTAGCTGTGCATGGCAGTGGTATGGCTGGCGGTTACCTTCGCGCCCAGGCCCTCCCGGTAAGCCAGCATCGCCAGTGTTTCCAGAAATCGGGATTGTTCGTCGTCGATTTCGTCGCAATGCACATCGAGAGGGCGGTCGTACTTTATGGCCAATGCAACGGCTTTGTGCAGCGACTCAACGCCCAGTTCGCGTGTGAACTCAAAATGGGGAATCGCGCCGACCACGTCGGCGCCCATGCGCAGGGCCTCATCAAGCAATTCCTCGCCATTGGGATACGACAAAATACCTTCTTGCGGGAAGGCCACGATTTGCAGATCAACCCAGGGCGACACTTCACTGCGCACCTCCAGCATGGCTTTCAAGGCCATTAAGGAAGCATCGGAAACGTCAACGTGGGTGCGTACGTGTTGTACTCCGTTGGCAATATGCCATTTCAGGGTGGTCCACGCACGGCTTTTGACGTCTTCCATGTTCAGCATGGATTTGCGCTCCGCCCAGCGTTCTATGCCTTCAAACAGTGTCCCCGATTGGTTCCAGTTGGGTTGCCCGGCCGTTTGGGTGGTGTCCAGGTGAATGTGCGGCTCCACAAATGGGGCGATCACCAAACCTTCTTGTGCATCAAGGCTGCTTGATTGCCCGTTTGCCGGCAGAGTCTCGCCGGCGGGAGCGATACGTTCAATACGGTCGTTTGAGAGTTGAAGTTGCCACAAACCGTCCTGTTGGGGCAAGCGTGCGTTGGTAATGTGCATATTGATCTTCAGGCAAATAGAATGGCAATATTTAGCGCCAGGGCCAGTGTCCAGACCAGGCTGCGAAGCGTGCCGTATCCACCGATATAGCAAGCCAGGTAGCCCAGGCGCACGATAATCCAGGCGCCCATCAGGCCGGCCAGCCAACCTGGGTCGGCGTTTTGGTGCAGGGCGTACAGGCAGGCGGCAAAGAAAAACGGCAAGGCTTCAAAAGTGTTTGTTTGCGCTGCATTGGCCCGGGCACGCCAACCTTGCAAAGCAGCCAGCCATGGGCGGGGTTGTTCATTGTCGAAGCCTTTGGCACCGGCTTTTGCGCACCCGGCCGCAACAATCGGGAGTAGGGCGGCAATAAGAAACAACCAGGTGATGGTATGCATGATGACTCCTTGGAAACAAAAAACAAGCAGGCTAAGTATTCGGCCCGGTACCGCGTGGCAACCCAAGATTGCGCAGCTTTTCGCCCTGCATGACCTTGGTTTCAATGTCCTCTAGGCGAACCCGCCGGGTTTCCGGCAAGTAAATGATGCTGATGATGAGGGACAGTAGGCAAACCACCATGAAAATGCCAATTGTGGCGCTTAGCCCGATGGTATTGATGACCGACAGGAAAGTAAATGCAATGGTGGCGTTGAAAAGCCAACTGATTGACGAGGCGACGGCAATGCCGTTTTCACGGATTGCACTGGGGAAAAGTTCAGACATCATGACATAGGGTAAAGGCCCCAGGCTGATGGCAAAGGCAACGATAAAGAGGCACAAGCCAATTAAGCCAAGATAGGGCAGGGCATAGAGTGAAGCCAAAATCACCAGCGCAAGGCCGACCGTCATGAGGGCGGAGCCGAAAATCAACAGTGGACGTCGTCCGGCGTTGTCGACCAGTTTCAGCGCAACAATGGTGGCCAGGAAATTGGCCAGCCCGAGCCCGAACGTGGCGGCCAGTGACGCAGTGCCGGGCGCAAACCCCAGTGTCTGGAAAAGGTGGGGAGCATAGTAGAGGATGGCGTCGATGCCGCTGAAATTCTGCAGAATGAAAAGCGTACTGCACAGCACTAGCACGGCCACAATGCTGGTGCGGGATTTTTTTGTGGGGGTGGCGGGGTGTGCTGCAGATGGTACATGCGTGTTTGCATCGAGGCTTTCTTCCTGGCGTGCCGCTTCGTGCCACTCTTGCTGCAAGGATAAGGCGCGGGCAGCGTTGCCGGCGTCTTCCAGCCGAGACTTTGCACTTAGCCAGCGTGGGCTTTCCGGAAGATTAAATAAAACCAAAACACCCAAACTGCCGGGGATGATGCCAACGCCCATAATGTAGAACCACGACCAAGACGACACGAATAGCAGAGCAACGGTGTACGACAATAAAATGCCCGCGGTGATGGCCAGCTGAAAAAGGGCCACGACGGCGCCGCGTTTTCGGGCCGGCGTGGCTTCAGCGGCATACATAGGTACGACCATGGACGACAGCCCGATCGAGATGCCCAACGCCAGGCGCGCGGCGATCAGAACGCCGTAAGCAGGCTCGGAAAGAATCACGGCATATCCGGCCAAAGTTAAAGCGAATGCCAGATACATAACAGGGCGTCGTCCCCAACGGGACGACAACGGGGCGGCCAGCATGGCACCTGCAAAGCAGGCGATGACCAACGTTGAAACCAGTGTTTCCTGAGCACTGGTATTGAGCTGGAATATCACGGCTAAGCGTTCCAGTACGCCGGCAATAGAGGTGATGCCAAAACCAAACAAAATGCCGAAACAGCAAACCAGGGCGGCAACGCGATAACTGGGGTCCAAACCTCTCAAAGCACTGTCCTTTTTTATTGGTTATTCCGCATAGACTTCAACGGTTCCTGACTTTACACTGTGCGACGCTGTCCGACCACCCCTTGTCATTCCGGAGCTACCCGTTATGTTGTCGAATTCTGCTTCAACGTCCGCCGAGCAACTGGCCATTGATGGCGGCCAACCTGTTAGAACCGAACCATTGCCCTGGGAATTTCCAGGTGCAGGATGGATGAATGAAGAAGAGCGCGAATTGGTTATGCGGGTGGTCGATGCACACAGCCCGTTCCGCTTCTACGGGCCGCAGGCCCAGCATATGGTCGACGTTTTCGAGAAAGAATGGTGCGAGAAATATGGGCACAAGCATGCTTTAGGCGTGTCCTCCGGCACGGCTGGCTTAAGCATTGCCATGTCGGTACTGGGGTTGGGTCCCGGCGACGAGGTACTGGTGCCCGGATATTTATGGGTCAGTTGCGTATCTGCCGTTGTGCGCTCGGGTGCTATTCCCCGCTTGGTGGATGTCGACAAAACATTTTGCCTGGACCCGAACGATTTGCGAGAAAAGATCGGGCCGCAAACGCGGGCGGTATTATGCGTTCACATGAGCGGGGCCCCAGGGCGGATCGATGAAATTGCGGCTCTATGCCGGGAAAATCGCCTGGCCCTTATTGAAGACTGTGCACAGGCTTCGGGAGCCAGCTTTAAAGGGCAGGCCGTTGGCACGTTCGGTGATATCGGTGTGTTCAGTTTTCAGTTGAACAAAAACATGACATCCGGCGAGGGCGGCATGGTTGTCACGCAGAGCGATGCATTGTTCAAACGTATCGTTGCGTTGCACGACTTGGGTTATCCGCGTACTCCGGCAGGGCGGCTTGACACCTCCGACCCGAACACCCAGCTTTGGGGCGTTGGCGCACGCATGCCGGAATTAACGGGGGCTATGGCGCTGGCGCAAATGCGCAAGCTGGAAAAAATTACGGGCGCGATGCGAGGGGCGAAATGGCGTATCCGCGAAGCGCTCGAGGGCACACCGGGCCTTGAGTTTCGTCATGTGCCCGATCCCGCCGGAGACTCCGGGCCTTTCATGCTGATGCTATTACCCACGGAAGATCATGCGCAACGCTTTGTCGACGCCCTGAAAGCCGAGGGTATTCGGGGGCCGGACGGCAGCCTGGCTTGCCTGACTATGCGTGATTGGGGCCTGCACTGGTATTCCAATATTCCAAGTCTGGTAAATAAGCGTTCGAACAGCGCCGATGGCTTTCCATGGTCGCATCCGCTGAATTCATTTGCAGAGCAGTACAGTTATGAACATGGCGCTTTGCCTGAGTGCGACGCGATGCATGCGCGCGGGGCATTGCTCACCATCGCCTCTGTTCTGAAAGATAACGATATCAACGACATTATTACAGCCATTAAGAAAGTATCTCGCGCGGTCTTAGGCTGAATCGATCGCCTGTAAAACAACCAATCAAAAAACTCAGGGGGAGTCAGGTGATTTATTTTGTTGCGTTGGTAGCGGGTCTTGCCGGAATTCTGTTTGGTTTCGATGAAGGGGTGATTGCCGGCGCGTTGTCGTCTTTGCGCGCCGAGTTTCAGATAACCTCGTTGGAAGAGGGCATGATGACGGCCGCCGTGCCGTTCGGCGCGTTGTTTGGCGCCTTGTTGGCCGGGTCGTTGGCCGAGCGTTTCGGTCGTCGTCAAACCCTATTGTTTGCGTCTGTTTTGTTCGTGATCGGTGCGTTGTGCGCCGGCCTGGCGCCGGGGGTGTGGGTGCTGACCGGATGCCGGTTAGTGCTGGGCCTGGCGGTGGGGGTGGCCGCGATGGTGGCGCCTTTATATATCTCTGAAAGCGCGCCCAGTAAGCAGCGCGGTATGTTGGTTTCGGTTTATCAGCTTGCCATTACCATTGGTATTCTTTCGGCCTATCTGGTGAATTTCGCCTTCGACGATAAGTGGCGCACTATGTTTATGCTGGGCGCTTTGCCGGGTATTGCCCTGTTCCTTGGCATGGCGGTTTTGAAAGATACGCCGCGCTGGTACATTTTGAAAGGGCGTACCGAAGACGCACGACGTGCCCTGCAACGGGTCCGTGGCACGTCTGTAAGTCAGCATGAAATTGAATCAGAGCTTGGGCATATCAAAGCGGCCATGGACACGGGCGGTTCGGGTCGTTGGGCCGATTTGCTGGCACCTGTCGTCCGGCCGGCGTTTATTGTGGGTATCGGGCTCTTTTTCCTGCAACAGCTAAGTGGCATTAACGCCGTTATTTACTATGCGCCTACGGTCTTTCAAGAGGCCGGTTTTGATTCCGGCTCCACCCAGCTCATGGCTACGATTGGCGTCGGGGTGGTTAATGTACTCATGACGTTGGTTGGTATGTATCTTATCGACCGCATCGGGCGTCGTCGCCTCTTGTTTTTAGGGTTCGTGGGTACCGCGTTGGGTTTGGGCATGATTGCCGTAGGCGCGGCAACCGGGATACAGTCGCTCGATATTCTTGCCGTCATCGGTATGGCGCTTTATATAGCGGCTTTTGCCGCCAGTATCGGTCCTTTGCCGTGGGTCATGATGGCTGAAATTTTTCCGTCTCATGTGCGTGGCATGGCGATGGGCGTTACTTCACTTACCAATTGGGGTTTCAATTTTCTGGTGGTGTTTTCGTTTCCGGTTCTGGTCTCGGCGCTTGGGCTGGGCGGGGTGTTCGGCATTTACGCGCTGGTCTGTGTTGCAGGCGTGATCTTTACCTATTTGCGTATTCCTGAAACCAGCGGTGTTTCGCTTGAAGACATCGAAAAACATCTGTTGTCGGGCCGTCCGTTTCATATGTTGGGTCAGTTTGCACCGCCTTCTATGCACACCGATGCTCCGGACATTACCCAGGATCAGGCGCATGAAATGCTGACGCAGCTTGTCGAGCTTAGTCCGTATCGTGCCTATTTACGCCCTTTAATTAACAGAATTAGCGAAGTAGGTTATGACAATCACCAGGTTCGCACGGCGCTGCGCATTGTTCATGCAAGGGTAAGCCGGCAGCCGGGGCAAACGCTGACGCAGCACGATATGGGGTCCGAACGCGAGACTTTCGTGGCGTTTTTTGAGCATATCCGGTTTGCCTCGCCGTCGTTTCTGGAGTGGGTTGGAGAGTCGCAAGCGGAACACAAAGGAGATTCGCGTGGAGCGTGACTATGATTGCGATGTGTGTATTGTAGGAACCGGCGCAGGGGGCGGCATTCTTGCTCATCAGTTGGCCAAGGCCGGTGTGAATGTCTGGTCGCTTGAACAAGGTCCACGTCTTCAAGATGATTTCTTTAAAACGGTGATGCCACCGGGTCCGGGCTCCACTTTCGGTATAGGCCGGAACACTGTTTGGCCCAGCGATCCGCACGATAGCCTGTTTGTTCACCCCTTGTTTGCCGACGGTCAACACGGCTCGACAGCGCGTCCCGAAGGGGGCTTTCAGCATTTTCAGGTTTTGGCGGTTAATGGGCTGCAAAATTTATGGAATGGGGTTAGCGTGCGGTTCGCCCGCGAAGATTTCAAGTATTGGCCAATTGAAGGTCAATCGCTGGACTCACATTACAGTGCGGTCGAAAAACTCATTACAGTCTGTGGAACGCGTGAAGGTCTTGATGCGCTTCCCGATGGTGAGTTCATTGAGCCCAAGCCTCTGCGTCCGGCCGATCACATGATTGTTGATGCCGTGCAAAAGTTGAACGATGGTTATTCTTATGCGATTCCGAATCGCAAAGCCATTAATACGCGTCCGGGGATGGCCACGTCCTGCGTATCTACCGGCATTTGTACCTCTGGCTGCCCGGTAGGTTCGGTTTACAAGTTTACGGCACGCTTGTTGCCTGAAATTGCTACGCTGGCAAACTACCGTTTGGTCTCTAATGCAAAGGTGTTGCGTGTGTTGCGCAGTGCGCAACACAATAATCAAGTTGATGAAGTAGAGTACCTCGACACGCAAACGCAGGAAAATCGCCGGGTTCGGGCACGCGTGGTGGTGTTGGCAACGGGGGCCGTCGAAACGCCCCGAATTTTGTTCAATTCCGCAGATGCAACCGATCCCCAGGGTTTGGGGAACGCAGGCGATATGCTGGGTCGCGGCTTGCAGGATAACCCTAAGGTGGTGTTGTCCACTTCATTGCGTCGGCTGTGGGGCAAGCAGCGCGATTACGACATTGGTTACGGCGATTTGCTGATCTTAATGTCGCGCGGCAAGTTGGCCGATGGCGCCGAATTTCCGTTTATTGGTCACGCCATTCACGGTATTCCCGATGTCCCTCACTATCTGGGTCAAATGAAATGGATGCCGCCACGCATCAAGGAACGGATGGCAAAGTACCTGTTTTACAGTTACGTCACGCTTGGGCTCTTTTGCGCCGGCGAGCGCAAGCTTGATAATAAAGTTCGGCTCGCTGACACCAGGGATCGTTACGGGGTGAGGCAGGTGGCGGTTGATTTCACCATGCCGGAGTCGGTTCATGAGCAAATGGATGTGATGATGGCATGGGGCCGGAAAGTTCTGAAGTCCGCATCGTCCACAATAATTTATGAAACCCGCGACAACAGTGGCACCGGTATTCATTATGCGGGTACCACCGCCATGTCGGCCGATGCGTCCGAAGGCGTGATCGACAGCCATCTGCGCGTGCACGGTTTCGATAACCTGTACGTGTGTGATGGCGGCGTCGTTCCGCACCTGCCGGATAAACACCTGACGCTGACCATTATGGCGCTTTCTCACCGTCTGGCTCAGCGCTTGTCGATTCAGTTTCAGTCGCTTGAAGTGCAAACGGGTCAAACCGCCTGAGGGGCGTTTAATGAAAAACAACCCTGATTTGTTTCCGATTTCGTCGCATATTGCGGCTTCGCTTGAGTGCGCCGAAGCAGACCCAATTATTGATGAAGCGACAGGTCTGCAACAGGCACAACTACTTCGACTTCAGTTGCTGAAAGCACAGTATGCGCATTTGCGGCGAGCGAATCAGGCATTGTTAATTGTGATTGCGGGTATTGATGGGGTGGGTAAAGGCCGCTGCATTAATCTGTTGAATGAGTGGATGGACGCGCGTTATGTTCACACACTGGCTTTTGGTGAACCTGAAGCGCCCGCATCATTAATGCCACCATTGTGGCGCTATTGGCAACATATGCCTGCAAAAGGCACTACCGGCATTGTGTTCGGCTCGTGGTATCGGCCGTTATTTGAGTTATTGAAGAAAAAGCGACCCGATTGGAAACAGGTGGAGGCGGTGACGCACGCCATTCGCAATTTCGAAACGACCTTAAGTCGCAACGGGGTACAGGTTGTTAAGCTTTGGTTTCACATGTCGAAACAGGCCCAGCAGGCGCACATAGACGGGTTACTGGCTAATCCGGAGACCGCCTGGCAGGTAGAGTCGCTTGATTTCAAGGTACGTAAAAAATTCGATCGTGCGCGCCGTGCCGGGGCCGTGGCAATGAGCTTAACGCATGAACCGCGTATTCCTTGGCAAATCGTTCCTTCAGCACATGATTTGTATCGGGTCATCAGCACCGCGCAAGCAGTACTTAAAGGCTTACGTAAGCGGCCGTCGCTGAGTTGGCGTCCGGTTTATCCGTTCTGTTCAGAGCCGCCTGCGTCATTATCTTGTGTTTCCCCTGTTTCGCTCGACGGAATTGATTTTTCAGTCAAACTCAAAAAAACCGATTATCAAAACCAATTGCCCGCTTTGCAAGGCCGGTTGGCGCGTCTGTTGCGCGACACGAGATTCAAAAATCGCTCACTGGTATTAGTGTTTGAAGGTCAGGATGCCGCCGGTAAAGGGGGCGCGATTCGTCGAATTACGGCGGCATTGGATGCGCGCCAGTACCGTGCCATTCCCATTTCAGCACCGACCGACGAAGAGCGGGCGCGCCCTTATTTATGGCGTTTTTGGCGGCGGTTGCCCAAGCCTGGGCGAATCGCTATTTTCGATCGTTCCTGGTACGGGCGTGTGTTGGTAGAGCGGGTGGAGTCGTTGATAGAGCCGTTTCAGTGGGAACACGCATACGACGAAATCAATCAGTTCGAGCAACAAATGATTGATAACGGTGCCATTGTGATCAAGTTCTGGCTGGCCATTACCAAAGAGGAGCAACTGGAACGCTTTCACGCGCGCCGGAAATCACCTTTTAAGTCTTTCAAAATAACGCCTGAGGATTGGCGTAATCGGCGCAAATGGGATGCATATTGGGTCGCAACGAATGACATGCTGGACCGTACCCATACTTCCCTTAGCCCTTGGCATCTTGTATCAGCCAACGATAAACACCACGCACGGATTACTGTGCTTGAAACCGTATTGGCCCGTTTGGAGACCGAGTTTCGGGGGGCAGGTTAATATGGCGTCTTTTGGCTACATTAAGCTTGGGCAAAGTGTGATTGTCAAGACTTGGCCTGATGGGGTTTTAAGCTGGGTAAAGGTTTTAGAATGAGTGTTGCAAAATTCGGCCGGTATATTTTTTTTGCGTTGTTGTTCTGTGTTGTACTGCAGCCGGCTTGGGCTGATATTCCACCGCCCAGCCCCGACAAGCCAACATTGGTGAATGTTGACCTGAAGCTTGAGGATATCAACGATATTAAGTTGGGTTCCGGCACCTTCGACTTAACCGCGCAGTTCGGTATGCGCTGGCATGATCCCCGTCTGGAGTTTGAACCGGAGCCCGGCAGACCGGGGCCGCGCATCTGGATGGGCGCGCGCGCGGAACAGCAGTTACAACAAATCTGGCATCCGATTATCGACGTTAACGGTGAAAAGGGGTTGTCGGTTGCACGTGTCTATTCGCTTAGTATCTGGCCCGATGGCCATGTGGAGTTGCGTGAGAAATTCTCGGCGACGCCGCGTTTCGATGGCGAGCTAACGTGGTTTCCGTTTGGCCATTTAACATTAAGCCTTACTTTAACCAGCGCGGCAATGGATCGCCGGCAAATCGAATTTGAATTGGGTGAGCTTACCCCCAAAGAGGATCTTGCTGCCGTTGATCGGGTTATTCATGGTAACTGGGTTCCCGAGGACGTGGATTGGAGCGTTAGCGAACGCACTCGTATGGTGCATTCCAGTAATGTGTATCCCCAAATCGACATTGATATTCGGGTCGAGCATGATTTTCTTGACGGTGTTCACAAGGTTTTACTCCCACTCATTGTTATCGCGTTGGCATCGTGGGGCCTGCTATGGCTCAATCCCACCGTTCAGCCTGCTTTTTCTTCACCAAGAATAGGGGGAACAACAACCCTGATACTGACTACCATTGCCTTGAAGTTTGTTTTGGGGCGCGAGTTGCCGGTGGTGCATTACTTAACGCTGGCCGACGTGTTGTTTAACGTCACCATTATTATGCTAACGATCAGTCTGTTAACGTCATGCCTGGTTGCCGCCGTATTTACCGAAAGGGGGGCCGATTCGGCCCGTTCCTTGAATCGCGTAATAGGGCGGTTGTACCCCCTTATTTATGTCGTGTTGCTGGTTGTGTCGATCCCTTTATTTATTGAATGATGCCGGTTAACTCTGCAAAGCGGTTTTGGGCAGGTTATTGTCTGGCGATTCTTGGCGCGATCTTCTTTTCGGCCAAGGGTGTCGTTGTCAAAATGACCTATCTTTACGAAGGGGTTGATGCCGTTACGATTATCGGTTTCAGAATGCTTCTTTCTGGGCCTATCTTTCTTGCGGTTGCCGCGTACCAGGCGAGCAAGGCGCATAAAGGATTAATACCGCGCCTTACCGTGCGTCAGCGCTGGCAAATTGTGCTGCTTGGCTTCATCGGTTATTACTTATCCAGTTTTCTCGCATTCCTGGGCCTGCAGACTATTTCGGCTGGTTTGGAGCGAGTGGTGTTGTACCTTTCGCCAACTTTCGTTCTGCTTATCACTGCGTTGTATTTCAAGCGCCCGATTGCGCCACGCCAGTGGTTGGCACTGGCGCTGTCTTACGCTGGTGTTGTGTTTGTGTTTCTGCACGACTTATCATTTGCCGGGCCGGCCGTGATTGTCGGCGCCGGGTTTGTGCTGGCGTCGGCCTTGTGTTATTCGGTATATTTGATTGGCTCGGCCGAAATTATCAAAGTGGTTGGGGCGACACGCCTGGTTGCCTATGCAATGTCAGTATCGGCTGCCTTTACAATTGCGCAGTTTTTCTGGGTCCATTCGTGGGCGGGCCTGCAACAACCCTGGCCGGTTTATCAGCTATCGTTGATTCATGCCACGTTGAACACGGTTGCGCCCACATTCATGATTATGTGGGCCGTGGCCCGAATCGGTGCACCGTTAACGTCGCAGCTTGGCCTTATCGGCCCCGTTTCGGTATTGTTTTTGGCAGCCTGGTTGCTGGGTGAGCCCATTACTGTGCTGCAACTTATTGGTACTGCCTTTGTGTTAACCGGTGTAATCGTACTGGGCCGGGGAAGGCGCTAGTTTGGTGCCTTGTTACGACCACCACGATAATGGGTTATGCGTTAAAGCGACACCAACGATATAGAAAAAGATCAATACGGCCACGACTGCGGCGAGTGCGCGCGTTGTTGCTGTTTTGCCTTTCTTGATGGCGACCATGCCGACCGCAATGTAGAAAATAACACCGATGATCTTGGCCAGTATCCAGGTTTGGTGAAAGCCGATCATGAAAGCCAGGGCAAGGCCGCAGACTAGAAGAATCGTATCAACCACATGCGGTGCAATGCGCACAAACCGGCCCTGCAGTCTGGGCGAGCGCATGACCGACCAGTAAGCGCGCACAATAAAGAACACCAGGCTGATAACGGCTGCGGTAACGTGCAGGTGTTTCAGGATCGTATAAGAGAGCATAGCGGTGTCAGGCCGGCAGGTCGTTCGACATCGACCACTGACCGTTTCCTTTTAAGTTAAGTTGTTTGGCATGGTGTCGGACCAGTGTACTGCGATGTCCGACGCTAATTAAGACGGTATCCGGTAAATGCCGGCGAATCAAGCGATACATGGCGTCTTCCAGGCCTTCGTCCATTGCGGAAGTGGCTTCATCCAGGAAAGCAACTTTTGGGCGCGCCACCATCAGCCGACCGAACGCCAGCCGTTGTTGTTCACCCAACGACAAAATCCGGCTCCAGTCATTCACCTCATCGAGCCGGTCGGTTAAATGGCCCAGTTGAATTTGTTCCAGTATTTTGCGCGCCTGAGGATCTTGATGCGTCGCCAAGGGGGTGACTGTGGAGGGAGTTTCGACCTGTTCATCCAGATTCTGGGGTGCTGAGCCGGAACTTGCCACTGCCGCCTCTTTCTGTTCTTCTCGGTCGATAAACAGGCCTTCCCGGGTGCTGACTATGTGCGGATAATACAAAGCCTGGCGCAGTGAGCCCAGAGGCAAGTACGGTTTTTGCGCCAGGAACAGCAGATGGTCTTGAGGCCGTTCGATATCACCCTCACAGAAAGGCCAAAGGCCGGCGATGGCACGTAATAGCGTCGTTTTGCCCGAGCCGGATGGCCCGCGAATAAGCAGGGCATCGCCCGGCGTAAGGTAGAGGTCAAGTTTGTCTATCAGCAACCGGTTGTTGGGAGTGTGTACCGTTAAATTTCGGACAGTAAGGTGGTCTGCATGGTCATTAAGGTTGGGGCGCGGTAATTGCTGCGCCTCATCAATCGCCCGGTTGAATCCGGTTAGACGGTCGAGTGTTGCACGGTACGATGCGAACTCATCGTAGGCATTGCGGAAAAAAGACAGGTTGTCTTGCAGGCGCCCGAATGCTTGTGCTGTCTGCATCAGATCGCCCAGCGTGATTTGCTCGGAAAAGAAGCGTTTGGCCTGAATAATGAATGGAAAAACAACGGCTGCCTGCGTAACCGAAAAGTTAAAGCCCAAAAACTTCAATGATCGATACACAATCGCCCAGGCATTGCTGATCACTTGCGCAAATCGGCCGCGCAGGAGCGTGCTTTCCACTTTTTCCCCGGCGTAGAAAGCAATACTTTCTGAATATTCGCGCAACCTGACCAGTGCGTAACGATAGTCGGCATTGAAACGTTCATTCAAAAAATTCAGCATGATCAACGGTCGGCCGATTCGAATTGCCAATAGGGTGGCCACCAAAACATAAACAAAAACCAGAAATACCATGGCACGGGGAATTTCAACGCCAAACAAGCCCAGCGGCCCCGACAAGCCCCATAAAATAAGGGTAAAGGCAACCGTTGATACCAATGCGTCGACGACACCCATGGACAGCGTCAGCGACGACTGCACGAATACCGTAACGTCGTATTGAATACGTTGGTCGGGGTTATCGACGCCTTTTTCCAGGTGTTGGGTGCGGTAGTATGATTGGCGGTCGAGCCAACGGCCAAGCAATTGGTTGTTCAGCCAGGTTCGCCAGTGAATTGAAAATGCCTGCTGAACATAGTAGTCGAGCAGCGACCGCAAAACATGGACGGTGGCCAGTGCCGCAAATAACCACATGGCCAGCCAGAATGCCGCTTCGTTTAAATCCTGAAGGGCGCTGTACATGGTGTTATACCAGTTTGAAAACAACACCTGTAAACGTACGCCTGCCAGGGTCAGGAACAGAATAAAAGCAATGGTCAGAATGGGCTTCCAACTGCGTCGGGGGGAAAAATAGCCTCCCGAAAGTTGCCAGAATTGATGCCCCCACACGGTGCGACGTGCCAAAAACCAAACCGTTAAACCGAAGCATATCAGCGTAACGACATATACTTGTGAAAGCCATATTGCACTGTCGATCAGTTCCTGCGTCCAGTTCATTCAGTTCACTCCGGCATGCTACCGTGCTAGCGTTCGATATTTGACTTGTAAAAAAAGCGGCCATAAAGCGATAATGGCCATCCAGTTTCAATAACTTTTAAAGGGTAGTCATGCCATACGTCACCATTACCACCACTTCAGGTTTGAACAATGTTCAGAAAAAACAGCTGATTGAAAAATCCAGCGATGCCATTGTTCAGGTTTTGGGCTCCGCTTTGCCTTCAGTCCGCGTGATGTTACATGAATTGCCGGAAGGCCACTACCTGGATGGCGGACAATGGGATGCGCCGGGCATTATTTTCCACGTCGACATGATTGAAGGGCGTACGGAAGAACAGAAAGCCGAGTTATTGGCGGCGTTTGGAAAGCTGGCCAACGAAGTAACCGGTTATTCTCAAGACCAGATTCACGGCATTTTGCATGACATTCTGAAAACGAATATTCGTGTAAAAGGCGGGCTTACCGCCAAGCAAGCCGGTCGTTAAATGGCATTTTTTGTGCTGTAACAGCTTACGGTGCTTAATGTTGCGAATAGGAAACACCCCGAGCCAAGTTGGCGGCGGGGTGTTTTTGAATGATTTAATAGCGGCCCAGGTTTTCAATCGCGTCCACGACCATATTGGTACCGACTGTCAGCAATAGAATGTCCGAGGCTACGCGCACGTATCTATAGCCGTCCGGAGGGTCGCCCAGGCGGATGCGTAAGTTTCGATCCAGGTCATAGAACGTGATGTCAGACCCAAGGGGGTAACCCAATCGCCATTGCTTTGCTTGCCCTGGCGGCATACAGCCGTTGTTTTTCTTGGCCAAACCCGGTGGGCAGTGGCCGCGGCGAAACATGTCATTGTAGTAATCCCCGGCGATCCGGCGGTGGTTGTCGCCAAAGAAAGATATTTCGATCGCGGAACCGGAGTGACGAGATTCAGGGCCTTGGTCGTATCCTGAAGCACGTTGGTTGTTATGACTCTTTTGCACTTTGTCAGGCGGCCCGTTACCGTTGCCAGGCCCTTTAAGGCCGGGCCCTTGAGCGGCAGCAGTTGATGAGGCCAAGACCAAAGCAAACGTTGCAAAATAATAAGCTGGTTTGGCAAGTTTCATAGTGAACTCCTTTCAGGTTTCGAACCGGGCGTTGTAGTTAGTATCGCCCCAGGTTTTCAATGGCATCAACCACCAGGTTGGTACCCACTGCCAACAGCAAGATGTCAGACGCAACGCGCACGTAACGGTGTCCGTCGGGGGGCGGGCCCAAACGAATACGCAAGTGTCGATCCAGGTCGTAATACGTAATGTCGGGGCCAAGCGGGTATCCCCTTCGCCATTTTTTTGCTTGCCCAGGGGGCATGCAGCCATTGCGTTTCATTGCCAGCCCGGGCGGGCAATGGCCGTAATAGTGTTCTTGGTAATAATCGCGCGCAAGCCGGCGATGTCGGTCACCGAAGAAAGATACATAAATATCGATTCCTGAGTAGCGGCGGTCATGGTAGTTTCGTCCACGGTCATAATGGCGATCGTGATGCCGCTTGTATCGTTCTGCTTGTCGATGTGCGCGTTTCTGGTGCTTGCCGCCATCCCAATGTTTGGCGGAATGGCCTTTGCCGTGATGCGGCCCTCGATGGTCTGGCCCTTTAGCCAGCGCCATCGAGGAAGCGATTGCCAGCGTTAACGCACTGATGACGGAGGTGGTTTTTGCAAATCGCATTGTTGAACCTCTTGTTATTAAGATGGTTCAAGTGTAGGAATTTTACGTATTACCTTGCGTTCCGATAATTATAAAAATGTTACTGCTGTTACGACGTAATGCGTGTTGCAGCGCTGCGTGTGCCAAAGGCGAGTAAAAAGGTAAACGCCAAGGTCGGCAGTGCTGAGCCCAGACCCGGCGCCCAATGTCCTACACTGTGGTAGCACACAATGCCCAATATCCAGATTGTTGCTGCCGACCAGTCGGCCCGTTTATTGTTGTCTGCAATCGCACCCGTTCCAATACCGTGGCGCCCCAGAATCACGCCGTAAAGGGGGACGAAAATGGAACTTAACATCAGTAGAAACGGTTCAAGCGTGTGAATGGGTAAAACCGTGGCGAACACCATGCTGATAACCGCCAGCGTCATGCCCCAGCGCCTGATACTCCATTTTGGCAACAAACTATGGGTGGAGACCGACCCCGAATACAGGTCGCCGTAGGCGTTGTCCAGCTCGTCGATCATGATCAGACCCAGTGCAACCAAGCCGCCTTGCGCCAGCAAAAGCGCGTTAACCAGACCAGCATCGGGCTCTGCAACACTGACGATGACGACCCCCAGGCTGTAGCACCAGATATTGGCAATGGCGTACCCCAACCAGGTACCGCCCAGGGCACCTTTCGTGCTGCGGCCGTGGCGTGCGTAGTCGGCTACTAGCGGCAGCCAGGAAATAGGCATTGCAATGACCAGATCCATGGCCGAGAACAGCCCCATTTGGCCGTTACCCGGCCGATCCCAAACAGCGCTCAAGCCTTGTTCATTTAGCAACACAAGGAATTGCCAGCTAAGCCACAGTAAGGACAAAATGACCAGAGGCAGGGCAAATCGCGAAATGAGTTTGCGTACCAGCTTAATCATGGATCCTGCCAGCAATGCCAGCAGAATAGCTCCCCAAAACAGTGTGATTACAATGACGCCCAAGGTACCGCTCAATTCCAGCCCGAAAGCCTGATTTGCAATGGCGGTGGTACCTTCTCGCATAATCACCATTTCGAACGTGGTCCAGCCCAGAAGCTGCACAATATTCAGAATGACGGGTAGACGAGCGAAATGACTGCCGTAGGTGCGGTGTATTAACCCTGCACTCGACAATCCACTGCGGCAACCGGTTCGGGCAACCCAGGCTAACAGGCCGGCGCCAATAATTGAGCCGCAGATAATCGCGATAGCGGCGTCACGCGTGCCTACCGATGGGACAAGATAGGCACCCACTTGCATGACCAGCAGCCCAACGCCCAGGCTGAACCATAGTGAGGCATGTTCGTGCCAGCCGAAAACGCGGTCGGATTCAGGAACAGGGGTAAGGGCTTGGTTGGTTGAAGAAGAGGTGTTCATATCGGGCAACTTTCCAAAAATGCAGGGGCGACAGCCCCGCCAGGAAAATTGCACGAATGCCATTCAAGACGAAGGTCGCTTTCCTGCGCGAGGATGATCTCAACAGGTTCCAAGGGACTCTCTCAGACGCCTACGGCAAATGACCGGGCGACACCCCTAGCGATAACGTGGCAAATTGTACCGATTTCAGAGAAAAAAGAAAGTGCTTCTGAAAAAGGGGTTAGACGTGTTTGATGATATTGAAGCTGAGGCGGTTCTGGCTATCGCGCGAAACGTCGTAGCTAAGCCGCTCATCAATCGAGTTGTCGGGGTGGAAGGTCAGGATGACAGGGTTGATTTGTTCGATTTCCGATTCGGTAACGTAAACCGAATTGCAAATGATAATTTCGTCGCCTTTCTGGCAGGTGCGAGCCGCTGCACCATTCAAAATGCAACACTGCGAACCGCGCTCGCCATATATCACATAGGTACTGATACGCGCACCGGAATTTTTATTCCAGATGTCGACAAACTCCATTGGCAGAATCCCTGCTGCCTCACAGTGATCCGGGTCCAGGGTGATGGATCCATGGTAATCGAGATCGGCTCCGGTGACGCGAATGCCGTGCAACTTACCGGCGACAACTTTTCTCACTTTCATTCTCGGAAAAGGTTAATTGGGGGGATATTGTAGTGCTTTTGTGCCTGTTTGCAGCGCGAAAGCAGCATCTGCGAATGTTGATGCGTTGAAAATGGATTTCTCCTACTCTAATATTATTCAATTATATTTTTATGTTAATTTAATTAACATAATTCTTATTTTTGCTTGAAGGTACTCGAATGTTTGCTTTGGTCGAAGCCTGGCATGCTGGTTTATTCAGGCGTCGTTACTGGCTTCCCAATATCGTGGCAGGCCTGATCGTCGGCGTGGTGGCACTTCCGTTAGGTATGGCGTTTGCCATTGCTTCCGGGGTAAAGCCGGAGCAAGGCTTGTATACGGCAATTGTCGCGGGCTTGTGCGTGTCAGTGTTCGGCGGCAGCCGGGTGCAAATTGCAGGCCCCACCGGTGCATTTATCGTTATTCTGGCCGATGTTGTTGCGCGCCATGGTATCGATGGTTTGCAAATCGCGACGCTCATGGCGGGCGCTATTCTGTTATTGCTTGCAATTTTTCGTTTGGGCGCGGTGATCCGGTATATTCCCCCTCCTGTGATCATAGGCTTTACCGCTGGTATTGGTGTGATTATCTGGGTTGGACAATGGAAAGACTTTTTCGGTTTGCCGGTTGCACCCGAAGGGCATTTCCACCAAAAGTTATGGGCGTTAGTTCAGGCGTTTCCTGATCTAAGCTGGGCTGTCACCGCCGTAGCGTTGGTGTCATTGGTGTTGGTGGTTGTGCCAAGATGGTTGCCTTACCGGTTGGGTCGTATTCCCGGGCCATTGTTAGCCTTGGTTGTCCTGACGCTCATGCAGGCGTTGTTTGGATTTGAATGGTTGCCGACGATCGGTTCCGTGTATGGCGATATTCCCAGGGCGTTGCCAACGTTTCAAAGCCTCGATTGGGACTATGCGCGCTGGCTTCAATTGTTGGGCCCGGCATTGGCCATTGCCATGTTGGGCGCAATTGAGTCACTTCTTTCCGCTTCAGTCGCTGATCGCATGGCGGGAACACGCCACCATTCGAATCGAGAGCTGTTTGGGCAAGGGTTGGCTAATATTTTTTCCCCTTTGTTCGGCGGGTTCGCGGCAACCGGCGCCATCGCACGCACGGCAACCAATATCCGCAGCGGCGGGTCAAGCCCCATCGCCGGTATCGTCCATGCCGTGACGTTAATCCTGATTATTCTTGTTTTGGCGCCTTACGCCGGCCATGTTCCACTTGCAACATTGGCTGCAATATTGTTCGTCGTGGCATGGAATATGAGTGAAATACCGCATGCATTGACACTTTTTCGTCGTGCGTCGTGGCTCGATACGTTGACGTTGCTGGTTACCTTCGCTCTAACCGTATTTTTCGATTTGGTCGTGGCGGTGTGTGTAGGGGTGGTGTTGTCGTGGCTGCAGTTTATTCCCCGGCTGAAACCACACAAAAATACAACGGGTTAATTATTGGTTTTTACCGTGTTAGGCGGTTCAGTTGGTTCCGAGGTGTAATTGACGCCGTGATCAGCCAGATAACCACGAATCAGTTGCCTGACAACCTGCGACGGGGTGATGTCTTGGGCGGCGCACAGTTGTTCGAACGCTTCTTTTTTGCGCGGGTCGATCAGCACTGTGAGCCGGGCCGTTTTGTTTTCCATAATAGTACGCCTGGCTATTTAAGCATGAGATATTCGGTGGGGTTGTCCGGGCACGCACCCAAGCCGCATTCTAAAAAAGTGGAAGCAAGATTACCCACAATCATTAGCACGAACAACCACATTATTAAGCGCACCACTCCGTTGGGTGGTGTGGTAACAACGGCGCCGTTCATGGTGCGGTCAAGCATTAGCATGACTGCGCAGTAAGCAATAATGACAACAAACAGAATGAGCGCCCAGGTATAGAAGTGCATGCCAAGAAAAGGGCTGCCGAACCCTGGATCGCCCGGTGCGATGTGCAGCAACGTTTGGCGGCCGGAGGCGATTGCACCACCAATGGCCGATAAAATCGTTATGCCGTAATGTATGGGCGACGAACCGAAGCGGGCGTTCAGCAAAAAGCCGATACCCACCAGCATGAAAGCCACGCGCTGAAGCAGGCAAAGGGGGCAGGGTAGTTCGTTATAAGCGAACTGCCAAACAAAAGCGAAGGCCAGTACGAAAGTAATTCCGATCAGCCCCAACGTATTCAGAAAACGGGGAAAAGTGAATGCAGCACTAACGTGATAATTGCTCATGGCAGCCTTAGAGTGAAATCGGCAAAGAGTCAGTCATGTGGTATTGGCACCATGCAATAAATATAACGAATGTTATAAACCAGGCCCACAGGCAGGCGCGCCGTTTGCCCGCCACGCCGAGCCAGGCGGCGATGGCGCCGGTGAGAAATGGCAAAACCATGATCATTTTGTGTCCCCTATTTTCAATGCCACATAATGTAACGGCATTTTCCCGCATAAATGTATCAGGGTTTGCCGCAGGTTACGATTGCACTGCAGGAAATTCATCGTCGCTCATGAAAGCATACCGAATTGCATCAATCAAGCTGATTATGACGACCAGAGGCGCGAACACCCACAAAATAATCAAATAAATAATTCCCCAGCCGATCTGGCCCAGATAAAAACGGTGGGCGCCCAGCCAGCCCAGGAAAATTGCCAGGATAATTGCCATTTTGCGGGTGCTGACGCCACGGGCCAGTTTTTCACCCTGATGCCGAATGAGCCAAACGCTGATTGGAACGGTTAAAACCAATGCAATGATAATTTTGGTGAAATGCGTGCGAACAAATATTTCAACCGCGTACCAGACATCCGCGAAATTATGGATGACCAAGCCGGTTAAATGGTTTAGCCAACGCAGCATTTGGGCACCCACTGTTTCGCCAAAGGTGAGTGCGACCAAAACAATGATGAAGACTGCAATAGGGATCAGGGCTTTACGCAGCATAAATATCTCGATGTTTCCGTGTTCAAAGAGTGCTCATAGTTTAGCGGTTGTGCCGGCGGAAGGAATGAGTTTCCATAGGCTTGTTACTTCGCGGGCGCGCGCTTCATATAAAGGGTCGTTTGTATTTTTGGATTTCGCGTGTCCGGGCTTGGTGTCAAGGCGCTCAATGACGCGTAAGCCATGCTTTTCAGCCAAATAGGGTATGAAGTTTGGTGGGCGAAGTTGAATAAGTTCGGCCAGGTTCGACATCACCAGCCATACTTGGCCGTTTGGATTCAGGTGTTGTGTTACTTGCGATAAAAACCTTTCCAGCATTTCGTTGCCGGGATCATATACCGCGGCTTCTATTGGCGATGTTGGGCGTGCGGGTATCCAGGGTGGATTGCAGACGATCAAATCGGCGAGTGCGGGTTGCGGCGGGAATAAGTCGGCCTGAACCAGCCGAATGGCATGTTGAAGCTTTAGACGCGCGAAATTCTCAGCGGCACAAAGAATGGCATCTTCACTGGTATCGGTCGCGATAATTTCCGGGACGCCGCGTTGCGCGAGAATGGCTGCGATGACTCCGCTACCCGTTCCGATGTCGAATGCGCACTGAGTGTTCGTCGGCGGTTTCGCGGCCTGAATCAGGTTCAGGTATTCTCCCCGTACCGGTGAAAAAACGCCGTAGCGAACGTGAATAGGCTCGGGCAGTGCGGGAATATGGACCCCTTTGTTTTGCCAGGCGTAGGCGCTGAGCGCACCTTGGACCATACGAAGCGGGATAAGAGTTTCGTTTGAGAGTTCGCCGAAGGCCGCTTCACATGCGCCTCGAAGATCGGGCGCTCGTTTCAAGTCGAGTGCGTATTCAGGGCCCACTTTAATAAGTAGTCGGTTTAAAAGGCTGGCCTTTTGAGACTGAAACATGCGATAGCGGTGAAACGCCTCTGCGTTAATGGGCCCTGACTGCTGTTTGCGTTTTTTATCGGTGCGCCGCTTTAAGGCTGACAGCAATTGAATGCCATTGTGGTAATCGCCCGACCAAAGCAGATGCGCGCCTTGGTTGATCCATTGATAGGCGTTGTCGGCAGTGTAATCGTCGGCGATTGGGTATAAATGCTTTGGGGTGATGGTTGGCAGGGGCGTGGGCATAACACTAAATTATTGAGGAACACAGGCTTGGCGAACAGCAAACTCCCATTGGGCCATTTTCCCGGCAGCCTCGTCGCGTGTCATTGAAGGCGTGAAACAAGTGTCAGTCTGCCACAATTCGGCCAGTTCGTCGGTGTGGCTATATATCCCCGCGTTCAAGCCCGCCAGCCAAGCGGCGCCCAAGGCGGTTGTTTCGGTTACCGCCGGACGAATAACCGGGATACCCAACAAGTCGGCCTGAAATTGCATTAATAAATTATTGCTGCTGGCGCCACCGTCTACCCGCAGTTCTGAAAGCTCGGCCCGCGCGGTTGCTTGGGCATCGCGATTCATTGCTTGTAATAGCGCGGTACTTTGGAACGCAATACTCTCAAGTGCCGCGCGGGCAATATGTGCGAGTGTCGTGCCGCGTGTTAGCCCGGTAATGGTGCCTCGGGCATCGGGTTGCCAATAGGGAGCGCCCAATCCCGAGAAAGCCGGAACGACGGTAACCCCGCCGTTATCGGGCACACTGCGGGCTAGCTTTTCGATATCGGCGCTACGTTCGAAAGCGTGCAAGCCGTCGCGGAGCCACTGAACGACGGCACCGCCTACAAAAACACTGCCCTCAGCGGCATAGCCGGGTGAGTTCAGCGTTGATTGTGCATTCAGTGTGGTGATCAATCCATTAGCTGATAGCTGAAATGTGTCGCCTGAGTTCATCAGGGCAAAGCAGCCGGTGCCGTAGGTGTTTTTGGCCATGCCCGGTTTAAAACATGCCTGGCCGAAAAGGGCGCTTTGTTGGTCGCCTGCCATGCCGTTTATGGGAATTGAGTGGCCAAGCCATTGTGGGTCGGCAAAGCCAAATTGATGCGCGGACGCGTGAACTTCCGGAAAATACGCGGACTTCAGTTCGAACAATTCAAGCAGCGATGTATCCCAATGGTTTTCGCGAATATTGAAAAGCAAAGTGCGCGATGCATTGGTTAAATCGGTAGCGAAATTGGCGCCTTTGGTTAGATTCCAGAGTAACCAGGAATCGACGGTTCCCAGTGCCAGGTGGCCGGCGTCGGCGCAGGCCTTTGCGGCAGGTATGTGGTCGAGTATCCATTTGGCTTTACCGGCCGAGAAATAGGCGTCGATACGCAAACCGCTGCGCGCTTGAACCAGGGCTTCGTGCCCGGACTCTATAAGTTGTTCACACAGGGCTTGTGTGCGCCGGTCTTGCCAGACCAGTGCCTGGCACAATGGCTCGCCGGTTAATCGGTTCCAGGCAACCAGTGTTTCTCGTTGGTTTGTTATCCCAATGGTCAGAATATCCCGGGTGGAAATGCCGGCGCGTGCAATGACATTTTGCGCCGTTTCAAGCTGGGTACGCCAAAGCGCATGGGGGTCGTGTTCCACCAAGCCGGGAGCGGGAAAGCGCGGCAACACTTCTTTTTGATCCATGGCAATTAATTGCCCGTGCGTATCGAACAAAACGCTGCGCGAGCTTGAAGTACCTTGGTCAAGTGCCAGTAAGTATTTTTTCTTCATACATCAAAATTAAATTTAAGTAAATGGGCTTTAAAGCCTAGTCCATTAGTCATCGGTTGTGTTGTACATTTTGTTCGTCATAAAACAAAACTTAACAATTTAAGTCGGCTTAAAAAGAGCGGAAAAGCCTAAGTAATTGTTTTTATTTAATAATTTTTGATTTACCTTCGTCTCTTCTAGTTGCAACTTACTTTGGGCTAAGTGTTTTTCGATATTTTGAGCAATTGGGTGAATCTAGGCCTTTTGGGCTAAGTTTCTGATTTATATGAAAAATGGCCTATTTGTTTTAAATGATTTTTCATTTGTTACCAGCTGTTTGTCATAATCTTGTCGAGATGTTTCACTAGAATTTGAGCCAATCCAATTGTCTCTATCTTTAAAGGAATACTACCGTGTCAGTTCAAACAAATAACATTACGCAGGATATTCAGGAAGTCAACCTGTCGTATCTTATGCTGGCCCAACGTTTGTTACGCGATAACCTGGCAAGCGGTATGTTCCGCCTGGGTATTGGTAAAGATGCCGCCGATATTCTTTTGCAACTTTCTCCGGCACAGTTGGTTCGCCTGGCAAGTTCAAGTTCATTGGTTTGCGGTTTCCGCCTCGATGACGCGGCATTACTTACTTCTTTAACACGCGGTGTGCTCGACGGCGTTTTGCAGCAAGCTCACTCCACTATATTGCTGTCGCGTCGCGAAGAAGTTGCGGCTTCCTGATAAAGCCGCCTGATTCGTTCTAAGGATATCGTCATGGCCATTAAAAGCGTCGCTAAAGAAGCCGAAGAAATAATGCTGGCTTCACAAATGGTTTCGTTGGGGGCCCGTCTCCAAGTGCTCCAGGCGGAAACTTCGCTTAGTTACGACCGGCTCGCGAAACTTTATCGCGAAGTTAAAGGTTGCTCGCCTCCCAAGGGCATGTTGCCGTTCTCGGTTGATTGGTTCATGACGTGGCTTCCTAATATTCATTCAAGCCTTTTTTACAATATTTATTCGTATATTCACGAGCATACGCCTTCAAAGAACGCTTACGCGCTTATTGAGGCCTACAAGGTTTACCTGGAGCAGGCCGGGGCCGGCCGCGGTGGCGTTGATACTTCGGAGCCCTTGCTGAGTTTTACCCGTGCCTGGATGTTGGTCAGGTTTTTTGAAAGCGGTCTGTTGCAATTATCTCAATGTGAGCGTTGTACAGGGCATTTTGTTGCGCATGCCCACGACCCTCAGAAAGGTTTTGTTTGTGCGATCTGTCGGCCACCACCGAGAGCGGGTAAAACACGCGCCAATCGCGCGCGTCGCACGGCCGAGGAACCGGTTGTAACCGTTTGAATGCCCTGTTTGTTTTTTTAGCCGCCGGATTTAGGTGTAAAAATGCCCGTTGACGGGCATTTTTATTTTGGGTAAATCAGGCGATGATAGTGCGCTCATAGGATTAATCAGAGGTTTACCCGTGCTGATATTTTTAGGTTTTGTCATCGTTATGCTGTCGGTTTTCGGCAGCTATGTGGGGTTGGGAGGCTATCTTGGCGCCTTGTATCAGCCGTTCGAGTTCGTTTTAATTGGGGGCGCGGCGCTGGGTGCCTACCTGGCGGCGAACAACATGCGTTCCATCAAGCTGTTGCTCAAGGCCATTCCGGGAATATTTCGCCGCACGCCTTACGACAAAGCCTTGTATATGGAACTTATGGCGCTGCTTTTTGTACTGTTGAACAAAGCGCGTCGCGACGGCTTGATGACGATTGAAGCCGACATAGAAGAGCCGGATAAAAGCCCGGTCTTTGCGGAATATCCCCGAATTTTGAAAGATCATCATTTGGTCGAGTTCATTACCGACTATATGCGCCTGATGATTAGCGGCAATATGAGTCCTTTCGAAATCGAAACCCTGATGGACCAGGAGCTGGATGCCCACCACCAGGAAGTCAGCGTTCCATCGCGCGCTTTATCGGTTGTTGCCGATGCACTTCCCGCCTTCGGGATCGTGGCGGCGGTGCTGGGCGTCATTAAAGCGTTAGCCTCGGTTGATCAGCCCCCCGCTGTTTTGGCCGATCTCATTTCCAAAGCCATGGTCGGTACGTTTTTGGGTATTTTGCTGGCCTACGGTTTTGTGGCACCGGCCGCTTCAGCCATGGAGCGACGCAACGAAGCATCGTTGAAGGTGCTTGAGTGCATCAAAGTTACATTACTTGCCTATATGAACGGTTACCCGCCGCAATTGGCGGTTGAGTTCGGGCGCAAGGTGTTGTTCTCTGATGAACGTCCGTCATTCCAGGAACTGGAAGAGCATGTGCGTCAGGCGCGCTCGGCAGGCCGTAAGTAAACAGGGGAAACGTCATGAGTGATGCGCCCCGGATCGTTATACGCCGCAAGCGCCGTGAGCACGCCGCCCATCATGGGGGGGCTTGGAAGATTGCCTATGCCGATTACGTGACGGCAATGATGGCTTTTTTTCTGGTAATGTGGCTGGTTGCGCTCATCCCGCGGGAGAGTCTCGGGGAAATGGCTGAGTATTTTCGCATGCCGTTAATGGATGCCATTCGCGGCGGTGAGCGAACCAATGACAGTAAATCGATTATTCCTGGGCAGTCGCCCAGCGTGATTCCGAATAAAAACCCCTTGCCGGTGCGGCCTGCGAATCAGGAGAACGACCAGCGCGATACGCAACGGTTGCAGGATTTGAAAACCCAGCTTGAAGCGCTCATCGATACTGATCCGGTCTTGCGCCAGTTTCGCCCGCAATTGCTGCTCGATATGACACCGGAAGGTTTACGCATTCAAATCGTCGATCAACAAAATCGGCCTATGTTTCAAATTGGTAGCGCGGTGGTTCAACCTTATATGCGCACCATCTTGCGTGAGCTTGGCCCTTTGTTTAATCAAATTTCAAATTCGGTGACCATTTCAGGGCATACCGATGCACAACAATATGCGCGCGGTGAACGAGCCTACAGTAATTGGGAGTTGTCAGCCGACCGGGCCAACGCGGCACGCCAGGAATTAGTGGCCGGCGGCATGCAAGAAGGTAAGGTCAAACGCATCCTTGGTTTGGCCTCAACCGTTAATCTAATTAAAGATGATCCCAATGCCGCCGTTAACCGTCGTATTAGCTTGGTAGTACTCAATCAGCGCACTGAGCGTCGAATCGATCAAGAAAACGCCACGGGTAATTTGTCGGTCGATGCGCAAGGCAATGTCGCTGAAGCTGTTGAAGATTCCATGGGGGCGTCGGGCTCCGAAGCGGTAACAGGGGCCCGATCGCTGGAAAGCAACCAAACGCGGTAAAGAAGGATATTTATGAGCGAAGGTGTCGACCTTAGCCAGTTCTACGACATGTTTTTCGATGAAGCGGATGAACTGCTCGCCGAGATGGAGCAGACACTGCTTCAATTGAATATAGAACAGCCCGATATAGATCAATTAAATGCCATTTTCCGGGCTGCGCATTCAATTAAAGGTGGGGCGGGTACTTTTGGCTGTTTTGGTGAACTGGCCAATACTACTCATTTGCTCGAGAACCTACTCGACGCCTTGCGCATGGGCGAGATGGCTCTGCGTAAAGACATGATTGACCTTTTCCTGGAAACGAAAGACGTGTTATCTGATCAAGTGTCTGCATATCGCAACGGTGAGCGACCCGATGAACAGGCTTATGAGCGCATTTGCCGGCAATTGCAGCAGTTGGCTGTTGAGGAAAAAGGGGGGCAGGTTATGGATTTGCCTGATCCAAACGCAGGGCAGACGCAGTCTGAACCTGCGGTTGAGACGAGCTCCGCGCAAGTGTCCTTGGAACCTGATGCCGCCTTGCCGGCGCAGACGGAACCACTACATATTACGTTGTTGCGGTTAAACGACAAAGATGCCGCCTCGCTAGAGGCCGAAATGGCTCTGATGGGTTCCATTTTGCATCGTGAGCGTCATGGCGATACCCTGCAGCTTTGGCTTGAAACGACTGAGACGGCCACTGACATTGAGGCGGTATGTTGTTTTGTCATTGATGCCGGCCAAGTAACGGTCGTTCATGCTGCGTTGCCGTCAGACTCGGCAAGTGCAGATGAAAAGCCGACAGCTGATGCCGCTGTCGAACCCTCTCAAGTTGATACCAACGCGGCCGACAACGTAACCGATGTGCCGGCGGCCGATTCCCCGGGTGCTCAACGTGATGCGGCCCGCGCAGCCTCTAAAGAGTCAACATTACGGGTGGGGGTTGAAAAGGTAGACCAAATCATCAACTTGGTCGGTGAGTTGGTTATCACCCAGGCGATGCTGGTTCAAACGGCGTCTTCGCTTGATCCCGTTATACATGATCGTTTGCTGAATGGTATCGAGCATCTCGAGCGCAACGCACGGGACTTGCAGGAAGCGGTGATGTCGATTCGCATGATGCCAATGGATTATGTGTTCAGCCGCTTTCCCCGTGTCGTGCGGGAATCGGCGGCCAAGTTGGGCAAGCAAATTCGCCTGACGACCAAAGGCCAGGCCACGGAACTGGATAAAAGCCTGATTGAACGCATTATCGATCCTTTAACGCACTTAGTGCGCAATAGTATCGACCACGGCATTGAAGCGCCCGATGTGCGTGCTGCAAACGGTAAACCCGCTGAAGGGAATTTAACGTTGTCCGCTCAGCACCTGGGTGGGCAGATTGTGATTGAGGTTGCCGATGACGGCGGCGGTTTGAGCCGCGAGCGCATCTTGAGAAAGGCCGCCGAGCGCGGCATGCCGGTTAGTGACGGTACACCCGATGAAGAAGTATGGCAATTGATTTTTGCCCCTGGGTTCTCCACCGCTGAAAAAGTAACCGAAATATCGGGTCGGGGTGTGGGTATGGATGTGGTACGCCGCAATATTCAAGATATGGGTGGGCATATCCAGCTTAGCTCACGGCCTGGGCAGGGCACGACAACACGCATCTTTCTGCCTTTGACACTGGCCATTCTCGACGGTATGTCAGTTCAGGTGGGACAGGAGATTTTTGTGTTGCCGCTTAGCCACGTGACCGAATCACTGCAGCCAAGCGCTGAGCAAATACACCATATTTCGCAAACCGAACAAGTACTGCATGTGCGGGGAGAATACCTCCCGCTTGTAGCGCTGCACGACATTTTCAATGTTGAGGGGGCCCAAACAGATATCAACCAGTCGATTGCGGTTATTTTACAGGCCGAGGAAAGCCGGTTTGCCCTGCTGGTCGACCATTTGGTGGGTCAGCAACAAGTGGTGGTGAAGAACTTGGAAGCCAATTACCGGAAAATCCCCGGCATATCAGCTGCCACCATTCTGGGTGACGGTAGTGTTGCGCTGATTGTTGATGTGTTTGCTTTAATGCGCATGACGCGTAACAAAGGCGTTGCCCCCAGCCCCAATATGACTGTTATCGGAGAACATTATGCTTAATGACGCGCAGAACAAAGCCGGCTCCACTGAGGGTGATGGCAAGGAATATCTGATTTTTACTCTTGCCAACCAGGAGTACGGTATCGACATCCTGAAAGTTCAGGAAATTCGTGGTTATGATGATCAGAGCGTCACCCGTATTGCCAATGTCCCTTCTTTTATCAAGGGCGTGACCAATTTGCGCGGCGTTATCGTGCCCATTGTCGACATGCGTATCAAATTCAACCTGGATAACGTGGCATATAACCAACAAACTGTTGTGGTTATTCTGAATATTGCCTCGCGGGTTGTGGGCGTGGTTGTCGACGGCGTATCCGACGTTTTAATGTTGAATCCTTCGCAAACCAGTGCCGCGCCGCAATTCGGTACGGCTTTTTCCACGGAGTATTTAACGGGCATCGGCACCGTCGGCGAACGTATGATTATTCTGGTCGATATTGAAAAGCTCATGACCAGCAATGAAATGGCGCTGGTAGAGCAGGCTGTTACCTGATAAGCGGCATAAATTGACTACGACATCATTGTTTGCTCAATTGGCGCCTAGTGTGTTGGCCGTTGAGCCGGAAGAGTTTGAGCGTGCCGCGCGTATGCTGAAGGCACGCACTGGTATTTTGCTGGGTGAACATAAACGTGAAATGGCGATTCGCACGCTGGGTATGCGGGCGCGTCGAATGGGTGCTGAAAGCGTAGGCGCCTATTTGTCCGTTTTGGCGCAAAGCCCCGATTCGGCTGAATGGCATGATTTCGTGAACGCTTTCACAATAAACCATACTGCCTTTTTTCGCGAACAACATCATTTTGAAATATTAAAGAAGTTTGTTCGAACCCGAAGCAAGCCAATATCCATTTGGTGTGCTGCCGCCTCGACCGGTGAGGAGCCATATTCGTTAGCGATGACTTTGCGTGAGGCTCTACCGGCTGCGCAGGGGCAGTGCCGGGTTTGGGCTACCGATATTGATACGCAGGCCATCGCCCGGGCGCGTAAAGGTGTTTATACCCTGGAGCGCGTCAAGGATATTCCCGAGGAATTACTGAAAAAGTATTTTCTCAGAGGTACGGCGGCTAAAGCAGGATTGGTCAGGGTTAAGCCAATACTGCGCGACATGATCGATTTTGAACCGTTGAATCTGTTGGACCCCCGTTGGCCCGTTGACGGTAAGTTCGATGCGATATTTTGTCGTAACACCATGATCTACTTTGATCGCGACACGCAAAGCGTGCTGCTCGACCGCTTTGCCCCATTATTGAAAAAAGATGGCTTATTGTTTGCCGGACATTCAGAAAACTTCACCTATCTGACAAAACGCTTCAAGCTGCAAGGGCAAACAGTGTATACGGCGGTGGGTTAAGGTACGGTTTTGGGCTGTGTGAATGAAAAAGGTAGTTGAATGAGCAAGATTCGGGTTTTGTGTGTCGATGATTCTGCGTTGGTGCGTGGTTTGATGAAGGAAATCATCAACGGGCAGCCCGATATGGAAGTCGTGGCGGTTGCGCCGGACCCTTTGGTTGCGCGTGAGTTGATCAAACAACATAATCCTGACGTCCTGACGCTTGATGTTGAAATGCCGCGGATGGACGGGCTTGATTTTCTCGAGCGTTTAATGCGGTTGCGGCCTATGCCGGTGGTGATGGTGTCGTCGCTGACTGAACGTAACTCAGAGGTGACGATTCGTGCACTTGAATTGGGTGCGGTTGATTTTGTCACCAAGCCCAAGCTGGGCTTGCGCGATGGTTTGGTTGAATATAGCGACCTAATCGCCGAGAAGATTCGGGTGGCCGCCAAGTCGCGTCCCAAACCGCGTCCGGCCACAGATAAAGGCGACACCCCGCGCCGTTTAAGTCCGGTTTTTTCGACAACGGAAAAGTTGATCGCGATTGGCGCCTCAACAGGGGGAACGGAGGCGATTCGCCAAGTGCTCATGCCGATGCCGGCGAATAGCCCTGCAATTCTCATTACGCAGCATATGCCGGCTGGGTTTACGCGCTCTTTCGTGCAGCGCCTTGATAATATTTGCGCAGTGAGTGTTCATGAGGCGCAAGACGGAGATCGAATATTGCCGGGGCATGTGTATCTTGCGCCAGGCGGCGTAGCGCACATGAAGTTGGCTCGCTCGGGTGCCAATTATGTTATCCATTTGGAAGAAACCGAGCCGGTGAATCGGCATCGACCATCGGTCGACGTGCTGTTTCACTCGGTGGCCGAAGTGGCGGGAAAAAATGCCGTGGGCGCACTTTTAACCGGGATGGGTAAAGATGGTGCCCAAGGCATGCTGGCCATGAAACAGGCGGGTGCGACTACCTTCGCGCAAGATGAGGCCAGTTGTGTTGTATTCGGGATGCCTCGCGAAGCGCTTTTGATCGGTGCGACGGATCAAGCCGTGCCCTTGTCGCAAATGAGCGAGACCTTGCTTGGTAGTGCCGGCGCGTACGGGCATCGGGTTTAATTTTTATTACGTTTGCATTTAGCGTATTCAATTTTTTGGGAGTGCAAAGTGGTACAGAAAAACATCAAGATTCTGGTGGTGGATGATTTTCCAACCATGCGCCGAATTATTCGTAACTTGTTGAAAGACCTGGGTTTTGAGAATGTCGACGAGGCCGAGGACGGGCAGATGGGGCTGGATAAGGTTCGAGATAACAATTTTGACCTTGTCGTATCCGATTGGAACATGCCCAATATGGACGGCCTGTCGATGTTGCAGGCAATTCGCGCCGACGAAAAGCTCGGCAAGACGCCGGTGTTAATGGTGACCGCCGAAGCCAAGAAGGAAAATATTGTTGCAGCTGCCAAGGCGGGTGCAAACGGTTACGTGGTTAAACCCTTCACTGCGGCAGTGCTAGAGGAGAAAATCAACAAGATCTTTGACAAGCAGGGTGGGTAGGGGGCCGTATGTCGACAGAGAGCAATCACATAAAATCAGGCGCCGATGCCAATACACCTGAACTTATTCAACAGGTCGCCAATGTTACGCGTATGTTGCGCGAAAGTATGCGTGAACTGGGGCTGGATCGCGCGATTACCGAGGCAGCCGACGCCATTCCCGATGCGCGTGAGCGTCTGGATTATGTGGCGCATAAAACCGAACAGGCGGCCACGCGGGTGTTGAATGTTGCCGAAGAAATGCAGCCCGCTCAGGAAGAGATGCAAAAAAGAGCGGAAGCGTTGGATCAGCGTTGGCAGGCATGGTTCGATCAACCCGCCGAGCTGGCGCAGGCGCGCGAGCTGGTAGACGACACGCGTTCATTACTGCAGGATATTCCCGACAGAACGAAAACGGCGCAGCAGCAAATTCTGGAAATCATCATGGCGCAAGATTTTCAGGATCTTACCGGCCAGGTCATTTCTCGCATGCTGGGCGTCATTAACTCCATAGAAACCGAACTCATCCAGGTGCTGATCAGCCACTTGCCGGAAGAAGAGCGAGAGGCCAAACGCAAGGAAATTGACCAACTGTTGAACGGCCCGCAGATTAAACCTGCCGAGAAGCCGGATGTGGTCTCAAACCAGGACCAGGTCGACGATTTGTTGTCCAGCCTGGGGTTCTAGTCCCCTTTGATTCCGGGCGGGTCGCCATGGAGTCATCCGAGGTCGCTGGAATTAAGCGGTTTTATAGGCGTTACTTCGCCGATAGGTAAAACAAGGTCGCCCATACAATGGGCCGTCATTTGTTCTATCTGTTGTTTGCCGCAAGAAGTTTTCATCCATGGCCGAGGAAAGCGATCTCGAAAAAACCGAAGCCGCAACGCCCAGGCGCCTTGAAAAGGCGCGAGAAGAAGGGCAGGTTGCGCGCTCTCGTGAGCTTAATACCCTGATGCTTCTGGCAGGCGGGGTGGCCGCGCTATGGTTTCTGGGCGCTGAGTTTTATCGCGTTTTACGGGGTGTGATCCGGTCCGGCATGGCTTTCGATGTGCGTGTGGGAACCGATGTGGGTGTCATGACAAGCCAGGCGGTGAATGCGGCCTGGGAAGCCCTGGTGCTGTTGTTTCCTGTTTTCGGTGCGCTGGTGGTTCTGGCCGTTATTTCCTCTGTGTCATTGGGCGGGTTACTGTTCTCTGGTAAGGCCCTGCAACCGAAGTTTGAACGGTTGAACCCGCTGAAAGGCGTGATGCGTCTGTTTTCCGCGCAAACGCTCGTCGAGTTACTGAAAACCATTGCAAAAGCCATCGTGATCGGGGGTATCGCGGCGGTGGTGATTTGGTCGTATCAGGATCAAATGATCGCACTAATGTATGCGCCTACAACGCAGGCGCTCGCAGCCGGGATGCGCCTGGTCGCGCTATGTTGTGCACTGATCGTAGCTGCGCTGTTACTTATTGTGCTAATTGACGTGCCATGGCAGTTGTACAGCCACCATAAAAAACTGCGCATGAGCCGGCAGGACGTTAAGCAGGAACACAAAGAGAGCGACGGGGATCCTCACGTAAAGGCCAGGATACGTCAGCAGCAGCGGGCCATGGCGCGCCGTCGCATGATGGCGGAAGTACCGAAGGCCGATGTGGTCGTCACTAATCCGACGCATTACGCTGTTGCATTGAAATATGAAGCCGGCGGGTTGGGTGCGCCGTGTGTGGTTGCCAAAGGGTCAGGCCTGATTGCCGCACGCATTCGAATGCTGGCTGAAGAGCACGATGTTCCGCAGCTTAGCGCGCCGCCGCTTGCGCGCGCGCTGCATGAGCACGTTGAATTAGGCCAGGAAATTCCTGCCGAGTTATATAAAGCGGTGGCTGAGGTATTGGCCTGGGTATTCCAGTTGCGCAGCTGGAAGGAAGGGTTGGCCGCAGAGCCGCAGCACCCCGCCGATTTACCCGTTCCCGACGCACTGGACCCGCAGGCCAATGGTGCCACCTGATGCAATTAACAAATATCTATGAATAACTTCATCGCCTTATTCAAGCTTAACGGTTCACAGCACGCCCGATTCCTGGCGGGGCCCGTGCTGATCCTCATGGTTTTGTCCATGATGGTTTTGCCGTTGCCGCCGGTTATTCTGGATTTGCTTTTCACCTTCAATATCTCGATGGCCATTATGGTGTTGCTGGTGGCCATGTTTACCAAAAAACCGTTGGATTTTGCTGCGTTTCCGGCTGTGCTTTTGTTTACGACCTTGCTTCGGCTGGCGCTGAATGTGGCTTCCACGAGGGTGGTCTTGTTGAATGGTCACCAGGGGCCCGACGCGGCCGGGCAGGTAATCGAGGCGTTTGGACACTTCCTGATTGGCGGCAACTTTGCCGTTGGCATTATCGTTTTCATTATTTTGGTCATCATTAATTTCATGGTGATCACAAAAGGGGCGGGCCGTATCGCTGAGGTGGGCGCACGTTTTACGTTGGATGCGATGCCGGGTAAGCAAATGGCGATCGACGCCGATTTGAACGCCGGGCTAATTGGCGAGGAAGACGCGCGATCTCGTCGTGCTGAGGTAGCTCAGGAGGCCGAGTTCTACGGCTCCATGGATGGGGCGAGCAAGTTTGTGCGCGGTGACGCTGTGGCCGGTTTGCTGATTATGGTGATCAATATTGTAGGGGGGTTGATCGTGGGTGTGGCGCAGCATGGTCTTTCGTTTGGCGAGGCCGGCGAAGTCTATACCATTCTTGCGATTGGTGACGGTTTGGTGGCACAAATTCCCGCACTCGTGATTTCCACTGCGGCCGGTGTTGTGGTGTCACGGGTGGCAACAGATGAAGACATTGGCCAGCAGATGATTGGCCAGTTACTGAATAATCCAACGGTGATGTTCATTACGGCGGGCATTCTGGGTGCGATGGGTTTGATTCCCAACATGCCGCATTTTGCGTTTTTGTTGCTGTCTGCCGTCTTGGCCGGCAGTGGCTGGCTCCTTTATAAGCGTCAACAGAAAACGAAGGAGGCCGAGGCACCCGACCCTCAGGTTCAACAGGCGGCCGCGGAGGCCGCTGCGGCCGAAGCCAGTTGGGACGATGTGGCGCTGGTCGATCCGTTGGGTCTCGAGGTGGGTTATCGGCTTATTTCCCTTGTGGATCACTCGCAAGGGGGCGAGCTGCTGCATCGGATACGCAGTTTACGCAAGAAGTACGCGCAGGATGTCGGCTTCCTGCCCCCGGTTGTACATATTCGCGACAATCTTGAACTGAAACCGAACGAATATCGTATTTTGCTGTCGGGTGTGGAAGTGGGGCGTGGTGTTGCCATGACGGACCAATGGATGGCGATTGATCCGGGCGAGGTTGCCATGAAGCTTGAAGGTACGCCCACCACTGATCCGGCATTTGGGTTGCCTGCGGTCTGGATTGACGTTGCAATGCGCGAGCAGGCACAAATTGCGGGGTACACGGTGGTGGATGCCAGTACCGTGATCGCCACGCATTTAAATCATTTAATGCATCGTCACGGTTCGCAATTGCTGGGCAGGCAAGAAGTTCAGCAACTGTTGGATCACATCGGTCGGGATGCGCCCAAATTGGTTGAAGACCTTGTTCCCAAAACCATTAGTCTGACCTTGTTGCAAAAGATACTGCGTGGGTTGCTTGAGGAAGAGGTGCCGATACGGGACGCTCGCACGATTGTTGAAAGTATTGCCGAAAATGCGCCCCGGTTGGCGGCTGCCAACACCGCCGGGACAGGGCCTGATCCGTCAGAGCTGTTACAGCAGATTCGAATTGCCTTGGGGCGCGCTATTACACAGCAGTGGTTTCCAAGTGGTGATGAGGTTCGTGTCATTGGGTTGGACCCCAAGCTGGAACGCGTCTTAACCCAAGCCGTGACAAGCAGTGGTGCATTGGAGCCCGGGCTGGCGGATACCTTGTTGCAGGAGGCCCAACGTACGGTACAGCAGCAAGAAGCGAACGGTGATCCGGCGGTATTGGTGGTGTCACCTGTATTACGTTCTGCTTTGTCGCGCTTCTTGCGGCATCATTTTCCCCATATGGGTGTACTGTCGAACTTTGAAATCCCCGAAGAGCGTATCCTGCGTGTGACTGCAGTGATCGGTGGAGGTAATGCATGAATGTCAGCCGATTCTTCGGAATAACCAATCGTGAAGCGATGCGTCAGGTACGTCTGGCTTTGGGGCCGGATGCCTTAATCATTTCCAACCGCCGGGTCAATGGGGGAGTGGAGATTCTTGCTACCGATGAAACTTCGCTGTCGCCGGAGATTGTGCGTCGGATCGCCGATGAGGAAGTGGCCAAAAGCAGTACGGCCGGTCCGGTTACCATGCGCAGCGTAATATCACGCCCGCCTGCTCAACCCGCGCCGCAAAAGCCAAAGCCGGCTCAATCTACGTCGCACGCACCTGCGCAGGCGGGTTCCGCTGCCGCAGTGATGCCCGCCGCGACACCCTCATTGCCGCCTGGCGCCGACGTGATGGGGGCCATTGGTGCTTTGCAAGGGGCACTTGAGTCTCGTATTGACGAATTGATGTGGGGAAATCAGTTGCGGCGTGTCCCTCAGGCAGTCAGTTTGTTTCAGACGTTGCTGGGGTTCGGTTTCAGCACGGCGCTTCTGCGGGCCATGTTGAAGGGGCTGCCGGAAGGGTTGGGTTCGCGTGCCGCTTTACAATGGGCGCGCACTGAATTGGTTAAAAGTCTTCCGGTGCTCGAACGCGAAGAGGCATTGTGGCGTCCGGGAGCAGCCATTGCCCTGGTTGGTCCTACGGGGGTGGGAAAAACCACGACGGTGGCCAAGCTTGCCGCGCGGTGTGTCAAAAAATACGGGGCCGAAAATGTGGTGCTGCTTACCACCGATACCTATCGTATCGGCGCGCATGAGCAATTGAAGATCTACGGCAAAATGATGCATGTGCCGGTGCATGTCGTTCAGGATGCAGACGAATTACGGCGTATTATTGCCTCGGTCGCCGCACATCAAATAATCATTATCGACAATGTCGGTATCAGCCAGCGTGATCGCTTTGTGTCAGAGCAAGCGGCGATGTTGTCGGCGGCGGGGCGCGAAGTAAGCCGACTATTGGTTTTGAATGCGTCAAGCCACGGTGACACGCTTGATGAAGTGGCGCGGCGATATACGCATGACGGCGGTAGTCCGTTGCGCGGAAGCATTATTACCAAGATCGACGAAGCAACGCGTCTGGGAGCGGTTCTGGATACCGTTATACGTTATCAACTGCCTGTTTGTTATGTTTCCGATGGTCAGAAAGTCCCGCAGAATTTGGCGCATATGACGGCCAACGAACTGGTCGACAAGGCACTGGTAAAACATCAGCAGGCGTCGGCTTTGTACGCACCGTCCGAGGCCGACTTTGCAGCTTTAATGTCAATGTCGGAACAGTCACGCCCGCGCGACGACAAGGCGGGTCATACCACTCAGCGCCGGGCTTTATTGCCGAATTTGTTAACGGTTGCACGGTCAAGCAAGGCGCCGCTTGAGGTAGATGAAATTGAGCAGGCCGGCCGCTATATCGACGAAAACGTCCTGGCCAGTGAGACCTACGCACTGTGGCGCGCTTACTTCAAGGGTGAGGCCGCCGATAGCATGGGGTCGCTCACGCAACATTTTTTGGGTGTAGCACGGAACGAATTTGCTGAAGATGCCAACCAATACGTGCTAGCCCTGCACGATCATGTGGGTCTGCGTGACGAGTCGTCCGGGGGAGCGGGGCGATTGCGCGCCACCGTGCTGCTTAATCATGCGGGGGTGCCCTGGTGCTCACCCTATCAGCAGTTAACGTTGCCTGATGGATGGCGTGCCTCCGATGGAGAAACGGCGCTGCGGGCGCCAACGGGCTATGAGTCCCTGCAAAAGCAAATGCAATGGGCCGCCGGGAATATCCGTGACTTGCCCTTGCTGCATCTTTTTGACGGCGCGACGGTATCTGTCTGGCAGTCGGCAACAGCCCAGGGGTTAGCCTGGTTGTCTGCCTGTACGCGTACAACCCGAGTTGTCGATGAGGGTAGTGCCACGACCGTTGGTGCGGTTGTAAAAACACTGGATTTTCATCCTGTCGGCGCCCTGGGTGCACGTTACGAGCGCGCAATGGTTCAAGGCGTAGCGCGCGGCCAATTGGTTGTTTGGGTGGCCACTCGCGAGGTGAGTCTTTTTTCGCGCCAGAATGGTTATACACCGGTTCAGTTGGTTGCTGTGCGTGTGGTCGACCGTCGTGATGGCTCAGTGTTGCGTGAGGCCACAGGCCTTGCCGATGCGACTTCCGTGGCTGCTCAGGTTGATGCCTTGGCGTTGGCTTTGCTGGTGCATGCCGAGCACAAGACGGCACTGAAGTTTGCCGCTCGCTGGTGGCCCATGCTGGCTCAGCGCCAGTGGGCCGATGCGGTGTCGCGGCGTGCCTTAACGGCGATGCAAGTCGGTTTGGCAACCTGGGATGCCTTCCAGTCGCCCGACGGCCATACGTTGCTTAGTGCTATTCAGGGCTTAAGCGGCAAGGCACAACCGAATCAGGCGGAAGCGGTTTCCGCCATGATGAAGCTATTTACCTTGAAGGAAATGACCGCCTGATACGTTAAACGTATTTCGGGCTGGAGGCGTGCTAGCCGGCTTTAAGGGGTTTCAGCCGGGGTACGTCGGCTGAAACCGAGGCAGCTTTCTTTTTTCCCGACGCATCATAAACCGTGTTGTTGCCGGTTAGTGTTTGTAATGCCGCCATCATTCGTTGCGTGTTGGTTAGCAATGCATTAATAATATTGCCGTTTTGTTCGTTCAGGCGTTGTGCCCGGTCTGACAGGGCGCCTAATTCCTCAACAAGTGCGGAAAGTTCTGGCTGTTGGGCGGCAGCGGCACGCAGGCCCTGAAGGTTGTTGGGTAAATTTAAGGCTTCGAGCAGTGATCCGCGACGTTGCGTTGCAGCATGCAGATCTTCTGCGATTTTCTCTTTCAACGAAGTTGTACGGTTGAGGTCGTCGGGTTGGCCGGTTTCCAATACCTGGGATTCTTCGTTGAGTATATTGAAAAACTGCTGCGTAAGATGCAGTTCCTGTTGCAATTGAGATTGCAGTGGCTGAAGCCGGGCCTGGGAGTCTGTCATGGTCAAGCCTTATTAATAAAACCGGTGCCTTGCATGCGCACCGCTTATTTATTTCAGTAGTTCCCTTGCGCTTGCCAGCAAACCGTCGGCAATGCGTTCGGGGTTGATTTTTAATTGGCCCGATGCCAGGGCATCTTTGATTTGCTGCACGCGCGCCATGTCGATATCGTTTTCGCCATTTTGCAAATTGGCCAACTGGCGCGCGGCTGGGCTGAGGTCGACAGCCGTTTTGCCACCCGTATTGTTTTGGGCGGCTTGTGCAGGCCCTTGACGCGATGGTGTCGCGGGGGTGACTGCAGTATTCTTGATGGATGGTGTGATTTTCACGACAGACTCCGGTAATTCTGGGTGCCCGGCACATTGCCAAGCTTAGTATAGGGAATAACGGCTGCGCCGTGCAAAACTTTAGGGTTGCCCATACTATGTTTGATACGGAACGTTACATGGGAATGAGTACGGTATGGGCATCCAGTATCGTGGCTGTAACAATTTGCCCGGACGCGGTGCGCACCTGGATATGATCACCAGGCTCACCGTCTTCCATGGCTTTGCCTTCGCTGCGTGCCACAAAGCCCACCCCGCGTACTTCCATGTAGACCATTTGGCCGCGTTCAATTGATAGCGGGCTGCGTATGGCCGAGGCCTTAATAGGTTTTCTTGCATTGAGCCGATATCGTGTGATGTAACCCACCAGTTGTTCGGGGTCAATCAGTGTTCCCCTGGGCAGGCGAAGAAGATCACCTTTGCGTTGCTCCAGATCTTGCATGCTCAGGGTAGTGCCTGCCCTGACGGGGCGGGCTGTAATGTAGTAGCTGCCTTCGATGCGAATGCTCGCTTGCGTATAACTGACCCAGGGTTTGGGCCCCAAACAGCGAATGCCCAACGTGACGGTGGGCCGCAAAGTGGCCCCGCGCCCCGGTATGAAAATCTCGACATTTTCGCACTTGGGTTGATTCTTAATATTGGGCGGCTCAATTTGGGCTTGTAACGTGCCGTCCCAGCTCGCCGCTTTGCCCTCCAGGAAAGCAAGCATTTTCTTTTGGAGATCCAGCTCTTCAGAAGTTTGAGTGGCGGCCTGGGCGACACTGTGAGCGACTGGCTGTAGCACCAACATAATGAGCCCGAGCGAAACGATTACTTTACGCATAACCGTATTGTAGTAAGGGCCGTTTACATTCAATCCCGGAATTGGAGCATAAATGGCGTGTTATTTCCGGGTTTGTCTTGCCTTGCCGGCAACTACCATACAACCTGATGAATGTTGTGAACATGTCTGCAGGTAATCAAGATGGTAGATCGTATCAGTAATGACTTAAGCTTTTTTCAGGAAGCCGTTCGCTTGCGTGAACAGCGCCAGGAAGTGCTCAGTGCGAATATTGCCAATGCCGACACGCCTAATTATAAGGCGCGCGACTTTGATTTTACCCAAGCCCTGAAAGAGGCGATGGGGGGCGGTTCACTGAGTTTGCCGGATACCTCGTTGGCGCTGACTTCCGAACGGCATATTCCAGGAAAGGCGCAGTCGCCCGCCCGTGCGGAACTGTTGTATCGGCAGCCGGTTCAACCCAGCCTGGACGGCAATACCGTTGATATGGATCTTGAGCGCGTTGCGTTCGCCGACAACACCATGCGTTATCAAACTGATCTCACCATTATTTCACAAAGAATCAAGGGCTTGATCGCCGCGTTGCAGCAATAAAGCGCACGTGGCCGCCTCGGTCGTATTTAAGGAGTGACTCGATGTCCACTTTTAGTATTTTCCAGATAGCCGGTTCCGCCATGACAGCGCAGTCGCAGCGCATGAATGTGGCTGCCAGCAATTTGGCCAATGCCGATAGCGTAGCGGGGCCTAACGGCCAGGCATACAAGGCCCGTCAGGTTGTTTTCGAAATGGCGCCCGTACCAGGGCAGGCGTACGCAGGTGCGGTAGGTGGTGTTCAGGTATCGAGTGTAGTCCAAAGCAATGCGCCCGCCCGCATGGAGTATCAACCTGATCACCCTTTGGCCAATGCCGAAGGGTATGTCGAAATGCCGAATGTCGATGTCGTGGCGGAAACCGTCAACATGATTTCCGCTTCCCGTTCATATCAGGCCAATGTAGAAGTGGTAAATACGGCCAAGGCGCTGATGAGCCGCACGCTTTCAATCGGGCAATAAGCCGTTATTGAAATATTTTTAAATTTTCTGGAGGTGCGACTGTGACCACTGTCGATCCGAACACAATAGCGCAGGCAACATCCGCAGGCTCGCTGGCGGCGTCCACTGCCGAGGCGGCCAAGCGCGCAGAGGGCATGAAAAACCAGTTCATGACCCTGCTTATTACTCAGATACGTAATCAGGATCCGTTGAATCCAATGGAGAATGCCGAGTTCACATCGCAGTTGGCACAGATGGAAACGGTAAACGGTATTACGCAACTGAATAAAACGTTACAGGCGCTGTCGGGCCAAATGGATATGACGCAATCCATGCAGGCGGCAACACTGATTGGTAAAGAAGTTTTGGTGACCGGTAACAAAATTTCCACCGGTAGCTCCCCGGATGATCCCAATACCAAGGTTGCAACACCCTTTGGTATTGACCTTATTTCATCGGCGGAAAAAGTGAAAGTGGCGATCCTGGACGGTAGTGGGAAGGCTGTGCGCAACGTCGAGTTGGGCCCGGTGAATGCGGGTGTGGTGTCGCTTGAGTGGGACGGCCTGAATGATTCCGGCGAGCCGGTACCCGACGGTGCCTACACGCTCGATGTGTCGGGTGTAGGGGCGGATGGCTCTGCCGTTGGCGTCGAAGCGCTCACGTATGGACAGGTGTCCAGCATTGCGTACTCATCTTCGGGGGTGCAACTGGATTTAGGGCTTATGGGCGCGCGTTCTTTGTTCGACGTACGCAAGATTATGTAACAGCGTGGTTTTTACTCGTTGAATTTGGCCGACCCGGCGCGCAAGTTTGGGTCGGCAACGTTGAAAGTTAAATTTGAAAGGAAAACATTATGGGTTTCGGTCAGGGTCTAAGTGGTCTGAATGCCGCAGCGCAAGAGCTGGATGTTATTGGCAATAACATCGCCAACGCGGGAACGGTGGGTTTTAAGTCGTCGTCGGTCACATTCTCCGACGTTTTTGCTAATTCGCAGGTGGGTTTGGGTGTGAAGGTGGCATCCGTAAACCAGCGCTTCACGGTAGGTTCGATCAGCAATACCGGTAATTCGCTTGACTTGGCCATTGACGGCACCAAAGGCTTGTTCCGCACCGAAGACCCGAACGGCAATGTTTTATATACCCGAAACGGGCAATTCTTTGCCGATAAAGATAATTTCATCGTCAATGCTCAGGGTCAGCGCTTAACAGGCTTCGGTTTGATTGGAGACGATCTGCAGGCGCTGACGGTTCCGGTAGGTAATCTGGCGCCGCGTGCTTCAGCGGATGTTACGACGCGCGCCAACATGGATGCGAATGCGAACCCGGTGTATGAAACGGGTGTAACGGAAGTGTTGGGCAGCGTTTGGATGGATGATGCCGGACTCGGTGCCAGTGCTCAATACCAGTATCGTATTGGTTCAACGGGGCAGATTTCTTGGTTTGATATGACCAACAATCCGGTTAGTTTGCCCGACGGCACCTATACTGCAACGACGGATGGCGTAACGCAGGATAGCACGACCATCACGTTGGCGACGACAACGGGTCAAGCAGCCAGCCCCGCCGGTGCGTTGGGGGAGAGCGCGACAGTCGGTACAGCTTATACCGCGCCTATTATTGCGCGTCCTTTCAGCCTTACCGATCCGGAAAGTTATACGCACACATTACCTTTAACCGTATACGACTCGGTGGGTAATTCGCATCAAATGATTCAGTATTTTGTGAAACGTCCCGGTGGCGGCGGCGATTCACAGTGGGATGTCTATTACGCCCTTGATGGAAATGTTGTCAATGCCGCAACACCTCACGAAATTACCTACGATACGGCTGGTCGCCTGAAGACGGGAACCAACGCAAATTTGGTTATTCCTAATCCCGGCGGCGCTGACGCGCCGGCCGATGCATTGGAGCTAACCTTCGATTACACCGGTTCCACACAGTTCAGTGGCGATTTTTCCTACAACTTTACGCAAGACGGTTTTCCAACGGGTGAATACGCGGGCTTGTCGGTTGATACCGACGGCTCGGTGATTGCCAGTTACACCAACGGCGAGTTGCGTACGATTGGCTATGTGGCCCTGGCCAATTTCAACAACCTGAATGGGTTGAAGGCGTTCGGTGATAACTCATGGATTGAAACTGGTGCGTCGGGCCAACCTATTGTGGGTCGTCCGGGCACAAATGGTCTGGCCACGATTAAAGGTCAGGCGCTCGAAGAGTCGAACGTTGATATGAGTCAAGAGTTGGTGAATATGATTATTGCCCAACGCTTCTACCAGGCCAATGCCCAAACCATTAAAACGCAGGATCAGATCGTTCAGAATCTGATCTCCATGCGTTAATAACAGGGTAGCGTAATGGATCGAGTTGCCTACATTGCGGCCGGTGGTGCCGCCCGGGTACTGGAGCAGCAGTCGGTGCTGAGTAACAATATGGCCAACGTTAATACGTCCGGTTTCCGGGCGCAGTTGGCTAATTTCCGGGCGGTGCCGTTTCAAGCACAACAGGGTGAACTATCGACCCGTGTGGGAACGGTTGCTTCCACCCCGGGTAGTCGCCTTACGCAAGGCACCATGACGGAAACAGGCCACGCGCTTGATCTGGCCATTACCGGGGAAGGCTGGTTTGCCGTACAAACACCGGATGGCCAGGAAGCGTATACACGGGCGGGCGATTTCGCCGTGAACGCGCAAGGCCTGTTGGTAGGGCAGTCGGGTTTGCCGGTGCTAAGCAATGATGGTCAGCCGGTTCAGGTTCCCGACCGCGGCAGTGTCACGTTTTCCAGCGATGGATTTATTACCGCTTTGGGCGCGGGTGACAACCCAGCCGATATTCAGGTTATTGGTCAATTGAAATTGGTCAATCCGCCTGCTGAGAATCTGGAACGCGGCGACGACGGCCTGTTTCGGTTTAATCCCGGTGAAGGGCCGGCGGCGGCGCCTGCCGACCCCAATGTACGCATGATTTCCGGGTTCATCGAAAAAAGCAATGTGAGTGCGGCTGAAACCATGGTCGGCATGATTAAAAACGGTCGTATGTTTGAAATGCAAATGAAAGCCATACAAGATGCCGACCGTAATGCGGAGCGTGCCAATTCAATCTTGTCGGCCAACGGTTAAGCAAACGGAATAACGTAATTGTGAACGCAGCCGTTGGGTTGCCTCATCAAGGAATAGAAAAATGATTCGATCTCTCTGGATTGCCAAAACAGGCTTGGAGTCACAGCAAACCAATATGGATGTCATTTCCAATAACCTGGCCAACGTGAATACGTCGGGCTTCAAGCGCAGTCGTGCTGTATTTGAAGACTTAATGTATCAAACCATTCGGCAACCTGGTGCCCAGGTAGGGGCTGCCAACCAACTGCCGTCGGGCCTGCAAATTGGTACGGGTGTGCGCACTGTGGCAACGGAACGGATTCACACGCAGGGAAATTTGCGTGAAACCGGCAACCCGTTGGATATTGCGATTCAGGGGCGTGGATTTATCCAGGTTGAAATGCCTGACGGCACTTTTGCCTACACGCGCGACGGCAGTCTTCAGGTTGATCAAAACGGGCAAATGGTGACAGCCGGAGGCTATCCTGTTCAGCCCCCGATCAATATTCCTGATAACGCGTTAAGTGTCACGATTGAGCGCGACGGTACGGTGTCGGTAACCCAGCCCGGCGCAGTGGGTATCAATGTTGAAGTCGGGCAGTTGCAGTTAAGCACCTTCATTAACCCCACCGGTCTGCAAAGTATGGGCGAGAATCTGTACGCCGAAACAGACGCTTCGGGGCCGGCCAATTTTGCGCAGCCGGGTTTGGATGGTGCAGGGCTGGTTTTGCAGAATTATGTGGAAACGTCGAACGTGAATGTGGCCGAAGAGTTGGTGAACATGATTACGACGCAACGCAGTTATGAAATGAACAGCAAGGCAATTCAGACATCTGATCAAATGTTGTCGCGTTTGACGCAGCTGTAATGGTTTGATGAGTGGATTGTGTTGGAAATGAACAAACAAGTGCGTTTCGTGATGGCTGGTGTGGCTGCATTCGTATTGCACGGGTGCGCCATGATTCCGCCTGAACCGATCGTAACAGGGCCTTTAACGGCGCCCCCGCCTCCTATGGTGACGACGGCGCCTCAAGCCAATGGGGCGATTTATCAGCCAACGGCTTATGGAAACTATCCGCTGTTTGAGGATCGTCGACCTCGCAATGTGGGCGATATCGTCACGATTTTGATTCAAGAGCGCACCAATGCGGCAAAGCGTGTTTCAACTGAAAGCAGCCGTTCCGGTAGTGCAGGCTTGGGGATGGACGTCGTTCCCGACTTTTTCCCACCGGGCCTGGGCCCACAGCAGAACTTTGATATGAACGGTAATAACGTCGCGGAAGGCAGCGGAGCCAGCGAGGCGAATAATACGTTCACCGGGACTTTAACAACAACGGTTATTGGCGTTCTGCCCAATGGCAATCTGCAGGTGGCCGGCGACAAACAGATTGCAATCAATCGCGGTTCCGAGCATATCCGGTTCTCCGGCGTGGTTGATCCCCGGTCGATTGCAGGCGACGGCACTGTCCCATCGACACGCGTTGCGGACGCACGTATTGAGTTTCGCAGCAAAGGCCGCATGGACGAAGTACAGACCATGGGTTGGTTGCAACGATTTTTCCTGAATATTTCGCCGTTCTGACAAGGATGAAAATAGTGTTGAACAAACATGGCCGCGCAAAGTGGGGCATGAGCTTAAAGGGCGGGTTGGCCTGGTTATTGCTTGCGCTGTTGTTTTTTGCCGTGACGCCGTCGGCGCATGCCGAGCGTATCAAGGATCTCGCATCGATTCAGGGGGTGCGAGAGAACCAATTAATTGGTTATGGTTTGGTGGTCGGGCTCGACGGCAGTGGCGATCAGGTGCGCCAATCGCCTTTTACGCAGCAAAGTCTTACCAATATGTTGTCGCAATTGGGCGTAACGTTGCCGCAAGGGACCAATATGCAACTGCGCAACGTGGCGGCGGTCATGGTAACGGGGCGGCTGCCTGCGTTCACCAGGCCGGGACAAACGATCGATGTTGTCGTGTCATCGATGGGTAATGCCAAGAGCCTGCGTGGTGGTACCTTGTTGATGACGCCTTTGAAAGGGGCTAACGGGCAGGTGTATGCACTTGCCCAGGGCAACTTGTTGGTCGGTGGAGCCGGTGCCCAGGCCGGCGGCTCCAGTGTGCAGGTTAATCAGTTGAATGGCGGTATTATTCCCGACGGCGCAATTGTCGAGCAATCCGTTCCCACTACTTACATTCGCGATGGCTTTATTAACCTTGAAATGAATACAACCGATTTCGGGATTGCGCAGAATGTTGCTGCGGCGCTGAACAGAAAGTTTGGTCCGAGTACGGCCTCGGTGCTCGACGGGCGTCTGGTTCAGCTGCGGGGTCCACTTGATCCGTCGCGACAGGCGGCGTTTTTGTCGGAAGTTGAGAATCTGCAGGTTAAATTGCCTCCGGTTCGAGCCAAAGTCATTATTAATGCCCGTACCGGGTCGGTCGTGATGAATCGCACTGTCACCATCGATGAAGCGGCTGTCGCTTATGGCAATTTATCGGTTTCCATCAGTCGCCAGGAACAGGTGAATCAACCGGATACACCGTTTGCCGGCGGTGAAACGGTCGTAACCGAGAACACCGAAATTGCATTAAGAACGGATACCGGCAGTATCAAGCGTGTGCAAACCAGCGCAAATCTGGCCGATGTTGTTCAGGCGTTAAATGCATTGGGTGCAACACCGCAGGACTTGTTGTCGATCCTGCAAACCCTGAAAAGTGCGGGCGCTTTGCGCGCCGATCTGGAAATTATTTAATAGGCGGCACTCATGACGGCAATGCCCTATTTTTTACCCCGCCCCGATGCCGGCGCCAGTGCAATGGATTTCAGCCATTTAAACCGGCTGGGTTATACGGCCCGCCATTCCAATGGCCAGGATCCAACAGCTCAAAAAGAGATTGCCAAGCAATTCGAGGCGCTTTTTTTGCAGCAAATCATGAAGCAGGCCAGGGCCGGTGATGTTGGGTTGGAAGGGTTGCTTGAAAGCAATCAAACACGCCTGGCCCAAAGCATGGCCGATGAGCAAATGGCTTCCAATCTGGCCGAAACAGGTACGGGCCTTGCACAAGCGCTTCTTGATCAAATGCGGGGGATAAGCGAAGTCAAGTCCGATCCCCGGTTGGCCGCCGATCGCGGCTTGCAGTCATTTTCCATTCAGGGGCCCGCTGCAGCACGAAAAGAAATTGCTGATTCTATTTCCGAATTGCTTGATATGCTGGCAAGTTCTCCGGTTGTTGAGTCCGGGCGCCGCACCGGGGAAGCATTGTTGAGCGCGATTCGCGGTGCGCCTGGCCATATCGAGCAGTTTGTTACCAAAATGGGCGATGCCGCCCGTCATGCAGCCCAGGAGTCGGGTATTCCCGCCAAGCTGATTTTGAGTCAAGCGGCACTGGAGTCGGGTTGGGGGCGTCGTGAAATCAAAATGGAAGACGGCTCAAACAGTTACAACCTGTTTGGCATTAAGGCGACCGGGGGCTGGGAAGGCAAGGTTGCCAATATCGTGACGACGGAATTTATTGATGGCAAGCCTCAGAAGATGGTGCAGGCATTTCGCGCTTACGACTCTTACGCCGAATCATTTGCCGATTACGCCCGGCTTATTAGCCAGAATGATCGTTATCAGGCCGTACTAACGGCACCTAACGCGGAAATGGCGGCAGTTAAGGTGCATGAAGCAGGCTACGCAACCGATCCCAAGTATGCCGAGAAGCTGATTTCCATCATGGGGTATCTGGATGATCGCCTGGATTCCTTCATGGTGCGGGGGCCGTCTGCGGGTAGCCGGGGATAGGGGTAAATATTCCGGGATTCCTGCCGTAAACCGGTTATGTTCCGTTCTTGCTGTTAATTGTTTGGAAACACTATGAACTTATCGAATTTGGGCCTTTCCGGCATTCAGGCTGCACAAAACCGGTTACAAACCATCGGCCATAATATTAACAATGCCGCAACGGAAGGGTATAACCGCCAATCGGTCAAGGTTTCCACCGCCGGGGCACAGGCAACCGGCGCCGGCTATGTGGGTCTGGGCGTTCAGGTTGATACGATCGATCGTGCCTACAACAACTTTCTTTATCGGCAATTGGTCGACTCCCAGAGCAAAGGGGCGGAACTGGGTGCGTATGGTACGGAAATTACGCAAGTCAATAATATTATGGCCGACCGTACGGTGGGCATTTCGCCGGCGCTGCAAAAATTCTTCGACGGCATGCAGGCCGTAGCCTCTTCCCCCGCCGACCCGGCAGCCCGTCAGGAACTGTTGGGTCGCGCGTCCAGCTTGGTGGGCCAGTTGAATGACACCAATGCTTTTCTGAATGATCAGCGCAGCAATATTAATACGCAGGTTAATACGGTAGTGCGCCAAATTAACAGCTACGTCGAGCGAGTTCACGATTTGAACAATCAAATCGTCACCGCCAAAGCAGCCGGGTCGGGTCAAGCACCGAACGATTTGCTCGATAAGCGCGAGCAGGCCGTGGCCGAATTGAACGAGTTGGTAGGGGTAAACGTCATTGAGCAGGGCGACCGTTTCGGGTTGTCTTTTGGTCGCGGACAAGTACTGCTGAGTTCCGACACAGTTTATCCGTTGCAGGCCGGTCCATCCATCGACGATCCCAGCCGCACCGTGGTGAGTTATGCGATGCCGGCAGGCAATGGAAAGACCACCATGACGGAAATTGGTGATCAATATATTCGTGGTGGAAAGTTGGGCGGTTTATTGCAATATCGCTCGCAAACACTGGATGCTGTTCAGAATGATTTGGGCCGTCTTGCCACCGGGTTGGCCATGGCGGTTAACGCGCAACATGAGCAGGGGTTTGATCAGGTTGGCCGCCCGGGGGAGGCGTTTTTCTCTTTGCCCGATCCGTCTGTCAGTGCGTCGGAACGAAATCAGGGAAATGGTGAATTTTCCGCGTCTTTTGTCAACGCGAATGACCTTACCGCAAGTGATTATCAAATCAGTTATAACGGCGCCAATTATTCTATTGTTCGTCATCCCGATGGCAACCTCATGTACGAGGGAACGACCTTCCCCGTCACCATCGACGGAATCGAAATGGATTTTTCCGGTACCGCGTTGGCGGGTGACCGCTGGACAATGACGCCCACGCGTGGTTCTGCGTCGGACATCAAACTGAATATTTCCAACCCGGCCTCCATTGCCGCAGCAGGAAGTGATGCGGGTGATGCCGATAATGGAAACGCGTTGAAGTTGGCGCAACTGCAAACTGACAAGGTGCTGGGTAACGGCACCATGAGTTTAAACGAGTCGTTTTCGCAAATTGTGAACACGATAGGGGTGCAGACGCAGCAAAACCAAACTGCTCAAAAAGCACAGGACACGCTGGTCCAGCAGAATTTTGCAGCGCAGCAGGCAATTTCGGGTGTCAACCTGAACGAAGAGTATGTCAACCTTGAGCGCTATCAAGAGCTCTTTCGTGCCGCCTCAAGGCTCATCGATGTCAGTTCAACGTTGTTTGATACTCTGCTGAGCTTACGTCAATAATTTGTTTTGAATTTTCCGGTGTGAAGGGGTGGCGCGATGCGTATTAGTTCTAACTTGTTCTTTGAGACCGGTCTGCGAACCATTAATTTGCAGCAGTCCGACCTCATGCATCGTTACCAGCAGGTAGGAACCGGGCGTCGCATGATTACGCCGGCCGACGATCCGCTGGCTGCTGCGCAAACAATCAATATTGCGCAATCTCAGTCGCTCAACGTGCGTTATGCCGAAAACCGCCAGGTTGCCAAAACCCAACTGGGTATTCAGGAAAATACGCTCGATTCGGTTTCAACTTTGATTTCGGGCCTTAAAACCCGTTTGGTCGAAGCCGGTAACGGTACCTTGTCAGACGCCGATCGTGGGGTGCTGGCCAACGTGCTCGAGAACGCCAAAGATAATCTTATGGGGCTGGCTAACGCAACCGACGGCAATGGGCAGTATCTTTTCTCAGGTTATTCCGGCAGCCGGCCGCCGTTTATCGCCGACTCGTTCGGTGCGGTAAGTTACCAGGGTGATGAAGGGCGTCGTCTGATTCAGGTCGATCAAACACGACAACTCGATTCGGCCGATACGGGGTTGGATATCTTTACCAAAGCGGCGCCCGGTGCCCGCGATTACATCACGCATGTGGCAGCCGGAAATCAAGGTACCGGCATTATCGGCAAACCCGTTATTGCCGACCCGAAAGGCCAGTATGTGGGCGCGAAGTTCGAACTGTCGTTCACGGAAGCAGGTGATGGTTCCATGCAGTACAGCGTGACCGTGCGCGATGCGGCCGATTACATTCTTTCCGGCCCCAGCGTGCCTGTTGCCTACGATGATTCAACCGAAACATTGGCCTTGCCGGGTGGCGTACAGGTGGCATTCTCAGGTATGCCCGCTGATGGCGATGCATTCAGCGTTGAGCCGGTTTTCGTGACAGATCCCTTTATTTCCGCGCAACAGTCGGCGGCCGGAACAGAAGGGACGGCGGTATTGGGCAAGCCGGGTATCACGGATCCGGCCGGCGAATACATGGGCAAGCAGGTCGACGTGGCTTTTCAGGAGGTGGTTCCGGGTACGTTTCAGTACCAGCTTACGGTTGACGGCACAACAGGCCCCTGGATTAACTATACTGACCCGGGTCCGGGTGGGGTTCTGGATCTGGGCGGCGGACTTGAGGTAGCCTTTGAAGGGGTGCCCACCGACGGTTACGCGTTTTCCGTCGAGCCGGTTGAGCCGTCCACGAATCTGAACGTGTTTGACGCGCTTGATGACATTATCGAAGCGCTGAAAACGCCCATCCAGGGCGATCCCGCAGCACATGCGAATTATCAAAACGTTCTTGCCTCGGCCATGCAACGCCTTGATGTGAACTTCGACCAGGTACAAACCGTGGTGTCGTCTGTTGGTACCCGGTTGAGTGAAATTGACGCCATCGATGCCAATAGCAATGTACGTGGCCTAAGTTATGCGCAAGACCTTTCCCGGCTGGAAGACGTTGATTACTACGAAGCCATTGCGCAGCTGCAGTTGCGCACCGCCGCGCTTGATGCCGCTTCCATGGCGTTCAAAAAGATCCAGGCAACCAGTATGTTCAATATGAAAGGCTGACATTAATTGACGAAATTCGGCTTGTGTCGGCGTGGGCACCTTTTTTGTGTGTTTAAAGTAGCGGTAGCGGGGAGCGCTTTAGCGTTTCTGTCGGGCTGTGCCACCAGTGGGCGTTCTTTCAATGAAATGGCCCTGGCGGAATTTGTGCCGGGTCAAACAACTTATACACAAGCTGTGCGCCTTCTGGGTGCAGAACCGGTTAATACTTATTCCCAGTTAAATGGCGCGATGTTGGCCCAGTGGGAACATAAAATAACGGTATTGACCGACGCCGCTTATTACCGACGTAATTTGCTTTTAAGGTTTAGCCCGGATGGGCGTTTTGAGGCGGTTGTGGACAGTAATAATGTGCTCCCGTCACCCAAGCAACCTGCTAATTCGGCTAGCGGCTATACCCAGATGCCGCCACCGCCGAGTCCTGTGCGTCAGCCGAACCCCGAACTGGAACAAACGGTGTCGTCGCAGGCTGTGGCGTATCCCTTGAAATAGTTTTAGAGAGCATCCATCAGGCGCCCCATTGCGCTGAATCCGGCATCGAAAAGACGGCGCAAGAAGGGAGATGTCTGGGGAAGTACAACCCATAGCAGAATGATTCCCACCATCAGGCTGATGGGAAAGCCCACCGCGAATACAGATAGCTGCTGCGCTGTTCTGTTTAAAATGCCCAGGGCCAGGCTGATAGTGAGTAAAACAATAATTAATGGCAAAGCAAGCAACATGCCGGCAATCATGACCTGTGCACTCCATTCAAACAAAACGGGGAGCCCGTTAAGATTAATCCCGCTGCTTTGAATGGGTAGAATATCGAAGCTTCGTATAAAGCCGGCCAGCATAAGCAGATGGCCGTTGAGCGCAATGAAAAGCAGCATTGCGATCATATTCATCAGCCGCGACAACACGGCAGTATTCGCACCCGTTGCCGGGTCGAAGAATGACGCAAAAGACAACCCCATTTGGAGGCCGATGAATTCACCGGCGGTTTGCACCGCGGCAAACACTACGCGCATGACAAGACCCAGCAAAATGCCAATTAATATTTGCTGTAGCAGGATGAATAAGCCTTCGTAAGAAGCCGGAGAAATGGCCGGCATGGGGGGCAGGGTGGGGGCGATAAGCATTGCAGTGAAGGCGGCCAAGCCCACCTTTGCGCGATTGGGAATAGAAGACTCGCCCAGCAAAGGTACTGCCCCAATAAATGCAAGTAACCGGGCAAAGGGCCAGAGAAAGGTGTTGATCCAGCCGTAGAGTTGGGTCAGGTCAACGGAGATCATCGCGCGTTAGCCGGCCAAAGTGGGTAAGGAGAGCAGCAACTGCCTGATGTAATCCACCATAGTGCCGATTAGCCAGGGGCCCATGAGTGCGAGCGTGACGCCGATTGCCAGCAGCTTCGGAATAAACGATAGCGTCATCTCATTAATTTGTGTGGCAGCCTGGAAAATACTGATTAACAAACCCACTGCCAGCGTAATGAGCAAGACAGGGCCGGCCAGGAAGAACGCTACTTTCAGCGCGGTGTAGGTCATCGACATGACGGTTTCAGGGGTCATCGGGTCGAGTCCTCCGTATCAATAAAAACTGCGGGCCAGTGAACCCAGCAGAAGGTGCCAGCCGTCGGCCAATACAAAGAGCATGAGCTTGAACGGTAATGAAATGGTGACCGGCGGTACCATCATCATCCCTAGCGCCATCAGCACACTGGCTACGACAAGGTCGATTATCAAGAACGGGATGAAAATCGTAAAGCCGATTTGAAATGCTGTTTTAAGTTCGCTGGTCACAAAAGCCGGCACCAATACGCGCAACGGCACATCTTGCGGGGTTTGGAATTCGCCGGCGTTAGACATGTTGGCAAACAGGGCCAAATCGGTTTCGCGCGTATGGCTTAGCATAAACGCGTGAAACGGACGTGCACCTTCAGCCAGTGCCGCTTCGAACGAGAGTTCTCCTTGGCTTAGCGGCAGGTAAGCCGTTGTATAGACTTCGTCGAGCACCGGTGACATGGCGAAAATAGTCAGGAACAGTGCAAGGCCGATGAGTACGGAATTGGGTGGCGAAGCACCGGTACCCATGGCGTTTCGAAGCAGGCTCAGAACGATAATAATGCGCGTAAAGCCGGTCATCATAAGCAACATGGCCGGCAGAAACGATAGCATCGTCAGCAGTAACAAGGTCTGCAGACTGAGTGAATAGGTTTGTTCACCGTTTGGCCCGGGCGTAGTGGTGAATGCGGGTAGAGTGGCTTGGGCCATTGCGTCTTGGCATAACAGTGCCAATATCAGCACGAGGCTGATCAGAGCAAAGCTTTTCATGCAGGGAAAGGCGCCGGACAGACGGTTCATGACAGCGTGTATTTATGCGTCGGAGGGGTTTGAGTCGGCTGTTGCTTTGTTTTCCAGCGTATGCAACAAGGAAATATTCTGCGGCGTCACACCAATGACCAAACGTGCGTTCTCGACTTCGACAATCGAGATAAAACTGCGCCCGCCCAGGCTTTGGGACCCTACAACCCGAATGGCCGTGGCTTTGCCGCGTGTTTTCAACAAGCCGGTGCGGCGTGCAACCCATGCCCCGCCTAAAATAAGCGCAAGAATAAAAAGCAGGGCAAGAATGGGTTGAAGGACTTCAGGCGCTTCCATAATTATCGACGGCTATTCAGTCGGTGTAGCCGGTCTGACGGCGTAATAATATCGGTCAGACGAATCCCGTATTTGTCATCAACCACCACCACTTCGCCTTGGGCGATTAAATAGCCGTTTACGAAAATATCCATCGGTTCACCCGCCAGGCCATCGAGCTCGACAATGGAGCCTTGGCCTAGTTGCAGGATGTTTTTGATGGTGAGCTTGGTACGACCCAGTTCAACAGTGAGTTGAACGGGGATATCCATAATCATGTCGATGTCGCTGCCAACACCGGTGGTTGCGCTTGAAAGCGGCTGGAAGACCTGTTCTGCTGCAGGGCGCGCGAGGTTTGGGTCAAGGCCTTGTTCGGAGGCGCTCGTTTCTGCTTGCTCTGTTGCAGGGCTGTCTTGTGCTGAAGCGTCTTCCACGGTGTCGTCGGTTTGCGGCTGCGTTGCAGCGGTTTGCTCGGCAAGCGCTGCAGCCCAATCATCCATGTCGCTTTTCAAACCGTCCGCCTGGGTGCCTTGGGTGCCCGCAGCTTGTTCTGACAGGGCGGCAGCCCAATCCGTATCCAGCTCCTCAGGTGTTTCCTGGGCGTTTTCTTGGTTCGGGTCTTTATCGGGATCGTGAGTCGGATCAGTCATGGTGAGAAGCTCGAGTAAATTCAGTTTTCGCTGGGGACAAGGTTTTTTCTACCCGCAAAGCGTAGTGATGGTTATGGGTACCGTAACCGCATTCCAGTATCGGTACACCTCCAACGTGGGCAACAATATTTGGGAGCAAATCAAGCGGCAAAATATCGTTTACTTTCATTCGGACCAATTCACCTACGGTGGTGTCGATGTGTCCGAATTCGGCAACCAGTTCAACTTCGGCACTGCGTACTTCGCCGGAAAGTTGCTGCATCCAGCGTTGGTCGGTGGATTCGAGTGTGGTGTCTTGAAGCGGTCGCGACAGCACGTCACGAACCGGTTCGATCATGGAGTAGGGAATGCAGATGTTCAAGTGCCCGCCGGCCGCGCCGATTTCAATTTGGAAGGAGCAGACCACAACGATCTCATTGCCGCTCGTGATACTGGCGAACTTGGTGTACATTTCCGATCGAATGTATTCCAGTTCAAGCGGGTAAATACTTTCCCAGCACCCCTTGTAACAGTCAAGTGTCACGTTCACCAGGCGGCTGATAATGCGTTGCTCGGTGGTTGTGAAATCCCGTCCTTCCACCCGCGTGTTGTAGCGGCCGTGACCGCCAAACATACTGTCAATAATGAGAAATACGAGATTGGGATCGAAGGTGAATAGTGCGGTGCCCCTTAGCGGCTTCATGGCAATCATGTTCAGATTGCTTGGAACAGGCAAGTTGCGTTCGAAGTCGGAGTATTTTTGTATGCGAATTGCCGACACTGTGATGTCGGCGTTACGTCGCATGAAATTCAATAGCACGGCGCGCATGCGCCGGCCAAAGCGCTCGTGAATCAGCTCCAGCGTGTGCATGCGATGCCGCACCACCCGGTCGGGCGAGCTTAAGTCGTACGGACGAACGCCGGAATCGGCTGTACCCGATTTTTTGGACGCATTGGCGTCCTCGCCGGTCATATTGGCGATAATGGCATCGACTTCGTCTTGCGAGAGAAAGTTGGAGTACGACATTTACTGGATCACAAAAGCGGTAAACAACACGCTGGAGAGTTTTGCTTTGGTGGGGTCGGGTTCGTAAGGTTCTTGTAAAGAGACCTGTATTTCCCGGGCCAGGGTTGCACGGCCGTCGTTTGTTTGCAGAAATGAGGGCGAGTAGCTTGAAAGTGCCGTGATGATGCGGTTACGTACTTCAGGCATATATTGTTCCAGATGCAGCTTCGATGCTTCATCGCCCGTTCGCAAGGTAATTTCCACATACAGAATGCGATTCAAACTATCGTTGTCGCGCAACGTAACGGTAAAGGGTTCCAGCGGCAGGAAAATAGGTTTGATGGGTGGAGGCGTTTCCAGCGTATTTTGGGCTTGCGCTTCCGAGGCGCCCAAAACACCGGTGGCCGACAAATAATAAAACGTGCTGCCCAGGGTAACGGCAATAATGGCAACGACAAGTAAGCTAAGTTTCAGTAATTTCATTAATTTTCTACAACTCAAACAGATTAGGCAAAGGTATCAACTTGCCCATTGTGAGAACGTTGGGCGGCAATCTGGGGTTGGGCTGTTTCGTCAGCGGCATGAGCGTCGCCGGATGACGATGCGGTTGTTGTGGTGTTCGACATTGCCGTGTGTTGGGATCCTTGCCCTGGTTGATGTTGTTCACCGACCGATGTTTGCCCTAACGAGATCCCGGCTTGTGCCAATTGCTCCTGCAATTGCGGAAGCGCTTGTTCCACAGCGTGACGCACTGCAGCATGAGGGGAGATGAACGAAGCCTGGGCGACGTTGTCAGACATGCTCAAGGAGATGCGAATCGGCCCCAAATCGGGCGGGTCCAGGCGTAGCTCGATGGTTTGCAGCCCGTTTCTGAGCTGCTGCCCAAACGAACTGACCTGCTGGCTGAAGTCGCGGCCCCATTGTGTGTGACCCATGGGTGTCGACACTGTTGCCGATCCGAGTGAAAAAGCAGTGGTGTTCGAGCTTCCCATGAGGATGCCTGAAACGGCTTCAGAGCCGCCTGCCGTGCGGTCGGCGGTTATGGCAGCTATGTCGCTGTGTAGCGTACTTTGCAGTAATTGCTGCCCGCTAATGCGTCGCGCCTCGACGACACGGTCAAGGAATGCGGAGGTGTTTTCGGACCGATTAAAGGCGGCTTCGATTTGTTGTGGGTTGGTGCCGTCGAGCCTATGAGTACCGATTCGGCCATTCAGCAATTCAGTTTGCGCTGTATCGGTGCGTCCATTGGTTTTTACAATCGCAGCGCCTGCCTGATGTCCGGAAGTTTGCACGCTGAGCAGGCTGGTTTCCCGGTTGCTTTTGCCATTAACAGACGCGTCGTTAAGGGCTTGCTGCGTTTCGCCTAAGGCTGCGGGCCGATTTTTTAATGGATTCGTTGCCGGTTTTTCGACAAGAATTTCATTGGCGGAAATATTTCTTTTTGCCGTTTTTTCCGTTACTGCAGGATTTGTTTCCGGCGGATGCTTTGGATCAGACGCCGCGGGTTGGCCCATTGCTTTTTCAACGGTAGTGGGGGGCAGTCCGTGAATCATTGACTCAAGCGAGGCCTTCGTTTGGGCAGCGGCGGCGAGCTGTTTTTCCTCGTTGCCGCGCAGCCTGTCATCTTCAGCCTTTTTGTCGCTGTTTGTCGTGTCGGAGACGGCTTTTTCTGCCGATGCTTCGCTCCGCGCCGATTGTTCGGCCTCTTGCTCTGTGCTCTTGTTTGCGTGCGAATTGCGCTCGTTAACGGTTTGATCGTCGGCAGTTTCGGGTTTCGATTCCGTTGGGCGGGCGGTATTAGACGGCTTTTCGTTCTGCGCAACCGCTTTTTTCTGTTGTTCCAGAGCGTTTGAAAATGACGTGCGGCCCTCGTTGGCTGAAGCTTGAGGCGGCGCGCTTCTTTCAGGACGGGCCAGTACGTTCAGCGCGGAAACCGGTGTAGGTGCGTTCATGCTGTGAGTGCTCCGTTAATGACTATGGTGCGCGCGGCGAAAAAGGTTCATTGACAATTCATCGTTCGTGCGTTGCTCAATTCGATTCTCGCGTTGGGCGGCCTGCCGTTCCTGGCGGTTCAACAAGGTTTCATAGGACGACAGTTGTCGCTTTTGGTCGACCCACTCTTTCTTGCGTAGCTCGACGTTAGCGTCAATTTGCGCCACGACTTTATTTTGCTGCGAAATAGCGTCGTCCAAAGTGGCGATAAACTGCCTAAAATTGTGATAATTCGCCGCTGACAAGCCGGTGGTCATCGCTTGTTGAAGACGCTGGGCGTAATCTTGTCGATAGGTGTGCAATGTTTCAAGCTGTTCGTGGGCGCTCTGACGGCTGGATGTCAGGTTTTGTAGCTGTTTCGCAACGTCATTGGTTTTATCTTTGGTGAGGTCGATCAGGGTTGTTAATGCGGAACTCTTAGCCATTTAGTCCTCCTGAGTTTTTTTGCCCCATCAACGCCGCGAGATCATGGCAGGCGGCGTCATAGTCAACACGCTCTTGCATCCCCTGTTGAAGAAAAGCCTCAAGCCAGGGATATTTGTGAATTGCTTCATCAATTTTCGGATCGCTTCCCGCTTTGTAGGCACCTACCGCCAGCAAGTCGCGGTTGCGTTGGTAGCGGGAAAGCATCTGCTTGAACTGGTGCACCATGGTGATGCGCTCGGCGGGTACGATGCCCGCCATGACCCTTGAAATCGACGCTTCAATGTCAATTGCGGGGTAGTGGCCGGCTTCGGCAAGTTGACGCGAAAGCACGACGTGACCGTCGAGGATGGCTCTTGCCGAATCGGCGATTGGGTCCTGCTGGTCGTCGGCTTCGGTAAGCACCGTGTAGAACGCGGTAATGGAGCCGGCCGGTTTGCCGTTCACCGGGGCGCCGTTTCCCGCACGTTCCACCAACGCAGGTAATTTGGCAAAAACGGAAGGGGGGTAGCCTTTTGTGGCGGGCGGTTCGCCAATCGCCAGTGCAATTTCCCGTTGCGCCATGGCGTAACGTGTCAGGGAGTCCATAATCAACAGAACGTTTTTCCCGTCATCGCGAAAATGCTCTGCAAGTCGCGTGGCGTAAACGGCGCCCTGAATGCGTAAAAGGGGTGAGACGTCGGCTGGTGCGGCAACGACAACAGACCGCTGCAAACCGTCTGGCCCAAGGTTGTGTTCAATGAATTCTTGTACTTCACGACCCCTTTCGCCGATTAACCCCACCACAATGACATCGGCTTTTGTGTAGCGTGCCATCATGCCGAGCAACACGCTTTTACCCACACCGGATCCGGCAAACAAGCCCATGCGTTGGCCGCGGCCCACGGTGAGCAGACCGTTGATCGCCCGCACACCGACGTCGAGGACGGATCGAATGGGCGCCCGTTCAAGCGGATTGAGTGCGACGGCGCTGAGCGGGGCTTGAGCGACATTTTTCAATGGCCCCAGATTATCGAGTGGTCGACCGGCGCCATCAAGGACACGCCCCAGTAAAGCGTCTCCAACCGGCAAATGACGCGCTTGAGTGGTGATGGCTGAAGGGCGTTGATTTCCTCGTTTTTGAGTGTTGGGGGTGTTTAAAACAGCCGTTTCGGCGGGCATGACGCGTGCGCCCGGCGGCAGGCCCGATATATCGCTTTGTGGCATTAGAAACAACGTATTGCCATGAAAACCCACCACTTCCGCTTCCGCCCATTGATTGTGGCGGGCGGAAATTTCCACGCGGCATGCTGCGCCCACGGCCAGACGCAATCCGGTGGCTTCCAGAATTAAGCCGGTGGCACGGGTGACGCGACCATAGGTATTCCAGGACTCAGTGGTACTGACCAGGTTCGAGGCCGTTTCAAGCCGGTCGAACCAGTGTTGGGCGGTGGAGGGTAGTGCCGGCTCGCCCATCAGCTTTCCTCCAGCCATTGGGTGTTTTCCTGCAAAAGCCCGGCCACGCGGCTCCAGCGTGTTTGCAAGGTGGCATCGATGCTGCCTAAAGACGTTTCGGCCATACAACCGCCGGGCTCAATGGTTGCGTCACTTAATAGTTGCCATTTTTGAAGGCGAGGGTCGTCTTTAAGGTGACGGCGCACAATAGCGATATCGTCGGGATGCATGCGGATGCACAAAAAGCCTTGTTCCGATGTTTCTGTAAGAAGAATGTCTTGTACGGTTTCAATAATGTATTCGGGTCGAGCCGTAAGTGCGGTACGAATAACCTGACGCGCAATATCCAGAGCCAGTGTTACCAATGCATCGCTGACTTGTTGATCAATCCGGCTAAGTGATTCGCCCAGATTGTCGGCCAGCATCTTCATTTTCTGGGCTTCTTCGCCCGACAAGGTTTGACCCTCGCGCAGACCGTTTTCGTAACCCTCTTTATGGCCGTCCTGATATCCCTCATCGTGACCCGCTTTAAAGCCTTCCGCGTGGCCGGCTGCGCGACCTTCTTTCAAGCCTTGTTGTTTGCCCTGCTCAAAACCTTTTCGAGTGGCTTCTTCGCGCGCGTTCAGGCTGATACGTTCAAGTTCCTGAAGTACGTCTTGGGGTATGTCCGACTCGGCGGGCGTGTTCGCACGCAGCGCGGCGCGGTTGAGCTTCTCAGGAGAAAACTGACGGGCTCGGCCAGACTCTTTCAAAGTGTTTTCGTTTGCCGGTTGAGCAGCGCGATTGCTCGCCTGACTGCTGAGTTCGTGCAGTTTCAGGCGCCGCCACGCCGTAGGTGAGTTCGAGTTAGACGCGTTTGGGTTAGACATATTCGTCATTTCCAAGTCGGGTCAGGCTGATTTGGCCTGACTCTGCCAGTCGCCGTGCAACACCCAGAATATTCTTCTGTTCTTCTTCGACCTTGGACATTCGCACAGGGCCTTGGGCCTCCAGGTCGTCACGCAACATCTCTGCGGCGCGATTCGACATATTGCCGAGGAATTTTTCGCGTAGTTCTTCCGGTGCGCCTTTGAGTGCGATCGTGAGGCCGTCGGTGTTGATTTCCTTGAGGATGAGTTGAATAGCCGTGTTTTCGATATCGACAAGATTCTCGAACACAAACATTTCCTCTGAAATGCGTTGGGCAAGATCTGCGTCGAGCTGCTGCAGATTGCTCATCACCAGCTCCTCTTCGGAGGAGCTCATGAAGTTTAGAATTTCGGCGGCGGTACGAACGCCACCCAGTTTGCTGCGTTTGGCGCCCTGGCCCGAGAGCAGGTTATTCAACACGTCGGTTAGCTCAGACAGGGCGGTAGGTTGTACCCCGCCAAATGTGGCAATACGCAGCATGACATCGTTGCGCAAACGCTCAGGCAAGAGCTCAAGTACTGCGGAAGCCCGGTCTCGCTCCAGGTGCACCAGAATCGTTGCGATAATTTGCGGGTGTTCGTCGGCAATCAGTTCCGCAACACTGTTCGCATCAAGCCAATTCAGTGCGTCAATACCCCCTGTACCGGCCTCAGCATCGAGAATGTCTTCGATGAGCCCGGCCGCACGGTCATTGCCTAATGCCTTGGTCAATACCGAACGGATGTAATCTTCCGAGCCGATCGAAACTGCCATGAACTGGTCAGCCTCTTGGCGAAATTCCGAGATAACCTGATCCACATCTTTGCGGGTGAATTGCTTAAGGTTCGCCATAGCACCACTGATCCGCTGGATCTCGGGCGCAGAAAGATGTTTGAAAACATCCGCCGCAACGTCTTCACCGAGGGACATCAACAAAACGGCGCAGCGCTCCACGTCATTATCAAGGTTTGCCATTTTTATCCATCCATGCTCTTAGTACCATTGCAACCGCACGAGGATCTTTCTCGGCCAGTTCGCGGGCGGATTTCAAGTTTTCTTCGTAACGGGAAATATCCGAGGCGCGCCGCATTTCGTCAGCCTCAGTGCTACGTCGTAGCGCACCGGCTGCTGAAGAGTCCGGCTCAGCCGGTTCGGTTGCGACACGAGCTTGACCCAGGCTCTGAATCAGCGGCCGCAACACTTTGCGCCACACAATAAACACGGCCAGAGCAATCAACAGGTACTCAAGTGCCTCGAGTGCAAGGTCGTGGTAATGAGGATTTTTCCAAACCGGAATTTCAGGCTGTTGATTTTCCGAAAACGGACTGTTGATGACGGTGACAGTGTCTCCGCGTTGTTGCGAATAGCCCATCGCATCGCGCACAATTTGCTCGATGTTTGCCAAAGTGGCCTCGGGTAGGGGCTCGTATTCGCCTTCCTGGTTAAGCCGATGGTTCAGCACGACCGCGACAGACAGGCGACGAAGTGAGCCTGCAGGGCCCTTGACATGGCTGATTGTGCGGTCAACTTCGTAGTTGACGGTAGAGTCGCGCTGAATCGACGCCGGCCCTTCGGGCGCGTTGTTGTTCGCGTTGCCGTTTTGGTTGTTGTTGGCATTGTCGGCTTCGTTGTTTTGCGCGGCTGCGTCGTCCGGGGCCGCAGGCGGTTCAACGATCGGCGCTTGCGCGTTGACCGGTGGCTGGTTGGTTAACGCGCCCGGTACACCGGCCGGCGGTAAAACATCGTATTGGTCCGACGAACTGAGTTGTTTGCTGCGAACCGCCGCTTCACCGGGTGTTTGGTTCGGGCGATAGACTTCGGAAGTTTGTTCGCGCACTGAAAAGTCGAAGTCGGCGCTGGCCTGAGCCCGGACATTGCCCGCCCCGACCAGTGGAGTGAGTAGATTCATAATGCGCTCTACTGTGCGCTGTTCGACGTCATTAATAAGGGATCGGCGATTGTTTTGCAGACCCGCTTCCCCGGACGGTTGAGTTAACAAGCGGCCGGTTTGATCGACTACCGATACTTTTTCAGGCGATAGTTTGGGGATGCTTGCGGAAACCAGCCAGGTTATTGCTGAAACCTGGGCTTCGCTAAGCGTTCGCCCCGGATAGAGCGTAATCAGGACGGACGCCGTGGGGTCTTGCCGTTGACGTACAAACAGCGATTCGCGCGGTATGGCAAGGTGAACGCGGGCGCTTTTTACACTGTGTACTGCTTCGACCGAGCCGGCAAGTTCGCCCTCAAGAGCACGTTGATAGGTGACTTGCTCGGTAAACTGGCTGGCCCCGAACTGGGTATTATCGAGGAGCTCGAAGCCCACTTCACCGCTTTGGGGTAAACCTTGTTCCGCAAGTTGCAGACGCGTGGCGTGAACTTGATCGGCGGGGACAAGAATAGCAGTTCCGTTGTTGGAAATACGGTACGGCACATTCATTTGGCTTAAGGCGGCAACAATCGCCCCACCATCGCGGTCTTCCAGGTTTGAAAACAAAACCTTGTAGTCGGCCGGTCGAGCCCAGAGTGCAATAACAACAATTAAGGCCAGGATGCCCGACGCAATACCAATAAGAACCGGCTTGGGAAGCTGGCCCAATTTTGCAGCGGCGGGGAAACGAGCCAGCAAAGCGGACGCCTGGCTCATCGATCACCTCGGGCTTGCAGAGCGATTGAGCTGGGCAAACGGATTGGCTGGGTGAAAGACAAAGTACGCATTCGATACAACGTTAATAATCGGAGACTGGATTATTGCGTGTATCGATCTTCGACCAAGCTTAGAAAAGCACCACTTTTGGGTGCTTTTTCCGGTTAACGGCTTCGTGACGGGAGAGTTTAGTGTGTTATTAGAAGCGCGGTGCGGAATGGCTATCATGGTTTATTGATGAAAAACAGCCATTTTTGCCGTTTGTTAACCGGCTTTGAAAGCCTTTGGCGGCGTTATAGTAAACGCGTCATCTTGACGTTTATATGGAAAGCTTCATGAGTGTTTCACAGCTATCAGCCATTGAGGATGTGCTTGCCCAGATGCGATCGGTTGCCGACGCAGCGTCGGGGTTCGAACGAAAAGCGGCCGGGCCGGTTGCCGAGCCGGGGGGCTTTGCCGCAGAGTTGCAGCGGTCTTTGCATAAAGTATCCGACATGCAAACGCAAGCTACTTCACAAGCCAAAGCTTTTCAGCTTGGGGCGCCCGACATTTCGTTGAACGACGTGATGATCGACATGCAAAAGGCCAGTGTTGCATTTCAGGCGACTGTACAGGTTCGAAACCGCTTGGTAGCGGCCTATCAGGAAATTGCGAGTATGCCGGTTTAAATATGTACGCAGCGTGTTGTTATGCTTCGCCGGTAAACTCGCCGTCTCTCGATTCAAGCGCGTAAAGCCAGGCAAGCAGCTCTGCAACGGCTTGGTAGAGTTCCGGCGGAATATGTTGATCGAGATCCACTTGCATTAGCAGGCCAACCAGTTCGGGTGATTCATGTACATACAGCCCGTGTTCTTGTGCTGTTTTGATGATGTTTTCCGCCAAAGAGCCGTAGCCCTTGGCCACCACTTTTGGGGCACTGTCTTTTTTATCATAGGTAATGGCAACAGCTGAACTGCGCTTACCTTGGGTGGGTAGAGTCGGCCTGTTCACTATTATCTTCCGCCATTGCTTGGTGCTGGGCTACAGTAATTTGCGCCAGTTGAAGCCCGGCCAGATCAAGGCGCTGGTGCAGCGCGGGCGTGTTTTCTTTCAAAATAGGTGCAGACTCCGGGGCCACAATGGCCATTTGAAGCGAAGCACCGTTCAGGTTTAAGCGAACGTCGACCTCGCCAAGATTGGGAAGCGTTAACTTTAAACGCGTTGCCCAGTGTGCGAAATCGGCGTTTTGTTCGTTAGAGTCCGGCTCACGCCGCTGTATGTGCATTTCCAGATCGGTGCCGGCCCATGCTTCACCCTTCCATATGAAACCTTGATTGGCCAAAACTTCAAGTTGTTGGCGAACAAGCGTGTGCGTTTCAGGGTGCAGGGCGGCTAATGCGATGCCTGAGCCGGGAGTGCTTGTGCCTGCGGCCGTCCCCGGTGAAGTGCTTGTATTTGCCGCTGAAGAAGCAGGGGCTTGGCTTGTTTGCTGTAAAGGGCTGGTGGTTGACTCTGCCCGGGGAAGGAGGGCGGTTGAGCTGCCGGCGCCCCCTTGTGTTGATGGCGTTTGGGCCGGTTGGGCGTTTGATGCGCCTGGCTGCGACGTGCCTTGGGAATGCGCGGCCGGTTGGGAAGTTGACGCCGGAGCTTGCCCGCCGGCCTGCGCATTCGATCTGCCGGCAAGCTGGGCCTGAGGTTCGCCGCGCAGCGCCGATGCGGCGTATTTGCCGAACGATAAAGCGCTTAAATGAGATTCGTAAAACAATCCGCTCGACTGTACAGTTTGGCTTAACGTCTGAGCCAATGCTTGAGAGGATATGTGCGTTTGTGGCAATGATGATGCGCCACGTGCTTGTGCCGCACCCTGGCCTGAGGCGCTACTTTGTGTAGTTGTGGGCGCATTGCCGGGATTCTGGGTTGCTTTCCCTTGTGGTTGAATGAGTGGCTGCTGACCGCGCACAACGGCTGCTTGCTCCGGAAAGTTTTGCAATAACGCCAAAATCGTACGTGCGGCGGCCCCCAGAGTGGTTGGCGCTGATGCGGTGGCTCGGGTGTTGGGTTGGTCACCTCCGCCTTCAAGCAATGATTTGTGCGCGTCGACCTTGGCGCGCTCCACCGCCTGGCGGGTTGCCCGTTCGCCGTGACGCTGAACCTGATCGATGGCCTCCCGGGTGTCACGGGTAACCCTGTTCTGGGCGGCGTCGTTGCGTTGTGCTTCAGGTGTTTGAGTAATGGCGTCGGGTCTTGCGCCATTCACTAAATTGGTTTGTTGGGATAATGAAGTGCCAAGAACAGCATCCAGACGCTGAACCAGCAGAGTACCCAGACCGGACGGACCGTTAACGCTCATGGCCTGGATTTAGGCGGTGCCAGATAGGTTTGCAAAACATTCTGATGGCGCTTCATGTTGCCCAGCAGTGAGCCCAGTCGGGCCAGCTCAGGCGCCGCAAGGTCTCTGATTTCGGCATCGTCACGCAGAATTTTTTGCAGCAAGGGTTTACGCGCAAGGCGGTCGTGGTCGTCCAGAGGTTCGTATTGGCGCAATTCTTGCACCGCAACCGAGTATTCCCGGCTGGTGGCGACCACCTCATCCCATTGGTTGTCGCGCGCCAGCTGAACCATTTTTCCCGACAGGTTGGCGATGATTTTGTATTGATTCAATATAGACTTCGAGCGGCTCATGGCGATATTGTCGGCGAACATAGGTCGAAAGTAAGTATAGGTGGGATTAACAGTGCAGGTGTGTCCGCTTGTGTATTTCGTAACGTAACGTTCACGAGGCCACAGCCGCGGGCTTTTTTACATCGACCGCAGATCGCCAGGCATCGGCAATTTCAGAGAGGGCTTTCTCGGCCGCTTCAAGTCGTTCAATGTCGGCGTTCAGATTGGCCAGCAGCAAATTACGTGTGATGAGCTCGTAAGTGGCGATCAGGCTCTGCGCTACTTCGCCACCGGCTTCTGTATTGATGCTGGCCTTCAACCCGCAGTCAACGATTTCAATGGCTTTGGAGATCGCTGTGCCGCGACCCGCCGCGTTATTGTTTTGCATATACAGTTTAGCTTTCGCCATGGCGGCAAGAGCGCCGTCGTATAGCAGGGTAATCAGGCGTTCAGGGCTGGCACTCATGACCTTGGTTTCAAGGTCTATGCTGGCGTAGGCATTGGCGGAACGGGTTGCCCGAGGGCCGCGTGCAAATGAATAGGTCATTCTTTATTTCCGCTGCTGAGATTTTCCAACATACCCATTTGTTGGGTTAGATAACTGCTTAAAGAGTTCATTTCGGCAATCATGCCGTCTAACGCCGAGAATTGTTGCTTGTAATTTGCCATGCGGGCATCGATACGCGCAGAGGTTGTTTCGTACTGTTCTTGCAGGCGTTCGGAAATGCTCTTGGCGCCGTTGGTTGCCGCCGCTATAAGCCCATTTGCATCCAGAATATTCTCGGCACTTTGTTCAAGACGGGTGGCAATTCCATTGCTGCCGGTCAGAAGATTCTGAACATCACCCAGGTTGTTTTCCAGCGCCGCCGTTAGTTTTTCCTGATCAATGGTGAGTTCGCCTGAGGTCAAGTTCGTTGTAATGCCCATTTGCGACAGCGTTCTGACGTCGCCTGAAGAGGTGAACGAATTGACAATTTCACGGGCCTCGTTCTGAATACGCCGGGCCATTGAGTCGCCGGTGAGCGTGTTGGCCGTTTGTGTTTCGGTGTTGTACGACGTAAGTGACTTAATTGTGCCTTGAAGCGCGTTATACGCTTTGACGAAGGTTTCAATGGACGATTTTGCCGTGCTGTCGTCGCGAGTGATGGACAATGTTTCGATTTTGCCCGGGTTCGCTTCCGTTAAATTGAGCTTTACACCTTCAATCGCGTCTTCAATAGAATTTGTTTGGCTGGTAATCGTAATTCCGTTGACCGTAATTTCGGCATTGGATGCCGCTTGTTCCTGCAAAGTGGAGCCTGCCGTACCGAAATTGAGCAAATCTTCCAAAGGGCTGCCTGCGCCGTCGGTGTTGCCGGTGATGTCAATTTGTGTAATTGCGGCGTCTGTACCTGTTTCCGTGCTCGACAGCATAAGACGATAGGGGGTGGCCGAGCCGTCGTTCAATACAGTGGCCTGCACACCAAGGCTGTCGTCGGCGTTAATGGCTTCGATAATGCCGTCGATTGACGTGTCTTTTCCGGTGAGGTCGAGCGTTTTGGTTGAGCCGTCGCCAAAAGTGAATGTGATCACACCGTCGGTGCCATTGGCGTCGGTGCGGCTTGCCAAACCTTGGGCGACCAGTGTTTGCGTATTGGCCAACGACTCTACGGTGATGTTGTATTGGCCCGAGACGGCACTTGTTTCCGCCGTGGCACTGAATGACTCCGCGCTTGTATTGGCTTTGAAAGCGCCGAACGTGCCTTCTTTCGAAAGCGTTTGTCCTGCTTTCTGAAAAGCTTCGAACGCGCTTTTTATTTTTCCGTAGGCTGAAATGCGGTTTTGAACATCGGCTTGCCGCGTTTTGATTTGCTGCAATGCGATGTTTTCACTTGCTCTTAGGTCGGAAAGGAGTTCGTCGAGCGGAAGCCCGGATCCAACGCCGATTGCGGAAATAGCCATTTTCTTGAATCTCCTGTTACGCTATTTTGACTCGACAAAGCGTATTTCAAAGCCGGTGTCTGCTGCCAAATGCGTCGTTACTTTTCCAGATTGCCTTTTAACCAAGCAGTCAATGAATTAATTGATTGCTTATACTTTGGTATCCACACCCTGGCCTTGCATTTGTACAATCATTTTTGCAACCTGCAATACGGCTTCCGAAGGGACAGTGCGCAGTACCTCACCGCTATGATTGTCGATAATAGACACAACAATTCGCTGCGCTTCTTCGTCGAACTTGAACTGCATTCCCGTTGACCAAGCCTGTAAATGTCCGTTCACTTCCTCTAGCGCTTTGTTGGTAGCGTCGGCAGTAAGATTCGGTTGCTCGGCGTCCGGGCTTAACCGGCCGTCCAGCGCGCGTTCGGCTGCGGTTACTTTTTGAGCGGGCTCCGGTCGATTCAGCACCGGTGCAGTATCAGTTGTTACCGGCGTACCGGCGGAAACGGCAAAGTTGGTTGAAACTGAGTTAATCATTGGGCTGACTCCCGGAGTATGAGCGCATTCAGGTTAAGATGCATGCCTGAACCGCTTAACGGCACTGTGTAGGTAATCTTTAGGGTTGTTTCCGGTTAAGCAGGCCAAAGAAGGGAATTACACTGCTAATGGGGTGTAAATCAGCCAGTTTGCCGACGCTTATTCAGGCGAAAATGCTATTTCAGGTTTTTTTCATTGTCTTTCCAGCGAATGCCCGTTTCTGAAGAACAGCTCGTAACCGAACACGCACCTATGGTGCGGCGGCTTGCCCTGCAGCTTATCTCGCGGCTACCGTCCAGCGTCGAACTCGACGATCTGTTACAGGCCGGCATGATGGGCTTGCTTGACGCTGTCCGGCGTTACCAGCAAGTACCTGAGGCGCAGTTTGAAACTTATGCCGTAACACGTATTCGCGGTGCCATGCTCGACGAGCTACGAACACAAGACTGGCTGCCGCGCAGTGTGCGGGCGAAAGGCCGTGTCATTGAACAGGCGATTCATGCTTCGGAGCAGCGTCTTATGCGCCCTGCGACCGAGGCGGAACTGGCCGAAGAGCTGGGCGTGTCGCTGGCGGAGTATCAAGAAATGCTTGAGGGCGCCCAGGGTGTGCAGGTTGTACATTACGAGGACTTGTCTCGTTTTCATGGTGAAGGCACGCGTATTGCGGAAGAAGCCCTGCCCTCGGATGAGTCCGCTCAACATTGGACGAACCCCTTGCAGCAGATTATGTCGCAAGGGCTTAGAAGTGCGTTGGTCGACGCTATCAGTCGATTACCGGAACGGGAGCAGCTTCTGCTGTCGTTACAATTTGAACAAGACTTGAACCAGAAGGAAGCGGCCGCCGTATTGGGTGTGACGGAAGGGCGGGTTTCCCAGTTGCGGACTCAGGCGATCGGCCGTATAAGGGCGGCCCTGGCGCACGGGCAATGGGATACCGATCCGGGATCGGTTGATTTTCAGAATCTGCTCTGACCGTCAAAGAATGTTAATCTTTAGCTTTTGCCGAACCCAGCAAGCGGCGCATTTGCCGTTTCTCAGAGTACCAAATTGGACTACGTAGCCACCTGTAAGCTGCCCACGCCCTGGGCTGTTTTTTCTTTGCACGCTTTTGTCTCACCTGAAAGCGGTAAAGAACATGTCGTCATGACGCTTGGCGACTTAAGCACCACCGAGCCCGTGTTGGCGCGAGTGCATTCCGAGTGCCTGACGGGAGACGCACTCTTTAGCCAGCGCTGTGATTGTGGCGCCCAGCTTGAGGCCGCTTTGCAGGCGATCGCGGCTGAAGGTCGGGGTGTGTTGCTTTACTTGCGCCAGGAAGGGCGGGGTATTGGGTTGGTCAATAAAATTCGGGCCTATAGCCTGCAAGATGAAGGCGCTGATACGGTCGAGGCGAATGTGCGCTTGGGATTTCCGGCAGACATGCGTCGCTACGACGTTTGCAGCCCCATGCTCGAACATTTTGGGGTGACGCAATTGCGTTTAATGACCAATAACCCCCGTAAGGTCGATGCCTTGCGTGAAAATGGCATTGAAGTGGTGGCACGTGTTCCGCTTCAGGTTAACCGCAATCGGTATAACGAGGGTTATCTGCAAACCAAAGCCGCAAAAATGGGGCATTGGTTCAATTTAGCCGACCTTCCTGAAAATCCGTAACTGCCTGAATAATTTCCTGTTGCGTATTCATGACGAACGGGCCGTATTGCGCGATGGGCTCTTTAAGCGGCCGACCGGCGATTAGAATGAGTTTTGCAGCATCGTCGGTTTCAATCACAACGCCATCGGCCTGTGGGTCGTTTTCGAGTATCGCCATATGTTTCAGTGGGACATTTTTACCGTTTACGGTAACCGCTCCCCGATAGACAAAAATAAAGGCATTGTGATCTGGTTTAAGTGATTGCCCGAAATGGCCTGGGCCGGAAAAATGGACATCCAGATAGAGCGGCTGGGTAACCGGATGCTGAATCGCGCCGCTTACACCATGGCTGGCTCCCGCAATGACGCGTGCTTTTACGTTGGTGTTGGGTTGTATCTCGGCAATGTCGTCGTTTTGGATGTCTTTATAGGCCGGTTCACCCATTTTTTCATTGGCTGGTAAGTTCAACCACAGTTGAAACCCTTCCATTACACCGGCTTCCTGTTCAGGGAGCTCAGAGTGAATAATGCCGCGTCCGGCGGTCATCCATTGCACACCGCCATTTTGCAGAATACCTTCGTTGCCGCGACTATCGTTATGACGCATGCGGCCGGCAATCATGTACGTAATGGTTTCAAACCCGCGATGTGGGTGGTTCGGAAAGCCGGCGATATAGTCATCCGGGTTGTCGCTGCCGAAAGCATCGAGCATAAGATAAGGGTCGAGCCTTCGTTGCAGGTGCTGGGTGATGACACGCGTCAGGCGTACACCTGCGCCGTCTGATGTGGGCTGGCCCGCCACCAGGCGCTCTACATTTCGTGAGTGCGTGACAGTTTCAGCGCTTTGGTCAACACGCGTGGTTTGAGACATGACATCACCCCTATGAAAATGATGGATTAACCGCGAATGGGTTTGATTGCCGCCGCCCATTTCTTCAGCTCGGTAAGCATGGCATCGGCCGACTTTTCAATTAATTCGTTCGACTTGAAGTTTTTGTCATCGTCGATCATGGTGGCAACCATGGGCACCATGACGCACTCGGACATGGGCATCATTTTCAAGGTGGTAACCAGTGTTTTGGCCGATTGAATTGCCCGCACACCGCCGGAAGCACCACCGTAGCCGACAAACCCGCAGGTTTTATAGTTCCACTCTTTGCTGAGGTAAGTAAGCGCGTTATAGAAAGAGGGGGGAGGGTTGTAGTTGTATTCCGGCGTAACAAAAACAAATGCATCGCCCGATTCTACAATTTCGCTCCAGCGCTTGGTGTAATCGAACTGATAGTTGCGTTGCACCGGGTGGTTTGGTTCGTTAAACAACGGTAGGTCAACTTCGGCCAGATCCACCAGATTGACATCAAAACCAGTGTCGTGGTTTTTGGCGTATTCGGCAAACCATTTCGCTACCGACGGGCCCACGCGGGTGGGGCGTGTGCTGCAGATAATGACGTGCAACTTCAAAGACATATGTTGTTTCCCTAATAGTTGAGTTGTACAACAGAGCGACGATCATCGCATAATCGGATAAGTCATCAGCTATCATACCTCTTTTGAAATACCGCTTTCAGCGTGTAAGGATGCCCATGTTGTCTGCTGAACAAGTCTCCCTCCAGAATCAAATCAGAACTGAATTGAGTGTTGATGAGCACTTCGATGTTGATGCGCAAATTTCCCGGCGCGCCGGTTTTCTGGCCGATTACCTGAAACGCCATCACATTGCGTCTCTCGTGTTGGGTATCAGCGGCGGGGTTGATTCTTTGGTGGCTGGCTGTTTGTGCCAAAGGGCGGTTGAAACCTTGCGCGCGCAAGGAGGGGCTGCGCGGTTTTATGCCATGCGCTTGCCTTACGGCGAACAAAAAGACGAAAGTGAGGCCCAGGCGAGCCTGAACGTGATCAAACCCGATGAGGTTGTCACGGTTAATATCAAGGCCGCATCCGACTCAATGCTGCAGGCGGTTAAAGCAGGGGGTACCGGCTTTCGGGATGCGTTTCACGAGGATTTCGTTTTGGGGAATATCAAGGCGCGCCAACGCATGATTGCGCAGTATGCCGTTGCGGGAGCTTATGGCGGCGTCGTGGTGGGAACTGACCACGCGGCAGAGGCCTTGATGGGTTTTTTTACCAAATTTGGCGACGGCGCCGCCGACCTTACGCCGCTTACGGGTTTGTCGAAAAGGCGGGTCAGAGCCCTGGCACATGCATTGGGTGCCCCTGATGACCTTGTATATAAAGTACCAACCGCCGACCTTGAGTCGCTGGCTCCTCAGAAACCGGATGAGCACGCGTTTGGGCTCACCTACGACCAGCTTGATGACTTCCTTGAAGGAAAAGTGGTTGAGCCGGATGTCTTCGAGCGGATTGTGGATATTTTTCGCCGCACCGCCCACAAACGTGCGTTGCCTTATTCCCCATCCTGAACAAGGCTTATGGCGATGATTTCCAAATGGGACTGGTTGTTGAAGCAGTTTTCCCGCACCTTGTGGGTTCGGGCTTTGTTGTATTCCTTATTAGCTATTGTGACAGCGTTGGTGGCCATTTGGATTGACCCCTATATCCCGGCTGATTTCGGCGGACGTATTGGTGCCGATGCCGTCGACCAAATTCTCGATATTATGGCCAGCAGTATGCTGGCTGTTACAACCTTCTCGCTCACCGTCATGGTGTCGGCCTACAGTGCGGCGACGTCCAGTGTGACACCCCGGGCAACGCGCTTGCTTATGCAGGACACGACCACCCAGAACGTTCTATCGACGTTCCTGGGGGCGTTTCTTTTCAGCCTGGTGGGTATTGTGGGCTTGAATGCTGGTGCTTACGGTGATGGCGGGCGGGTATTGTTGTTTGTTGTGTCACTGGCCATGATTTTGATTGTGGCGCTGACCTTATTACGCTGGATTTCCCACCTAACGCATTTCGGCCGGGTGGGAAATACAACTGAAAGGGTGGAAAAAGCGGCCCATGCTGCGCTTGAATACTGGGTTGAGCATCCTTGTTTGGGGGCGAACCCTTTAACCAACCTTTCGGTAATCCCGGATACGGCGCAGACGCTGCCGGCCTGGAAAGTGGCCTATGTTGAGCATATCGATACTCAAAAGTTATCGGAGTGCGCTTGTGAATGGGGCGTGAAGGTTTATGTTTTGGCCGCACCCGGGTCTTTTGTAAATCCGAGCACGCCGCTGGCGAAAATTGAAGGTTCCCTGACCGACGAGCAACGCGGCATATTGCAAGGCGCTTTTTCGCTGGACGCCGAACGGTCTTTTGATCAGGATCCTCGCTACGGGATGTGTGTATTGGCTGAAATCGCGTCGCGTGCGCTGTCTCCCGCCATGAATGATCCGGGAACGGCAATTGATGTTCTGAGCCGTTCAGTGCGAATACTGTCTTGTTGGGAACAGCATGCAGACGGCCATAGCGACGCCCGGCATAAAAGGGCAGGCAAAGAAGGCAAACCCTTGTGTGAAAATGTCTGGATGCCGCCGCTCGACCCGCAAGATGTGTTTAACGATTTTTTTACTCCTATTGCCCGGGATGGTGCCGGGATGATCGAGGTTCAGGTACGGTTGCAGAAAGTGCTCAGCCACTTGGCTGAACTTCAACCTGATACTTTGGGTGAGGCCGCTCGCGATCACGCCAGGCTGGCGCTGGAACGTGTGATGCAGGTTTTAAATCTTGAAACAGACCGCCGGAATCTGACCGACCTTTCTAATCGTTTGTTTCCACCGCGTTAAGTTGTTTTCCGAACCTTTTGCATGTCGACAAAAAAAAATCCTGATTCTTCGCTTAAACGGATACGCGCTTCGTTGCGCCGACGAGTCCGTCACTTAAATAGATTCTCACGCCGTTCTTTACAGTTTTCACTGGTGCTGGTTGGGGCAGGGCTGGTTTCCCTGGTATCGATCGGATTCGCGCATTTGGTGGATTGGGGCATTAAGTTGAATCAGCAATGGGTGGCGCTGGCGCCATGGGCTGTGTGGATTGTTATTCCATGTAGTTTGGCTTTGCTCTGCTGGATGACACGTCGCTTTGCCCCTTTTGCCGCCGGAAGTGGGATCCCGCAGGTGATTGCCGCGATGTCTTTGCCGGATGATTCGGGGCGTGGTCGTTTGGTGTCGTTGGCACAGGCTTTATGGAAAATTCCGCTCACTTTTCTGGCGCTTATCGCGGGGGCTTCGGTTGGGCGTGAAGGGCCGTCGGTTCAGGTTGGGGCGGCTTTAATGCTGGCGTGGGGAAAGTGTTGCAGAGTGCTGGGTGTTCCGCTCATTCATGTACAAACTTCGGAATTGATCGCCACCGGAGCGGCAGGCGGTTTGGCTGCGGCATTTAATGCACCTTTGGCCGGGGTTATTTTTGCCATTGAAGAGCTTGGGCGAGGCGTATCGTTCAAATGGCAAAGAATGGTTCTGCTGGGTGTATTGGCTAGCGGCTTTATTGTTGTGGCACTGATGGGGAACAATCCTTACTTTGGTATGTTTGATACGCAGGCCGCTCATCGGCAGTTAATCTGGGGTGTGGTTTTGGCCGGCGGCATTTGCGGTGTGGCCGCCGGGTTTTTTTCAAGGTTATTGGCCAAGGGTGCCGCCGCGTTTGCGCCTTCTCGTATGCGGGGCTGGATACGACGCCACCCGATTCAAATGGCTTTCCTGCTAGGGCTGATCTTGGCGGCGCTTGGCACGTTAACGCATCATACGGTTTACGGAACCGGGTACGGCATTGCCGCCCAGGCTTTATCGGGCGGTGCTGAGGTTGAAGCCGGCTTTGGCATCAGCAAGTTGTTGGCAACAGTTGTGACGTATTGGTCGGGTATTCCAGGGGGGATTTTTACGCCCGCTTTAACCACGGGCGCGGGAATTGGCGCCGAGTTGGCGCACGTTTTTAATGGGTTGTCCGACCCCGAAGTGCTTGCGTTGCTAGGCATGGCTGCATTTTTGGCCGGCGCAACGCAGGCACCACTGACCGCTAGTGTGATTACAATGGAAATGACTGGTAGCCAGCCGATGTTGTTTTGGCTATTGTTGGCATCGTTGCTGGCTTCCGTGGTCTCCCGCCAGATTACGCCCCAGCCTTTCTACCATTACGCTGCCGGCCGGTTCCGGCAAGCCATTCGTGAGCAAGACCGGCAACGGGCTGAGCAACAGGCTTAAGTTTGCGGCGTATGGGTCCAGCGCTGATACAGTTTCTGGGCAATGGTGTCCAGCATAAAGCCCAAAGCGCCAATGAGCACGATAACGGCCATCAGTTCGGAGTAAGCCAGGCGGTCTCGTGTATCCAGAATAAAGTAACCCAGGCCTGAGCTGACCCCCAGCATTTCGCAGGGCACCAGAACAATCCAGATAATCCCGATTGCCAAACGCGCACCGGTAAGGATGTGGCCCAGGATTCCCGGCATGATAATGCGGGAAAGCAGTTCCCAGCGGGTGGCACTTAAACTTTTGGCCAGCATCAACCATTTCTTATCCAGTTGTTTTACCCCGGCGGACGTGTTCAAAATAATAGGCCAAACTGCGGCAAACGTTAGTAGAAAGTATATGGGTGCATCGCCAATGCCAAAAACCATTACGGCAATAGGCATCCAAGATAACGGTGAAATCATGCGCAAAAATTGAAATGCGCTACTGGTGCTGTTTTCAAGCGTGCGCGAACTCCCAATGGCCAGGCCGACGGGAATGCCGATTAACAAAGCGAGCAACAGCCCAATCAAAACTCGCTTCATACTGGTTAAGGTGTGGATGGTCAGCTGATTATCTGCCAGCAAGCTGAACAGGTTTTGAAATGTTTCTTCAGGGCCCAGCAAACCGGCCAGGCCAATGTCTTGTTGCAGCCAACGGGTTCCCAGCGACCACAGCCCGATCAGCACCAGCAGGCCGCTCAGGCTCAACAGGGTGCGTTTTCCTGGAACAGAAAATGAAAGGGCTTTTAGCATGGCGACTCCTGATTAAACCGTAATGATTTCCTGGCGTTCGTAGTCCGGCTGGAGGCCGAACACCGGCAAACCACCGATTGATTCGATCGCTTTACGGGCAAAACGGTCGTCGACCAGGTCTTTTGCAACATAGGCGGGATCCAGTTCAGCCAGGAAGTCATTGCGCCCGGAGACCAAGGTATCTTTCAGTCGGCGCACCAACTCTTCTGTATAGCTGGGGAAGGGGTAGGGCTGGAAGTCAATGCGTTTTTCTTCCCATTCTTTGTTGACGATGGCGCCGTCTTTTTCATACATGGCGCGATCCAGCTTTGCCGGTACGAGTACTTGGGCCAGGGTTTCATAGGCATGCGGTGTATAGCGCTGATCATGCTCTTTCGACAGGATTCGTGCCGTTTCCTCACGGTTGTCCTGAATCCATGCCTGTGCCTGAACAATCCCGTTTACTACGGCCTGCGACCATTCGGGGCGGTTCACAGTGTCTTCTTCGTGCATTAGAACAACACAGCACGCATGGTCTTTCCATACATCACCGGTGAAACGCAGGATTTTGCCTACTTTCAACTGTTCGGCCGCCGCGTTGAATGGTTCCGCTACGATATAGCCTGAAATGCGGCGGTTGGCCAATGCCGGCAGCATATCGGATGGCGCCATGACAACAAGCTTCACTTGCTTGGGGCCCGGCTCGCCGTCGGCGATCGATTCCAGGCCTTTACTTTTTAGCAGATGTTGCAGTACGACGTTATGGATTGAATACCAGAAGGGAATGGCGACAGTTGTGCCGCCCAGGTCCGACAAGTCGTTGATGTTCGGTTGAACGGTCAGGCCCGAGCCGGACATATGATTCCACGCGACGACCTTGGCCTTCGATTGGCTTCCGTAGCGTGCCCAGATTGTCATGGGTGAGAGCAGGTGTACCGCATTGACTTGCCCGGCCAGAAAGGCCTCAACCAATTGCGCCCAGCTTCTGAATAAACGCGGCTTCTCAACTTTAATGCCTTGTTCTTCGAAAATGCCATTGTTATGAGCCACCAATAATGGCGTGGCGTCTGTAATGGGCAGGTAGCCAATTCTGAGGGGGGCATCCGCTTCCGCTGCACGCGCTTGCTTGTGCAAATTGAGCAAGGGAAGCGCGCCGGCTGCGGTAAACAGCGACGACAATTTTAGAAACTGACGACGTGCTTCTTGTGTGGCGACAGGTTCGTTTTGGGAAAGGTCGGTTTTTTTCATGGTAATCAGAACTCAGTGGGCAACCGTGGTTGCGGATTTGGGGCGTGCTTTGCGCAAGGCATGCACGATTTCAAGACGAATAGGTTCAAGTGCATCGATTGCTTCATCACGCGGATGGGGTAGCGGAATACGCCATTCTCCAACCAGGCGACCGGGTTGATGCCCAATGAGTATGATGCGGTCGGCCAAGGTCAGTGCTTCGTCGATATCGTGCGTCACCAAAACGGCTGCGGCGTGGTGTGTATGTGTAATGCTGCGCAGTAACTGCTGCATTTCTTCTCGGGTAATTTCGTCTAAGGCGCTAAACGGTTCATCGAGCAAGAGAATTTCAGGTTGACGCGCCAGGCAGCGTGCCAGTGCGGTACGTTGGGCCATACCGCCTGAAAGCTCGGTAGGATAGCGGCTGCGGGCAGTACTTAAACCGACTTCATTAATGGCGGTGTTGATTCGTTGGCGTTTTTCCTGGTCGCTTAAATGAGGTTGATGCTTGAAATCGAGCCCGAAACCAACGTTTTCTTCCAGGTTGAGCCACGGCAGGAGGCTGGGGTCTTGGAAGACAAAGCCCAGCCTGGGGTGGGGGCCTTTTACCAATTGCCCGTGTAAATGCACTGTGCCCGACTGGGCGGTTTGCAAACCGGCAAGAACGCGCAACAGCGACGACTTTCCGACCCCGCTGGGGCCTAAAATGGCGACGGTTTCGCCTTGCGCTACGGTCAGTGAAAAGTCGGTCAGGACGGTATGGCGTGGTTGGCTTGTACGTACATAACCCAGTTCAATGTTGTGGGCTTGCAAGACGATGTCAGTGACGGAGGCGGAGCGAGTTTGCATGATGCTGCTGGTGTTATTGGATGAGATCAAGCGGCCTGAGCTTGTTCGTCGGGGTGTTCGATAGCGTGAATCTCTTTGCGTAAATGTTTGAGCGCCGGCGTAACGATGGCGACGAATACGGCCTCACGCTGGCGGCGCTGGGCGGGATGATTCATGAGATAGCCTTTAGCGCCGGTATGCAATACGGCCGAATGCGTGGCACGCAAGCAGAGTTCGGAGGTTGCCAGCCGCGCCTTTAACACATCCAGCACTTCCGGGTTGCCATTTTTGGTGGCTTGTGCCAGTTCTTTAATGCGCGATTTCAACGATTGAAGTTCGGCGCTTAAATCGTCGGCTTGATCGTCGAGAAAGACGTTCACGTGCGCATGTGTGGCGTTCGTATCTTCCATGGTTTCCACACTGGCTTCGATAATGCCCAAGCCCATGCCGGTTTGTCCGAGCACGAACCCTGGTTTAATGCGTTTAATGTAATCACCGAATTGCTCCGGGTGGGCAATGATGTCGGTTTGGTTAAGCGCCACTTTGTCGAAGCGGAGGCATAGAGTCTGTGTACCTTCCATGCCCGAAAACTCCAGGCAAGGCCGCAGGGACACGCCGGGGGTATCGCAACGTACGGCGAACATAATGTAGCCCTCGTCTTGCACGTAGGCGGCCACCAGGGCCAGATGGTCGGCGCTGATGTTGGAAACCCATGGCAAAGACCCGCTTACCTGATAGCCGTTGTCGGTTCGCACTGCGCGTAGATTGATTTTTTCGATGCCGGCCAAATGCTTGACGGTATTCGACATGCCCGTTCCGGCCAAAATACGGGCACGCGCCACGTCTTTCAGGTAACGTTCACGAACCTCTTGATTGGGGGAGTGCAATAAATACCAGGCACAAGTCGACTGACACCACACCATGAATCCGGTTGAGCCGCATTCACGGGAAATTGATGTGGTGATATCAATTTGGGTGGACAGGTCTAGCCCCAGACCATCGTATTCCTCTGGGATGGCAGCGGCAAAGCCTCCCAGTTTGCCCAGCTCGCGTAAATACGTTTCCGGGTAGAAGCCTTCGCGGTCGATGGCATCGGCCAGAGGGCGCAATTCGGTGCGGGCCTGCTGGGAAATGGCATTGATGATTGCTTCTGATTGATTCATGGGGCTGACGTCCTAGTATTACCTGTGGGTTGCAAACTTCAGGCGTGGGGTTGCAGTTCAGGGTTGATGGGGGTGCGAGCCAAGTTGTTGGCGTAGTTGCAAAGGGTTGCCAAACTGACGCCTAACACAGCCTCAAGTGCATTGGCTTCGGTATAACCCGCTTCGAAAAACGCTTGTAATGTTTCATCTGATACATCGCCCTTGTTTTCCATCACAGCAATCGTGAATTGGGCGAGTGCGTTTAATTTGGCGTCGTTCAATGCTTCGGTTTTGCGCAATGCCTGAATGACTTCTTCGGGCATTCCCAGTTTCCTGCGTGAAAGAGCCGTGTGGCCTGCTACGCAGAATCCGCAGCCATTCAGCGTGGCGGCCGTAATTTGTACGACTTCACGTTCTTCAGGAGTCAGGCCGGTTTTGGCGTTAATGCCGCCAACAACCTGGTATGTTTCCAGGGCGGTGGGGGCGTTAGCCAGAACACCAATCAGGTTTGGGAGAAAACCGTTGTTCTTTTTCGCAGTTTCCAGGCGCTCTTTAGCGGCTTCAGGGGCGGAATCGAGGGTGTGAATAGTAAGACGGCTCATATAGAAAAACACTTTTTAAAGGAGAGTTTAAAAATCTGTTTTTCATTGTAGAGATGAGCCGATAGAATTAGAAATAATATAAAAGAATATCTTTATTTCCAATGGAAATAAAGATATGGGTTAGGAGGCAGTCCGGGCACCGGCTGTGGCGCCCGTAATGTTAGCGCTAATGCAACCGGTGCTTAAGCCTGTTGCTCCGTGCGATAGGTTGCAGCAATCTGCCCCAGCGCATCGGCGAACAAGGCAACCGTGCGGTCAACATTCTGTAATTTGTCCAGGCCGAACAAGCCTAGGCGGAAGGTCATGAAATCGGCGGGCTCATCGCACTGCAATGGCACACCGGCGGCGGTTTGCAGCCCAATTTGCGTGAATGCGCGGGAGGAGTGGATATCCGGATTGCTGGTGTAACTTACAACGACGCCTGGCGCTTCGAAGCCGGGCGCCGCCACGCTTTTGTAACCGCATCCGCCGAGCAGTTTGCGTATTGCTTGCCCCAATTCGCGCTGACGCGTTTTGGTTTGCTCAAGGCCTTCCGCCTCGGTTTGGGCAATGGCATTGCGCAATACCACTAACGCATCCGTTGGCATCGTTGCGTGGTAGGCATGACCGCCTTTTTCGTAGGCCTGCATAATTTGCAGCCATTTGCGCAGATCGCAGGCAAAGCTCGAACTGGTGGTTTCCTCAATACGGCTCAAAGCGCGGTCGCTTAACATCACCAGGCCGCAGCAGGCCGATGCCGACCAGCCTTTTTGAGGGGCGCTGATCAGGATATCCACATTCGAGCTTTTCATGTCGACCCACATGGCGCCCGATGCGATGCAGTCCAGAACGAACAGCCCGCCATTGGCCCGCACGGCGTCACCAACCTGTTTCAGGTAGTTGTCCGGCAACATAATGCCCGAGGCCGTTTCTACGTGTGGCGCGAATAAAAGATCGGGTTTGTATTCGTGAATGGCCTGAACAACCTCTTCAATAGGCGCCGGAGCAAAAGCCGCCTGGCTCCCCGTTTCCATCGGGCGTGCTTTCAGCACATGCGTGTCGGCTGGAATGTTTCCCATGTCGAAGATTTGCGACCAACGATAGCTAAACCAACCGTTGCGCAAAACCATACACCGCTTTCCGTGGGCAAACTGGCGGGCAACGGCTTCCATACCGAAGGTTCCGCTGCCGGGTACGATGATGGTTGCGTCGGCGTTGTATACCCGTTTCATCGCGCTGGAAACATCCTTCATTACGCCTTGAAAAAGCGCCGACATGTGGTTTAGAGCTCGATCGGTGTAGACAACCGAATATTCGAGCAAGCCATCGGGATCCACGGCGGGCAACAATTTCGACATAACGTACTCCTGGAAATCGGTGTAATAAACAAATCGATTGTAGTCGACATGGGTAAATGGTTCCGCTTGGTGTTATTGAAAGCCGAAATCAAGCCTTTCAACGACTTGAACCGCTCCGTTTTTGTATTCCACTACGATCCCTTCACCCGATTTGGGCACAATACCCGTTAGCGCTGTGATGTTTACCTGATGTGTTACCACCACCATCAGCCCGGGACCGTCCCACCGCGCAAATCGGGCCAGCGCACGTTGGGTTTGCATCGCTTCGGTTTGCCGGTTGCTGAAAAAAGAATTGAATTCCGGTGCATCGGTGACTTGGTTGGGAAAGGCCAATGTGGCCGTATCCATGCAACGACACCATTGCGAGCTTAAGACTTGGGCCACTGCAACCGTCTGGTTACGAAACCATTGACCAATTTGTCGTGCCTGTTCGCGGCCGGTTTCGTTCAAATTGCGTTGAGTGGCGCATTGACCCAATGTGAAATTGTCCGGGTCGCCTCCGCCGAGCGCATGAGACGTTCATATAAAGTCCTTTTGGGCAAACCGGAAGTGCTACGTTATAAGCAAGGGCATTGCATAATATATGCGCAAAACAAAGAAGCAGGGGGTGGCTTTGGAGCGCGACACGAGTTTGAGGAAATGACGTTGCAGTTGAAATCGAGTGACTTTAATGATGACGCATCGCGCGTGGCTCGCCGTCTTATAGGGGCGATACTGCTGGTGAATGGCGTGGGAGGCCGAATTGTGGAAACCGAGGCTTACGATCGGGATGATCCGGCGTCACACTGCTTTGGCGGACCAACAAGCCGTAATCAAGCCATGTTTGGGCCCCCTGGATGCGCCTATGTTTACCGATCGTATGGTATTCACTGGTGCTTGAATTTTGTTTGTCGTGAGCAAGGTCATGGTGCGGGCGTATTAATCAGGGCATTGGAACCGCTACATGGTTTGGACATTATGCGGGAGCGTCGAGACGGCCGACCACTGCGCGAACTATGCTCAGGGCCGGGTCGGGTGGGGCAGGCGCTGGCGATTCACCGTGATTACAACGGCCATCCGCTTGACAGGCCGCCTTTTGAGGTGTGGGTGGCTGATGCGCCCCTACCGGTGAGTGTGGGGCCGCGTATTGGCATTAGCAAGGCCGTGGAAACTCCCTGGCGATTTGGTTTGACGGGCTCAGGGTTTCTTAGCAAACCGTTTCACGCGGGGGCTAAGGCAGGGCCGAACCCACATCCGTAATCCGGGTCATACGTTTTTTGGTGGTTTAGAGGGGGCTTTCCGCCAAACGGCCGGCCGCCCAACTTGCTTTGGCTTTTTCGTATACATCTTCGACGACGCTCACTTCAACGGGCGGTTTTTCAGCCCCTTTCAGGCCGTCGTCGTGGAAAATATATAAACGCGAGGCAAAGTCGGCAAAAGGCAACGACCCTTCGCCCGGCAATTCGCCACTGCCTTGTGTTGAAACCACGGTGCCATTGCCCCAGTCTTGACCGCTGTCGTTGTTAGGGTTGAAAAAATACACCCGCATTTCGTTGTTCTGGTCAAGTGCGACGCGAATAATGGTAATTGCATGCCAACCTACAAACCCGCCTGAACTGTCGGTGACTGCAATCCCCGCTGGTTGGGGGTGAATAATGGGCTCGTTGCCGTTATAGAGCGGATGGTAGGTTTGATAGAACGATGTAATGAATTGATGGTACTGCTTTAACTGCCCGGTTGCGATGTCGACCGCAATATAAAAGTCGCGCCCTACCCACCAACCGTGTAGTTCCGGATTAATCCACTTGTGCGGGTCTTCGCCACGCCCTGCCACGCGCCGGCCCATTTCTGCATAAAGACGGTCAAGGTGCGGTACCAGCAGGATTGACACTGCGTCGGCATCCAACGGAATGTTCGACGCCAAGCCAAGCTGTAATTGGCTTGAATCGAGCGGTTGCCCTTCGAAATGCATAATAATGCGGTCGTTATGGGTGACCTGGGCCAATAACCACAGCAAGTAGTCGGGGTCATTCAACGCCCACATTGATAAGGCGCGTGCCGATTGACAAGTGGGGTTGTTGCCCTGGCCCACCCCTAGCGGTTGCCCCAACATCTGCATAACCCCGGCAATCATGCGTTGTCGGGCGGGAATAGTCGGGCCAAAAGCCACCTCTAAAGAATAGGTACAGGCAGTGCTGGGTTCTGTCGCTAAAAGTCGCCACAATGACGGGGCAATAGGCGGCGAATACAAAATGCCGCGCTCAAGCATGAGCGCCATACCTAAAATGGCCTCGCCGGTGCCGATATGGACCGATTCTTTAATAAGCTGATTAACCAGCGATTGATAGCAACGCAGGCAATCCAGGCCGGTACTGGAAAGGCCCAGTACCTGAGGTAGAAGGTCTCGGTGATCGGAGGCCATAATAAATTGCACAAAGCCAACCTGGTAGTCGGATACCAGACCGGTGTCGTGCATGGCGCGGGCCATACCCATGGCTTCCGCTTGCAGTGCGCCGCGGTCGGCCGCGTTCAGGCGTTGTGTGTAAACCTCAAGACCAGGGTCGTCGCGGCATAAGTGCGTGGGGCCGAACAGCGCGCTAATGAGGCGGTCGGCCCCCACTGCGCGGGTATCACTCATGCCGTTCTGCTCGGCGTGCAAGGCGACGGCGATTTGCACAATCATTGACTTCACCGGCCCAACCTGCAAGGGCCGTTGGGTCAGGATACGCCACACTTCATCCACCAGTCGGCTCAGGATACTTTCTGCGCCGATCTGCTCTAGAACGTGTTTTAACAGCTGGTCAATTGCCGGGCCCATCGGGCCCTCACGCACACGCGATACTTCAGACGCGGTGCCCAGAATCCGGTCGAGATTCAAGGCCAGTACCTGCGTTAAAAAATGCCGTGCTTGGGCTGCGGGCAACCCGTTTACGCGGTAGGTATATTGCGCAACTGCCAAAAACCGCAGCAAGCTTAAACATTCAAGAGCAACGGTTTGGGGTTCCGCTTTTTCAAGCGTGTTTTTTACCAGCCCCGGCAAAAGCTGGGCCGGGGTGCTCCAGTCGGTTCCGGCAAAAATGCCCGCTTGGTCGAGGCGTTGAATTCGCCCTTGAAGCGCGGCAATGCTGTCGGGCTGCTTCAAAAGCCGGCAAGTGGCCTCCAGTATCCGGCTTTGATATGTTGCCTTACCAACAAGCGAAGCCTTTTCAAGTTGCGACAACATGTGGTCGAACTTGGAAAGCATCGAGTCGAGAGATGCCGGATTAACTGCTGTGGAAGGGCTTTGAGCCGATTCCGTTGTGTAAAGCGGATTACCCATGTGGCAAAACACTACCCTTAAACATAGAAATCAAGATCTTCTTGTGCCTTAAGCAGGTCGCGCAGGCGGTGCGGATCCTCACCGTGGAAATAGATCAGCCCCCAATGTGTACCAAATGCCGAGCGTTTTGTAACCTTTTGCTCAAGCGGCGGCACCAGTTCGTGAAACTCGAAATACGGATCGTTAACGGTTTCGTCGGGCAAGGCAAGCTCGCTCACTACACGGCGGCGTGGGTAAACGCCAAAGCATCCTGCGTGGCCGTTGGCATCCTCAACCGGTGTGGGGAAAAACGCGTCAAGCTCTTCCTGCGTTGTTTTCGGGTCGAACGCCATGACAAGTGCCTGATAGCCATTGAATTCGTAAACCCGCTCAAGCAGCTCAAATACGTTGAAGCCGGGCGGACGATAGGCCACTTCGCCAAAATACATGGTGCCGTCGCTCGTAACAAAGTATTCAGGGTGAATAAAACCGAAATCGATATCAAACACTTCAATAAGCTTTTCTATTTCCTGTGTAATGCGGCCACGCCACTTTTCCAGTTCAGGGGTGGCCGGCACGAATACAGAGTAGCCTAGCGAGACATACTCGGAAATATTAAGAAACTGGATTTTTCGGTCTTTAATCCAGGCTTCCACTGCGAATTCCCAGCCGCTTAGATGGCTTTCCATTAAAGCGGGGAACTCGTCATCGGAAATCGTGGCGACATCGTCGGCCGTACGAATAACACGATGTCCCAAACAGCCGGCCTTATCGAATGCCTTGAAGTGAATAGGGTCGTTTGGGTCGCCGTCAAGCTTGAGCAAGGTTTGGTTTACCCGCTTCAGAAACCGGATCACGTCGTTTCGATCCATGGCTTCTTCGAAAATGCCAACGCGGATACCGCCTAATTGTGCGCGACGCTTCATGAGCGATTTGTCGCGGAACAACATCGACTGACCCAGCAAGCGGGGGTTGTCGAGCAAAACGGAGTTAACGGCCCCGGCCCATTCCACCGTTTCCTCGAATAGCGGTACAGCGACATCGACGCCCATTTCCTGCAGCGTAATCGCCAATTCATAAGAGCGATCGTTAAGACGCTCGAAATCCCAGGATATAAACGGAATATTATGTTCTTTGGCGTAATCTTCAGCCCAGGGTGGGGCGACAACAATATAGCGCCGGTCGAAATTTTCGAGCGCATCAATACAGCGCAGGCTCCAGCCCAGCACCGCAATAAATCCCTTATTCGGGTCTTTTTCCATATGAGACCTCCTTAAATGTTCGCCGGCTGGCAACAGGTGGCCCGGAACCGGGCGTAGGCGAGCCGGTTCCTGTTTAGCATACAGGGTTAAGGCTGGGATGTCTTGTTTCCTAGGAGGAACTCGATGATGCGATGTGGGTTCCTTGTTCATGGGTGCCTTGTTTCCAGGGCTGGTGCTCGCGGCCTTGTACATGGTTACATTTTTGTTGTTTGCATGGTCAAGCCTAAGCTGGCGCCGCGCATGCATGCCGATGAGGCGCCAGCCGACAGCGCCGAACTATGGTCTTTGATTTTCCGTAGCTTTATCCCGCCGGTTTTCCTGATTGTGTTGGTGCTGGGTTCCATATTTTTTGGTTGGGCAACTCCCACTGAGGCCGGTGGTGTAGGAGCTTTCGGTGCAATACTGCTTGCGGCGGCGAAACGGAATTTGAAATTTTCAGTGATGAAAGATGTACTGGTGCGGTCCGCCAAAATCAACGCTATGCTCTTTATGATTTTTTTGGGCGCGACGGCATTTTCTTACGTTTTCCGTTCTTTGGGCGGGGACGACATTATTGCCGAGTTCTTTGAAAACTTAGGGATCGGCCCTGTAGGTGTTCTGGTTTTAATGTTGCTTGTTGTTTTCGTGATGGGTTTCTTTTTCGACTGGATCGAAATTATCCTGATTATTTTGCCGGTTTTTACCCCCATTCTGGAAACAATGGACTTGGGTAGTCACGTTGCACAAAGCGACTTTTTGGTTTGGTTTGCCATTTTGCTGGCGGTTAATCTGCAAACCTCTTATCTGACACCGCCTTTTGGGTACGCCTTGTTCTACATGAAGGGGGCGAAGATACCCGGTGTGACCATGCAACACATTTATGCGGGCATTATTCCTTTCGTGATTCTGCAGTTGATTGGCCTTGTATTGGTGGCATTGTTCCCGGAAATCGTTTTGTGGTTACCTAGAAAGCTCGGTTTGTGAGCATAGCCTGGTATTTGGCTTGCCGTCTGGATACGACTCAGTCAGAATAAGCCCGTTTTCTTCGGAAGCTTGTGGGCTTTTTCAAAATGTCTAATCCAGACGGCCGGTATGCCGATGCAGTTTATTTCTTTATCGCTCTTGTTATTGGTATTGCCGTTGGTGTGGTGGGGGGCTATTTCCATCAACTGATTGATTGGCTTTCTCAGTGGCCGCAATGGTTGGGCAGCCAGTTGCAAGGGGCGGCGCGTGTTGCCGTTGGTGCGCTGGTTACCATGAGTGTCGCGGTTTTCTGTGTTTTCATTGTTAAGCGATTCGCACCCGAAGCAGGCGGAAGCGGCGTTCAGGAAATTGAGGGCGCCATGGAGGGTAAACGGGTTGTGCGCTGGCAACGCGTTTTGCCCATTAAGTTTTTCTGCGGCGTTCTGTCTATTTCATCTGGTCTTGTGTTGGGGCGCGAAGGCCCGACGATTCATATTGGCGCGGCTATTGCCGCCGGGTTGTCCGAAAAATTTCGTGTTTTGGTGCAGGAGCGCAAAGGGCTTCTGGCAGCCGGCGCAGGTGCCGGTCTGGCATGTGCATTCAACGCCCCGGTTGCCTCCATGGTGTTCGTGGCAGAAGAAATGCGTCGACAGTTTCCGTTCTCTTTTCGGAACTATGTCGCGGTGGGACTCGCTTGCGTTATGGCTACCGTCATGACGGAGTGGGTGGGCGGCGTAGCGCCGGACTTAAGTATGACCTTGCATGGCGAAGGTGTGTCATTACCCTTGCTTTTGGCTTTCGTTCCATTAGGCGTTTTATTGGGCGCCTTGGGCGTTTTGCTGAATCGCGGTTTGTTGGGTGCGGCTCAGCTCGCCGCGCTTTGCCATGCTCGCGTGCCCTATGCTTTCCCTGCTGTTGTGGGCCTGGTTGTGGGTGCTTTGCTCATGGTATTTCCCATGGCGGTAACCGGGGGGGAGCACATGATTCAGCGTTTTAACTTCGACTCACCGGGTTTATGGATGTTGCTGCTGCTGGTGGTTGTGCGGTTTTTTACTTCGACTGCCAGTTACGCCTCTGGGGTGCCAGGTGGTATTTTTGCGCCTATTCTGGCATTGGCAATGTGCGTTGGGCTGGCTTGCGGCACCATGGTTGAAATACTGTTTCCTCATGCCGGAGTCGACCCGGTTGCGTTCGGCATTGCCGCCATGGGAGGCTTGTTTACCGCATCGGTCCATGCGCCCACGGTTGGCATTATTCTGGTGGCTGAGCTCACCGGAACGTACCAATTATTGTTGCCTTTGGCGATCACCTGCCTGTGTGCCCATATTTGCGCAAAATGGCTAGGTGGGCGGCCGATTTACGAAGCACTGCTAGAGCGCACGCTGGAGCAGGAACGGTTGAAAGTTGCCGGGGCACAAACAGGGCAATGACCCGGGCTCATTCACCTTGAGCGGTGTTATGTTCTGTGCATGCATACACCAGGGTCACGTCGCCGTCTGAGGGCATGACTGCCGAAAGCGGAAGGCATTGTTCTTTTTGGCACCAACGATAGTCGGGCACGTATTTTGAACGCATCAGGCGAAGGGTGGAGGGGTACGTTTTCGCTGGTTTGTATTCGTACCAGCCATTATGCAGCACCGCTTTTTCGGGCGGTTCCATTCCTGCGGCGGATCCTTTTATACGCGCCTGGGTGGCCACAAGGCGGGCACCCAGCTTGTTATTGAATGATTCGACGGCATAATCCTCTTCCCATCTTACTTTTTCAATAGAGTGGGTCCAGGCAAGTGTGAATTCCGTAACGGGAACGAATAAGGGGGGTAAAGAAGGGAGACCTGCCAGGGCAAAGCAGACACCAAGTGCAGCAACACCCGACATTACTCCGACTCCGGGTGCATGCGTTTCTCTGGGTGACGCCACGCATGCCAGATAATAAAACCAACGCAAAGCGTAATGCCGATCTCATCGGTAATGGGGGCGGCCACAACCAGTAAAGTGGCCGCCGCAATAGCGATAACGCGGCTAAGCCACCCGAGCGGGCCAAATAAATAGCCGATGGCTCCCGCTCCCCATAGCCCAATGGCCAGCAACGCTTTAACCACGATATACATGACTGCCGTGGCGCCGCCGTCTCCTTGTAACATAAGCGCCGGCGCATATACGGCCATATAAGGCATGATGAATCCGGCCACGGCAACACGAAGTGCCTGAGCACTGATTTGCAGCCCCGGCGCTTTGGCGATCGGCGAAGCGGCAAAGCAAGCCAACGCCACGGGCGGCGTGAGGTCGGCCATAATGCCGAAATAAAAGACGAACATGTGCGAGACAATGAGCGGCACACCTAATTCAAGCAAAATGGGCGCGGCCAGTGAGCTGGTGAGAATGTAATTGGGAATAGTGGGTATGCCCATCCCTAGAATCAGGCAAGTCAGCATGGTGAGTAGCAAGGCTAAAAACAAGTTGCCTTGGCCGATGCTGATAATGTATCCGCCCAAAGTGGTGGCCACCCCCGTTAAGTTAATAATGCCGATAATGACACCGACCAGAGCGCAGGCAATGGCAACCGGTAAGGCATGACGGGCGCCCATTACCAGGGCCTCAACGGCCAGGCGCAAGGCATTCGTCTCTGTTCTGCTGATTAACAACAACGCCACCAGTGTTGCCGTTACAACAAAAAACGTGATGACACCAAATTCCAGGAAGCCCCCGCACGCAAAGGCCAGCAGTACCCAGAAAAGATAACGCATACTTTGCCGGCTTAGGCCCTGTACTATGGCCGCGCCGAAAATGAGGACAACGGTGAGCGCCAAGCCAATGGTGCCGGAAAACATGGGTGTGTAGCCTGAAAATAACAGTGCGACTAATCCCAGCAGGGGGAGCAGCAAATACCAACGTTCTTTAAGCGCGGCCCATGGGTCTGGGCAGTCTTTTTTGTCTAACCCATGCAGGCCTTTGCGCCCGGCCTCAAGGTGGACTGTCCAGAAAATAGTGACAAAATACAGAAGTGCGGGAATAAGCGCCGCCTTGCAAATGTCGATATAGGGGACGTTCAGCGTTTCAGCCATAATGAACGCCACAGCCCCCATGACCGGCGGCATAATTTGCCCCCCCATGCTGGAGGTGGCCTCGACCCCGCCCGCAAAAGCGGGGGCGTAGCCAAAGCGTTTCATTAAGGGAATAGTGAACTGCCCGGTTGTGACAACATTCGCCACCCCGGAACCATTAATGGTGCCCATGAAGCCTGAACTGATAACGGAGACTTTTGCCGGGCCGCCGCGCGTATGGCCAACCATGCCCATGGCAAAGTTGGTAAACAGCGTAATCATGCCCGCTTGCTCAAGAAACGCGCCAAACAGAATGAATAAAAAAATGTAGGTGGAGGATACGTATGTGGGTGTGCCGTAAATGCCTTCCGTACCAAAACTTAAGGTACCGATGATTTGGTCGAACCCGTAGCCCCGGTGTTGCAGCATGCCGGGCAAATATTCACCGAATAGGCCATACAGAAGAAACAGGCCGCAGATAAAAGGTAGTGCCCACCCCATCATGCGCCGGGCCGCCTCAAAAACCAATATCAGTAGTACAACGCCCACTAAGGTATCCGTGGGCGTTAGCATGCCGGCACGCGCCGTTAAGTCGCTTTCAAAAACCCAGTGATACAGACTCAAAACGAACGCAATGCCACCCAAAGCCCAACTGAAAAAACGGCCGCCCCGTGAGGTGGCGGCCGGCTCCAGCATGAAAATAAGCAGTACGACAAACCCTACGTGTATTGCCCGTATAACCAGGCTGGATAGCGGGTGGAAAGCCGCCATGTAGATTTGGAACGCCGAAAATGCCAGCGCAACCCAGAATATGCTGCGCGGGATATCGGCGATGGCGGACCGGGGAGAAGAGCTCATGCTGTACGATGGCGCCGGCGTTACTTCATAATGCCCACTTCACGGTAGTAGCGTTCCGCACCCGGATGAATTGGCACCGGCATTCCCTTCACGGCATTTTCAGGCTTAATGGCCTTGGCTGCGTTGTGGGCGGCGGCAAGCTTGCTTAGGTTCTCGTACATTGCTTTTGTCATCGCGTAGGCCAGGTCGTCGGAAACCTCGGATTGCGTGACCAGGAAATTGGGAATCGCCGCTGTTTGCACGTCCTCAGTTTGGCCTTCGTAGGTATTGGCCGGTATGACCGAGGGTTGATAAGCCGCATTTCCGATCTTCTCCACGGTTTCAGCGGGAACCGGTACGACCACAATATCAACTGCGGTGGCCAAATCGCGAATGGATGCAACCCCTAAACCTGCGGACTGCAGTGTGGCATCCAACTGACGGTTTTTCATAAGCTCAACCGACTCGCCAAAAGGCAGGTATTCAACCTTGCCCAGGTCATCGTAAGAAAGCCCGGCCGCTTTAAAGACCGCTCGGGCATTCAATTCGGTGCCCGAACGTGCCGCGCCGACTGAAACGCGTTTGCCTTTCAGGTCGGCCAAGGAACGAATGCCCGAATCGGCGTTAGCGACGATTTGCACGTAGTTGTTGTAAGTGGCCGATAAGCCGCGCAGCTTATTCAACTTGTTGGGAAACCCGGCCTCTTTCGAGCCGTTCCATGCATCCGATACCGTATCCGCCAATGCAAATGCCAGTTCCCCACGCCCCGCTTGCAGCAGGTTCATGTTTTCGGCCGATGCTTTGGTTACCTGAGCCGTGGCTTTGGCGTTGGGGATTTCCTGCGCATAAATTTGCGACAGGGCAACACCCAGTGGGTAATACACACCGCTTTGTCCACCGGTTAGCACGTTAATAAATTGCGGCTTTTGTGCCATGGCGGGGCCACATAAGGCCGTGCTTAACGCAAGGGCGGCGGTGGCAAGCCATTTTATTCTTCTCATGATTGTCTTATATGGACGCCTCCCGTGTGGCAATCGAATTTTTGAAATGTGTGGCTAGGCGAGAACGGTTGCAGTCTTATATCCGGCCTGTTTGTGCAGTTCCGGATAAACCGGCTGCTGGCCCTGATGGGTATTTGCAGGGTCGGAGCTCATCTCCTTTGCGAGCTGGGCTTATGCCTGGCTCAAGACAAATCTCAGCTTGACCGACCCGCGGACCGACCGCGTTTGCCATCATTTCATCGATTCGAGTTACGCACTCTTTGCGGCATCCCCTCCTTAAAGTGGATAGTTATGTATTGGGTGAACTCGCCTTAGCGAACCCGCCCGCCTGATACTCACGCCCATGGGCGATCAGCGCCCAGGCCGTGCGTGCCATCTTGTTGGCCAGCGCCGCCACCAAGGCCGTGGCCCCAAGCAGCCCAACGCCGGGGATCTGGCGCACCCGGCGGGCGCTATCAAGCTGGCGCTCAAGTGCTTGCAGCTCGCCTTCGATCGCTGCGATGCGCTCGTCAATCTGGCGCAGCAACTGCAACTGCCCGTCAATCAGTCCGCGCATGAGCGCCGGCACCTTCGCATCAATCTCGGACCG